>R03__coassemble_285_pt1 | contig 31139 bp, 28 predicted proteins | sample R03__metabat2_high_PE_038 | metagenome-assembled genome bin R03 | reverse complement strand
GTGAAGGCTTTGGGGGTGGGGTAGGGGTTATTCGGTGACAACTTGCCCTGTGAAACTGCCTGTGCCTTGATTGGTGAAGAAGGTTTTGCTTATGAGATCATACATGCCGTACACGTTGTCTGATTTTTCCATCGCTGGGACGAAATCACGAACAAGAACACCATCGTCATAGATGTTGAAATAATAGATTTTGCCACAGAATTTAGATATTCCTTCTGAATAGTATCCGTCCATATTACAACTGAATAAATATGCATTTTTAAAATCGGTTGTAGAATACGTACCTGTTACGGAAACATATGTAACATTATCAACCTTGAGATTTGTGCCATCAAATTCTATATTATATGCTGTACCTGCAGTTAACTTAGAAGTGGAATCATCACCATTAACACCGAATCTAACTCCAAGTTTGCCATCGCCATATACAAGAAACCATTTCATATTACCATCCTGTTTAGCGGACTCAATACACCTATAGCCGAAGAATCCATATTTACTGGAGGAAGTTCCACTAGATATTGCCAACCGTCCTGAGAATGTAATATTATCTGTATAAGTAATTCCTGTGTTAATATATTGTGTGCCGCTCGATTCAATATACTCACACTCCGTATATCCTACTGGCAATGACATTAACTCCAAATTCTTCTCCGGCATTACGCGTACCATGCTGCGGTTAATGGTGTTTTGCTTGTTGGTTACGGTGAGAGATGATTTTAGTACACCTGTAGTATTATAAATCTCTGCCGTAAAGCCACTCGTTGCGAAGGCATTTACTGGTACTACGAAATAGAAGTTGGTGGCTTCTGTGGCTGACAGCGCTACGCCATCTCCGCAATCCAGTGTGATGGTCTTCTCTGCTGCAGTAGGTGTGCCAGAAGTTGTGGCTGTTGGATTGGTGGTATTGCTGGCATCAACGGAGAATGTGCCATTGAGCTTTTCGTTGCTATTGCCCTTGAGTACTATCTTGCCTACGGTGAAGGCATAGCCTTCTTCGAGCTTGAGCTGGAGCTTGAGGTAGCCGCATACGTTCTTGAATGCAATGGCATCGTTTTCTACCTTGCCTACGGCTATGTTGCAGCCATTGCCGAAGCTGTTGGCAACGTAGCTCTGTGTAGCTGGGAGGGTGAAGGTGATTGTGCCAGTACTGTTACAGCCCGTGGCTGCAGAGGCAGGATAGATGGCATAGGATGGGGTTAGGTAACCATCGGGTTCTTCACCGGTGAAGTTGGTGGATGTTTTACCGGAACTTCCGGCTGTGAGGGTAGAAACTTTCGGATTATCGGCATTGTCATAGACCTTTATCTCATCGCCTGCTGACCAGATCACAGTGGTACTGTTGAGTTGGGTTTTGGTATCGCCTGAAGGCTGCTCCATGGCTGCGGAGAGGGTGATGGTATTGCGTGTGGCAGGGGTATCGCTGTCGTTGTCGTCTTTGTCGCATGAAGTTACGAACATTGCTCCCACCATAAGTGCCAATCCAGCAACTCCGGCAAGACCTTTGCCCCCACGGCGTGAAAAGATAGTTGAAAGAGTAATCATATTCATATGTGTTTTAGTTTTGTTTTTTTTGCTTGTTTGTATGTTAAATGTTTAGCATGCAGTATTGAATGTTTGTAGCATCTCGTATAGATATGCCGGACTCTGGATATAGAGTTCTCCTTCTTCGTCTTGTAGCAGTGGCATCAGCGGTGAGTCATATACCTGGTTCATTGCTTGCTCAATGGAACAGCCTGTGTCTTCGATGACATACCGAATTAATTCGCTGATGGCATAATCTATCAGATAATCTGCAATTTGCTGATGCGTTGGGTGGGTCATAATGTTTCTACAGTTTGTTTTACTAAATATGCCAATGCTTTGTTTGTACCAAAATAATACTGCTGATCAAGAAATCTGTCTTGCAGTAGTCTTGCTGCCTCTTCTGCAGAATAGAGTCCTTCTTTGCAGTTGGTGAGTTGCAGCACCACACCATCATCAGCGATGGGGCCAATAACAATATCGTATTGGTGTACAGGTCCATTTTTATCTTTGTCACGGTTGGTACCAACAAACAGGAACCATTCAGTTGTTGCTTTTTTAGGAAACACTTTAATGTTTAAATCCGAGTGAAGGGCTGCTTCGTCGAACTCGTATGTTATGAGTGTTGGCGTGCCACCAAACAACCGAGCTTTCTTTTGGGCCATACGCATGGCTGTGGCTCTGTCAGGTGTTAGGTAAAATCCCTTGCCAAAGTCTTTGTATCGCAATCCCTTGCTCAGGTCTATGATTGCAATGTCTGTATTTGAGCCATGATATAGTTTCATGCTGGTATTCCTCCGTTTTGTTGGCAAATAGTGAGCATGTCATCTATGGTGTCCTCCATGGATTGCAGGTGTTCCACGTCGTAGAACTCAATCAAGAACGCCAGTGCGTGATACTTCTGTAGGAAGCAAAATGCATCTTGGCGGTTCATTGCAAACCGCCGGCCAAATGCCCTCACGCAAGTCGTCAGGAAAGGAATCTCATATTTGCTCATTCTAATATGTGTCAAATTTTGTGCAAAGTTACGAAAAAAAAATGACATTGCCAAAAAAAATTTGGTCATGTCAAAAAAAAGTCGTATATTTGCACTTCGAAAATCCGATGGCACATGTAATCGGGACGAATATGTTACCAAGTAAGTAGCAAAAGAGAAGGAACGAGGTTGTGAAAAAATGATAGATAAATGGGAACATTAGTATTTAAACCAGCAGATGCAATGCAGTTTGACTTCCTGATGGATTTTGCAAGGCGGATAAATATTCCGTACTATGTGGAACCATTGCAGGAGGATAGACGTGCCAGTTCGTTTGCTGAATTGCAACAGGCTTTCTCGTGCTGCCCTTTGAGTGAAGAAGAAATACGCCAAGAATGCGAAATCGTGCGTGAGGAACTGTATAAGAAGAACTATGCATTATAATACGATACGAGTTGTTCTTGATACGAATGTATGGATAAGTTCTCTTATAGGAAGAACTTTGGTTGAATTGCGAGAATTGTTGTCAAATCCAAGCATAGAGCTGATAACTACTCCACGGCTTAGAACTGAAGTCCTGTCTGTTACAGAACGACCAAAATTCAGGAAATACTTTTCTGAAGAGCATGTTGCTGATTTGTTGGCTTGGATGGATAAATATATGGTGTCGGTTGAACTTGGTGAAGTGCCACGCCGATGCCGTGATGTAAAAGATGACTATCTGCTGGAATTGGCAATACAAGCAGAAGCAATCTATCTTGTTTCAGGAGATGAAGACCTGTTGGAAATTGGTGAGATTGAAGGATGTAAAATTATGACAATAGCGCAGTTTAGACAGGTGATTTTAGATCTGCGATAAATTAATAACACTGAGCAATAAAAAACTAAAATAACTATGATAAAAATTACTTTTCCTGACGGTGGAGTTCGGGAGTATGAAGCTGGTGTGAATGGACTGCAGATTGCAGAGAGCATCAGCCCGAGATTGGCAAAAGAGGTGTTGGCTGTAGGTGTGAACGGAGTGACAACAGAACTCAACAGACCTATAAACGAGGACAGCACAGTGGTGCTCTACAAATGGGACGATGACGAGGGCAAGCATGCCTTCTGGCATACGAGTGCACACCTCATGGCTGAGGCTCTGCAGGAACTGTATCCTGGAACTCAGTTTGGCATAGGCCCTGCCATCGAAAATGGATTCTACTACGACGTGATGCCGCCAGAGGGCGTAAAGCTCTCGGATGCCAACTTCCCTGAGATAGAGAAGAAAATGGCCGAACTGGTACAGAAGAAAGAAGCTCTGGTTAAGGCTGATATTAGCAAGGCTGATGCGCTGAAGGCTTTCGGCGACAAAGGCCAGTCTTATAAGTGCGAACTCATCGAGGACCTGGAAGATGGCCAAATCACTACCTACACACAGGGTGCATTCACCGACCTGTGCCGCGGTCCACACCTCGTGGATACAGGTGCCATCAAGGCCGTGAAGGTGCTCTCGCTGGCTGCAGCCTATTGGCGCGGCGATGAGAAACGCCCTATGATGACTCGTATCTATGGCATTTCGTTCCCTAAGAAATCCATGCTCGACGAATATCTCGCAAAACTCGAAGAGGCCAAGAAACGCGACCACCGCCGCATAGGCAAGGAGATGGACCTGTTCTTCTTCTCGGATAAGGTGGGCAAGGGACTTCCGATGTGGCTGCCAAAGGGCACTGCACTTCGCCTTCGCCTGCAGGAATTCCTGCGCAAAATCCAGAAGAAATATGGTTACCAGGAGGTTATCACCCCACACATCGGTGGTAAATCGCTCTACGTCACTTCGGGCCACTGGGACCACTACGGCCAGGATTCGTTCCGCCCTATCACCACTCCTGAAGAGGGCGAGGAATATCTGCTCAAGCCAATGAACTGCCCTCACCACTGCATGATATATGCCAACAGCCCTCGCTCTTACAAGGACCTGCCTCTGCGCATAGCAGAGTTCGGAACCGTATATCGCTACGAGCAGAGCGGCGAACTTCATGGACTGACCCGAGTTCGCTCGTTCACTCAGGACGATGCGCACATTTTCTGCATGCCTGAGCAAGTGAAGCAGGAGTTCCTGAATGTGATGGATATCATCAACATCATTTTCAAGGCACTGAAGTTCGACAACTTCGAGGCACAGATCTCACTGCGCGACCCGAACAACCACGAGAAATACATCGGCAGCGACGAAGTGTGGGAAGCCGCCGAAAAGGCTATCATCGAGGCCTGCGAAGAGAAGGGACTCCCTGCAAGGAAGGAAACCGGCGAGGCTGCGTTCTATGGCCCTAAACTCGACTTCATGGTGAAGGATGCGATAGGACGTCGCTGGCAGCTGGGAACCATTCAGGTGGACTACAACCTGCCGGAGCGCTTCAAACTCGAATACACCGGCACCGACAACGAGAAACACCGCCCTGTGATGATACACCGTGCTCCGTTCGGAAGTATGGAACGCTTCGTGGCAGTGCTCATCGAGCATACAGCAGGCCACTTCCCTCTCTGGCTCACTCCTGACCAGGTTGTGGTACTGCCGATTTCGGAGAAATTCAACGACTATGCTGCACAGGTGAGCAAGTATCTGTGCGATAACGACGTTCGTGCCATCGTCGATGACCGCAACGAGAAGATAGGTCGCAAAATCCGCGACAACGAGATGAAGCACATACCTTACATGCTCATCGTTGGAGAGAAAGAAGCCAGCGAAGGAACGGTGAATGTGCGCAAACAGGGCGAAAATGGGCAACAATCAACCATGAAAATGGAAGATTTTGCAGCATTGATACAAGAAGAGGTACGAAAAATGACAGAAGAGATTTAATAAAATTTTGTAAATACAAAAATTTTTCGTAACTTTGCATTCGCTTTTTGAAAGTCTGATCCAAACTGGCTGACTAAAACCTAGCCACGTTTGACCTTCAGACAAAAGCAACTGCGATTACAATTGCATCCGCTTTTAAAAGTTTAATGAAAGGAGACAACAAGAAATTCCAGTACCGCGTGAACCATCAGATCAGGGTTCCGGAAGTACGAATCGTAGGCGAGGGTATCGAATCACAAGTCGTTACTACACGCGAGGCATTGAGAATAGCCGAACTGAGAGGCGAAGACCTCGTTGAGATTTCTCCGAATGCCGCTCCGCCGGTATGCAGGATTATCGAGTATTCGAAATTCCTCTATCAGGTGAAGAAGAAAGCCAAGGAGATGAAAGCCAAGCAGCAGAAGATCGAGGTGAAGGAAATACGCTTCGGACCTCAGACTGCTGATGCTGACTACGCTTTCAAACTGAAGCATGCACAGGAATTTCTGCAGGAGGGCAACAAGGTGAAAGCCTATGTGTTCTTCAAGGGAAGGTCAATCGTGTTTAAGGAACAGGGCGAAATACTGCTGCTGCGCTTTGCGAGCGACCTGGAAGAATTTGCAAAGGTGGAGAGCCTGCCAAACCTCGAGGGCAAGAAGATGAACATTATGCTCGCTCCGAAGAAGGGTGGTGCTGCACAGCAGCGCAAGGAGCAGGTAGCAGGTAGCAAGGAGCAGGGAACAAGTAGCAAGGAGCAGGTAGCAGGTAGCAAGGAGCAGGGAACAGAAGGAACGAATGATGGCCAAACTCCTAACTCCTAACTCCTAACTCCTAACTGCAAAGCCATATGTAGTGCGTAACGCTTGGTATGCGTTGCCACACATAATTAAATAAATAAATTATTAACAATTAAAAACTTTAACAAAATGCCAAAAGTTAAGACCAAATCAGCTGCCAAGAAGCGTTTCACGCTCACCGGCACAGGTAAGATCAAGCGTCAGCATGCTTACCACAGTCACATTCTGACTAAGAAGACTAAGAAACAGAAGAGAAACCTCGATCATTCAGCTATCGTAGTTCCTGCAAACGTAAAGCAGGTTCGTGATTTGCTCAATCTTCGTTAATCCTGTAAATTGTAAAATATCCAAATACAGGAAAATAGCAAATAGTAAATAGTAAATTTTCAAATAGTAAATAAGACTATGCCAAGATCAGTAAATCACGTAGCTTCAAGAGCTCGCAGAAAGAAAATATTAAAGAGAGTTAAAGGTCAGTTCGGTGCACGTAAGAACGTGTGGACCGTTGCCAAAAATGCCTACGAACACGGACTTGAATACGCATACGTAGGTCGTAAGAACAAGAAGAGAGAATTCCGCGCATTGTGGATCCAGCGTATCAACGCTGCAGCACGCCTCGAGGGAATGTCCTACTCACAGCTCATGGGCGCAATTCACAAAGCAGGTGTGGAAATCAACCGCAAGACTCTTGCCAACCTGGCAGTGAACAATCCAGAAGCTTTCAAAGCAATAATCGAAAAGGTTAAGTAATACAAAACAAGGTTGGCGCCCTGCGCCAACCTTGTTGCTTATCACACACTATGAACGCATTCGTTTTCCCTGGTCAGGGGTCTCAATTTTCCGGGATGGGAAAAGACCTCTACGAAAACAGTCCTCGTGCAAAGGAACTGTTTGAAAAGGCTAACGATATCCTCGGATTCAGAATCACGGATATCATGTTTGAAGGCAGCGACGAAGACCTTCGTCAGACCAAAGTCACTCAGCCTGCAGTGTTTCTGCACTCAGTGATTACGGCTGTGTGCTACAGCGAGAACACCGGCACAAAACCAGCCATGACAGCTGGCCACTCGCTGGGAGAATTCTCGGCACTGGTGGCAGCAGGTGCACTGTCGTTTGAAGATGGACTCCGCCTTGTATATGCCAGGGCCATGGCCATGCAGAAAGCCTGTGAGGCCAAACCTTCGACCATGGCAGCAATCATAGGTCTCGACGATGCCACAATAGAGCAGATATGCAGCGAGACAGAGGGTGTGGTGGTTCCGGCAAACTACAACTGCCCTGGACAGGTGGTGATATCGGGTGAGATAGAAGCCATCAACGCTGCATGCGAAAAACTGAAGGCAGCAGGGGCTCGCAGGGCTCTGCCTCTGAAGGTGGGGGGTGCATTCCACTCGCCACTCATGATGCCGGCTCAGGAGGAACTCAAGACTGCCATCGAGGCTACGGAATTCCACACACCTGAGTGCCCTGTGTATCAGAACGTGGATGCCAAGGGCCATACAGATGCTGCGGAGATAAAGGAAAACCTGGTGAAGCAGCTTACAGCACCGGTTCGCTGGACTCAGGAAGTGCAGCAGATGATAGCCGATGGAGCAACGGAGTTCACGGAATGTGGCCCGGGAAAGGTGCTTCAGGGATTGATAGCAAAAATCGACCGCGAGGCAGTGGCTACTTCAGCACCATTTTAAGCAGCAGCCCATCGTGGGGTGGAACTACAACCGGAATGGTGTTTCCCTTTACGAGTTTCACGTCGCGCTTAATATCAGTCAGCAGATCAGTGGTCTGCTGATTTTTTGTCTCTGGCAACTGAAGCGTGTCGAAGGCATGGTCGGGGATGACGATATCGGCATGTTGCTCGGTGTCGGAGAAATTGGCTACGACAAGTATGAGGTCTTCGTGGCGCTTGCGCAGGAAGGCATAGAGAAGGTTGGTATCCATCTTGGGATTGTCGTAGTTGGCATACATGATATCGAAAAACTCTCCTTCGCGGAAGGCTTTTTGGGAGTTGCAGAAGTTGAGCACCTTGGAGTAGTAGGCGTGGAGTTGGCGCTCTTCGCGGTTGAGCAGGGCTCCATCGTATTTGCCGCCACTGCTCCAGTGGCGCAGGGAAGGAAGACTCCAGTAGTCGAAGATGGATGTCTTGCCATCATATCCGCTGAATCCCTCGGCATCGGCACCTGGTTCGCCGAGATGCTGGGCGAAATAGAGCATGAAAGGGTTGTTGCGCATCAGGGCCGAGACAAGCAGGGCAGGACGCGCATTGATGGCGTTGCCGGCAAAATCAGGGGAAGGGATGCGCTGTTCGTCGTGGTTTTCGAGGAAGTTGAGCATCTTGTCGTTTATGTCATCGACAGACTGCCAACTCTGGGTGATGAGCGATGCTGAGGCACCGCGGACTACGCTCTTCAGCGTGTCGTAGAGTCCTACCTTGTCGTAGAGGTAGTCGAAATGCCCACGGGTGATGTAGTCGCGATACTGATAGGGATTATAGACTTCGGCAATGAAGATGATGCTGGAATACACATTGTCGCGCTCCTTGGCCTTGGCTTTCACCTGAGGGATGGCCCATTCCCAGAACTCACACGGCACGAGTTCGGCCATGTCGCAGCGGAAACCATCGATGCCGGTTTCGATCCAGAAGAAGAGAATGCGCAGCATCTTCTCCCAAGTGTCGCGGTTGTAGTAGTTGAGCTTCTGGGTATCGGTCCAGTCGCCATCGTGGTAGTGGCTTGGATAGAAATTGGCATCGGTGAATGCATCGCGCGTACCTATATAGTCTGCTGCCACGTGGTTTGGCACGAAATCGATGAGGACCTTGAGTCCTGCGCGATGGCTGCGGTCCACGAGCCGCTTGAAATCCAGAAAGGCTTTGTCCTGATTGCCTATGATGAGGTCGGGACAGATGCTATAGTAGTCGCGTATGGCATATGGACTCCCTGCGCGACCTTTCACCAGGGCGGGATCGGAAGCAGGGATGCCGTAGCGGCTGTAGTCGGTGGCGGAGGCATGCGAGATGATGCCGGTGTACCATATGTAGTTGCATCCCAGGTCGCGAATGGCATTGAGGGCTGTGGTGGTGAAATCACCGAGTTTGCCACATCCGTTTTTGCGGATATTGCCATCTGGAACGGGGTGCTTGCGCTTGTTGCCGAAAATACGCGGCAGAACCTGATATATGATGATGCGTCGTTTCATAGGGCAGGGGAGAGTTGGGGGTTACCAGCCGAAGGCCACACGGTCGTCCATCCAGAGACCTTGTACTTTGAGCACGTGTTCCAAGACATCGCGTGCCACACCTTCGCCTCCTTTGCGAGGGGAGATATATGTGGATATTTCCTGTATTTCGGGAGCTGCATCGGCAGGACAGCAGGCCACACCGCAGCGCTTCATCACCTCGTAGTCGGGAATGTCATCGCCTACATACATTACTTCCTCGTCCTTGAGATTATAGCGCTCGAGGAGTTCGTCGTAGTGGCGCAGCTTTATGCTTGCACCCTGAATCACTTCCTTCAGACCCAGTCCTTCGTAGCGCACTCTCACGGCTTCGGTGTTGGCACCTGTGATTACGGCCAGCAACAACCCGCGTTTCACGGCCAGTTGCATGGCATAGCCGTCTTTGATGTTTACGGTGCGCATGGGTTCTCCTGATGGATGCATAGGTATGGTCTCGCGACTCAGTACTCCATCCACATCGAAGAACACAGCCTTAATCTTATGTAAATCGTAGTTGATCATATCACTCTAACCTCTTCCCATTTCAGCTTCTCTTCGTCCTGCGGCTTGCGCTCTATGGCTGGATAGCCGAAGCCTATGGCACACACCACTTCGTGGCCTTCGCCCACTCCGAGAAGTCCCTGCAGATACTGGCGTGTAGGCTGACCTTCGGCAGTGGTGCGATCGCGGAGCTGGGCCCAGCAACTGCCTATGCCCAATTCGGCGGCCTGATACTGCATCGTCACCGCTGCTATGGAGGCATCCTCAATCCACGTAGGTGCTGCAATGTCGTAGGCAACAACCACGGCTACACTGGCTCCGGCGAGAAACTCTGCACCTGTGTCCTTGGCACGTGAGAGAGCCTCGAGGGTATCTTTGTCGCGAACCACGAAAAACTGCCACGACCTGAGACTGTGGCCCGTAGGGGCCATAAGTGCAGCGCGGAGAATAGTCCTGAGGTCCTCCTCGCTTACAGGCTGATCAGTATATTTCCTGATACTCCTGCGTCGTTGTACTATATCTTTGAAGTCCATATGTCTATAACTCCTAACTATCTAATCCTATCCAACGATCGCACCAGGGCCTCGTCGCGGCGGATGCGATGGATGGCTATGCAGTTGAAGATGACAGAGAGCACCGGGAAGATGGCTGTAATGTTGATGTGTATGCTGCTGAGACTGAAACCACCCAACTGCTCCCCAAATCGCCATGCACCCAAGGCCTCCATGCCTATGTAGCCAACGAGCAGTATGGTAGTGAAGACCAGAAGACGAATTTGGCGCATGCGGTAGTGGAAGAGGAATATGGCCATCAGCGAGAGCAGAATGACCAGCACCATAAGCACACCCAGGGCACACGGAGCAAAGGTATCGACCTTCCCGTCGAGGATGAAAACCCAGTTGGTCATGCTGGCCACAGGGGCAATACCCTCAATAAACGTGATGAGTGGAAAGAACAATCCACTCATACACAACATCACCACGAGGATGAGATATACGGTCTGAATTCGCTGAATCATTAAGCCTGATCCTCTGTGCTGCCTTCAGCAGGGTTGCGGTAATAGATCTGACCATCGAGAAACTCTTCGGTAGCAATCATAGTAGGCTTTGGAAGATGCTCGTAGAACTTCGATACGGTGATCTGTTCATCGTTGTGGAATTCTTCTTCGATGGCTTCGGAAGCAGAACCAAACTCCTGTAGTTTCTTGCTGAGTTCGTCCTTTATCTCGGCAGAGATTTGGTTTGCACGTTTGCCGATGATGGCAATACTTTCGTAGATGTTGCCTGTTTCTACGCTCAGTTCGTTGATGTTGCGTGTCACCGTACTCAGCGGTGCTTTCGATTTCTTGAAATTCATAGACTTATTTACTATTTGACAATTTACTATTTACTATTTATATTTATTTATCTATTCTTCTATTTATTTATTTATTTATCATAGATTTATATCATCGATTTATCATAGATTCAACTCCCCTTGAACTCCGTTTGAACTCCCCTTTTATTTATTTTTTTGCTGCTGGAGGTGAAGATGTCATCGGCATCCTTCATATGCTTGCTGTCGGGAAACTCATTGCGGAAACCGTAGTACTCATCGATGACTTGGCGATAGCGCTCCTCGGCCTTCTCCTCAACACTGTTTTGTGCAAGGCGATAGCGACTCTTGAGAATCATCATATAGAGATCCTCGCGCAGGGAGGTGTAGGGGTATGTCTTCAGCGCATTCTCGGCTGTGAGGATACAGGCCTCGAAATTGCTGCCTCCGTTGGTACAGTTGCCTACGTAGTTGCCGAGATTGTAGTAGAGTTTTGCGGCGCGGTATTCCTTCTCTACGAGGCGGTTTTGCAGAGTGAAGAGCATGTCTGTGACTTGGTCCTTGCGCTTGGAATATGGGTAGAACTCCAGATACTCCTGCAGCTGCTGCATGGCCTTTACGGTAGGGGTTTGGTCGAGACGAGGGTCAGGGGACTGGTAAAAGGCTGCACATCCGTTGAAGAAGCGTGCAAGCTCGGTGTATGTACCCTTAGGATAACTTTTGTAGTAGCGTTCGAAGTAGAGGGATGATGTTTCGTAGTCGCCTTGGTTGTAGTAGCACATGGCATTCATGAAGAGAGCCTCCTCGCCTTGACTGCTGGTCTTGAGCATGTAGATGAGTTGTTCCAGCAGCGAACTGCAGTATTGGTAGCGTCCCTGGGCGTAGTATTCCTTTGCCTGCTCGTATTTGTAGGCATAGTCTTCTGTCTTGTAGACATTGTTATAGACATTCGAACATCCAGATACCACACATGCCATACATACCATTATGACCACTGTCGTCAGTGTCGAAACTATAGGTGCAAATTTCTTCATAAGTCAAAAATCATACAAAAATACAAAAAAAATCTCACATAACCAAATTTATTTGGTTTTTTTAAGGAAAAGACACAGTTTTAGTGTAAAAGTGGTCATTAAGGTCATGGTCATTAAGGTCATTATCAACTTTAGGTACACATATAAGTGATAGAAAAAATTATTAATATATTAATATATTAATAATTTTTTATAGTAATTTTCCGTATACTCGATGCGAAACCTCTTAATGACCTTAATGACCATGACCTTAATGACCACTTATATTTTTCTGTCTTATTTTCAATCACTTACGATTTTTTTTGAAAAAAAATTGCGAAAAAGGGGGAACATTTTTGCACTTTTTGGTAATATGTATATAGAGGGGCTTCTGTTTTGCGAGCATAAAACTCGCAGGTAGCAAGGCGAGCGTTGCTCGCAGGGAGCAGGTAGCAGGGAGCAGGTAGCAGGTAAAAGGGACTGGGTTCTCTGCTCGAAGGGAGCGCAACCTTGGGCGTAAGTGGCTGAGGCCCCGGCTCTGACAGCCGGTATGGACGGAAGACCTAGATCACTGCAGCCCGGGAGAGGACCCCCGTTGACCCGAGACATCGGCCTGGTTGACGCGAGACATTCGCCAGTTTGACCCGAGACATCAGCCTTGTTGACACGAGACATCGACCTCGTTGACGGGAGGTTTCTGCCACGGGGACAGCATGCCTATCATTTCTTTTGCCGTTAGTTTTCTGCTTCGTCGGATTCTTCTTCGAATGGGATACGGCCTTTAGAACGATGGATGCTGTAATTGGTCAAAGATTGGTTGGAGGAGAAATCATACCCGGAAAGCCGCTCGTCGATGCCGTTGATCTCCATGTATTCGGAGGAATAAAAACGCTGCTCTCCATGGTTGTAGAAGAGGATTGTGGTGGTGAATGTCTCGCATTCTACATTCTTGGCCAGGACATTGCCCCGGAGTTCCCAAAGGGATTGCTGGTCGTAGTAATAGGCTGTGTCGCAACTGATAAATGCATCGGGAGCGACATTCCTGTCGAATGTCTCGAGAAACAGACCTTTTTCGAAAGCCCAATATGATGGTGTTTTCTTGTCGTACACAAACCAGTCCTCTGCAATAATCTTGTATTTCACCACACCGCCATCGGTGATGGTTGTCGATACTCCCTGGGTATGCATAACGGGCAACGAATCGCGACATGCCACAGCAGGGGCGGAGGCGGTATCGTCTCCCGTGCAGGCATACAGCATAGCAGCAGTCAAAAGAACTGCTGCTATGCTGAATATCGGTGTCGTTGCTCTCATCGTGGTGGTTAGTTGGAGCGGAAACGAAGGGTTGTGGTTTCGCCCATCACTGTGACAGGAGTACCTGCCTTCAGACCTGCGAAGAATGCCTCGGACTTAGGGTACAGACCCTGGGTGTAGGATGCAATCTGGGAGGCTGCCTTGCTGGCACATGATGGATCCACTGCCTTGGCTCTGTTGCACTTGTCGATGGCCAGACAATAGTATTTCGAGCGCTCGAGATGGTCGCCACTGGCATGACGCACTACAATAGAAGCCAGCAGCAGGTAAGCGCTACCACATGTACGATCGACAGAGAGGGCTGTGTTACACCACTTGCGACTTTCGCCCAACTGACCTGCCTTGTAGTACATGGCAGCAAGACTGACGGCAATCTTTGCCTTCTTCGAGGCACTTTCTTCTGTCTGGAATGCTTCCTGATAGTAGAGCAGTTTGTTTGCAGGTTTGTTGCCGGCAGAGGCCTTCTTAGGATAGACAATAGCTACTACCTTGTTGTACACGGCACTGCTATCGCAATCAAAATTGGCATATACGGCCAGCACTTGTTTCAGGTACAGGGTGTCAGAAACATTTTCCTCGACCTTCTTGGCATACATGCCGTCGAGGTCTGCGCAGTTGGCTGCACCCGATGCATTGAAGAGTTCCTCGCACTTGAGCTGTGTAGGCTGATACTGTGCCACAATCTTTGCAGCCTTTGCCTCGAGTTTTGCAGCTTCGATGCTGTCTTCGGCCGTTGCTATGGAGTCGGTGAAGGAATACTGCTTGGCCTGTTCCAAGAGACGTTCACAGGTTTCGTTGGTTTCGAGATAGTCGTTGATAAATGCCTCACGGTTGTTCTCCTTGTCGGCCATGTATCGCTTGTAGGAGCAGATGATGAAGTTGTAGAGCACATAGCCGTGTACTTCGTTCTCACCCATGTCACTGATGCCCTGCTTGAACATGGCGTATGATGTTTCGTTCTTGTCAGGAGTCTCGGGAGCATAGGCGAAATAGTCGCTGGCCTTGCGTGTGAGGATATTGCCCCGTGTAGTGGTGGTAGTAGGTGTGGCAAATGAGTTCAGGTCGTCGAGATATTCCAGTCGCTGGTCATAGACCTTCATAAGCAGGTCGAAATACTCTTTTTTCTTGGCTTCGTCACCGGCATATTTTGCAATGAGTTGCTGAAGGATTACGGCACCATCGGTATATATGCGGCTCTGTGCCACTGGTGCTTTTTCGAAGACAACCTTCCATTCAGCGAGGGCTTCTTCCCATTTCTGAAGTTTATACTCGTCTCGGTAGAGACTCAGTGCGTTGAGGGCTGCAATACTGTCCTCACCATGGCCTACGCGGTCGTAAATCTGCGTACCGGCGTATTTACCCTGCGCAAATGCTTCGCCGACAAAGGCCAAAGCAAAAAAGATAACTAATAGTTTTTTCATTTTGTTATATAAATAATTTATTGCACTTTCCATTTGTTGAACCAGCGCTCGCTGAAGGTGAGGCCGATACTCAGTTTGAGATAGTTTTCGACGAGAGTCTGCTTGGTCGATGCCACATTGCTCAGATATGGTATGTTGGTATATATCCACTGTGCGGTGATATTCAGTACGGGTACGTTGTTGCGCGAGAGCAGATGACGGGTAGACAGAGGAATGCCAAATCCTGCTGAGAGTCCGAATTCGTATGGTTTGTCGCTGAGGGTGCCTGTGAGGTCGGCATTGGCATAGGACTGTGAGAAATATGCGCCAGCCTTGTACTGCATTCTCTCAAACAGTTTGCCAGAAGCAGCAGGTCGGTATGCACCTCCGAGTGAGATCTTCATCCTGTCGTTGAGACTTCCGTAAGGGAAGCGGCATTTGCTCCATTTCTGCAGTTCGAAGTCGAGTCCTGCCTGCCATTTATAGGTGTGGCTGTATGCAAATCCCAGTGCAAAGGTATGAGGGAACTGGAAGGCATTTTCCGTGCATATGGTGTCCGAGGTGACGGTTGTTCCCTGTATCTTGTTGGTTATTCGTTTGGCATCGTTGTTCATGTCATGGCCCAGTCCGTAGGTGAAGCCAACGGAGAGTCGGTCTTTCTTGCCCAGGTTGAACCAGTACTGTGCACCCAGGTCGAGTGTGTAGGAATATATTCCCGCCGTGTAGTTCTGATACAGCGAGCTTACCGACGAATTGCTGAACGAGAGTGTGGATGTGTGCGAATAGTCACCATACAGATATGCTATGTTGGCTCCTATCGATGCATTGCGCAGGAATCGCCATCCTGCACCGAGGAACACCTGTCGCAGTCCGCCATCGCCTACATATGTGGTGCTCTGTGTGGTTTCCGATGTTCCTTCCACGGCCTGAGCCTGTGTCTCGAACGAATATTTCACATTAGAGTATGGTAGCATACCCACGGCCACCCCCACATTTTTCCCGGCACGAAAATGGAATGCGAAATAGTCGATGCTGGTGTTCTTGGCATTGCACTTGATGCCATCCATCGAGAAGTTGCCGTTCTGGAATGTGGCGCCGAGGTCGAAGAGTGCGGTAAGCGAATCCACTTCGGAGTATGATGCCGGATTGGCAGGATTGATAATCTGGCCACCCCGAAAGCCCTGTGCCACTCCCGACATACCCTTATTGAAACTCATAGAGCGATCCGACAGAATGCCAAACCCATACCTGGAATATGGCGAGTTGATGCCATTCTGGCCATAGGCGATATGTGCTACGCAGAGTGCTACGCACACGCTGAAAACGTTGAAAACGTTGAAAACTTTTTTCATAATCTAAAACTCCTAACTCCTAACTGCGGCAAAGCCGCAAATCGCATTCAGGCCCTTCAATACTAGCAAATCGTCTGCAAAAATACGATTTTTTATCGTATTATCAAAATTAAAATGGTCTCCACCCGTAAAAAACACCCTAATATTAGGATATTTTAAGAACATTTCACATATAATATGCTCAATTTCGCACTTTATGCCGTTTTTTACGCCACTTCTTATTGCCGTTTCGGTGTCGTAGCCAAATTCGGGACAGTTGCCCCACTCTGCCACAAGCGGTAGTTTGGCAGTAAACTCATGAAGTGCCTTAAGGCGCATCTCCACACCGGGGGATATGTTTCCTCCCAGGTATTCGCCATCGGCAGTGACTCTGTCGTACGTGATGGCCGTACCTGCATCGATCACCAGCAGTTCGCCCTGATGCTGTTCATACGCCCCAACGGCAGCAGCCAAACGGTCCATCCCAAGGGTCTCAGGGGTATGATACAGATTGCGCAGCGGAATAGGAGTGGTATGGTCCATATACACCACAGGTGCTCCGAGTTGTTCTATCTCCCGACGCATCTCCGGTGTCAGATCAACGGTGGAACAGACAATGGTTTTGTCCACATCGCCTTTAGAGGCCAAGGGTCTGATACAGCCCAGGTCGTTGCCTCTGACAGGACACAGACAGCCATCCAATGCTGCCTTCACTGCCGTATTTCCGATGTCTATACAAAGATTCATAACTCCTAACTACCTGCTACCTGCTACCTGCTACCTGCGAGCAAAGCTCGCCTACCGTGGTGCGAATCTGTAGCAATAGACTGCGATTAGCGTGAACACTATATTCGGCAGCCATACGGCCAGCATGGGTTCCATATTGGCCTTTACTGCGAACGATGACGACACGGTCTGGAACATTATGTATATCAGACTCAGTGCCAATCCTGCACCAAGCGAAATGCCAAGACCGTTTTTGCGTTTTTTGGCCGAGAGCGAGAAACCGATTATCGTAAGTATGAATGCTGCAAATGCACTTGCCGAACGCTGATAGTATTCCACCTCGAATGTCTGTATGTTGGCAAAACCACGTTCTTTCTGCCGGTCGATATACTGCTTCAGTTCCGGTGTGGTGAGTGTGGTCTGCTGGTCGCGCGTTATGAGGAAGTCCTGTGGCTGCATATTCAGTGCCGTGTCAAGCCGTTCTCCCCGCGTGATTTTTTCCTTCAGACCGTCAACGTCACGTATCTGATAGTTCTTCACAATCCAGTGTCCTGGTTCTTCCGACAGAGTGTCGTATTCCACTATCGAGGCCTGCATATGACTCACCAGTTGTTTGTCGACGAATTTGTCCAGAGTGAAGTCATACCCCGTCTTCGAAGCATTCTCATATCTGGCGATATAGGCCACTACACCGTGGTCCACCATCAGCTGTACATTAGATGCCGAGGTTACACGCTTACGCCGTTTGTAGGTATTTTCGAATTTCACTCGCTTTACATTTCCCTTCGGTATGGTATATGCACCCAGATACCACGACAGGCCACAGATGATGGCTGCCGAAATTATATATGGTCTAAGCAATCGGGAAGTGGTCACACCCGAGGAGATCATAGCGATGATTTCCGTGTTCTCTGCCAGTTTCGATGTGAAGAATATCACCGAAATGAACACGAACAGCTGGCTAAAGAGGTTGGAATAGTATGGTATGAAGTTAAGGTAATAGTCCAGCAATATCGCCTTGAGCGGTGCCTTCGACTCCACGAACTGGTCGATATGTTCGTTGAAGTCAAACACCACTGCAATGGTGATAATCAGGGCAATCGAGAAGAAATACGTGCCCAGATATTTACCGATTATGTACCTGTCGAGTCGAGATAAAAATTTCATAACTCCTAACTCCTAACTCCTAACTCCTAACTGTGCAACAACGCTTTGCTTCCATGCCGAATAGTCTCCTGCAACGATATGGGCCCGGGCCTGGGTTACCAGGTCGAGGTAGAACGCCAGATTGTGCAGCGAGGCTATCTGCATGGCGAGGAATTCCTGCACCTTAAACAGATGATGCACATATGCGCGGTTGTATGCCTGGTCCACATACGATGTACCATTCGGATCGAGCGGCGAGAAATCGTTTTCCCACTTTTTGTTCCTCATGTTCATCGTACCCTCCCACGTGAAGAGCAGTGCGTTTCGGCCGTTGCGGGTTGGCATCACACAGTCGAACATGTCCACACCGCGTTCTATACCCTCCAATATGTTCTGCGGTGTCCCCACTCCCATCAGATAGCGCGGTTTGTCCTTAGGCAGGATGTCGTTCACCACTTCTATCATCTCGTACATCACCTCCGTAGGTTCCCCAACGGCCAATCCACCGATAGCATTTCCGTCGGCACCCTTGTCGGCAACATATTTGGCCGCTTCCCTGCGAAGGTCGGGATAGGTACACCCCTGTACTATCGGGAACAGGCTCTGTGTGTATCCATACAGTGGTTCGGTCTCGTCGAGTCGCCTGATGCAACGGTCCAGCCATCGCTGTGTAATCTCGAGCGATTTCCTTGCATATTGTCTGTCCGCCGTACCGGGAGTACATTCGTCGAATGCCATTATGATATCAGCACCTATCGAGCGCTCTATGTCCATCACCCTCTCGGGAGTGAACATATGTTTCGACCCATCTATATGGCTGCGGAACTCCACGCCCTCTTCCTTTATTTTCCTTATCCCCGCCAGCGAAAACACCTGAAAGCCCCCGCTGTCGGTGAGTATCGGGAGGTCCCATCCCTCAAACCTGTGCAGTCCCCCAGCCTGTTCCAGGATTTCCGTGCCGGGACGCAGATAGAGGTGATAGGTATTTCCGAGTATTATCTGTGCCTTTATGTCGTCGGTGAGTTCGTGGCGATGCACACACTTCACCGTAGCCTGTGTTCCCACAGGCATGAATATCGGTGTCTCAATCCTCCCATGCGGAGTGGTTATCACCCCCGCCCTGGCAGCACCACAGGTATGCGTCAACTCAAATTGCATTGTTTTTACTTTGTTTTAAGGGGAGTTCAAGGGACGATAGTCTGCTCCCTGCTACCTGCTACCTGCTACCTGCTACTTGCTCCCTTCCAGAAGCGCCATCTCCAGCACTTCGTTTATGTTCTCTACATAGTGGAATGTCACGCCCTTGACATACTGCTGCGGGATCTCGTTTATATCCTTCTCGTTGTCACGGCAGATTATGATATCCGTGATTCCGGCTCGTTTGGCGGCAAGGATTTTTTCCTTTATTCCGCCCACAGGCAGCACCTTGCCCCTCAGTGTCATTTCTCCCGTCATGGCCAGGTTTTTCCGAACCTTACGCCCTGTCAGTGCCGAGGCCAGTGCCGTAGTGATGGTGATACCAGCCGAAGGACCGTCTTTTGGCACGGCACCCTCTGGCACATGGATATGCACGTTGTACTTCTCAAACATCTCGCTGTCTATGCCCAGCATATCGCTGTGGGCTTTCAGATATTCCAAAGCCAGTGTAGCCGACTCCTTCATCACGTCGCCCAGATTTCCAGTGAGAGTCAGTTTCTCCCCCTTGCCCTTGCTCAGGCTTGTTTCTATAAACAGTATCTCGCCACCCACTGCAGTCCAGGCAAGTCCCGTCACCACTCCTATGTAGTCGTTGCCCTGGTATTTATCCCTGCTGTATCGTTCTGCGCCAAGTATTTTCACCACAGCATCCGCCGTGATATCCCCCTCTGGTTCCACTCCTGTCTTGGCATATTCGTAGGTGAGTTTTCTCAGCAGTTTGTTGATATTCTTGTCGAGTTCCCTCACTCCCGATTCGCGAGTGTAGTTTTCTATGATTTTCTCTATTGCAGCCTTCGACAGTTTTATTTTGTGTCCCTTCATTCCCAGTTTTTCAAGTTGCTGCGGAATGAGATGCCGCTTGGCTATTTCTATCTTCTCTTCGGTGAGGTATCCGCTCACCTCTATGAGTTCCATTCTGTCGAGCAGAGGTGCAGGAATAGAAGCTATGTTGTTGGCTGTGGCGATAAACATCACCCGACTCAGGTCGTAGTCCGTATCGAGATAGTTGTCGTGGAATGCCACGTTCTGCTCCGGATCGAGCACTTCAAGCAGTGCCGAACTCGGGTCGCCATGACCCGTGGCCACGCCCACCTTGTCTATCTCGTCGAGTATAAACACAGGATTCGAGCTCCCAGCCTTCTCTATGTTGCTCAGTATGCGCCCTGGCATTGCACCGATATAGGTCTTGCGGTGACCTCTTATCTCTGCTTCGTCGTGCAGGCCGCCAAGCGACATTCTGACGTATTTGCGTTTCATGGCCCGTGCCACGCTCTTTCCCAGACTCGTCTTCCCCACTCCCGGAGGACCGTACAGACATATTATAGGACTCTTGAAATCGCCCCTCATCTTCAGCACCGCCAGGTGTTCCAGGATTCTCTCCTTCACCTTCTCCATGCCGAAATGGTCTTTGTTCAACACTTTCTCGGCATTGCCCAGGTCGAGGTTGTCTTCCGTATATTCCAGCCATGGCAGCGAGAGGAAGGTGTCGAGATATGCATGCTGTGTCTCGTAGTCCGGTCCACCGCTATACATATGTTTCAGTTTCTCAAGCTGCTTCTCAAACTCCGCTGCAGTTTCTTGGGTCCAGGTCTTCTTCTTCGCCCGTTCCTCGAACTCCTTCACATCGTTGGCCGAACCTTCGCCCAGTTCTTCCTGGATGTGCTTCATCTCCTCCTGCAGATAGTGTTCGCGCTGGCGTTTGGTGATTTCCTCGTTGGTCTTGTTGTGTATCTCCGCCTTGAGTTTTGCAAACTGATATTCCCTGTTCAGGAATTCCAGCAGTTTGTAGGCCCTGTTGCGCATGTCGAGTTCCAGGAGTTCCATACGCTCCTTGTTGTTGAGCGGTATGTTCGAACACAGGAAATTGATAAACCCTACCCTGCTGGAGTTGTTTGGGAACTTGTCATCGCTGGCACTGGTAAAGAACTTGTTTGCCACGTCCTTGCACGATTCCACCACGGCGATGAAGTCCTTGTCGCGTGCAGTAGGTATCTGCTCGGGATATTCCTTCACATTCCCCACCAGATAGTCGCCATTGTGCATGGCATCTATCAGTTTTATGCGCACATGTCCCTGCAGCAGTGCCGTATGAGTGCCGTTTGGCAGTTCCAGCACCTTTGCCACCTTCGCCAGCACTCCTGTGTCATACAGTTGCGACGGTGTAGGGTCATCCTGCATGCTGTCTTTCTGGCAGAACACGCCTATGTAGGCATCGTTCGAATATGCATAGTTGAGCAGTTTCAGTGCCGACTGCCGCGTGATGTTTATCGGCAGCATCGACATGGGGAATATCATCATATTCCTCATCGGCAGAACTGGCACCTTGCTGTCCTCCAGATGCACGTCTCGTTTCATAGCCTTGGTGAGGTCGATCTCTGCTACCACAGACACCTGTCCCTCACCACTGGCATATGTAAATATATCACTATTGTCTTTCACCTCTCTCTACTCTCTCTACCTCTTTACCTTCTTTCCCTCAACTATCACGATTCCCTTGTAGCTCTCATCCACCTTCTGTCCAGCCAGGTTGTAGATACCTGTTCCCTGCTCCCTGCTACCTGCTACCTGCTCCTTGCTACCTACTACCTCGTCGATGCCTGTTCCTGCCTCGAGCAGCCACAGACACTTGTCGCCGTCATAGCCCGAGCGCGATGTAGATTTGTCGCCCCAGAGTTCGGCTCCGTCCTGAACATCGTCGGCTCCAAGCCCATGCCATGTACCTTTGCCGTCAGGAGAAATGAGTTCGTATGCTCCGTCAGATACCGTGACAGTCCAGCGAGCCTTGTTGGCCGGTGTGGCACACATGGTCCAGGTGTCACTGCCCTTATAGCCTATGTATCCGCTCTCGTCTTCGTTGCTTATGTAATAGGTGTCGGCCTCTCCGCTTACAGTCCAGAAGCAGAGTGTGGTCTCCTCCGATGTGAGTTCCACCTTGTTGCTGGTGGTGTTGAGAGTTACATACAGGCTCTGGTCCTTATACGACTTCACCATGTAGTGATAGCACTCCGTTGGCTCCGGATCTGGGTCAGGAGTAGTACCGCCATATATCTCGAGTGCTTCGGCATACTGTTCTGCTGTGAACTTGCCTTCGGCCAGCACGGTGAGTTTGTTGCCTGCATCGTGGGTGCTCCAAGAGTCGAGTACCATCTGGTTGCTGCCTCCGAGGTTCACGTAGATGGCCTGTCCATCTACCTTGGCTACCAGATAGCCACCATCCTCTTCGAAGTCCCATGCGTTGGTCGAACCAGTCTTGAGTTCGGCACTCGAACCATTGCGGTTCACAAACTTCTTTGCTGCAGGGGAATAGAGTCTCAGACCGCCGTCGATATCCAGCACGGCAAACTGCTGCATCTCTTCCGTAGCATCGGTGAAGCCCGATTGCTTCGTACCACCCATCTGAGTAGCATCGCTGTTGATGGTCCACGAACCTCTCTGTGTGGTGAACGAATATACGTGGTCCTTCGTGAGTTCAGCCTTGGTAGTGATTTCGATAGGATACTTGCCATACAGTTTGATGAGGTTCTGCAGTGTTTCGGTCTGAGTCTTGATGTCTTCGATGGATGCATCTGCGTTTGCCAGCAGGGTCTCAGCATCTTCGAGGGCTGCATTCACCAGAGCCAGTGCCTCTGCCTCGGTCTCTGGGTCGAGCTGTGGCTGCAGTGCCTTTACCTTCTCGTATGCTGCCTTGAATGTGTCGAGGGCAGCGATATATTCCTCAGCAGTCTTTATCTCTGCATTGAGCAGGGTTACCTGGTCGTTGAAATCGGCTGTGGTCGATTCCTCACTGCCCAGCACTGCCGATGCACTGAATATCACGAATTCGAAGTTGCTGTACATCTCGCTCTCCGAGTTGAGTTTTGCCAGCACATCCTCTGCCTTGGCGATGGTCTCGGTGAGCAGGGTCCTGGCAGTGATAAATTCGTTGGCGGTCTTTTCTGCAGCCTTGAGGGCCGTTACCTGAGTCTTGTAGTCGTCATTGGTTGATTCAGGATTATTGAGCACTGCCTCAGCCGCACTGATGGCATCGGCCAGTGGCTGATATGCTGTGGTGTTCTCAATCTGTGCGAGCACAGTCTTTGCTGTGGCAATCTCTGTGGCGAGGTCTGATTTTCCCTCAAAGCCAGGAAGCACAATCTTGAAGTTTGCCGGCAGACCGTTGGTACCAATCCAATCGTGGCCTATGAATCCTCCGTTCACGTCAGTGCCGTATTCCAGGTTCAGCCACAGACTGCCTTCAGGCATGGTGATGGTACCGCTGGCTTCATCGTAGGTTCCCATCAGGCTCGACAGAGCAGGACTCGTTGGTCCGTAGCCCTTCTTGGCTATGTTGTAGCCAGCAGCACTGGTGAGATTGATATTTCCGTCACCAAGGTCCAGACCTGTGTAGTGATAGTCTTCGATATACACCTTGTCGTTACCTGCAGTGGCATTGACATACATATAGTGGGTCTTGCCGTCGTTGTCACCTGTTGCAGTACCTGTATAGGCCTGTCCGTAAGGAGTTACGAGACGGAAACGACCTGCATCCACCTTACTCTTCTGGATTTCCACCTCGTAGGTCTTGTACTCACGGCTGGTATATACTGCTGGCAGGAAGCCGTCAGTATAACGGCAGTTGCCGAGCGATTCCCAGTTTTCTGCGTCTTCGTCCTCACTAGGTTTTGCACCCGGGTCGCAGTTTTCATAGCCCTTCAGATACTCGCCAGTGCCTGTGAAGCAGAATACGGCATAGTTGTTGGTACCTGTCGACATGTAGTACTCCTCCTGCTTGTTGGTGTCATACACATACACCAGGGTCTGTGCATTTGGCATATTCGAGTGGGTGAGCAGAGAAAAGATGCTGGTGTATTTGTTTCCGTCGTCACCGGCAGCGATACTTACCCAACCTTCTTCCAGTTCCACTTCCTTGTCAAACTCGCAGTCGAAAGTGAAGATTGGACCATAGTCCGACCTGACTCCAGTCCTCTTGCCCAAGAGTGTATCCTTGTACTCATACACCAGATCGCCAGGATAGCCGTTGCTACCCTTCTTGCAGAACTGGATTTCGATTGGGATGGCAACGGTAGGGTTACCGTCTTCGTCGAGTTGGAAACGGCTGTTGTCGGAAGTACGACCCGAGTTCACGCCATAGCCATAGAAATGGATACCACCGATTTTGCACACATTATCCGAAAATGATGTATAGGCACGCATTTCGTAACCGTCGAGGTTCACGCGACCTGCATCCGAGAATGTGTAGCCCGTCATCGAACCTTTCTCCTTGTAAGTAAAACCATACACCGAATTGTCAGGACATTTCAGAGCCCTTTTCACCTGCTGCGCATTGGCACCTATGGTCACCATCACAGCAACTACAAACATAAGAATCTTTTTCATATCATTGTTGTTTTTTTTAATTTGCAGATGCAAATTTACAAAAAAAAATCGAAACTACCAAATTTATTAAACTACTCGGTAGTGTCCAACAAAAACAAAAGCAACGCATTGTTGCGCATTTTTGGTCAGATTTTTGTTCTTGATTTTAAAATCTTCACTTAAAATTTGGCTAAAAATCTTTAGAAAAATCATTGGTTATTTTTTTATTTCAATGTTTTGATTTGTCATTTTTTCTCAGTATACTTGTAGTAGGAGATATACCATACTTAGCTTTATACACAAACAGACAAAAACAAAAAACTAAAAAAACTATGCTACAACCATTCAGAGTTTCAAAATCAAGCATCACAGACAGGTCGGCCTTGTCGGTCGACAAATATTTCGCGGAGGTGTCCAAGTATCCGAGGATGACCATCGACGAAGAGGTGGAAGCGGTCCGGCGTATGCACCAGGGCGATAAGGAGGCACGGAAGCGGATCATCGAGGCCAACCTGCGGTTTGTGGTGAGCGTGGCCAAGAGTTTCCAGTATATGGGACTCGACCTGCCCGACCTCATCAACGAGGGCAACATCGGCATGATGACGGCCCTGGACAAGTTCGACGAAACCCGTGGCTTCAAGTTCATCAGCTTCGCCGTGTGGTGGATTCGCCAGGCCATACTCAACGCCATTGCCACCACGGGACGTATAGTCCGGCTGCCGCTCAATCAGATTGCCACCCAACAGAAAATCAACAACCTCATCAACATTTTCGCCCAGGAGCACGAGCGTCAGCCTTCCGACCTGGAAATGGCACAGATTCTCAATATCAGTCCGCAGAAAATACGTGAAGCCCGGGGTGTTTCTGGGTTCGGCATCAGCATGGACAAACCCATCACCGACGATGGCAGCAGTACCATGCTCGACGTCACTCCCGACACCCAGGCACAATCGCCCGACGACTCCTTGCTACGCGACTCGATAAACATCGACATAGACCGTGTACTCGACAAAACCCTGAGCGAGCGCGACCGTATGATAGTGCAGATGTCGTTTGGCATCGGAGGCCGCGAATACACCCTCGACGAGATAGGCTACAAGTGCAACCTCTCGCGCGAGCGTGTACGCCAAATAAAGGAAAAGGCTATCCGTCGTCTCAAGGCCAACTCCAAGGCCCGTGACGTACTCAACAAATACACGGGACAGGGATAGCGAGAGAGAGTGTGCTGAAAAGGAAAAGAGTGTTGAATCATTATGACTCAACACTCTTTACTATTGCTACAATCTGATTATTCGAGTATCAGATCATCCAATTATCCAGTTGTTACCAGTTGAAACCATCACCCATGGTGTCGTCCCAGATGGAGTGGGAGAGACCAGAGCCTTCATAGCCTTCAATGCCAGTTTCATCAATTGCCAATTGGTCAGAAATGGTTGGTGATCCTGGAACTGCCATGATAGGTCTCATCTGAAGCTTGTGCTCACTAACTCTTGGTTGAATATAGTTCTTTTTCATATGCTTGTGTTTTTTCTTCTCGAACAATTTCTTAATTACTAATATATGTACTTCTTACCGTTCACGATATAGAGCTGTCCCTTTACCGGTGCGCTTACCTTCTGACCTGCGAGGTTGAAGATTCCACCTGCTACCTGCTCCTTGCTACCTGCTACCTCGGAGATACCCGTAGTTTCAAAGTCTACGTCGTAGAAATCCTTGATGCCTTCACCATCTTCAATCTTGAGATAAGCACGGTTGGCAATAAGCTTTTTGTCGGAACCGACTTTATACCAGCCAGTTGTAGGGTCGTGATACTGCAGGAGATAAGCATTGTCACCAACAGTAACTGTGGTCTCTTCGAGTACACCTACGAGGTTGCCATATGTGAGTTCGGAGGTCTTTGTAGGAACGCCGTAGAATGTCTTGGTAGCATCTTCGGAGCCTTCGTTCTTCAGCAGTACAGGAGTACCAGCAGCGATAGTGGTTTCAACCTCAGTGTTAGTGAGCTTACCAGCATCATAAGTAACGGTATAGGCAGTTACATTCTCTGGCAGTTCGCTTACTGCAATATCAAACGGAGCCACGAATGTACCCCAGCTAGCAATAGCAGAAACCTTCATGGTGGCACTACCATTTTCTAACTTGGCGTACTTAACATTCTTGAACGACAGCCAGCTGATGTTGTTGTCGTCAGCAATCACGAAGTTGAACTTCAGTTCACCATCTTCGCCTACAACTCCATAAGCCTCGAATGTGCCATAGCGGAATTGAGTGCCATCATCACAAGTGCTACCGGCACACACATCGGTTACATCACCACCATTTACATTGATAGAGATACCTGTTGCGTCGTCAGAAACATTATCTTTTATGCGTACACGAGCAAGAACACTAACCTTGTAGGCACCAGCCTCCAAACCTGTCATTGTTGCTGTCCAAGTTTTTTCGCCAAGTGAGTTGGCATCACCAGTCCAGTACTCGAAGAATGGAGCAGTCATATCTGAACTGTTTTCCTTGTTGTCAGCCTCGGTTGACCAAGTGTTGATGTAGAGGTTACCATTGTAATCAGTCTGTCCCCATGTAGAGAGCAACAGGTCGTCGATGGTGTTGGCTGTACGCCATCCGCTACCGAATGTGGTATTTGTGTATTCACCTGCATCATTATCTGCCCAAGTGCAATCGTTATATTTAGCCAATGATTCGCTATATGCACTATAGAATGTATTATAAGCATCTGCAGTATATACATTGGTGTTAGCGAGGACGTCTGCCACCTTGTCAAGACCAGCCTTGCCTGCTGCGTAGGCATTGACTGAAGTCTGTGCATTGGCAATGGCAGCAACAGCGGCGTTGTAGTTGACAACTGTGCGCTCTGAGTTGTATGTGCTGATAGCATTTGTCTGAGCTGTAGCAACATCAGCATTCATCTTTCCCTCAACGGCTGTTACATCTGGCAGACCGGCAGAAACGAGTGTGAGACGGAAGTTGTCGAGAGCAACCCAGCCTGAGCTTGCCCCTGTACCTACGGCATTGATACCAAACTTGAGTGTCGAGCCCTCGTCAAGAGCGATGCTTGCAGTGTAGTCGTTTTCAGCGTCTTCGATTGTGATAGTAGTTTCGGTTGATCCGGCAAAGAGTTTTGCAGAAGTTACACCACGAGCCTTTACGTATGCACTTACAGAATATACACCTGCTGGCATGTTGGCAATTTCCTGATACATGTTGAGTGTGCCGTTTGGCTGCCAGTATTCAGCATAAAGGCTTCCATCCTTGTTAGTGAATGATGTGTTCCCCTGAGTTACGAACTTGATACCGCCATCCTGGGTCCAACCTGTAGAAATGCCATCCTCGAAACTGTTGTTTACGATGGCAAGGGTCATATCAGCATTTACTGTGGTCTGTGCCAGAGCAGCGGTCTTTGCAGCTGCGAGGGCTGTAGCATAGTCTTCGAGAGTGCCGTTGTCGTATGCTGTCTTTGTATCTGCATATGCAGCCTTACCATCAGCGTCGAAACCATCTACTTTGTCATTGAGCGCAGCAATCTGCTCGTAGATTGCGATGCTTGCATTGGCAGCGTCGATGGCATTGGTGAGGTTGGTAACCATTGTGTTGAGTTCATCCTTTGTGTTGCTCTGAGATGCACCTTCACTGCCAGAGATTGCAGTAGTTAAGGCTTCTGATACAGTGGCATTCATCTTAGAATCCTTGATCGTGTTTGCACTCGCTACGAGGTTTGCAATCTCAATCAGACGCAGAGCCTTGATACTTGCTTCTGTGGTCATAACCTGTGGTACATAGAGCGATGCCCAAGAGTTCTTGACTTCTGCAGTTGCACCGAATGTCACACTGGTTTGCTCGGTGAGAGTGAACTTGGAAAAGCGGTATTCCCAACCGTAGCCTTGGTTCTCGCAGTTGTAAGTACCACCATCTGAATAATCGGCTTCACCGCTTGTGTTTACACCACGACCACGATTGCCCTTGCAATAGAACTCACTTTCAATAGTGTTCTCACCAATCTTCACTGTGAGTTTCTCTGTAGAAGCATCAGCTTGTCCACGGCCGATACCGATGAATACATAGTCACCAGCAGGGAGCGTGACGGTCTGAGAAATGCTGCAGGTTACAGAACTGCCGCTCCACTTGTCGTAATATGTAATTTCTTCGGTACTATAGCCTTCGTTTTTCAGTGCGTCGAAGTTGGTCTTTGTCCATGTGCCGAGAGTTGCAGCCTCTGTGAAGGTTGCAGTGACGTAATTGTAGTCGTTAACGTTTGCAGCCTGACGTGCTGTTTCGAGTCCGGAGATCGTCTCTGTACAAGTTTCAACACTACCGCTGTTATAAACTGTCTGAGCAGCAGTGATTGCAGTGCTTAATGTCGTGTAGTCAGGAGTTACTACAGTATACTTGTTTGCTACTTCAATTGCAGCTTTAAGGTTTGCATAGTCAGCAGCAGAAACGATGGCCTGTGAAATAAGGTCACTGAGTGCATTATAAGCGGCGATGGTCTTCTCTGATTCGAGAGTTTCTTTAGCTGCACTTACCTGACTTGCAAGACCGCTGTAGTAAGGAGTTGTAGGGATTGTAGCCTCGAGTTCTATGATATCCTCATCGCTCACTGCGTCAGAGTAGTATGTAAGGGTGACATTACTGAAAATAGCCCATTGGCCACCTTCCCACCATTTTGGTATATCAATCTTGAGTGCAAGAGAGCCTGTACCGGAACCTGCATCTGTTACGATAGTGTAGAATTCAGTAGTATATTTTCCTGCATCGGCAAGAGTCTTGTATGCGCCCATACCATTAGGTTCAGTATCGCTTGATCTATCTTCGGCCCATGCCTTATAACGAGCTTCGTAGTCGTTTCCGCTGATGTACATGTTGCTTGGATAGATGCCATCGCCAGCCCATGAAGCACAAGTGGCATTTACACCATCACGATAGAATCCCTGAGCAGTAACCTTATAGATGCCAGGCTTCAGGTCAGAAACGGTTTGAGCAAGATTTCCACTTCCTTGATATACTTCACAACCATATGAGTTTGTTGTAATGCTACCGGTACGGTTTTGTGTCCATTTCCATCCGTCATAACTGCCAGCGAGAGCAGCACTGGTAATGCTTGAGGTCATATCCTTCACTGCGTAAGTAGCGAGAGTGGCCTCGTCGATGCCAGCTGCAGCAAGAACGGCAGCCTTGTTTGATGCTGCATAGCCATTGATGATATCCATGTGCTGAGCACCTGTAAGCAGTTTCCACTTGCTTGCTTCTGATGCCTCTGTTGTGGCAGCAAGAGCCAGGTGGTTGTTTTCAGCTTTGAGATAGCCAGGAGTTGCATTGTAGATGGTATAACCATTTTCTGCATCACCGTCTAATGTCCAGTTGGCAGTTGTATTGTTGTCGCAATAGAGGTTTGTGCCAAGGTTGTTGGCAGTATTGTCAGCCATACGGAGAGTGTAGGTGTCTGTACCTGGTGCCCAAACTACATTTACTGGAAGACCATAGAGGTCTGTAATGGCCTGAGTACCCCAAGCATTACCTGTACTAAGGAACAATCCCGACTCTTCGTTGTAAAGATAGTATGTGCCATTCTCAACAAGAGGATTGATTTTTTCGAGTTTAACATTATCGAAGAAAAGCATAGGGTTAGCGCTAGAGCCATTGCCATTTGATGTGTATCCGAGTGATACCTTAACATTGCTGGTTTCTTCTGTAACGGTGAAGATAACTGATTCGCTCATCCATGAACCTGTAGAGAATGATGTTGTAGAACCGAAATAGTTTGTAGAACCTACGATAACGCCACACTTGTTCGTAACAGCATTGGTACCACTCTGGTTGTAGTAAGTGTAAGTCAGCTTGTAAGTACCATCAACCAAAGCGGCTTTCACAGTCTGAGTATACTGAATATTGCCACCCCACACTGCAAACAAACCGAGTGCATTGCCAGAAGCCTCGCCATCAGGGTTTGTTGAAGGAGCAGCTTTGCTGTTGCCTTTCAACTGGTAGCTTGAACCATAGGCAAAAACGGCACCTGCTGCGGCGTCTATCTTAGTAGATGCAACAGTCCAATTAGTTACATCTTGAGCCCAATAATAAGCGGAACCAGCGTCTTTTTGGTATCCAAAGACATTGTTGTCGATAGGAGTGCTTAGACTAAAGTCGGCATTGTCGAGATACGTCGATGTGACATCTTCGTAATCATCTGCCCAAACACTGCCACTTACTAAAGCAACGAGTGCTAAAAGTAAAAATTTGAATTGTTTCATAGGTTTTTGTTTTAAATTGTTAAACATTAAGTTATTAAATATGTGTTAAATCTGTTGTTAAATCTTAAATTGATGATATAAATCTGTGATAAATCCAGCGTAAAAGATCTTTTTTTAAGGCTCTTTAGGAAGGCGTCGCTACGCTCCTTGAATCTGTGATAAATCTAGCGTAAATCTGTGATAAAGTTAAATCTGATGACAATTTCGCTCGCGCGGTACCGCCATTTCGGTGGTGTGGTACCAAGCGTTTC
>R03__coassemble_276_pt1 | contig 31601 bp, 21 predicted proteins | sample R03__metabat2_high_PE_038 | metagenome-assembled genome bin R03 | reverse complement strand
TCTTGTTAGTAGTCTTTTGTATTTTTATTTGTCTTTTTGCTATTGTTTGATTGGTGTTTGCTGTTGGCTGTTAGCTGTTGGCTGTTGGCTGTGAAGACTACGTTGATGTTTACATCCTTCAGCGGTGTCTCGGCAAACTGGTTGAGCATCAGGCCTGCTCGGAAGGTCTCGGTATTTTCGTAGGTGAATTTCTCTATCTGTGCAAGTGGTACCACCGGCGAACAGAACTCACGGAATTCTGGTGCTGTGATATACCCCTTGTCCTCGAAGAACACGTTGGTAACTCCCACGAGGGCTGTGCCTTGACCGGAGTAGTCGTTGATGGAAAGCAACTGGAATCCAGCATAGTCGGGAGTACGCATCGTGCGTTCTATCTCGTACTTGTAGCACAGAGCCTGGAGTTTGCCACTGGCATTCAGGAATTTCTTCTCCATGCCTCCCATGCCGTTGTCGTAGAGAATGTCCTTAAAGACTTCGAAATTGCGGTTTTTGTTCACACCGTTGAATTTACCTATTTCGCTGAAGTCTGGAAATGCACACCACTGACCTGTTTCGTGCGATACGAATGGTTCCTTTATCACCACTCCTCCCGGCACATCCTTGCCGCCGTAGAAGTTGATATTGCGGGAGTAGTCGTCAATGCTCTGCGGAGCACGGTTCCAGTCGAGTCCTCTTGCTCCGGCTTTCACGTGGTACTGACTCTTTGGCTGCCATGCCCAACCGCCTCCTACACTGGCTCCGGTATATACTCGGCGACTGTCGGTCTGTTTCCAGTAGTCTACAAACTTGCTCACCCATTCCACCCAACGGCCGGCTGGTTCGTTGCCACAGGCCATCATGCAGAACGATGGATGGTTGCCGTAGGCTTTCGCCATGCGCTTGGTTTCTTCGAGCAGGTAGGTGTCGATGTCGTCGCCGTATCCCAGTTTCACTCCGTGGTTTGGCCAACTCGGTCCTTCTGGCTGCAGATAGAACCCTACCTTGTCGGCTGCAGCAAAGGCTGCCTCTGGAGGACAGTAGGAGTGGAACCGCATGTGGTTGAGTCCATATTCCCTGCAACGCTTGAAGAGCTGTATCCAACTCTCTTCGTCCATCGGAGCATAACCGGTATTAGGGAAGTCGCAGTTCTCTACTGTGCCTCGGAGTTGTATCTCGCGGTTGTTCACATAGAACATCCTGCCTCTGATCTCAAACTTCCGCATGCCAAATGGCTGTTGGCAGTTGGCTATTGGCTGTTGGCTTTTGTCGAAAAGCTCTGCCTTCATTTCGTATGTCACAGGGTGGAACTCGTCCCAGCAGACGTAGTCCTTCATAGGAACCGTGACCTCTACCTTGTTGATATCGTTTTTTAAGGGGAGCTCAAGGGGAGTTGAAGTGTAGTTCAAAGGGAGTTCAAGGGACGATTGATGGCAACTGAGGTCCAGGGTTACGGACTTCTTGGATTTTCCTACTATCTCGAGTTTAACCACGACCTGGTTGTTGTCGATATCTGGGAAAATCTGCATGTCGGAGATATGTATCTTCGACTGCTCCCTGAGTTCCATCCGGCCTACTATACCGTTCCAGTCTCCTTGGGTCTGGTCGGTTACGGAGTGTGAGTCCTGACCTACATTCACGGTCTCTATCCTGTTGTCAACGCGTATCTCTATACGGTTATATCCATCATGCAGATACTTGGTTATATCGTATTCGTGAGGTGCTACCAGACTGTTCTGCCGGCCAACCTCCTTGCCATTTATATATAAGGTGGTCTCGATATGCGGCCGTTCAAGAAACAGTGTGTAGCATTTATCCTTCTTCAGTTGGATGTCTATGGTCTTTCTGTACCATGCCACACCCACATAGTGCTTGTCGGGGGTGAGGAAGAAGGTCAACTTCATGTCCTTTCCTGGCTTGCGGTATTTCTCCATGTAGGGATTGTAGAAATAACTGCTGTCGTAAAGACTGCCTACCCACTTGGTGTTCACGCTGATGTCATCCCCTTTCAGTCTCTGTGGCATACTCCCTGGCAGAAGAATCAGTTCCTGCTGACGGCCTTCAATCTGAAAGTCCCACACGCCTGCCAGGTCAATGGTCTGGGCGAACATAGTTCGCACGTTGAAAACGGAGCAAACTAAGAAAACGAAGAAAACTTTTTTCATAACCTATAAACTTATAAACCTATTAACCATAAACCTTCGCTAACCCCTAACCGCTAACCCCTAACCGCTAAACTTCTAAGTGCCGCTTCCATTTCGCGTATAAGTTCGCGCTTGCGCTTCTCGGGTGCAAAGATAAACCCTTCGGTCACCACAACCTGCTGCCTGGTGCTGTCTATCTGTACGTACGACACAAATGGTCCTCCCATGGCGTCGTGCTCCATTTCCCACAGTCCGCATACTCTCTGCACTGGCTGACCATTATACATCATCACCTCGCTCACCAGTCCAAATTCCTGGGTAGTCATATACTGCCCTTCGTGATAGCCTTGTATGTTTTCCTTCATCACTTCGTTGCGCTTGGTAACAAAATATTTGGCCTCTCCCCAACCCTCCCCATTAGGGAGGGAGTCAAGAGGATAGGTGTAGATGCAGAAATTCAATGCGTTTTCGCGCTTTGTCGATGATGCCCAGAGGAAGTCCTTGCCTGGTTTTACGGAGTTAATATCCTCGGGCACAAATACCTCGTAGCCAAATTGAGCCTTCACCTGTTCCAACACGACCTTGCTATGTTTCTTCCTGAGGTAGGAGAGTTCACGTTCCAGTTCGGCATCGATGAAGATATTGAGTATCTGCTGCCTGTTGCGCTCCACCAACTCGGCAAACTCGTCTCCGTTCCTGGCTGAGATGGTGAGCACATTCTGCGGATGGGCATATACGTCTTTGGCTATGCGCAGTCCTGGCTTTTCTACGTGCTTGCCTACATCCACCATCACTATGTTGGCAAACACCTGAAACCGTTTGTTGAACGAACCTGGATTCACGGTGAGTACCTTGAAATTCTTCTCCGACTGTGGCAGCCCGGGGATGTCGGACTCGAGCAGTTCTTTCAGTGTCGCTCCGTTCTGGGTCTCTAACCAACCTTTGTCGCCTACAATCAGCAACTCATATGGCGCACTCTGGGTAGTACTCCCCACACGCTTGGTCTGCCTCTCCCCCCCAGAACAGGCAACCATAAAAACCATGGAAACTATAGAAACTATAGAAACCATAGCAACTATAGAAACCATAGAAACCATAGCAACCATGGAAACCATAGCCTTTTTATAGCTTTGCCACTTCATATCCTGCAAGTAAAAATGCTCCTAATCCAAAATCGTCGAAGTCTGGTTCACTGTCGTATGTCACTGGCTGTGAGTCGCTTGGCTGTTTGCCCGTGCCTTGCACATAGCCGAGGAATCCATCCTTGTGCAGACAGCATCTCACCATCCGTTTCCATGTCTTCTTTGCCAGCGACTTATATGGCTTCTCTGGCAGGATGCCCATGTTCACACCCTTTGCCATGCCATAGACAAACATCGCCGTACCTGTGAGTTCCTTGCCTCCGAAGTCGGTCTCGTCGAGCATATCCACGTTCCAGAACCTGTCGCTGCGCTGGCACTTAATGATGGCTTCTGTCATGGCGAGAAAGTCGCATCGGTAGTCCGCAATCATCGGCTCAGCATTCGTCACATCCTTCAGGTCGTCTATGGCTCTTATGAGTGCCATATACACCCAACCGTTTCCACGGCTCCAGTAGCAGTTCTTGCCGGCAGGTGACTTGTATGGAGGACAGAAGTCCTTGTCTCTCCACCACAGGCCTTCTGCCCGATTGAAGAGTCCTCCGGCCAGACTGTCGCGGCTCCATACGTACATCTTGTATCCATGCCTTGCATAGCGCAGGGCATCGCTGTCGCCTTCCTTGTCTTTCAGTGCCGTGAGCGTGGTCAGCACCGGCAGACCCATGTGTATGGCATCAATCCATGTCCAGTCGTGGATGCTCTCGGGATTGCTTAAAAGGTTGTCCATACACTCTGTGATTGGTGCACTTAACCTTGAATCCTGAACCCTGAACCCTGAATCCAATAACGCCCAATCCAGATATGCCTGTCCGCAGCAGTAGTTGTCGGCATTGCGGGTGGTGACTCCGTCGCGGGGGGTCCATCGGTGAAACTCTGCCCAGTCGTTCATATACTTGCAGTTCTGGTCGAGTTGCTCGGAACCAACCTGCTGTTCCAACCTTATCAACTCGCACAGTCCTTCGAAATATACGGCACGTGTCCACAGATTGCTTGTGCGCATCTTTTTCACGAATGTAGGTGCCGTAGGATCTGGATGCTGCTGCTGGAAATACGCATTGGCAAGTTCCATCTCCGGCAGTTGGGCAAAGGCCAGCCCCCCTCCGACTCCCCCCAGAAGGGTGGAGAGGCATGTAAAGATGTAAATACTAAAAAATGTAAATATTATTTTTTTCATAAACCTATAAACTTATCAACCTATCAACCTATCAACCTTTTTGCGCAGCAAAAACTAAAAACCTATCAACCTTTTTGCGCAGCAAAAACTAAAAACCCATCAACCTTTTTGCTCGGCAAAAACTAAAGATAACTATTTAGTTCGGCTTCCAATTCCTCGCTCGAAATACGTGCTGTGAGTTCTCCCTTGCGGGCTATGGAGATGTTACCTGTCTCTTCCGACACTATCACTGCCACTGCGTCACTCTCCTGGGTGATACCCAGTGCTGCCCTGTGACGGAGTCCGAAATGCTTGGGGATGTCGGTGTTGTGCGACACTGGCAATATACACCCCGCTGCTTCTATGCGGTTGCGACTTATTATCATGGCTCCGTCGTGCAATGGACTGTTTTTGAAGAAGATATTCTGTATGAGCGACGAATTGATGGTGGCATCTATCCGCTCGCCTGTATTGGCAATGTCGGAAAGTGCCATGGTGCGCTCTATGACTATCAGTGCTCCTACATATTTCTTGCTCATCTGCTCGCAGGCCCACACAATCTGCATCACGGCAGGATTTTCCTTTATCTTGCCGTCTGTGCCCGACTTGTTTTTGCCTCTGAACAGCCTCAGGAGAAACCGCAGCCTTCTCTGCGAACCTATGGTGAGGAAGAAACGACGTATCTCTTCCTGAAACAATATGATGAGTGCCAGCACTCCCACACTGATGAGCTTGTCGAATATGGCTCCGAGGAGCCTCATCTCGAACACCTGGGTCACGAGTATCCATATTCCTATAAACACCAATATGCCATAGAAGATACTCAGCGAACCTGAGTCTTTCATCAGCCTGTAGGCATAATACAGCAGACAGGCCACAAGAAAGATGTCGACAATGTCTTTTATTCCTATTCCGTATAACATAGTGTTATTTACTATTTGACAATTTACTATTTACTATTATTTTTATTTACTATTTGACAATTTACTATTTACTATTATTTTTATTTACTATTTGACAATTTACTATTTACTATTTTATTTTTTATTTAATCATTTACTATTTTATTTCTGCTGTCAGTTTTATTGCTTCTTGGGCTTCTTTCACGTCGTGGACGCGGAGGATGTTGGCACCTTTCATCAGGGCTATGGTGTTGAGCACCGTGGTACCGTTGAGGGCTTCATCGGCTGTGCAACCGAGTATGTGCTGTATCATACTCTTTCTCGACACTCCTACGAGTATAGGCAACTCAAATATCTGCCATTCTTCCAGGTGCCGGAGCAGGGCATAGTTCTCTTCAACAGTCTTGCCAAACCCAAATCCTGGGTCTATGATTATGTCGTTCTGACCCAGGTCGCGAAGCTGCTGCACCTTGTCGGCCATGGCCTTAAACTGCATGCTGTCGCCTGTCCAACCACCGGTGTGGGTCAACACATATGGCACACCGAGTTCTGCTACCGTCCTGAACATCTCCGGATCTGCACCTCCGCTCACGTCGTTTACTATATGCACTCCATATTCCTCCACACACATCCGTGCAATCCGGGCCCTTGCCGTATCCACTGAGATTATTGGCTGTTGGCTATTGACTGTTGGCTGTTGGCTGTTGGCTATTGGCTGTTGGCCTTGAAACCAATTGCGCAGGCGCCGCTCTTCCTCAGCTGGACTTATCTCTTCGTGCCCAGGCCTGGTGCTGCATGCCCCTATATCAACGATATCAGCACTAAGTGGAGTTGAAGGGGAGTTGAAGTGGAGTTGAAGTGGAGTTGAAGGGACGGATGATGGCGTATAGAAGCTCTCGGGGCTGAGATTGAGGATCCCCATCACCTTCGGGGTGGAGAGGTCAAGGAGTTCTCCGCCTGCGTTTATTAGGTATGGCACTGGTTTCTTCATCACTTCACAAAATATTTCTTGCCGTTGATTATATATAGGCCGGATGCTCCGGATATTCCGGAAACCCCGGAAGCTCCGGAAATGCCGGAAATCCCAGAAACCCTCCGCCCTGAAAGGTCATAAATTTCAGTAACCCGTAACCCGTAACCTGAATTGAGGTGTCCTCAATTCCGCTCGTGGAATTTATCAAAGCTCCTGCATTCAGCACATAGTTCCGGGTGAGGTCGTCCTTGTCTGTCATATGTACGAACGCTACCACATTCATATTGTTGACGTCCCATCCTTCCTTGTAGCTTACGGGCTCATATTCCACTTCGAATGTATATTTATCGCCTCTGCTTACCTGGATTTCGTCGCCCATGGCCACGTCGGAGAGGTTGATGCGGATGATGCCGTTGTGGCGGAATTTGTCCTTAAGGTCACTTGGCGCATCTTCGTCGTCCAGACCCAGCTGTGGGGCGTCCTTTGTACTGATGCCGTTTTCTATCACATAGGTCGAGAGATAGAGTTTGTCGCCTTCATCTACTATGCCTTTGTTCAGTTCTCCCGACACTTTCACCGTGTGCTTGCCATCGGCTGTGGTGGACTCTGACACCATCACACGGGCCATTCCCGGTACACTTGCCACTGTGCTGATGGCATCGTAGTATTGGTCGCTCTCGGCTACGTTTTTGGCTGAATGGACCGGAGATATATCTCCCGAGAACACGCGGCGGTCGTACATCACGGCTGGGTTGAACGTATTGCTGGTGCCGAAGAGATAGAGCATTTCCCTGTCGACCGATGAGGTGAAGGTGTCTTCGGCAAACCCGGTGTGGTGGGTCACATATACCACCTGATGGCCTTCATTCTTCCACTGCTCCATGGCTTCGTCGAGGAAATAGGCCATGAACGGACAGTTCTGGCATCGCTGTGAGGTGAATTCCTCTACGAGCGGTATCCTCTCGAAGGCATCACCTGCTACGTACATCTGTTTTGTGCACGGCTTGGTCTTGGTGGCTTCCTTGCCGTTCACCTGTGCCACGGTGAGGGTATAGGTCACTGCGGCTCCGGTTTTCTCTCCTGCAGCAAACTCGTAGTCCATCGCCATGGCCTGGTGGGCTGGCAGTGGGGTGGTGGAGAGGTCGATGGCGTAGTCGTTCGATGTCTCTCCGTCGCTCAGGGTGAGGGTCGCACTTCGCAGTGGTTCTGCACCCATGTTGCAGATGTAGAGTGTGCAGTCGAACGACTGTGCTGGGTTGACCACGAGTGGTGTGTCGGAGAATGATGCCACGGCGGCTCCGTCGGTCAACGATTCGTCGGCTTCGGTCATGGCTTGCATCATCAGCACTTCTTCGTCCATGCCGGTCATAAACTGGTCGCCCGTGTGGTGGGCTATGAGGGACACGCGGTCCTTGTAGTCCTTGTAACCTGGGTAGAAGTATTCGTCGTAATACTGTGGCACGTAGTACACGGCTTCGCTTTCGTAGAACTCTACCAGACTCCTCCTCTCGTACTTCTTTGCTACCGCACTTGGTATGCACAGCAGGCGTATGGTCTTCTCGCTGTCAATCTTGTTGGCGAGCAGGTTCACTTTGTCTATCCTCACTGTCACTTCTCCACTGCCTACGGCTTTCACTGGTACGGTGATGGTGGTCGTCTCTCCTGCCTTCAACGCCGTGGAGAGATTCACCCTCACACTCTCAGAACTCTCAGAACCCTCAGAACCCTCTTTACTCTCTTTACCCTCTATCCCCTCTTTACTCTCCACACTATACTTCAGCGTAATGTTCTTTATCTCGTTGGTTCCGCTGTTTTTCAGTTTCAGGAGTCCTGTGGCAGCGGTCTTGTCGTCTATTATCGGTGGGGTCACTATCGAAACAATCTCGGCTCTGTTCTTGGCATCCTGTACCGTGGCCACCAACTGCAGGGCCAGGGCTCCTGCCGACGACTGGTCTTCCCAGAGTTCCTTGCCGTCTGTGTCGTAGTTGTAGCCTTTCTCGTCGCGCCACATATAGCACGACCCTTTTATGCCTTGTGGATAGAGCTTGCTGATGCAGTACGAGTTGGCTTTCACGTCCACATAGTAGCCTATGTAGAAGTCGCCCAGGTCTTCGGTGAGTTCTATCGGGGTGGTGAGCGTCACGGTGTTCCAGGTCTTGGTGGAATACGAACTGGTTCCGTCGCTGGTATATTTCACAGTCGTGGGCTTCGATGTGCAGAAGGTGGTAGTGGTGTCGCCCAGTTCGGTTCGTGCGAAGACGGTGATTTTTCCTGTCCTTCCTGGGTCTCCCCAACCCATGCGTATGCTCTTCACCGTACCGCCTATGTAGTTCTTGTACATCTCCTTCGTCACCTTGATGGCAGCCCCTGCCTTGGCATCGACCGAGAGGTACAGACCGTCGTAGGCCCAGATAACCTCGTCGGTTACCGGATACCCTATGTTGATGGTCTGGGCAAGGCATGCCGCTGCCTGTACCATAACGGCAAAGGCAAGCATCGCTAACTGCTTCTCTACTTGCATCGACATAAATTTATTTACTCGTATCGGCATAGCATCCTGTTTATAGAAAGTCTCTTTCGAGCATCGTGAATGGGGACCTTACCTCCACTTTTTCCTCCTTTGGTGCCGTATCGGGTTTGTCGCCATACGACCGTGCAGCGGCTTCAAAGGCCTCGTAGCTGGAATAGCGCGAGGTCAGGGCCTGGTTGTTGTCAAACAACTGCTGTCGGGAGATATGAAACCTCGACCTGTCTTTCCTGTGTCGCTCCATGTCCCTCACGTGTATCCAGGCAAACCCACCCTGTGGCATGTCCTTGATGCCGAGATATCCATCTACATTGTCCAACCCCAGCTTCGGAAGTATACGGTCGATGGAAATCCCTGAGTTAAATTCCATTTGTTTTATCTTATCGTACGACAGAGGCATCAACCCATGTACCAGTTCGGCATAGTGGCGCTCGGTGGTTTCGTCATACTTCTGTACCAGACCGATAAACACAATGCTGTCTCTCCTCCCATCATAGTCTTTGTTCTTGCCGACAATGGCATCGCACAGGTTGAAATAGCTGTCTGTGTCTGTTATCGATGTGTTCACATCACCAATCTTTATGTTTGTCCGCAGGCTGTTCTCCCCGTGTCGCACATACCCCACCGGTGTCATAGTCCCTTCCGACACAAAATATGGTGCCACAATCTCGCACTTTCTCTCCGACATCTCCTTCGTCAGGAATATCGGCATCGCACCTCTGAGGTTCATGCTCTTAAACACGTCAATCTCACGGCGGTCCTTGTAGAAATCCTCATGGCAATGCTCAAAGGCACCCTTGAGCACACCCCCGAGCACCTTCCATATGTAAGTAAGGTTCGCCATCTTCCTCCTCACAATCACCTGCTTGTTGTAAGGACATTCCGCAAACTTATTTATACTATATTTTTGTGTCATAAACTCCTTAAACCCTTCAAGCCCTTCAAACCCCTTCGCTTCACCTCCGCTTCACCTTCGCTTCTTCTCCGCTTCTTCTCCGCTTCACCTTCGCTTCACCTTCGCTTCACCTTCGCTTCTTCTCCGCTTCACCTTCGCTTCTTCTCTACCCATGGAGTGGGGAATGAGTGGAGAATGAGTGGAGAACGAGTGGAGAATTAGTGGAGAAATAGCGAACAACGAAGGGACATCTGCCGAACATCAGCCGGATATCGGCCTGACATCGCACCTGCATCGTCAGGATGCGAACCAAGCAAACTTGAATCATTATTTTCCTTCATTCGAGACATAAATAATTCGATTTGCAAATATACAAAAAAAATATGACAAAAACAAATTTTTTATCAAAAAAATTTTGCAAAATCAAAAACAATTCGTATCTTTGCAAAAATTTTTGTTAAAAATTCTCACAACAATGTCTCTGTACGAAATATTCAAGCAGCATCCTGTCATTACGACCGACAGTCGCAACTGCCCTTGTGGGTCGATATTTTTTGCCCTGAAGGGCGAAATGTTTGATGGCAACCAATATGCTCTCTCGGCACTGGAAAAGGGGTGCAGCTATGCGGTGGTGGAAAAAGGAAACCTACCACAAACCTCTCCCCTTGGGGAAGGACTTAAGGATAGACTGATATTTGTGGACAGCCCTTTGACTGCTCTTCAGGACCTGGCCCGTGAGCATCGGCGTGCACTCGGAACTACCATAATAGGTGTCACTGGTACCAATGGCAAGACTACTACCAAGGAACTGATTGCCACGGTGTTGAGCCGGAAATTCAAGACCCTCTACACCCAGGGTAACTTCAACAACCATATCGGCGTGCCTAAGACTCTGCTGAGTCTCACTCCGGACCACGAAATTGCCGTGGTGGAGATGGGGGCCAACCATCCAGGGGAGATAAAGACCCTGGTCAACATTGTTGAACCAGACTATGGCATCATAACCAACGTAGGCAAGGCCCACCTCGAGGGTTTCGGCAGTTTTGAGGGAGTGATCAGGACAAAGGGAGAACTGTATGACTTTTTGAGGAGTTCAAGTGGTTCAAGTGGTTCAAGTAGTTCAAGTGGTTCAAGTAGTTCAAGTAGTTCAAGTTGTTCAAAGGGTTCAAGTAGTTCAAGTGGTTCGCAAGCCAACAGCCAACAGCCAACAGCCAACAGCCTCCCAACTGGAGTCTTCATCAACGAGAACAATCCGCACCTGATGGGGATATCCTCTGGACTGAACCTTGTGAAATATGGCAAAAACGGTCGCCTGATTTCGTCCGATCCTTTCCTTCGCCTGGAGTTTGAGGGAAGGGAAATTCAGACCCGGCTCATCGGGGCATACAACATCGACAATGCCCTTGCAGCGGCTACCATAGGACAGTATTTCGGCGTTCCTGTTGACGACATTTGTGCTGCGCTTGAGGAGTATACTCCGTCGAACAACCGCAGCCAGTTTAAGAAGACGGAAAAGAACTCCCTCATCATCGATGCCTACAATGCCAACCCTACCAGCATGATGGCGGCCCTGGAGAATTTTGCGGCCATGAAGGCAGAAAGGAAGATGTGCATCCTCGGTGCCATGCGTGAACTGGGCGAAGCCAGTGCAGAGGAACACCAGAGGGTCCTGGACTATCTCGATGCACATTTCTCCGACCTCTGGCTCGTGGGCGAAGAGTGGAAGAGCGTGAACCACCCGATAGACGATGTGCCGTGCCTGCTCTTCAACGATATCGATGCTGTAAAGTCTTTCCTCACCTCGCATCCACAGCACGACAAGACCATTCTCATCAAAGGCTCGAACAGCACACACCTTATAGATATTGTGCCAATGTTGTAGTCGTGTAACGGTGTAGTGATGAAAATAAATTTGGTAATATCGGAAATTTTTCGTAACTTTGCAGTCGAAAATGATAAAATTTTAGGAAAGGAGGGTGTGCGCCATGCAAGTAGCAATGACTATGCCGAGGTTTGAACAGGTTACTGTAAATATACCTCGAATAGAATTAAAACGGTTCAAGGCTATTATGAAGGCTTTAGACTATGAAATCGTTAGAAAGAGTGAATTGGATGAGGCGATAGAGGAAGTTGAATCCGGGAGAATTATAAATTGTTCTTCTTTGGATGAACTAAAGTTTGCCGTAAACTGATGTATTCTTTTTCCTATACACCCCGATTCCTGCGCTCAATCAAACGCTGTAAACAGCAGGGAAAAGATCTTTCTCTGCTATGGGATACTATTTAACAACTTCTTTAGGATGGCAAACTCCCTGCTTCGTATCAGACGCATGAACTACAGGATGAATATGCTGGTTACTTGGAATGCCACATGGAGGATGATTGGTTGCTGATTTGGAAACAAAATGACAACAAACTGACCTTTGTGTTTTATGACACTGGGTCACACAGAGAATTGTTTCATAAGAAGATGTATGTGGAGAAAAGGAAATAGAATCGGGGGGGGTAAAAATCAGACTCTCAGTGCGTTAACTCAGGGCTCGTTTCTGGGAACATATACTTTTATGCGACTTTGCGGACTTTCTTGTTCGCAGGCTATTATTGGTCCTCATCTGTTTCTGAGTGCAGCTCGGCTCACGCGTACGTAATGAGAATCTCTTCCAGCGACGTTGCGTTCCGTGTCCCCCACAAATACCATGGGCACAGTGTTCGCCCTGTTACAGAATAACTAATATGTGTCCTTTCCCAAGGCATGCAATGGCGAAAAGAATGTCTCAAGAAGACAAACCCATTCTCAAAAATTTGTTCAGGTGTGGCCTCTCTCAGGGCCACATCTGGACAAAATTTTTTCGCGATTTTTTCACTTTCTGCTCTATACTTAACCAAGTATGATTTTATTATGCCTTGGCTGAAGACGTACAGAGTGTTGTAATGATGGCACTTACCTTTATGCGCAGAAATCGAAAATATTGTATCTGAAAGTGAAGAATTCTGTCAACTTTTATTTCTCAAAAGTAAAAAAATATATAAAATGTTTGTTTTTGTAAAATAAATTTTGTATCTTTGCGGCGAATTAAACAAATTTGATATGCTTATAATTGGCTTTAACATGCTTTTTTAGTATGGTTGGAGCCAAAAATAGAGAATTAGGTATGATTGTTGGCCGAGAACAAGAACAGTGGATGCTGCATTCACTTGGTGTAATGGTATAATGATAAAACTGTGAAATGCTAAGAGCCCCCAACTTCGATGGTGAAGTGGGGGTTCTTTTTGGCAAATTCTCATAAAAATTTGGTAATGTCAGTTTTTTTTCGTAACTTTGCATCCGCAATTCTGAAAAGCTATGAGCATTCGTACTTTGTTTTCGTCGTTCGTCGTATTGATGGCGGTATCGTGTGCTGAAAAGAAGCCCGACCGCTCGGAATTTGTCGAGGGGGAACACGAATACGAATACGAGGACAGTGCCACTTACATGGGTGAGTGGAAAAACGGCTTGGAGGATGGCCAGGGAGTGATGACATTCGAAAACGGTGACCGCTACGAAGGTGAGTGGCGACATGGCGAGAAGCATGGTGAGGGCGTATATACCTTTGTGAATGGCGACAAGATAGAGGGTACGTTCCGCCACAACCAGCCGGAAGGACACTGCACCTACACATTTGCCAATGGCGATGTGTATAAAGGCGGATACAGTCAGAATTCACCTAACGGTCAGGGACGCCTGCAGCGCAAGGACGGAAGTTACGAGAATGGTACGTTCAAGTTTGGCAGGCTCGACGGAGAACACTGCTCGATGATGTCGGCCGACGGCGAGAGCTACGAGGGTGGATTCAAGAACGGCCGGAAGGATGGGTATGGAAGGATGCGCTATTCGAATGGTGACATATACACCGGTGGGTGGTCGGACGATGAGTGGAATGGTCATGGCACATATAGTTATTCGGATGGAAGCCAGTACACCGGAGGCTTTGCCCACGGCCGGTATAACGGCTATGGCACATATACATGGGCCGACGGCGACCGCTACGAAGGGGAATACTACAACGATATGAGGCAGGGAGAAGGCACGATGTACTATGGTGATGGTACGGTGGAATCGGGCCTGTGGAGCGAAGACCGCTATATGGGACCGACTGAGGAATATGAGGAGCCAGTTGTCGTAGGAGAAGAAGATATAGAATATTAAGCGCCTGTGGTGAAATTGGTAGACACGCCAGACTTAGGATCTGGTGTCGCGAGACTTGCAGGTTCGAGTCCTGTCAGGCGCACATATTAAATAAAGATGGTATTAAATGCTGAAAAAGAGAGGCGTTTAATACCATTTTATTGTACTGGAGTAGCTGCTTCGCTTGTCGTATTTGAGTGCATCGGTAAGTGTGCTGGCATTGGCACGCAAGGTGACATGGTAGGAGGTGTATGGTCCGAACACGAGTCCTCCGGAGATGTTGAAGCAGTGCATGTCGCGGTTGATGTTGACCGTGGTCATGGAAATCTTGTGCTCGGTGAAGTCCCATCCAGAAGAGAAATTGACATTCCAGCCGGAAGAGAGTTTTATGTTGCCCGAGAAGTTGAGGTTATGGGTAAAGGAGAACGGATAGCGCATGGTGCTGACATTGATTTGGCGTGTGCGGTCCTCGGCCATGGTGATACCATATGAAATGCTGAACGACCAAGGCATGGAGAGACGCATGTAGCCATCGTCGTCGAGGGTGTTCTCGGTCTCGGGCTTCTTGCCTACATTGCCCATCTTGTCGCGGTTGGTCTCGAGTGGGTTATCGTCCTCTAATTCTTCATCGTTGTCGTCTTTGGCTTTGTCGTCGTCGTCAGCAATTTCCTCGCCCATGAAGGTCTTGCGGAACCATTGGGCAATTTTGCTGAACGACTGGTTGTTGAAGGTGTAAGAGAGGTTTTTACTGATTCCCTGGAAACGGCCGAAACGACCGTAGGACCACTCTGTGCGGTCACCTTCCACCACGTTGCCGTTCTTGTCGAACTCATAGGCATAGGTGCGGAACGATGTCGACATGTTGAACTGGAACTTGCCCCATTTGAGTCGCAGGCGTGTGGAGAGGTCGCTCCACTGCTTGCTCTTGGCAGCGAGATTGTAGGAGAGGCTTGCACCGAGTTCGTCGATGATGCTGACCTTCTTGATGCTGTCGGTACGGGTCTTGATCTTGGCCTCGATGTTGTTGCCTATGTCCATGCTCACAGATCCTGTCATACCTTTCGACACGGTGCCGTACATGGCATTGGCATAAGGCGAGTACTCCACGAGGGACACATTGCCGTCCTTGTCGGTCTTGACATATGTCTTCCAGTAGCCATAGCGGTTCTGACCGAAATCGGGAGCATAACTGAAACTTACTGTAGGTGTGAATACATGGCGTACCATCTGGAGTTTCTCGCCGAAGATCTTAGGGTTAGGCTGGAACATACCATAGACCTTGGTATTTGCCGATACGGCCAGATTGTAGTTGAAGACTCGGTTGAAACCATAGATGGTGTCGCGTACGACGGACTGTGTGGCCTGGTCCCAGTCTTGCTCGATGCGGTTGGTGTACCATCGTTCGTTGTAGGTGAACGAAGGTGTAACATTGATGTATTTCAGTATGTTGAACGATGCCGATATCGGGATGGTGTGTTTCATTCCGTTTTTCCAGTCCTTGATGAGGTTTGAACTGAAAAGTTTGTCTTCCTTGGTGCTGATGCTGTTGGAGAGAGTACCAGTGTAGTTCATGGCAATCTTCTCGTACCAGCGTTCCTTGCCCACCTTGTGCTTGCGCTTGAACGGATAGAACCGGCTCAGCGACACCGACAGTGACGGAAGAGTGAGCGAGAGGGTGGAGTCGCGCATGTTTTGGGCAATGTTGAAACTGCTCGAGAGCGAAAGACCTATCTTTGTGAAGTTGTGGGAATAGCTCACACTCGAAGTGCGTGTGCTCTGACTATACGACGTAGGGTTGTAGAGACTGGTAAGGTTGTTTTTCTCGTAGCTCTGTGTGGCGAAGTTCACACTGGCCGAGAACGAACTGTTAGGACTGGCCTTGCTGTCCTGACGGTGGGTCCACTGCAGTTTGAAGTTCTTGGTTTCGCTATAGTCGGGCAGGTTTTTCTCACTCTCCTTTGTCACCTGATAGTTGAAATAGAAGCTGCCGCTGAATTTATAGCGTTTGTTGTAGTTGGACTGAGCTGCCAAGCCCCATGAACCCTTGGTGAAAATCTCACCCGTGAGTTTCAGGTCCACATTGTCGTTTATGGCAAAGTAGTATCCACCATCGCGCAGGTAGAACCCACGGGTGTTTTCGTCGCCATATGACGGCATGATGAGTCCCGACGAATAACTGCTTGTGAAAGGGAAATAGGCAAACGGTATGCCCAACGGCACAGGTACATCCTCTACCACCAGCCAGGCAGGTCCGGAGAATACGTCTTTTCCTGGGTGGGCCTTTGCCCTCGACATGGCTATATAGAAGTGTGGATGTTCGCGGTCGCAGGTGGTGTAGGTGCCGTGTTTCAGATAGAGAGTACCGTCTTCGTCGCGTTTTGATTCCTTGGCCGTGAGGAAGCCCTCGTCCTGTGAGGTGTAGACATTGTTGATAAATCCACGCTGGGTGTCGAAGTTGTAGTCCATCGACTCCGTCTCGTAGGTGTCGCCTCCCTGCTTGAAGATAGGTGTGCCCTTCAGCACCCCAAGCGAATCGGCCACACCGGCAGCATGTACGATGGAACTGTCCATGTTCATGGTTATTCGCTCGGCTACCATTTCCATGTCCTGATAATCCACCTTGCTGTCGCCGTAGAGGTATGCGTTCTTGGTATTCATGTAGAACACAACGGAGTCCTTGGCCTCATATATCACAGGGTCTTCGAGTGGAGTCTGACGAGATTCGCGTATGCTGTCTTCCACGGCGGCTATGCTGTCGTTCCACTGAGTGATTTTAGGCTTTGACAGGTTTGCGGTGCTATTGTTCTCGGAAAGGCTGTCGATGTTGTGTTCACGGTTGAATGCCGACTTGAGTGAATCGAGCTGGGCAAGTTCGGAAGTCACCGAATCGTTGAGTATGGCTTCAGTGGAATCGTTGAGTGTGGTGTTGATAGAATCTTTAAGCACAATTTCGGCAGAATCGCGCAAAACTTGCACAGTGGAGTAGTGAAGTGTTTTGGCAGAAGATACAACGATATCTATGGTAATAAGAATTACCATCAGTACAACGTGTTGTATTTTACCGCTCAAGATGCTTGTAGTCGTTTTTTTGATCATTACTCCACAATTATCCAATTTGCAAAGATACGCAATATTTTGCAAATTACCAAATTTTTTTTGAATGCCCCAAACCATAGAAACTATGGAAACCATAGAAACTATAGAAACCATAGAATGAAAAAAAATAAAAAAAATGTAAAATAATTTTGATTATTGAAAAATATTCAGTATATTTGCAATAGAAACACTAAAAAAACGTAATGATGAACAACGATTTCAGAAATTTTGCTACTAAGCATGTGGGCATTAACAGCCAGGTTTTGGACGACGTAATTAAGTCTCAGTCAGGGTATCTTAATCCTTATATACTTGAGGAGCGTCAGCTTAATGTGACTCAACTCGATGTATTCTCACGCCTTATGATGGACCGCATCATATTCCTGGGTACAGAAATCAACGACTACACAGCCAATGTGCTGCAAGCGCAGTTGCTTTACCTGGATTCGGTGGACAATTCCGATATCAGTATATATCTCAACTCGCCAGGCGGAAGCGTGTATGCGGGTCTCGGAATATACGACACCATGCAGTTTGTGGGCAGCAAGGTGCAGACCATATGTACAGGTATGGCAGCATCGATGGCAGCCGTGCTGCTCGTGTCGGGTGAAGAAGGTATGCGCTGTGCGCTGCCTCACAGCCGCATTATGATACACCAGCCTCTGGGTGGTATACAAGGTCAGGCCAGTGATATAGAAATCGAGGCACGTGAGATTCAGAAGGTTAAGAAGGAATTGTATACTATAATCTCTGAACATGCTCACCAGCCATATGAAAAGGTGTGGAACGACAGCGACCGCAATTTCTGGATGACTGCAGAAGAGGCAAAGGAATATGGAATGATAGATAAAATCTTTATAAAGAAAGGTTAAGTGCCAAAGTTTGAAGCTTAAAGCATTATGATTGGGAAGAAATGTAGTTTCTGTGGAAGAACAGAACGCCAGGCTAAGTTGATGATTGCGGGGACTAACGGATACATTTGTGACGAATGTGTGCGCATCGCAATGGATGTGGTGAATCAGCATGAGGTGAGTGCATTGAATGTGAAACGTGACACCATACCTACACCGATGGAGATCAAAGCCCATCTGGACCAGTATGTGATAGGTCAGGACAGTGCCAAGATCACCCTTGCCGTGTCGGTTTACAACCACTACAAGCGCTTGATGGAAGCCGACAAGTCGAAGGCTAATAAAGGGAAGTCAGACGACGTGGAACTGGAGAAATCTAACATCGTTATGGTGGGTCCTACAGGAACTGGTAAGACTCTGTTGGCCAGAAGTATAGCCAAGATGCTCCAGGTGCCGTTTGCCATTGTGGATGCTACGGTACTTACTGAGGCAGGATATGTAGGTGAAGACGTTGAAAGTCTGCTGGTGCGTTTGCTCGAAGCAGCCAACTATGATGTGAAAGTTGCAGAACGCGGCATCGTGTTTATTGACGAGATCGACAAGATAGCCCGCAAGGGTGACAATCCTTCCATAACACGCGACGTGAGCGGAGAAGGTGTGCAACAAGGACTGCTGAAACTGCTCGAAGGCAGTAAGGTCAACGTGCCTCCGGCAGGAGGACGCAAGCATCCAGAACAGAAATTCATAGAAGTAGATACCCGAAATATACTCTTTATATGTGGCGGTGCCTTCGACGGAATAGAAAAGAAGATTGCACAAAGACTCAATACGCGTGTAGTAGGATATGGTGCTGCGGAAAAGACAGAGAAGATAGACAAAAATAACCTTATGCAGTATGTTGCACCGATGGACCTCAAGTCGTTTGGACTCATTCCGGAGATAATAGGTCGTCTGCCAGTGCTTACATATCTGCAGCAGTTGAACCGTACGGCACTGAAGAACATCCTTACCGAACCCAAGAATGCCATTATAAAGCAGTATGTCAGGTTGTTTGAGATCGACGGTGTGAAACTCACCTTCGAACCTGAGGTGCTTGACTTGGTTGTAGACAAGGCACTGGAATTTAAGCTGGGTGCACGCGGACTGCGGTCTATTGTAGAACAGATTATGATGGAGAAGATGTTTGAAACCCCTTCAAAACGAGTAAAAACCCTGACAATAACACTGTCGTATGCCACCAAACAACTCGAGAAGGCAAATATGGCAGCAATGCAAGCAAGGATATGAAAAAAACGGATGAATTACACGAAGCGTTAAAATACTATTTCGGTTTTGATCAGTTCAAGGGTGACCAGGAGGCAATAATCCGCAACCTTATGAAAGGTCGTGACACCTTTGTGCTGATGCCTACCGGCGGAGGAAAATCACTCTGCTATCAGTTGCCGGCTCTCCTTATGGAGGGTACGGCAATCATTGTTTCTCCACTCATCGCCCTGATGAAAAACCAGGTAGATGCCATAAAACATGCCAGTGAGGCTGGGAATGTGGCAGATTTCCTGAACTCATCGCTCACGCCTGAGGCAATGGAAAAGGTGAAGGAGCATGTGCTCAATGGTCATATAAAAATGCTGTATGTGGCTCCTGAATCGTTGGCTAAGCGCGAGAATATAGATTTCCTGAAACAGGTGAAAGTCTCGTTTCTGGCAGTTGACGAAGCCCACTGCATATCGGAGTGGGGACACGACTTCCGTCCGGAATACAGGCGCATACGACCGAGCATAAATGACATAGCACCCGGAACTCCTGTCATTGCCCTTACGGCAACGGCTACCGACAAGGTGAAGAACGATATCAAGAAAAACCTTCGCATAGTTTCGGCCCGTGAGTATAAGAGTTCGTTCAACCGTCCTAACCTCTATTATGAGGTACGACCTAAGACCAAGGACGTTGACAAGGACGTGATACGCTTCATCAAGCAGAATCCCGGTAAGAGCGGCATTGTCTACTGCATGAGCCGTAAGGGTGTTGAAGACCTTGCAAAATTGCTTCAGGCCAACGATATCAATGCAGCGGCATACCATGCAGGTATGGACAACGACGTGAGGACAGCCACTCAGGATGACTTTCTGATGGAACGCATCGACGTGATTGTGGCCACCATAGCCTTTGGCATGGGCATAGACAAACCCGACGTGAGGTATGTGATACACTACGACATACCGAAGAGCCTGGAAGGCTATTATCAGGAGACAGGCCGTGCCGGTCGTGATGGCGGCGAAGGTAGGTGCATAGCCTTCTTTGCAGAGAAAGACGTGATTCGTCTGCAGAGCTTCTCGGAGGGAAAATCGGCTCTTGAGCAGAACATAGCACGGCAGTTACTGGCTGAAATGAAGAGTTACAGCGAGTCAAACGTGTGCCGCAGAAAATTGCTGATGCATTATTTCGGCGAAGAATACGATGAAGACAACTGTGGTGCGTGTGACAACTGCCTGCATCCTGTTGACTACGTGGATGCTGCCGATGAACTGAAGACGTTGCTCGATGTTATCGAGGAAACAAAGGAAAACCATAAGGTGGCCCATCTGATAGACATCCTCTGCGGCAGGCCTTCGGAGTCGGTAGTGAAGAGCAAGCACCATCGCCTGGACCTATTTGGATGTGGAAGAAAACGCGAACCGGCATTTTGGACATCGCTCATCGACCAGGCCATGCTCGATGGCTATCTGTGGAAAGAACTCGACAACTATGGTGTGATGCGGCTCACGGAAAAGGGAAAGCAGTTTTACGCACAGCCAGGTGAATACAAAATCAAGGAAAACCGTGCATTTGAGGATGTGGTCGACGAACCAGTGGCAACAGCTGCTCTTGATGAGACCCTCTACCACATGCTTGTTGACCTCCGCAAGAGCATGTCGCGCCGATTGAAAGTGCCGCCATATGTCATATTCCAGGATCCATCGCTCCACGCCATGACATTCGACTATCCGCAGACACTTGACGAACTGAAACAGATACCAGGAGTGGGCAGCGGAAAGGCATTGCGATATGGTAAGGAATTTGTGGAACTGATAAAGAAATATTGTGAAGAAAATGATATAGTACGTCCAGAGGACTTCCGCATGAAGTCGGTGGCCAACAGGTCGAGGGCGAAGATCACGATCATCACAAGCATCGACAAGCAGATTCCGCTTGAGGATATAGCCCAGGGACTGGGACTGAAAATGGATGATCTGCTCAGTGAACTTGAGTCGATAGTGTACAGCGGTACGAAACTGGACATAGACTACTATATAGAGCAGAATATAGATGATGATATAGTGGATGAAGTATACGACTATTTCATGCATAGCGAGACCGACCATATGGCTGAGGCTTTGGAGGCTCTCGACGAGGATATTACTGAAGACGAAATACGATTGGTACGCATAAAGTTTACATCGGAAATGGGCAATTAGGGACCTGTGTGAATTAAGGAAGTTTAAGGAGTTTAAAAAGTTTAAAGGATATGAAGAAAATTTTTGTTTCAGTTATGGCCTTCGTTTTTGTAGGCGAAGCCTTTGCTCAGGGAAGTGACCCGGTGCTGATGACAGTGAATGGCAAGGACATTACACGCTCTGAATTTGAGTATAGTTTTAACAAGAACAACTCTGATGGTGTCATCGACAAGAAATCACTAGAGGAGTATGTGCCCCTCTATGAAGCATTCCGCCTGAAGGTGGCTGCAGCAGAAGATGCTGGTATTGACACACTGGAGTATGTACGCAAAGACCTTGCTGGCTACAAGCAGCAGGTGGTATATCCAACCATCAAGGACACGGCTTATCTTGAGCAGATTGCACGCGAGACATACGACAATACTGCCAAGCGCTATCAGGGAGAAGATATCCTCAGAGCAAGTCACATTCTGATACTCGTAAAGCAGGATGCCACAGAAGCAGAGAAGACGGCGGCAAAGACTCGCATCGACTCCATATACAATGCTCTCGTGTCAGGTGCAGATTTTGCAGAACTGGCCACAAAATGTTCTCAGGACCAGGGCTCTGCACGTCGGGGCGGCGATCTGGGTCAGTTTGGCAAGGGCATGATGGTGCCGGAATTTGAGACAGCGGCATATGCTCTGCAGAAAGGTGAGCTCTCACAGCCAGTGAAATCGGCCTACGGCTGGCATATCATTAAGATGGTGGACCGTCATCCGTTCGAACCATATGAATTCCATCGTGAGAAGATCCTGGCGTTTCTCGAGCAGCGTGGAGTGCAGAGTGCTGTAGCAAAACACTACATAGACTCCATAGCCAAGCAGCGTGGTCTTACCGAAGATGAAGTAGTGGAGAGTATGTTCAATGACTTGATTTCAAACGATGAGGACCTGCGTTTGCTTTCGAAGGAATATCACGATGGTACACTTATGTATGAAATGGTGAAGGCCACTGTATGGGACAAGGCCGCTGCCGATGAAGAAGGACTGACCCAGTACTTCAAGAAGAACAAAAAACAATATGCATGGGATGCACCGCGCTTTAAGGGCATGGTAATATATGCCAAGGACGACACCTACCTCAAACAGGCTAAGGCGATAGCAAAGAAATACAAAGAAGCCCTGCCTGGTGCTCAGGCCATTGTGAAGGAACTCAATAACGACTCAGTGAAGTTTGTCCGCATCGAACATGGCATCTATCAGAAGGGAGACAACCAGAATGTAGATGCACTGGCATTTGGCGAAAAGAAAGACCTTAAGCCTAAGGCCGATCTCACATCTGTAGGTATCAACGGCAAGGTCATCAAGGCACCACAGAGTTATACCGATGTAAAGGCTCAGATTCAAGCTGACTATCAGAAGGCCAAGGAAGATGAATGGGTGGCTGAACTCCGCCAGAAATATGTCATCAAGGTCAATGAGGATGTTTTGAAGACGGTGAACAACCATGAATAGAGGTAGAAGGGAGCAGGGAGCATGTAGCAGGTTTATGAAAAAATTTATTGTTATAGTTTTAAACGTTTTCAGCGTTTTCAACGTAGGCACTGCCTTCGCCCAGAGCAGGCAGAATGTCATCGACGAAGTGGTATGGGTAGTAGGCAACGAAGCCATATTGCGTTCTGATGTCGAGACAGCTCGGCTTGATGCACAGATGAGTGGTCAGCGGTTGAATGGTGACCCTTACTGCGTGCTGCCCGAACAACTGGCCATTCAGAAACTGTTTCTCCATCAGGCCGCCATCGATTCGGTGGAGATTACTGACGGCGAGGTGATGCAGCAGGTGGAATATAGGCTTCAGTACTATATAGAGCAGGTGGGCTCCAAGGAAAAACTTGAGGAATACCAGAACAAGTCCATAAACGAAATCCGTGAACTCCTGTTTACCATGATCAAGGAGAGTCAGATGGTAAACGAGGTGAAGCGCAGTCTTGTGGAGGGCATTCAGGTCACTCCGGCCCAGGTGCGCAGGTATTTCAAGGATATGCCTGAAGACAGTATTCCGTTTGTCCCCACTCAGTACGAGTTGCAGATCATACAGCTCAATCCTGTGATATCGCAAGAAGAAATTGACCGTGTGAAAAACGATTTGCGCGAATACACCGAACGTGTAAATTCAGGTAAGGACAAGTTCTCTACCCTTGCTCGTCTGTATTCCGAAGATGGCTCTGCCGTGCGTGGCGGTGAACTCGGCTTTAAGTCGCGTACGATGCTGGTGCCTGAGTTCTCGGCTGTGGCCTTTAATCTTACCAGCCCAAATACTGTGAGCAAGATTGTCGAGAGCGAGTACGGATTTCATATCATTCAGCTCATAGAGAAACGTGGCGATCAGGTCAACTGCCGTCATATTCTCCGTAAGCCTAAGGTCTCTTCGGAGGCTCTCACTGAAGCTATCAATGCACTCGATTCCATCGTTATGGACATCGACAGTGGCAAATATACCTTCGAAGAGGCTGCATCGGTCTATTCGCAGGATAAAGACACCCGCAACAACTATGGCATCATGACAAAGAAAGATTCAGAAAGCGGTATGGTGGTCGATTCGCGTCTTGAGTTGCGCGACCTTCCTACAGCTGTGGCTGGTGCTGTGTCGTCCATGAACGAGGGTGAGATATCCAAGCCGTTTATCATGATCAGCAACCAAGGCAAGGAAGTGTGTGCCGTGGTGAAGGTTAAGAAGCGCATCGAAGGCCATCGTGCCAATATGTCGGAGGATTATCAGGTGCTGCAGGATATAGTGCTCGAAAAACTTAGTGAAGAGAAACTCGACCATTGGATTCGCGAGAAGCAGAAATCGACCTATGTGCGTATCAATCCTTCGTGGCAGAACTGTGAATTCCAATACCCAGGGTGGATAAAGGAGTAGGTAGCAGGTAGTAGGTAGCAAGTAGCAGGTAGAAGGTATGAAAAGGGTTTTAGTAGTAGTTTTCACAGTTTTCAACGTTTTCATCGTTTCCGGCGTTTTCAACGTAGAAAAAGCTTTTGCTCAGGACCATCTCGAGATTCTCAATTCGGATATCCTCTACAAGAACTCCTATGATGCCAGAGCCGATGTGCTTGTGGGCAATGTGAAACTGAAACACGATCGTACCCTGCTCGACTGCGATAGTGCCCGTTACTACAAGGAAGAGGGCTCATTCAATGCCTATGGTCAGGTGAAGGTACGTCAGGCCGATACGCTGTCGCTCGACTGTGACACCTTATTATATGATGGCATGTCGCGCATACTCCATGCACGTGGCCATGTGGTTGTGATAAACCGCAAGAAAACCCTCATCACTCACTTCCTCGACTACGATCGTAACACAGGCATTGCCACCTATTCCAGTGGCGGCACACTTCGCGATGGTTCTACGACTCTCACATCCAACTACGGAGAACACAGTTCTCACAGCAACGAGGCTGAGTTCATAGGCGATGTGCATATTCTGAGCGAGAAATACGACATCATTTCCGACCGCATTCGCTACAACACCGAGACGGGACTTGTTTCCATAGTCTCGCCTACCAACATAAAGTCCGAGGATGGAATGTATATCTATTCCGAGGATGGTACCTATGACATGAACGGTGATAGGGGTACTCTGCTCAGTGGGTCGTATGTGGAACAGAACAACCGGCATATCGAAGGCGACAGTCTGGTCTACGACAAGACCACGGGTTTTAATGAGGCTTTTCGTAATGTCGTAGTTACCGACGAGGTGAACAAGGTAACCCTTACGGGTCACCACTGTTGGTATGACGAAACCACCGGCAATGCCATGGCCACCGACAGCGCATTGGTCATCGACTGGTCCGAACCCGATACGGTTTATATACATGCCGATTCGCTGAAAATGTTTACCTACAACCTCGACACTGACTCCGTCACGCGCGTGATGCATGCTTACCACAAGGTACGCATGTATCGCCAGTCAGTGCAAGCTGTGTGCGACTCGCTGGTGTCTATTGAAGCCGACTCGTGTACCTATCTCTATGGTCAGCCTATTGTGTGGCAGGATAAAGACCAGATCACGGGCGAAGAAATACGCATCTACAACAACGACTCCACCATTTCGTGGGCCCATGTCATTGGCCAGGCCATGACAGTGGACCGTGTGGATTCCGTGTCCTACAACCAGATAGCAGGCCGTGAGATAATGGCCTACTTCCAAAATGGCGAGATAGAGCACAACGAGGCCCATGGCAATGTACGCATATGCTATTTCCTTGACGAAGACGATGGCCGGCGTATAGGCATGAACTACTCAGAGAGCACTGACCTGTCTGTGTTTATGAAAGACCGTCAGGTCGACAAGATATGGATGCCTTCCACCACTGGAACCATGTATCCAGCCGACAAGATACCTGATGAAAATCGTTATTTGGAAGGTTTTGCATGGTTTGATTCCATACGTCCAAAGGACGGCGGCGATGTGTTCCGCTTTGAACAGAAGGAAGAGAAATATATGCTGAAGAAATCCATCCAGCGCGATGTACCACTTCAGAAACTTAGCGATATTAAATAGTGCACTATGAGTCTTTTTCGTGTAAACAAGCCTAGGGGCTTTCATCATAACTACATATACTACGATCCGCATAAGGAAAAGCAGAAGGAACGTGAAGAACGTGTGAGGCGTGAACTGGGGCTGCTCCCTCCCAAGGAGTTCTCTCCTGAAGATATACGTGGACGTTTTGTCGATGCCACCACCCATCTCAAACGCCGTAAGGAGCATGGACAGCGATTTTCGAGCGGAGCCTTGGTGTTTATAGTCGTTATTCTCATATTGATAATGGGCGTGCTCTATGGGTGCTGATATCATACATCTTCTTCCCGACTCCGTGGCCAACCAGATTGCTGCCGGCGAGGTGGTACAGCGTCCTTCGTCGGTGGTGAAGGAACTGGTTGAGAACAGCATCGATGCCGGTGCTGCGCATATCCAGATTGTGGTGGAAGATGGAGGCAGAACTCTCATACAGGTCATCGACGATGGCAAGGGTATGTCGGAGACCGATGCCCGCTTGGCTTTCGAACGCCATGCCACATCGAAGATATCTTCCGCTGCCGATCTCTACAGCCTTTCCACCATGGGTTTCCGTGGTGAGGCCTTGGCATCGATAGTCTCGGTGTCGCAGGTGGAACTCCGTACACGCCGTCCCGATGACGAGCTGGGCATACGCCTGCAGTTCTCCGGTCCTCAGTTCGAAGGCCAGGAATATGTCACCTGTCCTGCGGGGAGCAACTTCTCTGTTCGCAATCTCTTCTTCAACGTACCGGCCCGACGGCGTTTCCTGAAGACCGACAGCACAGAACTTAACAATATCATTGCCGACTTCGAGCGCATTGCTTTGGTATATCCTGGTGTGGCATTTACCCTTACTAGCAATCATACAGAAATATACAACCTGCCTTCAGCCCCTCTCAAACAGCGCATTATCGATGTCTATGGCCGCAAGACAGGAGCTGAACTCCTGCCAGTGAAGATCGATACACCTCTTATAAATATATCAGGCTATGTCTCCACCCCTGAGTCATCGAAGAAGAAAGGCCACCATCAGTTTTTCTTCGTCAATGGTCGATATATGCGCCATCCCTATTTCCACAGTGCCGTAAAGCACTCCTATGACAATCTTGTTCCCGAGGGCAACCACGTGTCCTATTTCCTCTATCTGCAGGTAGATCCAGCCTCCATTGACGTCAATGTACACCCCACCAAGACAGAGATAAAGTTCGACGGAGAGCAAGATATCTGGAAAGTGCTCTCGGCTGCTGTGCGGCAGACTCTTGGACAGTATGGCAATATTCCTACTCTCGATTTCGATACTGAAGGCAAACCAGCGATACCGGTGATGCCTCTGCGTATGGACTTCTCCCAAGTCAGTAGCCCAAAGGGAGGGGGAACGGATTACAATCCATTCAAGGTAGCCGGTAGCAGGGAGCAGGTAGCAGGTATCAAGGAGCAGGTAGCAGGTAGCAGGGAGCAGGTAGCAGGTAGCAGGGAGCAGGGAATGGGTAGTTTTCAGGGTGCGGGACAGATGCTTCTGTGGGAAGGACTTGAACAGGCAGCCAGCCAGCATCCTCAGTCTTTGTATGTACCGCTCGAATCACCAAGTTTTCAGTATCAGGGCAAGTATATCGTGACCCACACCAGCGAGGGACTGATGCTCGTCGACCAGCATCGCGCACATGTCACCATACTCTACGATCGATACCTGCGCGACCTACAGACCCATAAAGGGTCTGCCCAGGGACTTCTTTTCCCTGAAGTTGTGCAGTTTACCAAGGTGGAACAGGTAACCTTGTCCGACATCCTCACCGAACTCGAAGGTGTAGGGTTCGACCTCACCGACCTTGGAGGTGGCTCCTATTCCGTCAATGGCATTCCATCGGGTTTCGAAGGACTCAGTCCAGCTCGTTTGCTCCACGATCTCATCTATGATGCCATGGAGAACGTCTCGCTCGTTACCGAAACCATGCAGTCCTCCATAGCCCTCACTTTGGCCAAGGCGGCAGCCATAGTCTATGGCCAGATACTCACCCAAAACGAGATTGACCAGTTGCTTCACGATTTGTTCCGTCTCAAGACACCGCGTTACACACCCGATGGACATGTTGTGTATTTTCGCCTTGAAGATGCGCTGATAGAAAAGGAGTTTAAGTGAGAATAAACTGAAGAGAGAAAAATAATTTTTTAAAAAATTACAAAAAAATTTGGTCATGTCAATTTTTTTTTGTAACTTTGCACTCGCTTTCGGAAAATGTGTTAGCATTGGTTAGAAAGTATCGGGGTATAGCGCAGTTGGTAGCGTTCCTGGTTTGGGACCAGGCGGTCGCGTGTTCGAGTCACGCTGCCCCGACATTTTAGGGCGTTTAGCTCAGCTGGTTCAGAGCATCTGCCTTACAAGCAGAGGGTCGGCGGTTCGAATCCGTCAACGCCCACAAATTAGAGTCGCATGTGTTGCGGCTCTTTTTTTGTGAATGTAATAGAAACCAACCATCCTTGATGTTAGAGATTAGTGGTGGTTGAATGTTATTGTATGACGAATCAAAAAAATTTTGCATATTCAGAAATTTTTCGTATATTTGCAAGGAATTTAAACCAGAAGTGCTTTTGACATATGCGGAGACTGTGGTTTCTTTGCTTGTTTTTTTGCCTTGTCTCGGTTGGCGATGGGTTCGCTCAGTCGGAGACAAAGGGGCGTGTGCCTAAGGCGCAGGCGAGGAGAGACAACGGGGTGGTAGATACACTCAGGATTGATTCGCTGATAGACTCTACGACACTCGAGATTGACTCGGCCACATGGAGTGCTCAGAAGGCCAACTGGATGCCAGATCCGAAAAAGGCCATGTGGCTTGCCATAGCCATACCTGGAGGAGGACAGATATACAACAGGAAATATTGGAAACTGCCTATAATATACGGAGGTTTTCTGGGTTGCATATACGCCATGAGATGGAACAACACCATGTACAATGACTATTCTACGGCATATATAGACCTGATGGACGACAACCCAAACACGAAGAGTTATGAGAATTTCCTGCGTGAAGGCTACGATGTTGAGGCCAACAGGGAACGACTCGAATCGCTGTTTAAGCGAAAGAAAGACTACTACAGGAGGTACAGAGACCTGAGTATGTTTTGCATGATAGGGGTGTATGCCTTGTCGGTGATAGATGCGTATATAGACGCAGAGATGACAAATTTCAATATAAGCAAGGACTTGAGTATGAGAGTGAAGCCTGCAGTGATAACTACGCGTGAGGGGGGACTGGCAGCAAACTCTTATGGAGTAGGGGTGAGCTTTGGATTTTAGTAGGTAGCAGGTTGTAGGGAGCAGGTAGCAGGTTATGGAACAAACAATAGAGCATATGGACGAGGGGCAGATGGTGGAACAGGCGTTTCAGCATCTAGTGGATACGTATCTGGCGACGAAGCACAGGAAGAAGACTGAGTTGATTACGAAGGCCTTCAACTTTGCACGAATGGCCCACAAGGGTGTGAGACGTCTGTCGGGAGAACCATACATCATGCATCCGATAGCCGTGGCACAGATTGTGGCTGAGGAGATTGGGCTGGGGAGCACGTCGATATGTGCCGCTCTGTTGCACGACGTGGTGGAAGATACAGAATATACTGTGGAAGACATCGCGAACATGTTTGGCGAGAAGATAGCCCAGATTGTAGACGGACTGACGAAGATATCGGGAGGCGTGTTCGGTGGCCATAACTCACAGCAGGCAGAGAATTTCAAGAAACTGCTGCTCACGATGAACGACGACATAAGGGTGATACTGATAAAAATTGCAGACCGACTGCACAACATGAGGACCCTGGGATCGCAACCCGTGAACAAACGCTACAAGATTTCGGGAGAGACACTGTATATCTACGCACCGCTTGCACACAGACTTGGACTTAATGCAATAAAATCGGAACTTGAGAACCTGAGTTTCAGATATGAGCACCCAGAAGAATACGACACTATAGTAGAGAAGCTGAAGGCCACGGAAGCCGAGCGCAATACAGTGTTCGAAGAGTTCACCGCTCCATTGCGTCGTGAACTCGATGCGCGAGGACTCCGCTACACCATAAAAGCCAGAATAAAGACCCCTTACTCGATATGGAGAAAGATGGACCAAAAGAAAGTGGGGTTTGAAGAAGTGTATGACATACTGGCTGTGAGAATCATTTTCGAGTCGAAATCAGGAGGCGACGAACTGGCGGAGTGCTTCGATATCTATTCGGCTCTGACGAAGATATATCCGAGTCATCCTGGACGTATAAGGGATTGGGTAAGTCGGCCTAAAGCCAACGGGTATCAGGCCCTGCACTGTACGCTGATGAGCAGCCGTGGAGAGTGGATAGAGGTGCAGATACGTTCGCAGAAGATGGACGACATTGCAGAGAAAGGATTTGCAGCACACTGGAAATACAAGGAGGGGAACGGAGAAAACTACAAGAACGATGAGTTGGACAAGTGGCTGCTGACGATAAAGGAGATTCTGGACGATCCGCAGCCCGATGCCATGGACCTGTTGGGCATCATAAAGCTGAATCTGTATGCATCGGAGATATTCGTGTTTACGCCAAAAGGCGATGTGAAAACCATGCCGGCGGGAAGTACGGCCCTGGACTTCGCCTTCTCGATACACTCTATGGTGGGAACCCACTGCATGGGAGTGAAAGTGAATCACAGGCTGGTGCCACTGAGTTATCAGTTGGCCGCAGGAGACCAGGTGGAAGTGCTGACATCGAAAGAGGTGAAGACAGATCGCGAATGGCTGAACATAGTGACCACGGCCAAGGCCAAGACAAAGATCATAGCAGCACTGAGGCGTGAGAACAGAGAACTGAGAGACAAGGGAGAGGAGATGCTCGGAAAATTCCTTGAAGACAACGACCTGCAGAAAGACACTATGATGGTGGAGCGACTCGTGAGACTGCACCATTCAGGCAAGGCCGAGTATCTGTATGCAGCGATAGGAAGAGGTGAGATAGTGCTGGGTCAGCAGGACGTGAGTGCAGCGAAGGGTAACAAGGGATCGAGAGTGCAGGGATTCAGGAATCTGCTGTCGTTTGGCCGAAGCAAGGCCTCCGAGTCACAGGATGCAGATGCACAGGAACCACAAGAGACAAAGCAGGGTAGGCACGACCTGGTAATCACCGAAGACAACATAGACAGCGTGGTGCTGGAAAGCTGTTGCGGACCAATACCAGGCGACAAGATAATGGGGTTCAGCGACGACAAGGGCGTGGTGCACATACACAAGGTAAAGTGTAAGGAAGCCGAGCAGATGAAAGCAGGCGTTGGAAACCGGATTGTAGCCGCCGAGTGGGGCAATGTGCAGAGCAGGACATTCCTTGTGAGCATATATATCAGGGGTCTTGACAAAGTAGGACTGCTGAACAGCATTACGGAGGTGATATATAAGTTGATGTCGGTGAACATGAGGAAACTCGACATAGAGTCGAACGACGGCATAATTGAGTCGCATATACAACTGTATGTGCACAATACGGAAGAAGTGAAGGCGATTATAAAGAACCTGAAGAAGATACCAGATGTGAAGGTAGTGGTGCGAAGTTAGCTTGCTCGCTTCGCTAGCTCGCAGGGAGCAGGTAGCAGGGAGCAGGTAGCAGGTAGCAGGTAGAAGGTAATAGGTGAAAAAGATATTAAATATAGCGTTGCCGATATTGCTGGGAGTGGCGATAATGTGGTGGATGTACCGTGGGTTTGATTTCTCACGGGTGGCGGATACGCTCTTAGGGGGGATGAACTGGTGGTGGATGGCAGTGTCGCTGGTGTTTGGAGTACTGGCCCAGG
>R03__coassemble_260_pt1 | contig 32952 bp, 34 predicted proteins | sample R03__metabat2_high_PE_038 | metagenome-assembled genome bin R03 | reverse complement strand
GGTATCAAGTACATCGACTACAAGGATCCAGAGTTCCTCAAGAAGTTCCTCAACGAACAGGGAAAGCTCCTTCCTCGTCGTATCACAGGTACAAGTCTGAAGTATCAGCGCCGTGTGGCACAGGCCGTTAAGCGTGCACGCCATATCGCATTGCTTCCATTCGTAACCGATTTGCTTAAATAAGTAGTTAAGAATTTAAGTAGTTAAGTAGTTAAGTAGTTAAGGATTTATTTAAGGATTTACGATTATGAAGATTATATTGAAGCAAGACGTACAGGGACTCGGCTATAAGGACGATGTTCTCGAAGTAAAGGATGGCTATGGACGCAACTACCTGCTTCCTAAGCATTTTGCAGTTATCGCAACAGAAAAGGCTGTAAAGGCTCTCAACGAAGAACTCAGGCAGCGTGAACATAAACTCGCCAAGATCAAGGCCGACGCTGAAGCTCAGGCTAAGCAGTTCGAAGGTGTTACTCTCCAGATTGAGGCTAAGGTTTCTGATGGTCAGAACATCTACGGCAGCGTAGGAGCTCCTCAGATTGTTGAGGCTCTGGCACAGAAGGGACTTGAAATCGACCAGAAGAAGGTGGTTCTCAAGGCTGTGAAGACTCTCGGTCAGCATGAGGCAACTCTGCAGTTCCACAAAGAGGTATCTGTAGCACTCGCATTCGAGGTTGTTCCAGATGCAGAATCAGTGAAAGAGGCAGAAAAGGCACGTGCTACACGCAAGGCAGAAGCAGAAGCAAAGGCTGCTAAGGAAGCCGCCGAAGCAGCTGCTGAAGCTGAAGGTGAAAATGCTGAAGAGGCTCTTGCAGAAGCAGAAGAAACTCCTGCAGAATAAAGCAAGTTTATTACCATACAACAGAAAGAGCACTCCACCATCCAGGGAGTGCTCTCTTTTGTTGTCGGGTGGTGTAAGCTGGGTGAACACATGGCAGGCAATTGCTAAAATTGTGTTAATATTTTGGTTTTGTCTTTTATTTTTCGTATATTTGTGCGAATTTGGTAAGATATGGCTAAGAAACATCATAATTCGGGGGTGTTCAGCACTCAGTTTTTTACTTCACTGATTAGTACTTCGCTGGTTTTGGTTTTGCTGGGTGCGGTAGTATTCTTCGTACTTACGGCACGAAACTTTTCGGAGTATGTGAAGGAAAACATCAACATCGAGGTGTTGCTGGAAGACAGTATAAGTGGCAACCGCACCAACGCATTGTACAGGATGCTCAAAAAGGAGCAATATGTGAAACACGTGGCATATGTGTCGAAGGAGAAAGCAGCTGCCGAGACGATCAAGGAAATGGGTACTGATCCTGCGGAATTCCTGGGTTATAATCCCTTCTACGCCTCGTTTGAAGTGAAGGTAAAAGCCGAATATGCCGTAGGCAACAGGTTGAGAGACATCAGTCAGAAGCTGAAACACGAGACGGGTGTGGAAGATGTGATATACCAGAAGGACCTGCTTAATGCCGTGAACCACAACATTGCGAAGATAAGCATGATATTGCTGGTGATAGCCGCCCTGTTCACCTACATATCGTTTGCATTGATAAACAACACGGTGAGACTGACTATATTCTCGAAGCGCTTCACCATCAACACCATGAAACTGGTGGGAGCCAGTTGGGGATTCATCAGGAAACCATTCCTGCAGAGGAGTCTGGTGTTGGGCCTCGTAGCAGCCGCTGTGGCTGACGGAGTGATTGTGGGTGGTGTGGAATGGATGAAGGTGTATGAACCGGGACTGGCGATGGTGGTGAACTGGCAGACGATGGCGATAGTGGGTGTGGCTGTAGTGATATTCGGGCTGCTCATCACAGTGCTCTGCACATATTTCTCGCTATGGAAATACCTGAGACTGACAACAAACGAATTGTATCATATATGAACAACTTAGCATTCGGAAAACTTAACTATATCCTGCTGGTGGTGGGATTGGTAATAGTGCTGGCAGGATTTGTGCTCATGGCTGGCGACGGAACTACTGAAGAGGCCTTCAACCCAGAGATTTTCTCCAACCTGCGTGTGGGGGTGGCTCCAATGGTGACATTGGCAGGATTCATCACCATCATAGCAGCAATAGTGGTAAAGAAGAAATAATAAACTGTATACATTGTAAATTGTACATAACCAAATTGTACATATCAAGATGGATTGGTTACAAGCTTTGTTGATGGGTGTGTTTCAGGGACTGACAGAATATCTGCCAGTGAGCAGCAGCGGACATCTGGCTATTGCCGGAGAACTGCTGGGAGTGGAAGACCCAGAGAAGATAATGATGTTTACCGTGGCAGTACATGTGGCTACGGTAATGAGTACGCTGGTGATACTGAGAAAAGAAATATGGCAGTTGTTGAAAGGACTTTTCCATCGTCCTGGTAGTCAAACGCCTTCACCATATGGCATCAGAAGCCTGAACGAAGAACAGAACTATGTGCTTAACATACTGGTATCAATGATTCCAGTGGGAGTTGTAGGAATGTGTTTCAAGGACGTGGTAGAAGAGCAATTCAACAGTTTGACCGTGGTGGGTGTATGTTTGCTCGTAACGGCATTGCTGCTTGCGTTCTCGTATTTTTCACGGCCGAGACAAAAGGAAAATCTCTCTGTGTGGGATGCCTTGATCATTGGTGTGGCTCAGGCCATTGCGGTGTTACCAGGACTTTCGCGCTCGGGCAGTACGATAGGCACTGGACTCATCCTTGGCAACAAGAAAGAATCGCTGGCACAGTTTTCGTTTCTGATGGTAATACCACCAATATTGGGCGAGGCACTGCTTGACTGTGTGAAGATTGTGAAGATGGGCGTGGAAGAAGCTATGGCAGGCATTTCGGCTACATCTCTCGTGGTGGGATTCGTGGCAGCCTTTGCGGTGGGATGCGTGGCATGCAAGTGGATGATAGACTTGGTGAGACGAGGCAAGATGATATGGTTTGCCGTATACTGTGCTGTGGTGGGTATTGCGGTGCTTATTTTCCTATAGAAACAAAATAGATGCTATAGAAACGATAGAAGCTATAGAAACAATAGAGACTATAAACCGCTACGCAGAGGGGACTATTTTGGCGTTCAACAAACCCTATGGCTGGACATCATTTCAGGTGGTGGCAAGGGTGAGATGGCTGCTGAAGAAATATGCTGGTCTTAGGAAGATGAAGGTAGGCCATGCCGGCACACTGGATCCTCTTGCAACTGGAGTACTCATCATATGTACAGGCAAAGCCACCAAGCGCATAGAAGAACTCCAGGCAGGGAGAAAAGAATATGTAGCCACATTGAAGCTGGGGGCTACCACACCATCGTTTGACAAAGAATCTGAAGAAGACGCTACATACCCCACAAATCACATCACTGAAGAAATGGTGAGAGAAGTGCTGAAGCGGTTTCTGGGTGAGACGGATCAAGTGCCGCCTGTGTTCTCTGCAGTAAAAATAAACGGCAAGAGGGCATATAAGTTCGCTCGCAAGGGCGAAGAAGTGGAACTAGCAGCAAAGCGAATCACCATCGACGAGATAGAACTCATGGAGTTCAAGGGTTCAAGAAGTTCAAGGGTTCAAGTGGTTCAAGAAGTTCAAGGGGTTCAAGAAGTTCAAGGGATTCAAGAGTTAAAAATCAGGGTGGTGTGTAGCAAGGGTACATACATCAGGGCACTGGCACGCGACATAGGCAAGGCACTGGGTTCTGGAGCCTACCTCACAGACCTGTTGCGTACACGCGTTGGAGACTATCGTCTTGCGGATTGCCTAGACCCCGAAACATGGAGACCAGAGAGCGATAGCGGAGCATCGCAGGTAGCAGGTAGCAAGGAATAGGTAGAAGGGAAAAGGTCGCAAGGAGAAATAATAAAAATATAACATACAATGAAAGTTCAGATTATCAGCAACAGTGTGAAGTTGAGTAACTTCAAGTTTAAACTGCCCGATGAGCGAATTGCGCTGCACCCTACGGCGGAAAGAGACGAAGCCCGCTTGATGGTGCTCCATAAGGACACAGGCAAGATTGAGCACAAGACATTCAGCGACATCACCAAGTATTTCGGCGATGGTGACGTGATGGTGTTCAACGACACAAAGGTGGTGCCATCGCGCCTATATGGCAACAAGGAAAAAACCGGAGCCAGGATAGAAGTGCTGTTGATCAGAGAACTGAACCAGAGTATGCGTCTGTGGGACGTGCTCGTGGACCCTGCCCGCAAGATACGTATAGGCAACAAACTCTATTTCGGTCCCGACGATTCACTGGTGGCTGAAGTGATAGACAACACCACATCAAGGGGACGAACCTTGCGATTCCTGTGGGACGGCGACCACGAGGAATTCCGCCAGACTCTCTTTGCCCTTGGCGAAGCTCCGCTGCCGAGAGACGTCAGAGCCTTCAGACAAGCCGAACCATGCGACATAGAAGACTTCCAGACCATATTTGCCAAGCATGAAGGCGGTGTGACAGTGCCTGTAACAGGGCTCCACTTCTCAAAGGTGCTGATGAAGAAGATGGAGGTGAAGGGCATTGGTCAGGCATTTGTGACGCTGCATGCCGGATTGGGTAATTTTCGTACCATCGACGTGGAAGACCTGTCAAAGCACAAGACCGACAGCGAGGAGATGATCGTTGGGGCAGAAGCATGCGAACTGGTGAACAAGGCAAAGGAGGCAGGTAAGAAGGTGTGTGCGGTAGGTTCCACCACCATGAGGTGTCTGGAGACCGCAGCTGGTCATTCGGGCCTGTTGAAGGAATTCTCTGGATGGACCAACAAGTTCATCTATCCTCCATACAACTTCAAAATTGCTGATGCCTTCGTATGTAACTTCCAGCATCCATTGTCGCCAATGCTTATGATGCAGTGTTCGTTTGCCGACTACCACATAGTGATGAACGCATACGACGAGGCACTGAAGAAGAAATACAACTTCGGAACTTACGGCGATGCCTTGCTGATACTGTGATGGCAACGGTGTATTTGGGACTTGGAAGCAATTTGGGCAGCAGGGAAGACTACCTGAAAGCTGCCATTCGTGAGATAGACAGTCGGATTGGACCCGTAGGGGCCCAGTCCGATTTCATTGAGACCGATCCCTGGGGATACGAGTCGGACAACAAGTATATAAATACCGTAATAAAGGTTGAGACGGGACTATCCCCCATGGAGGTGCTCGACGAAACACAGCAGATAGAGCGCGAACTAGGCCGAACGGAGAAAAACGTGTATCACGACCGCACAATAGACATCGACATACTGATATATGAGCAGGAAGGACAATCGGTGAGGATGGAAACGGAACGGCTTACACTGCCCCATCCGAGGATGGAAAAACGTGATTTCGTGATGAGCGGGTTGTTGGCTGTTGGCTATTGACTGTTGGCTATTTAACTCTCCTAAGGCACAGGATCGTAACCGCTGCCTCCCCACGGATGACAACGCAGAATGCGACGTATGGCGAGCCACAGGCCATAGAAAGGACCATGTTTCTTGATGGCCTCGACGGCATATTGCGAACAAGTGGGGGTAAACCTACACGAAGGCGGAGTGAGCGGCGATATGCAAGTTCGGTAGAAATATATAGGCAGAAGCAACAGCCAGGAAAGCATTTTTTTCATAAACGTTCCAGGAGTTTTTTGATACTCTTGTCGATAAGCGATGAAGGAAACAGATTGTCGGCGAGGCATATGAACGCTATGGTAAGTCCATAGTCTTTGCCAGCAAGTTTGCTATAAACTATTTCCTTATTGAGGCGGTAGGCTTCGCGTACTTGGCGTTTCACGCGGTTGCGGTCGACTGCGTGGTGGAAACGTTTTTTTGGAACACTGATGAGAATTTGTACCTGACCCGGAGTTTGCTGATTTTTGCAGTAAACCATCCTAAGAGGGAATACCGCCACAGAGGCATTCTCTCCACAGAAGAGACTGTCTATGAGTAGTTTACTTCTTAGACGCTCCGTTCTTCTTAACAGGTGTCTTTGCAACTGGTTTCTTGGTTTCAGGTTTCTTTGTTGCTGGTTTGGTTTCAGCTGTTTTTTTTGTTGCTGATTTGGTTGCAGTTGTTTTCTTTGTTGCTGGTTTCTTCTTGGAGGTTGTTTTCTTTGCAGCAGGACGTTTCTTCTTTGCAAGTTCCTCCCTGTGCTTCACGAAATATTCTATCATCGACGGTACAGAACGAAGTTCGGCTGAGGGAACTATATCGACCTGGAGCCCAGCTTTTGTAGCCGCTTCGAGAGTTTTGCTGCCGAGACATGCTATGGAGATGTTCTTCTGTTTGAATCGAGGGAAGTTTTTCGTAAGCGAATTGATACCCTCAGGCGAGAAGAAGACTATGAGGTTGTAGTCCATTGGTTCGTCCTTGGAGAACTCGTTGCTCACAGTGTGGTACATCACAGCCTCGGTGTGATCGATTTCGGCATCGTCGAGCATCTTCTTGAGGTCGTTGGTGTGGACTGAAGACTGAGGCACTAGATAGCGTTCGGCAGAGTGTTTCACCATCAGCGGAACAAGGTCGTAGACAATGCCCGTCTCGGCAAAGAATATCTTGCGTTTGCGATACTGCACGTATTTCTGAATGTAGAGGGCAATCTGTTCAGACTTGCAGAAATACTTCATTGTCTCAGGCACTTTGACCTTCATTTCAGTGCATATACGAAAGAAATGGTCAATGGCATGGCGGGAAGTGAAAACCACAGCCGTGAAGTCGAGAATATTGATGTGCTGTGCACGGAAAGCTTTCATCTCGATTGGTTCGATTTTGATGAAAGGACGGAAAACTATATCCAGATCGTACTTCTCGGCAAGAGTGAAATACGGCGATTTAGCAGTCTGTGGAGTTGGCTGCGAAACAAGTATTTTTGTCTTCATAATGCCCATTTTTTAACTTATATAATGCCACCAAATCAGTATTGGCAGAATTTCGAAGGTACAAAAATACAAAAAAAGTAGCAAAAAACCATAATTTTTTAGTGGAAAAGTGATGTAGAACTTCAAAAAAACCAGAATTTTATATAAAATTATTACACTAAAAAGCACAAAATATGTAATTTTGTAATCCAGATAAGCAAACACCATCAGCAGCGACAGCGGGAAAACCACCAGTGCCAGCATGCAGAGCAGGAAGGAGCACACCGAGAACCAACGCTGACTCACTTCGGGCAGGAAAAACACCCGGTTGACAAATTGATAGAGCAAGAGTTTGGCAAATATATATAAGAGCATATTGCTGCTGGCGGCAAGAAAAGCATCGCTTTTAAGTATCACTCCACACGAAATACTGAGCACCACAATCATTGCTGCCGAAAGGGTTATGGTCCTGGCGTTGTCGCCCGAATTTTCACCTCCAGAGGCCTTGCGGTTGGAGAAGAACTGAGCCCAGTGGTGGGTGTACCATCCCCAGTTTTGATATACGGCATAGACATATATCAAAGCCTGAAAGACGACGGCAAGCAACACGCCATCGTCGTTGGCAAGAGAAAAAGGCCGTGGAAGGTCTGTCATAGGCCAAATGCTGCCTTAATCTGGGGCACCATATCGAGTTTTTCCCAAGTGAAGAGCTCGACAGTGATGTCCTTTTCTCCTCCTGAAGCGTATGGACTTGAGAAATGCTTGGTAACGAACTGTGGTTTACGACCCATATGGCCATATGCTGCAGTTTCGGAATATATAGGATTGCGCAGTTTCAGGCGGCGTTCGATGGCATTTGGACGCATGTCGAACAGTGCCGGAATCTTGGCAGCAATCTCGGCATCGGTCATATTCACATGGCTCTGACCGAAGGTGTTGACGTAGATACTCACTGGTCGTGCCACACCGATGGCATAGCTTACCTGGATAAGCATTTCGTCGGCTACACCGGCTGCCACCATGTTTTTGGCAATATGCCGGGCAGCATAGCAGGCACTGCGGTCGACCTTGCTTGGATCCTTGCCCGAGAAAGCCCCACCGCCATGACTGGCACGGCCTCCATAGGTATCGACAATGATTTTGCGACCGGTGAGTCCTGTGTCGCCATGAGGACCGCCGATGACGAATTTGCCTGTTGGATTGACCAGAAACTTTATGTCATTGTTGAACAGGGCTTTGACCTTCTCGTCTTTGAGTTCAGATATCACCCTTGGTATGAGTATGGTCACGATATCGTTCTTTATGGTCTGAAGCATTTCGGCATCGGCCTGGGCCTGGGTACGACTGCTGTTTGGGCGGATGAATTCGTCGTGTTGAGTGCTTACAACGATGGTATCGATGCGTACAGGTTTGTCATTGTCGTCGTATTCGATGGTTACCTGGCTTTTGGCATCAGGACGCAGATAGGTCATCTCACGTCCCTCACGGCGAATTTCGGCAAGCACACGGAGAATCATATGGCTGAGATCCAGGGTGAGAGGCATGTAGTTCTCGGTTTCGTTGGTTGCGAAACCAAACATAATGCCTTGGTCGCCAGCACCTTGTTCTTCACGGTTATGGCGTTCCACGCCCTGGTTGATGTCAGGACTCTGTTCGTGGATGGAAGACAGAAGGCCGCAACTTTCGGAGTCGAACTGATATTCGGACTTTGTGTAGCCGATGCGCTTGATTGTTTCGCGTGCCACCTTCTGTAGGTCGACATATGCTTGCGATTTCACCTCACCCGAGACCACCACAAGCCCCGTAGTCACCAATGTCTCCACGGCCACTTTTGAGTCGGGGTCGAAAGCAATGAGATTGTCGAGTATAGCGTCTGAAATCTGGTCGGCCACTTTGTCAGGATGTCCCTCGCTGACAGATTCTGATGTGAAAAGATACATAGTTATTTACATTTTTTGTGGATACAAAGATACGAAAATTTTCGGAGAATTCCAAATTTATTAGTCAGTAGTTAAGTAGTCAGTAGTTAAGTAGTCAGTAGTTATAACAGCCATGGCGAGGCCAGTACGATGTAGCGCAGCGATTTGCCTACAAATACGGACAACCAGGTGAGAGGAGCATTTGCCCGGAGCAGACCGAGGGAAATGGCCAAGGCACTGCCGAGGATGGGGATAAATGTGAGCAGACCCATCCAGGCCCCGTATTTCATCACATAAGCCTGAGCCTTGTCCATACGTTCTGGTTTTATCCTACACCAGCGTGCCACGATGTCCTTGCTGCCAAGGCGCCCCAGATAGTAGTTGAACATCGATCCGAGCACATTGCCCAGTGTGGCACTGGCTACTATGGTAACGGGGTCCATATCGGTGGCACACAGCAGTGCCAGCATCACGGCTTCGCTACTGAAAGGGAGGAACGACCCCGCAATGAATGCCGCAAGCCCCATACCCCAATATCCGAATGTAATAAAGAAATCTGTCATGTGTCAGTAGTTAAGTAGTCAGTAGTTAAGTAGTCAGTAGTTAAGTAGTCAGTAGTTACCTGTTACCTGCGAGCAAAGCTCTCTATGAAACGACTTATAAGAACCGAACAAAACACTACAGTCACTGGCAGTATGCTGTATATGCGTGAAGGGAACACCAGCATCATGAGGAATGTGCCACTGCCAAGGATGATGATGCTCTGATAGAAGTCCCTGGTGCGGGAACGGTCACGATGGCGATGCTTGTTGTAGTGCCAGGCACAAAATATAAAGACGATACAAAGTATCGTAGGTAGCAGGTAGCAGGTAGCAGGTAGCAGGTAGCAGGTAGTAGGGTGCAGGGTGCAGAGTGCAGCAACCCCCCATATCCATAGCCAGGGAGTGAGTGTGCCAAGGATGGAAGCCGCTATGTTCTTCAAAGTCAGTGTGCGCTGAATGGCATGCACGGGGACGAGGAATAGTATCATAAGGAGAAAACCATTCCAGGCCATCGAAAGCAGACCTAAGACGAGATATACGAGATAGTGCTGCACAGGAGCGTCTCCCCTATGGTAGGCACCAAAAAGAGGGAAGAGCATGGCAATGCAGAGTGCAGAGTGCAGGGTGCAGGGTGCAGGATGCAGGGTGCAGGTGGCAATTTCCAGCACAGCAAAGACTGCACCGCTGAGGATGCGGTTCAGGAATTCACTCTCGCGGTACATCAGTTTGGCCAACAAATAGCAGCCAACGGCCGTGGGTAGCAGTATGTTACTTAAGATAGTCATCAAAATAGCGTGCTATATGTTCTTCGAGATGAACGCGGTCGCTCCCCATCATGTTGTGCCCATCGCCCGGATATACAAACAGGTCGGGATGGGTTCCTGCATCAATCGATGCACGGACGAACGACAGCGAGTGCTGAGGCACACACGTCGGGTCGTTGCCGCCATAGATGACGAGGAGTCTCCCCTTCAGGTTCCCCGCTTTGCCCAGCAACGACGTTTCGGCATAGCCCTCAGGATTGGTCTGGGGAGTGTCCATATATCGTTCTCCGTACATCACCTCGTAGAAGCGCCAGTCTGTCACCGGTCCACCCGCAACGCCCACCTTGAACACATCGGGATAGGTAGTCATCAAGTCTATGGTCATAAACCCACCAAAACTCCATCCGTGTACCCCCAGTCGTTCCCCGTCCACATACGGCAGCGACTTCAGAAACTCCACACCACACATCTGATCCCTCATCTCCTCCACCCCCAGGTGGCGGAAAGTAACCTGTTCGAACTCACGTCCGCGATGTTCGCTCCCACGGTTGTCCAGGCAGAACATCACATATCCCTTGCGCGCCATGGTGACATCCAGGTTGCGCGCCCCATACATTCTCTGCAGGCTGACATTGTGCGCATGCGGACCCCCATACACATATACTATCGCAGGATATTTCTTCTCTGGATCGAAATCCTTAGGCAGCACCAGTCGATAGTAAAGATCCGTCACCCCATCCGCCGCCTTGATGCTGCCCATGAAGTATTGCAGATCCTCTGCCGCATTGTCATCCGGAGAGGAAAAATTGTCCAGCAGGGAATCACCATTCACGTCAATACCCCCTCTGTGCCAGCCCTTCCCATTGTCAGCGAGAGCATGTTTGCCATCCTCCCCCACCTTATATATATTACACCCCAGAGGATGCACCTCGTTGCTCGTATACACAATCTTTCTCTCCTTCGGCAGGAATCCTACAAAATCTATCACCTCGAATTCCCCCTTAGTCAGTTGCCTGAGCGAACCCCCTATCTCATAGAGATAGATATGGTTCCATCCATCACGGCGACTGATATAGACGAACTTACTGCTGTCCCAAGGCAGGAAACGTATAGGGTGCATGGGTTCAACATATTTTTCGTCTCGTTCTTCGAGCAGAATTTCACATCTACGGCCTGTCTGTGCATCGTAACGTACTAGTTGAGCCAAAGTCTGGTCGCGATTCAGTTCTATCATATATATCGATTTATCGTCCGGACTCCAGGCGATGTTGGTAAAATATCTATCAGTAGGATTCCCCACCTGCAGGTAGATGGTAGAAGCCGTCTCGGTGTTATATACCCCCACCGTAACCTTATGACTCCTCTCCCCAGCCATCGGATACTTATCCGGCACCATCACAGCACATCTTGAACCCTTTTGGGAAACGGTCCCGAACTGGTTGAAAGATATATCCACCTGTGGATACGACGTCACCATACTCTGATCCATCCTGTAGAAAGCCAGCAATTTGCCGCTTGCACTCCAGAAAGTGCCCTTGCTGATGCCGAATTCGTCTCGGTGTACACTTTCACCATATACCACGTCAATCGAACCATCAGTGCTTACAGCAACTTCGCGTATCGGTTTCTGGCTATCGGCAGGAGGGGCTGGAAACTGCACATATAGATTGTGTTCCCTCACTACGGCCACATTGCCATTGCTCGCTATGTCCTGCGCAAAGGCTTCGCCTATGTTTGTCAGAATGCTGAAAACTAATATTAATTTTTTCATAATCGCTAACCATTTACAATCATTGCTACTTCCGATTTTAGCTCGTCGGGGATCATCACGCCTCTTATTTGCATGCTTCCAAGCCAGTTGGGTACCTCATCCTGACGCATAGTGTAGAGCACCTCGCGAAACTGTTCTATCTCTTCGTCGGTATAGTCAGCCGAATCCCTGCCTTGGAAGAGGTCGAGTTCTTCGTCTTCGTAATAGTCTGTGGGTTCAGGACCGTTGTATTGTCCTGTCTTTTCACAATATAGATGCATTCCGCAACACTCTATAGCCATTATCTACCTCGGATTATCCGTTTTATATCATTAAGTTTGTTCAAAGCCTCAATAGGTGTGAGGTTGTTTACATCAAGATTAAGAATTTCGTCGCGTATCTGGCAAAGCACAGGATCGTCGAGCTGGAAGAATGAGAGTTGGGTACCTTCTCCTTGTTTCCTGCCACCTGCCACTTGCTCTTTTGGTGAACTTTCTAGTTGTTTCAGCACCTCTTCTGCACGGTTTACTACCGAAGAAGTCATACCGGCAAGACGAGCCACATGAATGCCAAACGAGTGTTCACTGCCACCAGGAACGAGTTTTCGCATAAATATCACTCGGCCGTTTGACTCTTTCACACTCACATTAAAATTCTTCACTCTCGGGAGCATTTTCTCCATCTCGTTGAGTTCGTGGTAGTGAGTGGCAAAGAGTGTGCGTGCATGGGCTTTTGGATTTTCGTGTATGTATTCTATGATTGACCACGCGATGCTTATGCCATCGTAGGTGCTGGTGCCGCGACCCAGTTCGTCGAAAAGTACCAACGACCGTGGTGTGATATTATTGAGTATGCTGGCTGCTTCGGTCATTTCCACCATGAAGGTCGATTCGCCCTGAGATATATTGTCGCTTGCGCCAACACGGGTAAAAACCCTGTCAACAATGCCTATCCTGGCACTGTCAGCTGGTACATAACTGCCAGTCTGAGCCAGGATGGTGATGAGTGCTGTCTGGCGAAGTAAGGCCGATTTACCAGCCATATTAGGACCTGTGAGAATGATTATCTGCTGACGTTCGGTGTCGAGATACACATCGTTGGCAATGTATTCCTCTCCGAGAGGCATCTGACGCTCTATTACTGGGTGACGGCCAGCTTTGATGTCAAGCACCATGCTGTCGTCTATCACCGGACACACATACTTGTATTGCTCGGCACACTGGGCAAACGACAACAGGCAGTCTATCTGGGCCAGGATGTGGGCATCGCGCTGGATATCTGCAATAAAACCAGCAGTGTATGCCAAGAGTTCGGCAAACAACCGACTCTCGATTGCAAGGATCTTTTCCTCGGCTCCGAGAATCTTTTCTTCGTATTCCTTGAGTTCCTGGGTGATATAGCGTTCTGCACTTACTAGAGTCTGTTTTCTTATCCACTCCTGTGGCACTTTGTCTTTGAAGGTGTTGCGAACCTCCATATAGTAGCCAAACACGTTGTTAAACCCTATCTTCAAACTCTGTATGCCGGTCCGTTCTATCTCTTGCTGTTGCATCTGAATGAGATAGTCTTTCCCAGAATAGGCTATGCGGCGCAGTTCGTCGAGTTCTTCGTTTACACCATCGGCAATAACTCCGCCTTTCTGTGCCTGGAGAGGAGGATTAGGAACAATCTCGCGTGAGATACGTTCCTTGAGCTGTGAGAGAATTGAGAGTCTGGAGATTAGAGCCTGGAGGTTGGAGCCCGGAGAATCCTGAGTGTCGAAGTTGAGTATTTCCTGTATTGCCTGTAGGGCACCCATCAGTGCCACCAGATCGCGTGGCGTTGCTCTCTGGGTAGCTATCTTAGATGCTATACGCTCCATGTCGCCTATACTCTGCAGTTGTTCGGTAAGTAGTCCACGGAAATCTCGGTTCTGGTATAGTTCCTCTACCACCTTGTGGCGCCATTCTATCTTGGATCTATCCTTCAGAGGGAACATCAGCCAACGTCGCAGCATACGACCTCCCATAGGTGATATGGTTTTGTCGATAACCGAAAGCAGACTTCTGCCGCCTTCGTTCATGCTGTTTATGAGTTCAAGACTGCGCAGGGTAAAGTTGTCCATTCTCACATATGCACTGTCCTCAATCAGTGAGATGGCACCTATGTGGCTTATGTTGTTATGTTGGGTCTGTTCCAGATAGAAAAGTATGGCTCCTGCAGCCACAAGTCCATCGTGTAGATGGTCTACACCGAATCCTTTTAGATGCTTCACCCCGAAATGCTCGCAGAGTTTCTGTCGTGCTGTCTGTTCGTTGAACACCCAGTCTTCCATTGGGGAGGGACTGAGGGAGGAGAACCCGGAACCGAGAGATGTGAGATTGTATATATTGGCACGGTGATTGCGCTCGTATAGCAGTTCTTTAGGTGCAAAACTGCCTATCAATTTCTCTATTTCTTCTTGAGGGCCTTCGGCGGTGAGGAATTCTCCAGTGGAGATATCCAGCAGGGCAAGTCCCACGGCTTTCTTACCAAAATGTATGGCAGAAAGGAAGTTGTTTTCCTTGCCGTTGAGCACACTGTCCTGGGTTATTATTCCTGGTGTCACAACTTCCGTAATGCCTCGCTTTACGAGTTTCTTGGCCAATTTTGGGTCTTCGAGTTGGTCGCATATGGCTACACGTTTTCCGGCTCTCACAAGCTTCGGCAGATATGTGTCGAGGGCATGGTGAGGAAATCCTGCCATCTGTATTGCTGCCATTTCGGCACTCTTGCCATTGCTCCTCCTGGTGAGTGTAATGCCAAGAATCTCAGCTGCCTCGACAGCATCTTCCGCATATGTCTCGTAAAAATCTCCGCAGCGAAACAATATCAAGGCATCGGGATGCTTTGCCTTGAGATCGTAGAACTGCTTCATCATCGGTGTAACATTTTCCATAATTCCCAAATTACTATTCCTGCTGTCGTGGATACGTTGAGCGAGTGCTTTGTGCCATACTGAGGGATCTCCAGACATTGATCACACTGGTCTATCACCTCCTGACTCACACCCTTCACCTCGTGGCCAAAAACAATGGCAATGCCAGAACTCTCTAAATTCTCGACACAGTCGAGCATTATGCTTCCTTCGCACTGCTCCACGGCATATACGTTGTAGCCTTCGTCTTTTAGTTCTGCCACAGCGGCGAGCGTGTCTTTCACATAGCTCCACTCCACCGAATCCTCGGCTCCAAGGGCCGTCTTATGGATTTCGGGATGTGGAGGACGTGGGGTGATACCACACATATACACTCGGTTTACACGAAAAGCATCGGCTGTGCGCAACACCGAACCTACGTTATACATGCTTCTCACGTTGTCGAGCACAACAACCAGAGGCAGTTTCTCGGCCTCCTTGAATTGTTCAACACTGATTCGGTTTAAGTCAAAAATACTTTTTTTGCAATGCATATCCCCTGATCTCTGATCTCTAATCTTCTGACCACCTAGCCATTTTTACTTGCAGCAAACAGCGTTTGCTTTTCTTCTTCCGTAAGACTGCTATAGCCTCCATTGCGTATTTTGTCGAGTATCCGGTCTATCTCTCTCGTGTCGGCTGCACTGCGATGTGGTGTCTCACTTTCTGCTGTCGTGTGTCCAGAGCGTTCGTCTTTATTGTACGATTTGTTGTCATACGACACCTTTATGGTTCTCACCCTTATAGGCTTTGACTTACCTTCTGACTGTGCTTTCCAGTAGAGGAAAAGCAGCAAACCAAACAGCATACCTCCCAAGTGTGCAAAATGGGCCACTCCGTCGCTTTGGTTCATTCCTTCCAATAGTTCTATCACTGCGTATCCTATCACAAACCATTTTGCCTTGATAGGTATTGGAATCGGAATGATAAACAGTCTCTCGTTTGGAAATGTAAGACCGAAAGCCAGCAACACACCATACACTGCACCGCTTGCTCCCACCGTCATGGCATATGGAGGTATCAGTCCCATCACCTGTCCTGCTTCTTGCACAATGGCTGCTCCTATGCCACACACCAGATAGTATATCAGAAAACGCTTCTGTCCCCAGGCATACTCAATGGAACGCCCAAACATCCATAGTGCAAACATGTTGAAGAATATGTGCATAAATCCTCCATGCATGAACATATATGTCACTGGCTGATACCAATGAAAATGTGGTGAGAGGAAGAAATACAAACCAAATGTATTGTTCACCTTAAACAGCATCTCGAGCAGAAATGCCACGATATTCAGCATCAAAAGTGTGTTAACAACCGATCTTCTATTCATTGTTCCTGTTTCTTTTTGTCATTGTTTTTTTTGCCTGTCAATATTCGTTCTCTACGAAATCGACTGCAAATTTACTGAAAATTAACGACATTTTTGCAAAAAAAAAGTTAAAATTGCAATTTTTCTTAAAATTTCTTATAAAAAAATTTGGTAATTGCAAAAATTCTGCTTATCTTTGTAGTGCGAAATGGCTGAAAACATAGAGTTTAAAGCTAGTAGGACTAAAAACTTAAACTAATTACTATTATGAACAAAACCGAATTTGTAGCTGCTGTAGCTGAAGCAGCTGGTCTTAGCAAAGTAGATGCTAAAAAGGCCGTAGACGCAAGTCTCGAAACATTGAAGAAAGCTCTCAAGAAGGGCGACAAGGTAGCATTTGTAGGCTTTGGCACATTCAGTGTCGTAAAGCGTGCAGCTCGCACTGGTATCAATCCTGCAACTGGCAAGTCTATCAAGATCAAGGCTAAGAAGGTTGCTAAGTTTAAAGTTGGTGCCGAACTTGCAAAGGCTGTTAAGTAAACCTTAAAAACTGTCCCGAATTATCATTCAGGGCAGTTTTTTATCCGCCCACAACGGCTTCTACTCCATATTGCACAAAAATGTTCTGACAGTGCGATTGGCTATTTTCCGAAGGGGTTTGAAATTCGGTGATATTGCAATTCTTTATCTCTGAATTCGCAAGTCTCTTCAGTTTGCCGAGTCCGATGTTGTGATATGGCAACAGATTGACGTGACTGATTCCCAACTGCGATACAAATTCTGCTGTCTTGGTGATATTTTCGTCGTCGTTGTTCACTCCTTCTATCAATGGAATGCGAATCCAGAGTTCTGGTTTGCGTTTGGTTTCTGAACTGATAGAGGGGTTTGGCCAGGAACTGCACAATCTTCTCAGGTTTTCCAGAATCTGTGTATTTGGCACACCACAGTATTTTTTGTGCCGTTCGCAGTCCATCATCTTGATGTCCACCATCATGAGTTCACAGTTCTCTGCCACCTTTTCCACAACTTCCCATTTTGCAAACAGTGTGGTATCCACTGTGCGGTGAAACCCTCTGCAACCCAGTTCTTGCAACAACTCCAACAGGTATTCGTGGTGCATCAGCGGTTCTCCGCCACTTATGGTCACACCTCCGCCGCTCTGCTCCATCACCAACCTCTCTTTCTCCACAATCTGCATTAGTTCGTCCATCTGATATTCCTTGCCGATTAGTTCCTTGGCGAGTGTGGGACATACTCGTGCTGCCTCTTGGTCGCTGAGTCCCACGCAGGTGTTGCAGCCGATGCATTTCTTCCTGTTATACATTAGTTGCACCTGGTTCTGGAGTCCTTCGGGATTGTGACACCACTGGCAACGGAGCGGACAGCCTTTCATAAAAATGGTGGTCCTGATGCCAGGACCATCATTTATGGCGAATCGCTTTATGTCAAATATGAGTGACATGCCTAAAATTCTTCGTTCTCCGTACGGGCTATGATTTCGTTCTGGAGTTGGGTGGTCATATCGTTGAAATAGTCGGAATAGCCTGCTACGCGTACGAGCAGGTCCTTGTACTGATCTGGATGCCGCTGGGCATCGAGCAGTGTCTCGGTATCCACTATGTTGAACTGGATGTGGTGGCCTCCCATCTTGAAGTAGGCACGTACCAATGCGGCGAACTTTCTGAGGTCTTCTTCACGCTTCATCAACTGTGGCACAAATCTCACGTTGAGCAGTGTTCCACCACTCATCTCCTGGCGGAGTTTGCCGAGCGACTTGATGACACAGGTAGGTCCCTGATGGTCGGATCCATGGGATGGGGAGGTGCCGTCGCTGATTGCGAAATGGGCCATACGTCCGTTAGGGGTGGCTCCGCACACGCTGCCAAAATAGTTGTGGCAGGTGGTGGAGAGCATATTGAGCTGGGTCTTGCCGCCCCGGGTGTTGGGATGGCCTTCGATGGCACCGACAAGGTCGTCGTAGATGCGCACGGCTATGTCGTCGGCACGGTCGTCGTCGTTGCCGAAGAACGGGGTGTGGTTGATGATGTACTGACGCATCGTCTCGTCGCCCCAGTTGGTGTCGCAGGCTGTGATGATCTGGTCCATGGTGTAGCGGTGGTCTTCGAACACGTGTTTCTTCATCACGGACAGGCAGTCGGTGGTGGTTCCGAGACCGGTGCACTGTATGTAGGTGGTGTTGTAGCGTGCTCCGCCGCTGTAGTAGTCCTTGCCGTTCTTGATGCAGTCGTCGATAAACAGACTGAGGAACGTGGCAGGGGCATAGAGCGAGAACATGCGCTCGATGTAGTTGTTGACGGCGAGTTTCAGGTTGACGAAATACACCATTTGGCGATGCCATGCGGAGTAGAGTTCGTCGAACGACCGGAACTCCCGCGGATTGCCAGTCTTGAGTCCGAGCAGTTTGCCGGTCTCGGGGTCTATGCCGTCGTGGAGGGTGATTTCCAGAATCTTCGGCGTGTTGAGATAGCCAGTGAGCAGATAGGCTTCCTTGCCAAAGGCACCAACCTCGATACATCCAGAACAGCCTCCTTCTCGCGCATCTTCTAGGGTCTTGCCCTGGCGCACGAGTTCACGGACATAGGTGTCGGGATTGAATATCGAAGGGTATCCGTGTCCCTGGCGTATCACCCTGGCTCCTGCAAGCAGAAACTCCTCTGGGGTGTTCTCGGCTATGTGTATGCTGAGTCCCGGCTGCAGCTGGTGGAGTTCTTCCTGCACCTCGAGAATGATGTACGAAATCTCGTTCACCCCACTCCTTCCATCGTGGTCTATTCCACCTATATTAATATTGGTGAAGTCGTTGTAGGTCCCCGACTCGAGGGCCGTTATCCCCACCTTAGGCGGAGCCGGCTGGTTGTTGAACTTTATCCAGAAGCACGAAATGAGTTCCTTGGCACATGTGCGGAAGTCTGTGTTTCCGAGCACTTCGGTGACATCGCCCTTCTCCCAGAATGGCCATAGGTGCTGGTCGATATGCCCGGGGTTCATGCTGTCCCATCCGTTGAGTTCGGTGACAGTGCCCAGGTGTACGAACCAGTACATCTGAATGGCTTCCCACATATCTCTCGGAGCATTGGCCGGCACGTGGTGGCATACGGCTGCTATCTTCATGAGTTCACGGCGACGCTGAGGGTCGGTCTCTTCACTGGCCATCTTCTCGGCCAGCTCTGCATGACGCTCGGCAAAGAGTATTGCCGCATCGCAGCTTATGGCCATGGCCTGAAGTTCCTGATCCTTGTCGGTGGCGACAGGGTCGTTGATGTAGTCGAGTTTCCGGATTTCCTCCTCTATCTCGCGCTTCACATCGAGCAGTCCGCGGCGGTACATCTTGCCGTCCATGGCCGTATGGCCCGCAGCCCGCTGTTCCATAAACTCGGTAAACACCCCTGCATGGTAGGCTTCTTCCCACTCCCGACTCACGTGGCTGAAGATACGCTCCCTCTGTGTGCGGCCCGTCCAGTAGGGGATGACTTCGCGCTCGTAGGTGTCGATATCCTGCTGCGAGATGTGGTAGGGTTGCAACTGGCGTGTGTCGAGCACGTGGAGGTCCTCGACGCTGTGGCATGTGAGTTCAGGAAAAGTAGGCACCGCCTTCGGCACCGGTCCGCGCTCGCCCACGATGAGTTCGTCGCGACCTATGTAGATGGTTTTCTTGCGGCATATCTCCATGAAGTTCATGGCACGGAGTATGCAGTTGGGCATCTTGCCGTAGTTTTCCTTATAGAAGGCTGTCTCGATGAGTGCACGCTCAATGGTCAGCGTGGTGGGAGTATTGATACTCTCATCACGCAACCTCTTGATGCGCTCATTCATTCCCCCGTCATTTGCTGGGAACTTTAATGAATAGCTCATATTTATAACCTATAAACCTATAAACTTATCAACCTATCAACCTCGGCAAAGCCGACTGTCTCAACCTATCAACCTCGGCAAAGCCGACTGTCTCAACCTATCAACCTCGTGCAAAGCACGACTAATCATTCAACTTTGCCTTGATGAACTCGCGGTTCAGGCGGGCTATGTTGGCAATGGTCTCGCACTTAGGACACACGGCCTCACAAGCACGTGTGTTGGTGCAGTTGCCAAATCCCAGTTCGTCCATCTTTGCAATCATGGCTTTAGCACGCTTTGCTGCCTCTGGACGTCCCTGCGGAAGGAGTGCAAGCTGAGAGACCTTGCTCGATACGAAGAGCATGGCACTTCCGTTCTTACAAGCAGCCACACAGGCACCGCAACCGATACAGCTGGCACAGTCCATTGCCTCGTCAGCATTCTGCTTAGGGATGAGGATGGCATTGGCATCCTGAGGAGCACCTGTACGTACACTTACATATCCACCGGCCTGGATAATCTTGTCGAACGCACTGCGGTCTACCATACAGTCCTTGATTACAGGGAATCCAGCCGAGCGCCATGGTTCAACAGTGATGACGTCACCTTCGTTGAAGCGGCGCATATAGAGCTGACAGGTTGTTGCTCCACGCTCGGTCTTGCCGTGTGGGGTACCATTGATGTAGAGTGAACACATACCGCATATTCCCTCGCGGCAGTCGTGGTCGAATACGAATGGTTCCTTACCTTCTTCGATCAGTTGTTCGTTGAGGATGTCGAGCATCTCGAGGAATGAAGTATCACCAGGGATGTCTTTCATCTCCCTCTGTTCAAAATGGCCTTTGTCCTTAGGACCATTCTGTTTCCAATACTTTATTGTGAAATTCATAATTTTAGTTCTTATAATTACGTGTTTGTACCTTTATTGCTTCATACTCCAGAGGTTCCTTGATAAGGGTTGGTTCCTTGTCTTCGCCTTGGTATTCCCAACAACCTACATAGAAGAAGTTCTCGTCATCACGCTTTGCTTCTCCTTCTTCGGTCTGATACTCTTCGCGGAAATGTCCACCACAACTTTCGTTTCTTGAGAGTGCATCGTATGCAATGAGCTTACCCATAGTGAGGAAGTCGTCCAAATGCACAGCCTTGTCGAGTTCTACGTTCAGTCCTTCCTTCTCTCCAGGAATGAAGAGGTTGGTCTCAAACTCCTTGCGCAGGGCATCGATTTTCTCGATACCGGTCTTGAGTCCTTCTGCCGTACGGCCCATGCCGATATATTCCCAGCAGATGTGACCGAGTTCCTTATGGATGGAGTCAACAGAACGCTTACCCTTGATATTCATCAGGTGGTCGATGCGGTCCGATACAGCCTTCTCTGCTTCGTCGAAGGCAGCGTTGTCGGTAGGAACCTTAGTCCAGAGAGCCTGATCGGCCAGGTAGTTCTGGATAGTGTAAGGAAGTACGAAGTAACCATCAGCCAAACCCTGCATCAAGGCACTTGCACCGAGGCGGTTTGCTCCGTGGTCGGAGAAGTTGCACTCACCGATTGCGAACAGACCCGGGATGCTGGTCTGGAGTTCGTAGTCAACCCATATACCACCCATAGTGTAGTGGATAGCAGGGAATATCATCATTGGCTTGTAGTAGTCCAGACCGCCTTCGGTCTTCACCTTCTCGCCTGGATTTACGTCGGTGATTTCCTCATACATATCGAAGAGGTTGCCATAACGCTGGCGAACTACATCAATACCCAATCTCTGAATGCTCTCTGAGAAGTCGAGGAATACTGCAAGTCCTGTGTTGTTTACACCAAAGCCCTTGTCGCAACGTTCCTTTGCTGCACGGCTGGCTACATCGCGTGGAACGAGGTTGCCGAATGCAGGATAACGGCGCTCCAGATAGTAGTCGCGGTCTTCCTCTGGGATATCCCATCCCTGCTTTGTACCTTCCTGCAGGGCCTTTGCGTCTTCGAGTTTCTTTGGTACCCATATGCGGCCATCATTACGGAGAGATTCTGACATCAGTGTCAGCTTGCTCTGCTTGTCGCCGTGTACAGGGATACATGTAGGGTGAATCTGCACATAGCAAGGGTTTGCCATATATGCACCTTTCTTATAGCATGCCAGGGCGGCGCTGCAGTTACATCCCATTGCGTTGGTTGAGAGGAAATATGTGTTTCCGTATCCTCCTGTTGCAATTACCACTGCACTTGCTGTAAATCTCTCAAGTTTGCCTGTAACAAGGTTTTTGGCAATGATACCACGTGCCTTACCATCAACGATAACCACGTCGAGCATTTCATAGCGTGTGTAGAGTTTTACACGTCCAGCCTGAACCTGTGCGCTGAGTGCACTGTAAGCACCGAGCAACAACTGCTGGCCTGTCTGACCCTTGGCATAGAATGTACGGCTCACCTGTGCACCACCGAATGAACGGTTGGCAAGCAGACCGCCATATTCACGTGCAAACGGCACTCCCTGTGCCACGCACTGGTCGATGATGCTGTTGCTCACTTCTGCCAAACGATATACATTGGCTTCACGGGCACGATAGTCACCACCCTTTACTGTATCGTAGAAAAGACGATAAACGGAGTCACCGTCGTTCTGATAGTTCTTGGCAGCATTGATACCACCCTGGGCAGCGATGGAGTGAGCACGGCGTGGAGAATCCTGAATACAGAAGTTCAACACATTGAAGCCCATCTCGCCCAGACTTGCAGCAGCACTTGCACCTGCCAGTCCGGTTCCTACTACGATGACATCAAGCTTCAGTTTGTTCTTTGGATTTACAAGACGCTGATGGGCTTTATAGTTGCTCCATTTCTCAGCAACAGGTCCTTCCGGAATCCTTGAATTTATCTGTGACATAGTTGTATTTACTATTAGACAATTTACTATTTACTATTTCTTTAAGCCAGACTTGGTGCTGTGCCTGTGTAGAATGCTACTACCACTGCGAGGAACATCAGCATTATCAGAGTCACATAAACGATACCTATCACTCTCCAGCGGTTGAACCACACATGGCCGCTCCAGCCGAGGGTCTGGATTGCACTCCAGAATCCGTGGGTGAGGTGGAACCAGATGGCAAAAAACCAAGCGATATAGAGCACCGCAAATACAGGATTGCTGAACGTCTGCTGGATGTACATGAATCCATCAGTTGCATTCGTTGCATAGATGCCCTGAGTCAACTCGGCAAACATCATGTTGTACCAGAAGTCGTAGAGATGGAGCACCAGACCCAGCAGAACGATAAGGCCCAGCACCAGCATGTTCTGGCTTGCCCATTCCACCTTCTCCGGCTTGCTCGTCACGGCATAACGGTTGTTACCACGTGCCTTCTTGTTCTGCAGTGTCAGGATGAAAGCATACACAATGTGTATCACAGCCAGAGCTGCGAGAGCCAGTGTTGCTGCAACTGCATACCAGTTGGCACCCAAAAATTCACAGATCATGTTGTAGGCTTCCCCACTGAATAGGGCAACCACATTCATACATCCATGAAAGGTAAGGAAAAGAATGAGGCAGATACCTGTTACGGACATAACCACTTTCTTTCCTACAGATGAGTTAATTAACCACATAGTTTTTTTGTTTTTTGTTTGTTTTGTTTATTGTTTATATTTTTTATAGTATGTTTTCCCTCACTCCTCACTCCGGCAAAGCCGCCTCCCCACTTTCCAAAATGCAAATTTACAAAAATATTTTGTATTGTCCAAATATTTTCGTATTTTTGTGCAAAATTTATTCCCGCTATGAAAAAATTACTATTGGCATCAGTCTTCCTCACCATCTTCAGCGTTTCCAGCGTTTTCGGCATATCCATCGTGGCTGGTGAGTGCAGTCGAACCACCAGTGTTTCAAATGTTGACGAAGTTCTAAAGGTCATGTCGTTCAACATTCGCTATGCCAAGGCTCCCGATGGGACCAACAGCTGGAAACATCGCCGCAAGGCTGTGGCAGCTATGATCTGCGACCAGCATCCCGCTGTGTTTGGCCTGCAGGAGGCTTTGACAGAACAGATCCGCTACCTCCATCGTCATTGTCCCGGATATCAGCATGTGGGTGTCGGTCGTGAAGACGGAGTCCACGAGGGAGAACACATGGCTGTGTTTTTTGACAGCTCTCTATTCACTCTGCTCGACTGGCACACTTATTGGCTCAGTGACACTCCCGATGTGCCGTCACTCGGTTGGGATGCGGCTTGCCGTCGTACTGCCACATGGGTGAAACTCCAGCGCAAATCCGATGGCCGGTGTTTCTATTTCGTCGATACCCATCTCGACCATGTTGGCACTGCTGCCCGCCGCAATGGACTCAGCCTCATCGTCGACAGCATTGATGCAATGAACCATGAAGGCTACCCTATGATTCTTGTAGGCGATTTCAATGTAGAACCCGAAAACGAATGTCTCATCCCTCTCAACCATCGTATGCAAAGTGCCCGACTTACCGCCGAGCACTCCGATACCACTCCTTCGTTCAATGGTTGGGGCAAGAGAACTGAATGTATCGACTACATCTACCACAGTGGTTTCACTCGCTGTCTCGATTTCCGTGTAGTCACACAGCAGTATCTCCACACTCCGTTCGTTTCCGACCACTACCCCGTCACTGCCATCCTGGAGTTCTGACCGCTATTTTCGCAGCCATTTGGTCTGATAGTCAACCAAACTGTCCGAGAACACACCCATCGAGGTGTATATCTCCCTGTTCTTCTCCAGTTCGTCGGCAGCTTCTGCAGTAGATGCCGGCAACTGCTGCAGGCGATCGTGGAGTTCCTTGTTCTTTTCGTCGTGAATATTCACTCCCAGGTCCACGTATGTGGTCTCTGCCACCTTCAGTGCATCTTCTGCCTCAAATCCGTGACGTGCTGCACAACACAGTGCTGCCATCAGCAAGTGTATCTCTGCCGTACCGTCCGATGCTCTCCATTCGAAGGTCTGCTTATGGGCAAATTTCCTGTCATGCTGCCATCCCAGTGGCACGCGGACCAGTGCACTGCGGTTCGAGAACGACCAGCACAGACTTGTAGGAGCCTCCTGATGCGGCACGAGTCTCTGAAACGATTCCTTACTCGGATTACCCCATGCCGGCAGCGACGTACCTGCAATCATCAAACCCGCAATGGCCCTCTTGCAGTCGTCAGTCAGGCTTCCGTCATCGTGAGTCATGCAGTTGCTGCTCTCGTCTCTCGTCTCTCCGCTCTCGACTAACTTCATGTGCACATGAAGTCCACTTCCGGCCATACCAGCTGTGATCTTTGGCAGGAATGTGAGTTCCACACCATATTCATATGCCAACTGGAACATCACCCATTCGGCAATCACCAGGTTGTCGGCCGCGTCTTCTATGTCTATCGGCAGAAACTCAATCTCGTTCTGCTCGTAGAGTTTGCCGTCTTGCACAAAGTTGCCCACTTCTGAGTGGCCATACTTTATCTGACCACCACACTGGGCAATCAGTTGCATGGCATCGGTTCTCAGGTCGCCGAACTTGCAGTATGGAGCCGATTGATGATAGCCGGTCTGAGGTGGAATCTGATATAGGGTGTCTTCCGTACCTTCTTCTATAGGCGACACAACATAATACTCAAGTTCGCCCATTGTGTGCAATGCCATACCTGTCTTCTGCTTGAAGGCTTCGCTGGCTTTGTGGAGTATGTAGCGAGGACTGCTGGCAAATGGTTGGCCGTCTCTGTCGTAGTAGTCACACAGGAAGTCCAGCGTCATCACGTCGGCAAACGGATTCACAAAAGCCGTCTTCAGTCTCGGCATCACGTAGAGGTCGCTCCTTCCTGCCTCGATGAAAGGAAACAAGCTGCTGCCATCCACACGTTCTCCGGCATCCAGAATCTCCTCCAGATGTTCTTGTGAGTTGATAACGAAATTCAATGTCTTGAGTTTGTGGTCCCACCCACTGTAGTGCAGGTTCACACATTCCACTTCGTTCTCCACACAAAAACGGATAATATCTTCGCGTGTAAACTCATTCGGCAGTTTCTTCAGGAACTGCACCACCCGGTTAGGGTTCATACTGATCTTTTTGTCCATATTGTTTATAATATTTTTGATGTTACCTTCTCCCTGCTACTTGCTACTTGCTCCCTGCGAACAGAGTTCGCCCCTGCTTCCTGTGCGCTTACGCACCTTGCGCTTTGCGCTCCATCCCGACTCTGGGTCCACATAGGTATGCTGCCCAATGAGTTTTTCGTACTGTCGTTCCAGGTAGTTATCTGCCATAAAAAAAATTTTTCACTGCAAATTTAAAAAAAATTTGGTAAATTACCAAATAATTTGTAACTTTGCGCCGCATTTTCTTTTTGAGGTGTCAAAAAACTATCTTGGGGTTGAAATGGATTTGACAGCAAGCCGAGGTGGTACGTAAGCATGCAGAGCGTCGGTAGGGTAGCTCTTTAATCCCACTCTATTCAGAAATTTATCTGGCAACAACACTTATGCTCTCGCAGCGTAGACGAAGTTCAGTAGTCTGACTTGCTTAATTCCTTTGCCAGGCATTGGAACGAGACATCGCACTGAAAGCCACTTTCCTGAAGCGTTCAGAGTCGCGGTGCAGTAAAATCGGGAATAGCCATGGTTGGTCTCGCAGCCATGGTGAAACACATAGAGAATAAGGCTGTAGTTGGTAGTCTGGGTCTTGCTGCAGCACGAAAACCTAAGCCGGAATAAGCATGTAGAAAGCGTATGGTCTCCTTGTTTGGACGCGGGTTCAACTCCCGCCAGCTCCACTAACGTGTATTGGTAATCAGTGATTTAAACCGTTTTTTGGCAATGTTACCCCAAATGTTACCCCCCCCCAAAAAAAGACGGTTTTAACGTTATTTAACAATCCCGAAATGCACATCAATCGTTGACAAGAGTAACATTAAAATGCAGACTAAAAAATCACGCATTTAAGGGTGATTATCGTCTTCCTGACACCTATCTGCGTGAAAAAATAAGAATTAAGAAATTACTATATTGAAAAATATTTGGTAGTTTGAGTAAAATTTCATAACTTTGCGATTGATAATGTAATTTTGAATTAAAGAAAGACAATGAATAAGGATTTAACTACGTCTGCTATTGACAGACAGAATATTCTGAACAATCCATTTGCGCTGCAAACAATTCAGGAGAATCTTGATATTAAGTTTGTAAACTTCAACGGGACGCTTGTAACCACGAAACAGAAGACAGCGGAGTTTTACGGCGTAGAGTTGAGAACTGTAGAGAATTGCCTGAATGCAAACGATGAGGAGTTACGCAGGAATGGTTATAGAATCCTTCAAGGAAACGACTTGAAAGAATTCAAATCTCAATGTGGTAGCGAAATTGATTTCGCAACCAAAACTACAGTGTTGGGAATCTTTGACTTCCGCTCTTTCCTTAACTTGGGAATGTTGCTCACTACAAGTGAAAAAGCGAAGGAGGTGCGCAGTCTCATTCTTGATGTTGTCATCGCTGTAATGAGCAAACGTTCTGGCGGCTCAACAAAGTACATCAACCGCCGCGATCGTAATTATGTAGGGTCTGCCATCATAGAGGAAGACTACCACAAGAAACTGACGGATGCCATTAAGGATGTCGTGGATGGGCATAAGACCTACAAATACTTGCAGATTATGGACATGATATATAAGGCCGTGTTCTGTGAGAAGGCTGTTGAGTACAAGAGACTTCTCGACCTTAGTGAAAAGGACAATCTGCGTCGAACACTGTATGCAGAGGTGTTGGTAGCCGTATCTTCGTTTGAAAATGCTACAGCCGAGACAATTAGGGGAAAAGCCAAGGAGCGGGGTATGTTGACCGTAACTGAAGTCGGGGATGTCATTAAGGACTTGGCAAAGAATCCATTGGTAAAACCTATAGTGGAAGATGCACGTGTGAAGATGGCTTCGAGGGACAATGCACTTCGTGATGTGTATCATGGCAATCTGGCTGCCTATATCAAGGCTGTCATGCCAGAGGAGTATCACAAGTTCATTGGAAACCTGTCTGTGGACTTTGACAAACTGCTCGAAGACAACAAAGATGTATTGGAACACCTAAAGCAATAGGAGGCCTGTGCGATGGGAATAGATTACATTGACTATGAACAAACGCTCAAGATCTATAATAAGACGGTAGAGAAGAGTGGCGGCGGAATGGCTGGAGTGCGCGATGAAGGTGGTATCCTACTGATGCTGGAGAATGTACAAAACGACTGGTATTATCCCGAGATTGCTGATAAGGCGGCATATATGATGTTCAGCCTGTGCAGGGGACATTATTTCGTGGATTGCAATAAGCGGATATCAGTGACTTTGACAATGTATTTCTTGTTGCAAAATGGTTATTTGTTCGTGGCGCAGACCTTTATGAAGGACATGGAAGAAATAGCACTTGACCTTGCTGCCGGATGTATGGATAAAGATTTACTTATAGAAATAATGCATTGCTTGGTAAATGACGAAGAATACAGTGAATCGGTACTTCTTGGCATTGCAAATGCCCGTGCAAAACGCTATGAAATAGAACAGCAGTTTGAAGAATAGTGCGAAACACGATATAATTTTCTGCCGAATACCAAATTTTCCGGACACGCCTTGTTGGTTTTTGACGAAAAAAAATATTCGTCCGTAGAAAATTTTAAAAACCCCACACTTGCCAAGTAAATACTGTGGGGTATTTACTCTTGCACCATATAGTATCTTCGCAGATATCATGGTACACAAAGAAACAATCCCAATTTTTGGGATGAAAACTCCGTTGCACAAAACGTCAAAGTTTGTGCATGGCTGGTTGGCGTTTTGTAAGGCCTGATGCCACAAATATGTGTTGCTCGACACGTATTTTGTGGCAATTTGTTATTTTTCGCAGAAAACACACCTTTTTTATTTTTTTAATTTATTTTTTTTTATTATATTCGCACATCGTAAAGTATAATAGCTTCTACGAGTCGATCTTTATATTTGTTGGAATTGATTGACCATTTAGTTGGTTTTTCAATAAAAAAGCGTTAGCTTTTATCTGTGCTTCTGAAATTTCGACACACTAGAATCACACAGATGGGTAAGGTTAATGCTCGCGTATTATCTACGTGGGCTAGTATTATCTCATATACTGTGTGATAGGTCGTCGAAAACCTCAGAAGCGTATAAAGGAATCAGTCCACGTTTTCTTTTTGCATATAATTGTCTGACGCCATCCAGTGAATCAGTGCGTTGAAATATTAACTTAAAACAATTATATGCTTATGAAGAAAATCTTTTCATTAATCGGCATTGGACTTCTGGCAGGAGTCAATGCTTTCGGTCAGGCGGCCCTGGAGACAAGCGACACCTACACTCTCGAAGGTTTCTGGGACGAAGACGGTGAAGAACTGACCGAGGTTCAGGTCAATGGTGTGTTGCAAGGTCTTACGGTGGGTCTTGACGGCGACAACGACGATCCAGACCGTCTCTACACGGCCTACAACCTCGACATCACATTCCCTTACGGGTTTGAGGTCACAAAGGAAGACGATGTGTATGACGTATATCTGAATTACGATTCGGATATCTATCCCTACACAGGCAAAAAGACCAAGACCTACACCCACACCATTTCGGGCAACTGGCGCAATGGCAACACCATACGTATTGCGTGCTACTCTTCGTCAAATCAGGACTTGCTAGGTCAGACTGGCAATCTGTTTGATGTGTATTTCCAGGCCACTTCTCCTTATGTAAAACCAGGACTCAACAAGCTCTCGTTCAGCGGAATGAAACTGGTTATCACCGAAGGTTCCCAAGGCTATAAGCCAGCCGATATGGACAAGGAGTTCACTGTAGAAGAGGCTACCATGAGTGTCGATGTCAACATCGGTGCCGGCAGATGGGGAACCCTGTTGCTGCCTTTCGACCAGAATGTACCAGCCGGAATGCAGGCATTCACCTGTGGCAGTGTTCAGGATGGCAAGGTGAAGGCTACTGCTGTTTCGCAGATGGAAGCCTACAAACCATATCTCGTATATTCCGAGACAGGCTATTCGGCCACACTCTCAGGCAAGAATTCGGCTACAAAGTACGAAGCAGCCGTTTCAGCAAGCGGATACAGCGAGAATGGCATTCTCAGCGGAGCCGTAACTCCACAGACCATCTCCACTGGCTATGTGCTCCAGACCCTCGAAGGTCAGCAGAAGTTCTACTACACCAATGCCCAGACTTTTGTCATCCCTTCAGGCAAATGCTGGCTCGAAGTCGGTGCCGAAGCCAAGGAACTGGCAATCGAAGTCGACAGCGAAGCTGATCGCATTGAGGCTGCGGAGCAGCAGGTAGCAGGTAGCAAGGAGCAGGTAGCAGGTGCATACAACCTGGCTGGTCAGCGTGTCGGTGCCGACTACAAGGGAATAGTAATCAAGAACAATCAGAAGGTTTTGAACAATAAGTAGCATTTATGAAGAGATTATCCTTCGTTTTACTTGTTGGTCTGTGGCTTTCGTCGCTCTGTGGCGGATTCGATGGAGGACAACTGTTTGCTCAGTTCAATCCTTCCAACCCTTCCGAACCGAACATGAATTTTCGTGTCTCGGTATCAGCCACACCGAGCGACATCTCGTGGTCTTCAGGCTCCGGGACCTATCGGGAAGGGCAATCGGTGTATATCAACACCTCGCTCTACAATGGCAACTATGCCTTCTCCCACTGGGCCCGCGACGGAGAGTACTACACCGACCAGCAATCGTTTCGATACACTGTGGAACCCTACAACACCTCGTTCACGGCGCACTACTATTTCCAGCCTTCCGATCCATCCGATCCTTCGATTCAGCTTCGTTCAAGGCTCTATCTGGCGTCGCAGCCAACGGGTGTGGCTTCGTTCTCACAGACCAGTGGCACGAAATACAATGTCGATGACTACATCTACCTCTATGCCTACCCCAATCAGGGCTACAAATTCCTGGGGTGGTACAATGGCGATGAACTCATCAGCAGCTACAATGGTTTCTACTACTGCATGCCCTATTCCGACATCACCCTTACGGCAAGGTTCAAATACAGTCCCGACAGTCCTTCTGAACCATCCGGCACAGGACAGTCCGACATACAGGTCCACCCTCGTGGAGATGTCAATGGCGACTACACCGTAGATGTGAGCGATGTGGTGGTAGTACTCAACTATTTCATGGATGAGGAAGCCGATCCGGAGCAGCAGAAAGTCTATGATGTCAATGGCGATGGAGTCATTGATGTTGTAGATGCAGTGGCAGTCATCAACTACTATCTTGAAGAGTGATTTTTTCAAGGTTAGAGATTTTAGGTTAGAGTTTAGAGATTAGAGAAAACAAAGAAAAAAGTTATGAAAAAAGAATATACAATACCAACGATATATGTTGAGGCAATCAACATACAGGAAAACATCTTAGCAGGGTCCATCGACATCACCTCCGACCCAGGCGATCCCGATGTAGACATAGACGGCAAGGATATCTACTTTTATTATGAAGACGAAATTGAATTTTAAAAAAATCAATATTATGAAAAAATTATTATTAGTTTTATCAGTATGCCTGTTTGCCAGTCTTAACGCATTGGCAGATTCGTGGACTGATGCAAACGGTGTGACTTGGCGGTTTGACATCATTGATGCCAATGAAAAAACTGCTACGATCAGTGGAGCAGAAAACTACCCGGAAGCCTTGGTGATTCCTGAGTATGTTGTCAAAAATGAACAACAATATACTGTAACTCAAGTAGGTTGGGGCTCTTTCTGTTATTCTGGTATCACTTCATTGGTAACTCCACAAGCAGTATATTACATAAAAGAATCTGCTTTTCAAGGGTGTACGGACTTAGCATCTATCGATTTGTCACATTGCACCTTAATTGGCAGTTATGCATTCCAAAACTGTACCAGTCTTACCAGTGTTGATGCACCACTTTGTACTTCTGTAGGCAGCTATGCATTTAGCGGCTGTACAAACCTGTCATCCTTGAACATGCCGAATCTGCAAAGCACGGGGTCTAACGCTTTCCAAAACTGCAATATCTGGCAGGCTCATATAGGCGAGAACTTCACTTATACAGATGGCGATGGACTGACATGGACCATGCGCCTCAATGCAACCAATGCCAGCGTTGTTTCCTGTGCTGATGCTTCTGGGGATGTCGTTATGCCTGAAAGCATTACATATCTGAATCAGGACTTTGATGTGGTTAGCATAGAAAGTAATGCTTTTAAAGACAACACCAACATCACCAGCTTTACGGCATCGTCACACTTGACATCTATTGGTGAACAAGCATTCCGTGGTTGCAAGAACCTTATATCCGTTGGCAATATGCCATTGCTTAAGAGTGTTGGCAGTTCTGCATTCTATGACTGCCAGAACCTTGTAATAGTGGGTGATGTAAGCAGTGTGGAAAGTATAGGAGAATATGCCTTCCGTCAATGCACCAGCCTAACAAACCTGAATCTCTCTGCAGTGACATCGATAGGATGGTATGCATTCTCTCATTGTACCAACTTGACAACTGTGGGAGATTTGTCAAAGGTGAAATCTATTTCTAAACAAACTTTCTATGAATGTTCTAACTTAAAGTCTGTCAATCTCGCTTCAGTAACAAGTATTGACACTCAAGCTTTTTATTATTGTTCTAAACTTGAGTCAGTCGGCAGTCTTGACAATGTGGTAAGTATTGAATATGGCGCATTCGACAATTGTGATAAATTGTCCTCTCTTCCGAATATGCCAAAACTGACGACAATTGCTGAATCTGCATTCAGGAGATGCTATGCTCTCAAAACAATAGGAGATATGCCGGAACTTTCAACTGTTGGGAATTATGCATTTTATTCTTGCAACAACCTCACCACTATAGGAAACACCGACAAACTTTCTGGCATTGGCCAGGAGGCCTTCTATGACTGCTCAAGGCTTACCAGCATCAATCTGCCTGCGGCTACTAATATAGGTGCATCAGCATTCCAGGGTTGTAGTGCCCTTACCAGCGTTGGCACATTGTCGGCTGCCATCAATCTGGGTGCATCAGTGTTTAAAAGTTGTAGCAGCCTTACCCGTTTAGATC
>R03__coassemble_255_pt1 | contig 33243 bp, 29 predicted proteins | sample R03__metabat2_high_PE_038 | metagenome-assembled genome bin R03 | reverse complement strand
TGCAGCGAACCACTCTGCGAAACCGCTGACGCTATTTTGCAGTGCGAAAGCGAAAATTCGCATTCGCAGGTAGCAAGGAGCAGGTAGTAGGTAGCAGGTGGCAGGTGGTGATTAGCCGTTAGGCGGTTAGATGGTTAGATGGTTAGACGGTTAGACGGTCGAGCGATTAGATGTGGCAAGGGATTGGGATTGGTCCGGCTGTTCGCCGGGATGGGTCTGGCTATTCGTTGGGATGGGTCTGGTATTTCGCTGAAAAGGATTTGGTATTTCGCTGGAAAGAACTTGATGCTTCGCTGGGGTAAGATGCACGCACGGCTTTGCCTCGTAGGAGAGACAGGATGAATGCCTGCGACCTTGCGAGGTAGCAGGGAGCAGGGAGCAGGGAGCAGGTAACGATGCATACAAACCACCCTGAACGACGCACCAAACGACCCCAAGCGACGCACCAAACCGCCCCGAAGGACGCACCAAACAACCACGAAGGACGCACCAAAATGGTTGATGCAAAGCATCAAAGTTAGAAATGAATACATCAGCATCGCTATCGTCCTTTGAACTCCACTTGAACTCCCCTTCAAGTTCATCTAAATCTTATAAAGTTGCGAAAAAATTTGGAAATGTCTGTTTTTTTTTGTAACTTTGTATTGAAATCGGGCTTTTTCCGGTGACACAACTTAAAGTTCAATTCTAAATAATAAAAAACATTATGAAAATTTCACGTATTGATCACCTTGGCATTGCTGTCAAGAGTATCGATGAGGTTCTCCCCTATTTCGAGAACGTGCTTGGTCTGAAGTGCTACAACATCGAAGAGGTAGCCGATCAGAAGGTAAAAACTGCTTTTCTTAAGGTTGGCGAAGTAAAGCTGGAACTCCTGGAACCAACAAGCGAGGACAGCACAATCGCTAAGTATCTTGAAAACGGCGGACGTGGCGTTCACCACGTGGCTTTCGCCATCGAGGATGGTGTTGCCAATGCTATTGCTGAATGCACTGAAAAGGAAATCCGCGTCATCGACAAGGCTCCGCGTCCAGGTGCTGAAAACATGATGATTGGTTTCCTGCATCCGAAATCAACAGCCGGAATCCTTACCGAACTTTGTGAACCTAAAGCATAAACACACGCCATGAGTATTCAGTCTGAAAAAATTCAGGAGCTTGTATCGCTGCGTGAACAGGCTCGTCTGGGTGGCGGCGAAAAGGCTATCCAGAAACAGCACGACAAGGGTAAGTATACCGCACGTGAACGTATTGCAATGCTGCTCGATGAAGGCAGTTTTGAAGAGACCGACATGTTTGTGACACACCGCTGCCACAACTTTGGCATGGAAAAGAAGCAGATGCTGGGTGATGGCGTAGTAACCGGCTACGGTACCATCGGCGGTCGCCTGGTATATGTGTTTGCTCAGGACTTCACAGTCAACGCTGGTTCGCTGAGCGAGACAATGGCCATGAAAATCTGTAAGGTCATGGATCTGGCTATGAAGATGGGTGCTCCTGTCATCGGTTTGAACGACTCAGGCGGTGCGCGCATCCAGGAAGGCATCAACGCCCTGGCCGGCTATTCTGAGATATTCGAGCGCAACATCCTTGCAAGCGGTGTGGTTCCTCAGATCAGCGGTATCTTCGGCCCTTGTGCCGGTGGCGCTGTATATAGTCCAGCCCTTACCGACTTCACCCTGATGATGGAAGGCACTTCATATATGTTCCTCACCGGTCCTAACGTTGTGAAGACAGTGCTTGGCGAGGTAGTTACCCAGGAGCAGCTGGGCGGTGCAAGCGTACACGCCAGCAAGTCGGGTGTCACCCACTTCACTGCGAAGACTGAAGAAGAGGCTATCGCCATGATCAAGCAGCTCATCAGCTACATCCCTCAGAACAACCTTGAGAAGACTCCGCGCGTAGAGTGCAACGACCCTATCGACCGCTGCGACGACGCCCTGAACGAAATCATCCCTGACAACCCTAACCAGGCATACGACATGTACGAGGTTATCTCAAGCGTTGTGGACAACGGCGAGTTCTTCGAGGTTCAACCTGCATACGCAAAGAACATCATCGTAGGTTTCGCACGCTTCAACGGCGAGAGCGTAGGTATCGTGGCCAATCAGCCTAAGCAGATGGCAGGTGTGCTCGACTGCAATGCCAGCCGCAAGGCAGCACGCTTCGTACGCTTCTGCGACTCGTTCAACATTCCTCTCGTAACACTGGTTGACGTACCTGGATTCCTCCCTGGTACAGGTCAGGAATACAACGCAGTCATCCTGCACGGAGCAAAACTGCTCTACGCCTTCGGCGAGGCTACAGTGCCAAAGGTAACAGTTACCCTGCGCAAGAGCTACGGCGGAAGCCACATCGTGATGAGTTGTAAGCAGCTTCGCGGTGACATGAACTACGCATGGCCATCTGCACAGATTGCCGTTATGGGTGCTGCAGGTGCAGCATCAGTGCTCTATGCCAAGGAGGCAAAGGCCAAGGCCGAGGCTGGCGAGGATGCTGCTGCTTTCATCGCCGAGAAGGAGGCAGAATACGACAAGCTGTTTGCCAACCCTTACAATGCTGCCAAGTATGGCTACATCGACGATGTCATCGAACCACGCAATACACGTTTCCGCATTATTCGTGCACTTTCTCAGCTTGAGGACAAGAAACTTACACTCCCTGCAAAGAAGCACGGTAATATTCCACTATAAGTCGGCTTCGCCGAGGTTGATATAAACCCATAAACCTTTTTTATGAAATAAAAAAAACTAAAATATGGAACTATTATCAGTTAATTGGACAGCTGTCTGGCAGATGACCGGAGTGGGACTGGGAGTGGTGTTTGTCGTTCTCGTCCTGCTGGTGTTCATCCTGAACGGCTTCAGCGCTGTGGCTTCCAAGCTTGGCAAAGCCAAGGTTCAAGGGGTTCAAAAGGTTCAAGAAGTTCAAAAAGTTCAAGAGCCGATAGCCAACAGCCAACAGCCAACAGCCAGCACCGACGAAGCTGCGATAGCAGCTGCTCTCTATCTCTACTTCCAGGATGTTCACGATGAGGAGAGCTACCAGCTCACCATTCATCACGATTCACACCCTGCATGGCATTCGGAGTTTACAACCTACAAAAACTAAAAAACAATGAAAGAATTCAAGTTCAAAATAGATGGCGTTCAGTACAACGCCAATGTCGATGCCAAGGAAGAGGGTAAGGTAGAAGTAACTCTCAATGGCAAGACTTATACAGTCGAAGTAGAAGGTGCAGCGCCTAAGGCTGCTCCTGTGAAACCTGTCGTAGCACCAAAACCAGCTGCAGCTCCTGCTGCCGCCGCTCCTGTTGCTGCACCTAAGGCAGCTGCTCCTACAGGTGCAGGCAAGGTGGTTGAATCTCCTCTGCCAGGAACCATCACCAAGATCAACGTGAAGGTGGGCGACGCAGTGAAGGCCGGTGACACCCTGCTCGTGATGGAAGCCATGAAGATGGCCAACGACATCGCTGCAGAATGGGACGGAACCGTGAAGGCTGTCCTCGTAAGCGAAGGTGCTTCAGTGATGAATGGTGACGCACTCGTAGAAATTGCATAATGGTGTAACGGTGTAATGATATAATGGTGTAATGATATGAAACACTTATTCAAAATCTTTGGTGTTACACTGCTTCTGGCTCTTGTCGCCGTTCCAGTACTGGCTGCCGACAGTTCGAACTTCGACTTCGCGCAGAGCATGCACAAGTTCGTAGGCGACATGGGCATCGTGCAGTTCTTCACCGGCGACGGATGGAAATTTGCCGTGATGATCGTCATCGCTTGCGTACTGCTCTATCTGGCCATCGTGAAGCAATACGAACCACTGCTGCTGCTGCCTATCGCCTTCGGTATGCTGCTCACCAACTTCCCAGGAGCGGATATGTTCCACTCATCAATGTGGAACGATGAGTTCCTGAACCCTGCAAGTCCGTTCTATCACAGCTATCGCCACATCCTGGCCGAGGGTGGACTGCTCGACGTACTCTACATCGGTGTTAAGGCTGGCGTATATCCTTGTCTCATCTTCGTAGGCGTGGGTGCCATGACCGACTTCGGTCCGCTGATTGCAAATCCTAAGAGCCTGCTCCTGGGTGCTGCTGCACAGCTGGGTATATTCGTGACTTTCATCGTAGCTCACTGCATTGGCTTCAACAGTGCTGAGGCTGCATCAATAGGTATCATCGGTGGTGCTGACGGACCTACATCCATCTTCCTCACCACTAAACTGGCTCCTCATCTCCTGGGTCCTATCGCCATTGCGGCATACAGCTACATGGCTTTGGTTCCGGTAATCCAGCCTCCTATCATGCGTGCCCTCACCACCAAGGCTGAGCGTCAGATTCAGATGAAGCAACTGCGCACAGTGTCAAAGACAGAGAAGATTCTCTTCCCTATCGTAGTGACCATCGTAATTGCCCTCATCCTCCCTTCTGCTGCTCCGCTTATCGGCTGTCTGATGCTGGGTAACCTGTTCAAGGAAAGCGGTGTGGTAGAGCGTCTGAGCAAGACTGTGCAGAACGAGCTCAACAACATCGTGGTCATTTTCCTCGGAACTACAGTGGGTGCCACTGCAACTGCGGCCACATTCCTCAACTTCCAGACTCTGAGCATTCTGGTCATCGGTATCGTAGCATTCTCGTTCGGTACTGCAGGCGGTGTGCTGCTGGCAAAGTTTATGAACCTCTTCCTTAAGGACAAGGTGAATCCACTCATCGGAAGTGCCGGTGTAAGTGCCGTTCCGATGGCAGCCCGCGTAAGTCAGGTAGAAGGTCAGAAGGCCAATCCGCGCAACTTCCTTCTCATGCATGCCATGGGTCCAAACGTTGCCGGAGTAATCGGTTCAGCTGTAGCAGCCGGAATCCTTCTCAATATGCTCGGATAATGGGCAAAGGCAAACTGAAGAAATTTGCCGAAATGGCAGAAAACCCTCTCGTTGTGGAATGTCCATACGGACAGCTTCAGCGGGAGGGTTTCCCACTTCGGGGCAGATGGCACGAGGACTTCTTCCACAACTCCAACCCTATCGTCCTGGAACTCGGCTGCGGAAGAGGTGAATATACCATAGGATTGGGACGATTGAACCCTGAGTGCAACTACATAGGCGTGGATATAAAAGGTTCGCGCATGTGGCACGGAGCCAGGGAGGCACTGGCAGAAGGGATGCAGAACGTAGGATTCCTGCGTACAAATATCGAGTGCATAGACCAGCTCTTCGCCGAGGACGAGGTAAGCGAAATATGGCTCACCTTCTCCGATCCGCAGATGAAGAAACCCACCAAGCGACTTACATCCACATGGTTTCTGGAGAGGTACAGGCGGTTTCTTGTTGATGGCGGATTCATCCACCTGAAGACCGACAGCAACTTCCTCTATACCTACACCCGCCTTATGGCAGAGCACAACCAGTTGGAGATTATGGAAGCTATAGAATCTATAGAAGCTATGGAAACTATAGAAACTATGGAAACTATAGAATCTATGGAATCTATAGAAACTATGGAATCTATGGAAACTATGAAATCTATGAAATCTATAGCATCTATCCAAACCTACTACGAACAAATGTGGCGCTCTCGCGGCATACCTATCAAGTACCTCTGCTTCAAACTCAGCAAACATGGACCGCTGGAGGAATCTGGCATCGAAATAGAGATGGACGACTACCGCTCCTACGACCACGAATTTGTAAAACAAATAAAAACCACCCTATGACTCTCTATCCACGGCTTATACAGGATGCCTTGATGACAGTGCGCTATCCTGGCAATGGCAAAAACCTTATAGAAGCCGGCATGCTGGTCGATGACATGCGAATCGATGGTATGTCGGTGTCGTTCTCGCTGCAGTTTCCAAAGCACCCCGACCCATTCAGCAAGTCAGTATGCAAGGCCGCAGAAGCTGCGATACACCGTGAAATTTCCTCCGACGTACAAGTCACAATCAACGTTGCGGAACCAGCGTCACAAGATTTGCATCCAGCACCCCGCGCTCTGCCCTTCGAAGGAGCCAAAATCATTGCCGTGTCTTCCGGTAAGGGTGGCGTAGGCAAGTCCACTATAGCTGTCAACCTTGCTATCGGCCTCTCGAAAATGGGTTTCCGAGTGGCACTTCTCGACACTGATATCTTCGGTCCGTCAGTACCAAAGATGTTACATGTAGAAGGTGCACGGCCTGTGGCAACTGAAATTGACGGATGCACACTCATTGAGCCAATTGTGCAATATGGTATAAAACTCCTGTCCATAGGATTCTTCATCGATACCGATCAACCTACCCTTTGGCGTGGGGCTATGGCTACAAATGCACTCAAGCAACTCATACACGAGGCCAACTGGGGAGACATCGACTATTTCATTCTCGACACTCCTCCTGGCACCAGCGACATACATCTCACCCTACTCAACGAACTCCACATCACGGGTGCCATCATAGTCAGCACGCCCCAACAGGTGGCTCTGGCCGATGCCCGCAAGGGTATCAACATGTATCTCAACGACAAGGTGCAAGTGCCTATCCTTGGACTTGTTGAGAACATGGCATGGTTCACCCCAGCCGAACTGCCTGAGAATAAGTACTATATCTTCGGCCGTGATGGAGTGAAACGCTTGGCAGAAGAATTACAGGTGCCACTACTGGCACAGATACCATTGGTGCAGGCTGTGCAGGAAAGCGGTGATGCAGGCACTCCGGCCGTACTCCAGCCCGCAAGTCCCGAAGGCATGGCATTCATGAAGCTCGCCGCTCGTGTAGTAAAGATTTGCGACACTATGTAGGGTCAAAATCATACATTGTACATGCAAAAATTCTATATCCTACATCTTGTGTTCGAGCACATATGTTGAACGACACAAAAAAAAATTTTTTTAATCCAGAAAAAAGTCGTAACTTTGCACTATCCTAAAAAACAATCTTTTTACCTTAAAAAAATTAATACTTATTGATCGGAAAAGGGACGTCGTGAGACATCCCTTTTTTGTTTGTGCTATTTTTCTCCTGACTTCTTGTCTGTACTACTCCTGACTTCTTGTCTGTACTACTCCTGACTTTTTGTCTGTACTACTCTTTGCTTTTTGTCTGTACTACTCTTTGCCGCGTTCGGAAAAGAGACGAATAATTTCTTTTGTACGTTTGTAGGTCGGAGAGGTGGCAACCATGCTTATGACATTGTCGTCGTCGAGGTCGGAGTCTTTAAGGGTGTAAATATGCAATACCTTTCTGATGATACTGCTACCATTTTCGGGACCGTAAACCCTTGCGCGACGGTCTATGAGTTCTTGCTCACGCTCGGCTTTCTCGGTCTCGGACTTGATGTCGTGGACTGCTTGTTCCTGGAGACGTTTTTCCATCTCTGGCGTGTTGATGTTGCGTACACCAAATCCAGTAGCAAGGATAGTGACCTTAACTTTGTCGCCCAGGCTGGAATCGACAGAGAGACCCCACTTGGTTTCTACATCGTCAACCTTCATCTTTTCCATGAAGTCATTGATTTCGTTCATCTCGTCCATCATGAGCACCGTAGGGTTGTCGGTGGTCTCGTCGCCACAGAAAGAGATGTGGAGCAGCACCTTCTTGGAGTGGTAGATGTCGTTGTTGTTGAGAAGTGGACTGTGGAGAGCATTTTCGAGAGCCTTGGATATTCGGCCATCGCCGCGACCATAGCCGGTACTCATTATGGCTACTCCGCCATCGGTGAGCACGGTGCGCACATCATTGAAATCGAGGTTTATTATGCCGTGCATAGTAATGATTTCGGCTATGCTGCGGGCTGCATTACACAGGGTGTCGTCGGCCTTGGCGAAGGCATTGAGCACGGAGAGATCCTGGTAGATTTCGCGCAGACGTTCGTTGTTGATGACAAGCAGGGCATCGACATTTTCACTTATCTGTTCCACCCCATCGAGGGCCTGGTCAATCTTCTTGTTGCCTTCCCAACGGAATGGGATAGTGACAATACCTACGGTGAGAATGTTCTTCTCCTTGGCCATCTTGGCTATGACTGGTGCTGCTCCAGTGCCTGTACCACCTCCCATGCCGGCTGTGATGAACACCATCTTGGTACCGTCGGAGAGTTCCTGCATGATGGCATCGCTGCTCTCCAATGCTGCACGGCGGCCACTCTCGGGATTGTTGCCTGCTCCCAGGCCTTCCTTGCCCAACTGGAGTTTGTCTGGCACTGGTGAATCAAGCAGAGCCTTGCCATCGGTGTTGCACACGAGGAACGAAACATCCTGGATGCCTTCCTTGAACATGTGGTTGACTGCATTACATCCGCCACCACCTACGCCTATAACTTTTATGATACTGTGTTTACCTTCCTTGAAGTTGAACACAAATCCGCTGTTTTCTTCTGCCATAACTATGTCGTAATTTAGTCTGCTTCGTTTATAAGATTGTCTAACCAGCGCCCTAACCTGTAGGCAAGGCTGCTTTGCTTGGCTGCTTTCTTGATGGTGTCGCTCAACAGGTTTTCCTGTTCGTCGCGCTTTGCAATGAGATCTTCGGCCTCTTTAAGCACCATCTTGTACTTGTCCTTGCCAATGAGCTGGGAGGTGCACCTGTCGTAGGTGTCGTCGATGATGGAGGTGCATTGCAGGATGAGGTCTTCGGCCTCGGTGCGCTTGCGCTTGTTGGCGGGATCGGCGGTGACAGCCTCTGATGCTTTCTGCATCTTTACAATGGCTTCGCGCAGGCTGCCTTTGATGGCTTCAAGCGTGGCGATGGCTTCGCTCTCAATCTTATGCGTCTCGGCTACTTCGGCCTTGTGCTGGTTGATAGTGTCCTGGGTGTCATGCACATCGAAGATGTTTGGACTGCCAGCTTCCCTGTCGCTGACACAGTTGACTTCGCCTGAAAGCAGAAGGGATATGATGCCACACGAGATGGTGCTGTCAGTGGAGAGATTGGTGAGTGTACTGTTCTTGATGACTGGTTCTACAAGTTTGTGGGCTGTACGTATCTTGTCGATCTTGAGTATGCGGGTCACGGCTCGGTCCAGATATGGCATATTGGCTCCGCCTCCGGTGAGTACCATTCCTCCGAGTAACTGCGTGGCATACTCCGTATGACCGAGCTGATGGGCCACATTGGTGAGGATTTCCGTCAGACGGGCTTCGATGATATAGCGTATCTCAGAAATCTTTATCTGACGACCATCAGATGTAGTGTAATCAGGAACGGCTTCCTCAGCAGTATTCTCGGTGCTGCCTGTGCCATACTTGAGCAACAAGGTTTCGGCCTCGCTGTCGTCAAGCTGAAGTGAACAGAGGTCCTGACGTATGTTGTCGAAGCCAAGTGGGATGGTGCTGAGAAGGCGTATGATGTTGTTTTTATAAACTACAATGGTTGTGGTGGCTGCTCCGAAATCGACAACGGCTGTACCACTGCGACGCTCCGTTTCCGTCAGTACATTAGCGGCCAGTTCACATGGCTGAATCTTGTATTCCTCAATGAGCACATCGGTATTGTCGAAACAGGTGATGATGTTGTTACGTATCTTCCTGTTGGCTACGATGTTGAGATAATGCCCTTCGAGTTCAGTACCTACCACGCCTACAGGATCGGAGACTTCATTGGAATCAATGACATACTTCTGTGGAAAGGAATCAATAAACTCATAGTCTTCGATGCTGATATCGTGGCTCTCGAGGGTGATGTCATCGATATGAGTCTGATTGATGCAGGTAGGAGTCTGCATATTGCGCTTCACCACACATGGCACAGAATGCAACGACTGTCCTGCCAAGCCTATATACACTTTGGTGATACGCACCTTTAACGTGGTTTCAAGCCTGGCTATGACATTTTTGATACTCTGGGTGGTTTTCTCGATGTTGTAGATCACACCTCGTTTCATACAATCACTGGTGTGGTCTTCGGCATATGCAATAATCTGCATCGTGCCATCCTTCAACTTGCCGGCAATACCGGCAATTTTGGAAGAGCCAAGTTCAATGGCTACTATAATTGGTTCCTTTTCCATTGTGTATTTGTTTTTATTTCTTTTCACATAGTACTTGGTTGGCATATTGGAGATTGAATCGGCAATATTTGTTCCAGCCTATCTGTGACAGGCCATCTTCGTAGAAAGTACGAAGTCGTTTGAGTTTGGTCTCAAAGTCATCCATAGTGCCAAGGAATATGGTCTGATTGCCCACGCGCGGGATGAGTTCCACGACCTCACAACCATGGGAGTCGGACAAAACGACTATCTGCTCTATCTGATTGTCCCAAAAACTATTGTCGAGCAGAAACATCCCAAGCTCACGGAGTTGCTGCTTGGCATAGGTCTTGGATATGTGGCCCGTAGCAACCGGTATGTTGGCCGCATAGGCTGTGTTTGGTATTATGAGTCCATCGGTATCGACATAATAGCCATCCAACGAATCGGAGAGGACAAATACCACTGGAGTTCGCTGAACCACATCGATGGCAATCTTACCTCCCGAGGTCTTGTAACACTCCACACTTCTGGCATATTGGCATCCCGAAATCAGTTGCTCCATCTTGCTAAGGTCTATGTCCTTAAGTTTCCTGCCCACAGGATTAAGATCAGCCTCGTGCAGGATGTTGATGATGGTCTGACGACTGATGAAGTCAGCATTGGAATCATCGGAAATATTCAGGATTATACCACTGCAGCACGCCTCGTCCTGATGTCGCGGCATAAAGGCCATGGCATAGACAATGTATGCTGCAACACCTAAGAACAGCACCAAAATACCCGAAATGCGAAAAAACTTTTTCATAAACCTCTTAAACTCTTGAACCCTTGAACCACTTGAACTCTTAAACTCTTGAACCCCTTAAACCTCCTTCAGTTCCTTTTCAATCAACGGTACGTAATTGTCCAAATCACCAGCGCCAAGGACTATGAGTACATCAAAATGCTTCTCTCGTACAAAGTCCAGCACCTCACTCTTCTCTATCATGTATCGCTCTATGCCAGGGCGCAGATTGTCGTAGATGAGTTTGCTCGTGACTCCTGGTATAGGCAACTCACGAGCTGGATATATAGGACACAACACCACCATGTCGAGCAACGAAAGACTCTGGGCGAAATCCTGGTAGAAATCGCGTGTACGGGTGTAAAGATGTGGCTGAAACATAGCGCATATCTTCTTGTCATCGTAAAGTTCGCGCACGGAGCGCACACATTGTTCTATCTCTTTAGGATGGTGGGCATAGTCGGAAAGGAAAACCTTGCTGTCGGTCTTGATCTTGAAATCAAAGCGACGGTCAACACCGCTGAAAGTCTTCATGCCACGACGCAGTTCTTCATCGGTGACTCCACAGAGCTGGGCCATAGCCATGGCTGCAATGCCGTTTTCTATATTGATGCTTACAGGCACACCGAGTTGTATGTCCTTGACGGTGCCACGAGGAGAAACAAAATCAAAAAATATCTCGCCTCCCCCGATTCGTATGTTTTCGGCATGGAAATCGCCTTCGCTACGTGAGTATTCGTATATGGTAACCCCCTGCTGCACATCGGGTTTCAGTTCAAGCCCCTTGTGTACAATCAGCGCTCCTCCTGGCTGTATGAGAGATGTGTATTTGCGGAAACTCTCCAGATAGGCTTCCTTGGTGCCATATATGTCGAGATGGTCGGGATCGGTGGCTGTGATGACTGACATAAAAGGACTGAGATGATGGAACGAACGATCGAACTCGTCGGCTTCTATCACCACATAGTCACTCTTGGCCGAAAGGATGTAATTAGTGCCGTAGTTCTTTGTGATGCCACCCAGGAAGGCATTGCAATCCACACCCGACTGGTGCAGCAGGTGGGCTGCCATTGACGATGTGGTGGTCTTGCCATGGGTTCCGGCAACACACAGACCCTTGTGCATCCTTGTGAGTTCGCCCAGCACCTGTGCCCGCTTCTCTATGCAGAAACCATGCTGACGGAAATACGTGAATTCGGTGTGCTCCGCAGGAATGGCCGGGGTATAGACCACCAGTGTGTCCCGCGGATCCAGGAAACACTCGGGAACGAGACTGACGTCGTCGTCGAAATGTATCTGGGCCCCTTCGTCGATAAGGCACTGTGTGAGCGGTGTCGGGGTCTTGTCATATCCTCCCACATTGCAACCCCTGTGAAGGAAATATCTTACCAAAGCACTCATTCCGATGCCTCCTGCACCGATGAAATAAATATTATTATAATTCATATTCTGGTATTTTTCAAGATTCGGGGTGGTTCAGGAGTTGATCAACTATCTTTGCAATTGTCAGGGCAGAATCGCGGAAAGCCAGTTTTGCGGCATTCTGACTGAGTGACTGCAACTTCCCTACGTCCTTAACTGTCTCGAGCGCCACAGGCACGAGCTGCCTGCCTGCCTCTGCATCGCGTATCAGGATGGCTGCACCCTGCGAGGATAGTGCAAGGGCATTCTTGGTCTGATGGTCTTCAGCCACATTTGGCGATGGAACCAGAATGGAAGGCATCCCAAGCAGGCATATCTCAGAGATGCTGCTTGCACCGGCCCGGGATATGACCAGGTCGGCTGCCCTGTAGGCTTTGGCCATGTCGGAAATGAATGGCTGGATGACCAGTGACGAATCCGGCATGGCGCATGACGATGCCTTGATCGTACTGATAATATGCTCGTAGTAGTTTTTCCCTGTCTGCCATACGACCTGTACACCCGAAGTGCTGATGGCCTGCAGATGCGAGAGTATGCTTTCGTTCACGGTACGTGCTCCCAGGCTGCCTCCAATCACGAGCAGCGTTGGTTTTTCGGGATCCAGACCGAAGCCCTGCCTTGCTTCCTGTTTCGTAACCCCCGGCTGGAGAAGCGACATACGCACCGGGTTGCCGGTCTTGATGATTCGGTCGGCCGGAAAGAAACGTTCCATGCCATCGTAGGCAACACATATACGCAAGGCCTTGTGGGCAAGCGATCTGTTGGTGACACCGGCATACGAGTTTTGTTCCTGAATGAGACATGGTATGCCTATGGCATGGGCCGCATTGAGTGTAGGAGCAGATGCATAGCCACCTACACCTACGCACACATCCGGACCGAACTCACGGATGACGGACTTCACCCTCCGGCGACTGCGCATGAAATCGCACACCACGCCTATGTTCTTCGGACTCCAAAGGGGACGTATAAGACCCCTCACCGGCAGACCCACAATCCTATATCCCGCAGCAGGAACACGCTGCATCTCCATCCGACCTTCAGCCCCCACGAACAATATCTCGGCATCGGGATGCAGACTCATGATGGCATCGGCTATAGATACGGCAGGGAAGATGTGCCCGCCTGTACCACCACCGCTGATAATGACTTTCATACTTCTTCTTTAATGAGTTTTAATCTATACCTACCGTACTGAAATATTCATCTGTATCGCTCACCACCTCTTCTCCGCCTTCGCCCTCGGACTTGGTTCTGGCACTGAGTTTTCCCTCGGCCACTGCATCGGCATAACGGCTTATGCTGAGTATCATGCCAAAATTCAGGCTGGTAATGAGAATCGACGTACCGCCACGGCTTATCAATGGCAGGGTCTGACCTGTCACAGGAAACAGACCTACGGCCACGCCCATATTCACCATGGCCTGAACCACCATCATCACACTGAGGCCAATAGCCAGAAAGGCCGGGAAATACCTGTCACACTTCTGGGCTATGCGTCCTGTGCGGATGAGCAGTATGACATAGAGCAGCAACACACCCAGACCGCCCAGGATGCCGAGTTCTTCCACCACGATGGCATATATGAAGTCCGACTCCGCATGATAGAGAAAATCCCTCCATTCGGAGTTTCCTGAACCACGTCCCCACACATTGGAGTTGGCAATGGCTATCTTGGCACTTGTCTCCTGTTCCTGAACCTCGTCGAGGGTAATGGTCTTCCTGTCGGTCTTTTCCTTGGATATACCTATCTTGTTCTCTATGCGGTGTTTCCATGTGGTGGCACGTTTTGACACACTCCCCAGTGCCTTGTCGGGGGTGACCAGCAGAATGGTGACAAACAATGTACCCACAAGGGCACACCATCCCAGTCCCTTCCACATCAGTCTGTCGGGAACATGGCCGATGAACATCATTACCACTGCCACGCAGAAAAGCATCATGGCCGTGGAGAGATTGTCCAGACATATCAGTCCGCAGACCACCAATGTCAGCACTCCACACATGCGGAATGGCTTGCTATACCCGCCACGGATGGCTGCTGGCACAGTCGTCACTCCGTGTTTCGTCTGTTTGGTATAGCCCTGCTGGGTCTTCGACAGAATCACGGCCAGGGCCAGTATGAGCGACGTCTTGGCGAGTTCGGATGGCTGGAAGCGGATTCCTGCAAGCGTAAACCACCGGGCTGCATTGTTCACGTCGCCCCCCACGAACATCGCGGCCAGCAGCAGCACTATGGATGCAGGGACAAGCACCACCGGCAGCAGGCTGAAATACTTGCAGGGGATGCGGTGTACGATAAGTATGATGACCAGTCCGGCCACCAGAAAACCAAACTGGCTCATCATCGGCGACCAATGATGGCCCGAACCATAGGTCAGTGTGCTCGATGCACTGTATATCTCCGAAATCGACACCATGCAGAGGAAGAAATAGATCATCCATATCGCAATGTCGCCCTTGAAGAGATTGACCGAAATAAAGCGTGTTATTCTACCAGCCATACGTTATCCATAAATTGTTTGCCACGGTCTTCCATATTCCTGAACAGGTCGAAACTTGCACAACAGGGACTCAGCAGCACGGCACACCCCCGGTGCGACATCCCCACGCACTCGGCCACGCAGTCCTTCATGTTCCTGACGTCCTTCACGGGCAGACCCAGGGCATCGAAATTCTCGTGCAGTTTCCGGTTGTCCACACCCAGATACACCAGTCCTATGCACTTCTCCCCCACCAGGTCCCTTATCTCGCCATAGTCATTGCCCTTGTCCAGACCGCCCAGTATGAGCACCGTAGGCCGTGTCATGCTCTCGAGGGCATATCGGCAGGCATCTACGTTGGTGGCCTTGGAGTCGTTGAAGAATTCCACTCCGCCCACCTCTCTCACGTATTGCAGCCGGTGTTCCACCCCGGGGAAATCCTGCAGACCTGCATGTATGATCTCCATGGGCACTCCGGCCAGTTCGGCTGCCTTGGCTGCTGCCAGCGAGTTGAGCAGGTTGTGCCGGCCTTTCAGTGCGAGCAGAGACTTGTCCAGTCCTCCCGGCAGCTGACTCTCTGCGGTGAACGGATATGCCCTGCCCCGTGTCGATGGCCATGGTGTGGAACCTATCCACTTGTCGTCGGCCCAGTAGATGAAGGCGTCGTCTGGAGTCTGGTTCTGCACTATGCGCATCTTGGAGGCAGCATAGTTCTCCATCCTGAAGTCGTAGCGGTCCAGGTGGTCGGGAGTGATGTTCATCAGCACGGCTATGTTGACGCGGAAGTCGTACATGCCGTCGAGCTGGAAACTGCTCAGTTCCACCACGTACGTCTCGTGCCCTTCCTCTGCCACCTGCAGGGCAAGGCTCCGGCCTATGTTTCCTGCCAGTCCTGCGTCCATGCCGGCCTTGCGGAGAATGTGGTGTATGAGCGATGTAGTCGTTGTCTTCCCGTTGCTGCCGGTGATGCATATCATCCTGGCGTCGGTGTAGCGCCCGGCAAACTCTATTTCGCTGATGATGTGCGTGCCCTGAGCCCTGAGCCTCTGCACCATCGCTGCGCTGTCGGCTATCCCCGGACTCTTCACCACCTCGTCGGCCGAGACTATGAGCGACTCCGTGTGCCCATGCTCCTCCCACCCTATGCCGTGGTCCCTCAGCATCTGCTTATACTGGTCCTTGATTGCCCCGCTGTCCGACACAAAGGCATCAAACCCCATTTTCCTTGCCAGGATGGCAGCCCCTACGCCGCTCTCCCCCGCTCCCAGACATACTATGCGTTTCATCTTATCTTCAGTGTTATTATGGTCAGTGCAGCCAGCAGTATGGTGACGATCCAGAACCTTATGGTGATGGTGTTCTCGTGCAGCGGTGCGCCGCCTGGTTTGGTGATGATATATTTGGTGTCGGCCTGCATCTGGCTCTGCACCACCCGGAAGTGGTCATGTATGGGCGCCCTCTTCAGCATGCGCAGTTTCTTCCCCCGGCGAGTGCCGTATTTTGCACACCCCACCTGGGCCATCACCGAAATGCTCTCCACCAGGAATATGCCGCATACCACCGGCACCAGCAACTCTTTGTGGATTACTATCGCCGTAACTGCTATCACTCCGCCTATGGCCAGACTCCCTGTGTCGCCCATAAACACCTTTGCCGGGAAGGTGTTATACCACAGAAATCCTATCAGTGCCCCCACCATTCCGCACACCATGATCACTATCTCCTCCGACCCCGGGATGTACATCACGTTCAGGTATGCCGCATAGTGTATATGTCCCGACACATACGCCAATATCCCCAGCGCCACACAAATGATTGCCGAATTGCCCGCACACATCCCGTCCATCCCATCGTTCAGGTTCGCCCCGTTTGAGACAGCTGTTATGACGAAAGCCGTAACCAGCACAAAAAGTATCCAGCCGCAAGCTCTTTGGACCTTGCCATCACTGATAAAACTGAATGCCTTGTAATAGTCAAGATTGTTGTTCTTGAAAAACGGCACTGTGGTGACAGTCGACTTACGGGCCTCGCTCTTGTAATATACACCCTGTTGGGTTCCTGCCTGTACATTCTCACGCACCACAGCCTGGGGACTGAGCCAAAGAGTGATGCCAACGATACAGCCAAACAACACTTGGCCCAAGAGTTTGTAGCGTGGTTTCAATCCGTCTTTATTGCCTTTAAGCTTGATGAAGTCGTCAGCAAATCCAAGTGCTCCAAAAAACAACAATGTTGCCAAGAGAAGTTGGATATACACGTTGTCCAGCCTGCCAAGAAGCAATACTGGGATGAGGACTGCCACAATGATGATTACACCACCCATCGAAGGCGTATCGGTCTTGTAGATGCCATATGGGTCAGTCTGTTCATCACGCGCTGCTTCCAGATGGCGGTTGCGCTTCATAAACGTGATGAAACTCTTTCCAAACCACAGCGAGATAACCAGAGACAGCATCAGTGCCATCAATGAGCGGAATGAAACATATTCCCACATTCCTGCACCTGGGAAATGCAACTCGTGCAGATATTGTGATAAGTAGTATAGCATATATTCCTGAAATTAGCGATTGGCAGTTAACTGAAGAAGCAGTTTCTCACTTCTTCGTGATCATCAAAATGATATTTCACTCCCTCTATTTCCTGATAGTCTTCGTGACCCTTGCCGGCTACGAGTACCACATCACCCGCTTCGGCCATCATACAGGCAGTCTTTATTGCGGTCCTACGATCGACTATCGTGACAACTTTGCGCATCTGCTCGCTATCGAGACCATTCAACATGTCGCTGGTGATGCTCTGAGGGTTTTCGAAACGAGGATTATCGCTGGTTATGATAACACGGTCGCTTTGCCTTACTGCCTCACGGGCCATAAGAGGCCGCTTCCCCTTATCACGATTGCCTCCCGCACCGCATACAGTAATCACACGTCCCTTTCCGCCAAGCACCTCGTGTATTGCACGCAGCACATTTTCGAGTGCATCGGGGGTATGGGCATAGTCCACGATTGCAGTCTTGCCATCTGGAGACATAATGACCTCAAAACGACCATTTACAGGACGCATGGCACTCATCGCCATGAGCACTTCCTCTGCATCTTTTCCGAGCAAAATGGCTGCAGAATATATCGCAAGTAGGTTCGAAGCATTAAACCTCCCGACAAACTGCACGGCTACTCTCGAGTTACCATGATTGCTGAATTCCGAATGTCCGAAATCAAGTTCCATACCATCGAAGTGGCTCTCCACAATCTTGGTTCTGAAATCGGCAGCCTGTCCCTGAATGGAATAGGTCTTTACCTGTGCCTTGGTGTTTTGCATCATCACCATTCCGTTTCTGTCGTCGAGATTGGTTATGGCAAAGGCTCCTGCAGGCAAGTTGTCGAAAAATTGTTTCTTGGCATGCAGATAGTTGTCGAAAGTCTTGTGGTAGTCGAGATGGTCTCTGGTGATGTTGGTAAATATTCCTCCTGCGAAATGAAGTCCTCCTATTCTGTTCTGCACAATGGAGTGTGAACTGACTTCCATAAATACATATTCAATGCCTGCATCTGCCATACGGGCAAGCATACGGTTCAGGGTAATCGGATCAGGGGTGGTGTGTGTAGTAGGATATGCCTGGCCGTCAATATAGTTCATCACTGTCGACAAAAGTCCTGCCTTGTGACCCATATGGCGGAACATATTATACAGCACAGTTGCAATAGTGGTTTTGCCATTGGTTCCTGTCACTCCTATCAGTTTGAATTTCTCTGAGGGATTGCCATAGAAACATGTTGCCACTTCGCCTACCACACTCTCGGTATTTTCGACCCTGATATATGTCACACCTTCAGCCATACAGTGGGGCATATCCTCGAGCAATATGGCACAGGCTCCCTTCTCTATGGCACTGGCAATGTAGTTGTGGCCATCGGTCTGGGTTCCTTTCACGGCGATGAAAAGATGTCCTTTTTCCGTAGCACGCGAATCGATATTCACTCCCGTAATCTCTGATTCCAAACTGCCTCTTGTCTCAAGCAGTTTCAGACCTTGTATCAGTTTGCTTAGTTTCATATTCTTTATAGTTCTAGTTTTATTGTCACTCCCTGTCCCTTGCTCACTTCGGTTCCGGCAGCAATGCTCTGAGACACCACCTTGCCCTTGCCTGTGAGGGCTGCCTTCATTCCACGACGCTCTGTTTCGTATACGGCATCCCTGGCTCCCATGCCTATAAGATCTGGCATTTTGTTCAGTCCACATACAGGTGTGTGCTTCAAATCGCTGTGAAGGCCAAGTTCACTTAGTACAGCTTCCTGAGCTACCGGATTTCCCAATTTCACTCTGGGACTTTTCACATCCATGGTATCTTTGGCTGTCTCCAGGTTTGTCGTTATGGCGTGTGAATATACTTGCTCGGCAATCGATGCAAACACAGGACCTGCCATTCCGCCTCCCGAACCAGTTCCCTCAACACGCAGTGCCACGATACACGTATATTTTGGGGCTTCTGAAGGATAGTAGCCACAGAAACTTGCAAGATACTGCCGTGTGCCACTTGTGTAACCCGCAGCGCCCTGCGATACCTGTGCCGTACCGGTCTTGCCTGAAATATGGAACCGTTTACTCTTGGCTCTCTTGCCAGTGCCGTCCTTGTCATTGACAACTCTGAACAACGCATCCTGAATCTCGTTGAGGGTCTGTTTACGGCATATCTGTTCCTTCATCACTACCGTAGGGATCTCTTCCACCACCTTGCCATCCTTCATTATTGCCTTCACAAACCTTGGTTTCATCATCTTGCCTCCATTGGCTATGGCATTGTAAAAGTTGACCGTTGATATAGGTGGTATCTGCGACGAATAACCTATAGACATCCATGGTAGTGCGCTTTTGGACCAATACTGGTTCCCTGGGGTGAGCAGAAATGGATCGGCCACTCCGTTAAACGGCAAGCCCAATGGTTCTGCAATGCCCACTCTGTGCAGACCTTCGATGAACTGTTCTGGGCAATCGTGATAGCGTTCATCAATCAATCGGCTCACACCTACATTCGACGAATACATCAGGGTGTGTGGAACATCTATCTCGTGATAGCCGCCTCGGTTCCAGTTCCAGTCCTTCATGTTGGATCCATGCATGCGATAGACTCCGCAGCCTGTATCCACTGTGTCAGAATATTTCAGTTTGCCATCATCAAGGGCCACCATTATAGAGGCTGTCTTAAACGTGCTTCCCGGCTCAATCTTTGCTGCCAGAGCCCAGTTTCTTGTTTCAGCATATGTGCCGTTTTGGTTTCGGGCCAAATTCACTATTGCCTTGATATCGCCCGTAGCCACTTCCTCCAGGATCACCACTCCCCACAGAGCTTCCAACTCTATGAGTTTCTCCCTGAGCACCTTCTCGCATACGTCTTGCATCCCTACGTTGATGGTGGTGACAAGATCGCAGCCGTCTTCGGGTTTCTCGTCTATGATATCGAGATATTTCGACAGCACTTTCTTTCTGTGGCGCATGCCTGGCTTGCCCCTGAGCACTGAGTCGTATGCCTGTTCCAGTCCTGAACGTGCTGAGTCCTTGGCTCCGTACATCTCGCCAAGTGTACGCTGGGCCAAACTGCCGAAAGGCTTCTTACGGTTGTTTCTTGTCTCGATGGTGAGCCCAACCAGATATTTGTGCTTTGCTGATTCACGGAAAAACGGCAGCGACATCAGCTGACTGTATTGCAGATAGTTCAACACCTGATGGGGACATATCTCGTAATAACGCTTGCCTTCCTTCCACCCTCTCTGCAGATGGGCCTTGTATGCGTCCTTGGTCATGTTTGGACAGATCTCTGCCAATCCACTGCATATGCTGTCCATTTGCTGCAGAAACAATGTGTCTTTCTTGCACCACACCACAGAGTCTCCCTTTGTCACAGGATGCTTGGCTTTCATGCCCTCTGCCGAAAGGCCCGAGAGAAAATCAATGTATATCTTGTAGTCAGGCAAACTGCTTGCCAACAACTGGCCATCGTCTGAAAGTATGTCTCCCCTCCTTGCTTTCACCTCCAGGCTGTCTTCCTCCATCAAGGCCTTTTTCTCCAACCAGATGGTTCGGTCGAAGACCATGGTTTTAACCAGACAAAACACGATAGCCAACGCAACTATCAAAGCAACCGATACTATGATAGGAAATCTTCCTGCAATATATTTCTTGTCGAATTTCATAGGGATCTCTCTAGTTTTCTTTCTTTATCAAATATGGCGGTGTACTCTGGTTTATCAGTGCCGTATCTCCCTGCTCTTGCAACATGGTCTCAATTCTTGAACGCCGGCTTTCGTTCAGCAACTCACTCGAGAGCGTCAAGACGTTATATTTCTCTGTCTGAAGCCTCATCTGCAGACTGTCTATCGTGATGGCATCTCGCTGGCTCGAATACCTGTTGCCTGTATATATAATGGCCAGCAGCACAATAAACATCACAAACACCACCTGCTGCTTCAGAAACTTGCTCTGCAGTATATCTCCTCCAAGCACACTGCTCAGCGTCACGGCTTCTGCTTCCGATTCGTCGTGATCCTCACTGGCAAATTTGTTTATCACGTCAATAGCTTCAGCCTTTTCACTTTCATACTGCTGAATACTTATTTCCTGCTCTTTTTTTTCTTCTTCGTTCATATCTTTTCTGCTATTCGGAGTTTAGCGCTGCGTGAGCGTGGGTTTTTTTCTATTTCTTCATCGCTTGGTGTTATCACCTTTTTGTTTACCAGCCTGTATGGTGTCGATACCCTGCCGTAGAAATCCTTGTTTTCCTTGCCCTCTATGTTTCCTGTTCTCATTATATTCTTCACCATGCGGTCTTCGAGCGAGTGGTAGGTTATCACCACCAACCTTCCTCTGGGTTTGAGTATTTCCGTAGCTGCATTCAGCATCTCCCGCAGGGCATCCATCTCATGATTCACTTCTATCCTTATTGCCTGAAACACCTGAGCCAAATCACTTCCACCCCTTGAACCCTTGTACTCTTGACCCCTTGAACCCTTTTCCACACAGGCCGCCAACTGTCCAGTAGTCTCTATGGGCCGTGCCTTTACAATCTGCGAGGCAAGTTTTCTGCTGTTTTTCAGCTCTCCGTACATATACAGCACATCGGCCAACTGCTCCTCGCTATACTTGTTCACCACATCCTTTGCCGTGAGTCCCGCATTCTGATTCATCCTCATGTCGAGCGGAGCATCCTCGCGAAACGAAAAACCTCTCTCTCCTTCATCGAAATGATGCGAACTAACTCCCAGGTCTGCCAATATCCCATCCACCTGCATGTGCCCATAATAGCGCATGAAGTTTTTCAGGTAGCGGAAATTGCTCCTCACGAATGTGAACATCTGTCCTGCTTCTTTCTCCAGCCGCTCTGCATTCCCTGCCGCATCAGCATCCTGGTCAAAACTGTAGAGATGACCTGTTCCCTGCACTACATTTTGACAGTCGCCAAAAGTCTTCAGTATTTCGCCGCTGTGACCTCCGCCTCCGAATGTCACATCCACATACACACCTCCAGCCTTGACGTCAAGTCCGTCAACACTTTCTTTCAGCAACACTGGAATATGATACTTCGTCTCCACAGGCTTTCTGCAATGCTTGTTCTTTTTCTCGCTTTTCTGGAAAAATCCTGGTCAGTTTTAAGGGCAATGAAACGGATTTTTCGAATTTTTTTGCAAAGATACAAAAAAAACATTATATTTTTACAAAAATATAGAGAAAATTTTTGCAGTTTCACATTATTTAAGTTAAAAAAGATTAAATTAAGGATTTCGTAAACATATTTTAACAATAGACGGGTCTTTCAAACTTGAAAAACCCGTCCTTTTGTTTACAAATGTAAAAAACAGCGTTTGTCTCGCGTTTCGCTTATATCGATGTCTCCACACTCCACTGAAATGCCCTGAGTCCAAGCATCGGCGATTCTTCGTCGAGAGCCTTGAGTCGCTGCATCAGTGGTTCGGCTTGAGCATCTTCCACTATGGTAAATATCGTACTACATATCGACGGCCAGGCGTGGGACCCATAGTGTGGTTCGCCGGTTTTGGTTCCGCGGCCTTGTGTGGTGGGTACCATGGTGAATCCTCTGGCATTGGTTCGGTCGAGCACCGCAAGGACGCTTTCGTAGTGTGCCTGATCGAAGGATATCATTATTGCTTTCATCTTGGCTACTGTTTATTTTTTCGTTTTTATGTTCTCGATGTCTTTGTTCTGGGCCCAATAGCGGTCGAGCTGGAGTTTCCGATGCAGGGACTTGCGCTTGCGGTTGATGCCTATGCCGCCGAAGATGCAGAACATGGATGGTACGTAGATGAGGGTGAGTATGGTGGAGACGGTGAGTCCTCCGATGACACTGATGCCGAGGGGTCGCCACATCTCGGCACCTACGCCCTGGCTGACGGCCATTGGCACCATACCGAGGATGGTGGTGAGGGTGGTCATAAGGATTGGGCGAAGACGGCTCCTGGCTGCTACCACGGATGAGCGGATGAGTCCATAGCCTTGTTCGCGCTTGAGCTGGGTGTAGTCGATGAGCACGATGCCGTTCTTCACCACGATGCCGACGAGGAGGATGCCTCCGAGCATCGACATGATGTTCATGCTGGTACCTGTGAAGGTGAGGGCGAAGATGATGCCAGAGAGGGCGAAGATGAGCGATATCATGATGATGAACGGATAGGAGAAACTCTCGAACTGTGCTGCCATCACTATATATACCAGGATCACTACGAGCACGAGGAGCATGCCGAGGTCGCGGTTGCTGTCTTGCTGGTCTTCATACGATCCGGCTACCTGGGTGGTGACTCCGTTTGGCAGGTCTATCTGGTCGCAGATGTCGTGGCCGAGTGCCACACCGTCGGACAGGGCATAGCCCTTGGCCATGACGGCTGTTACGGTGACGATGCGCTGGCGGTCCTTGCGCTCGATGGTTGGCGGTATGGCCGACTCGCGTATGGTTGCCACGTCCTTCACTCGTATGAGTTTGCCTTGATTGTTAGGGATGAACATGTTGCCTACCGACTCCACGGACTGGCGGCTGTCGACTCCGTAGCGCACCTTGATGTCGTATTCTTCTCCGTCTTCGCGATAGTAGGAGAGGAGCGAACCCGTGATGGCATTGCGCACTGCCGCAGCGGCCGAGGAGAGTCCCAGTCCCTGCAGACCGAGTTTCTCGTGGTCGAAATCCACCACGATTTCGGGCTGATAGTCGGAGCGCGAGATGTTGACCTGCGAAATCATCGGACTTTCCTGGAATCCATGTGCCAACTGCTGTGCCACCTTGTAGGTGGCGTTGAGGTCGTAGCCGTAGATTTCGAAGGTGGCCGTGCTCTGGCCTCCCATGCTGCTGTTGCTGCCGCCGAGCATCACGTTGTATTTGGCGAGTTCAGGGATGGCCTTGCAGTCCTGGCGCATCTCGTCGCATATCTGCACGAGACCTATGCTTCGCTCGTTGCTCGGCACGAACTGTATATTATATTTAATAATGTTGGAGCCGTTGTCGGAGAGCGATGCAAAGGTGTTGTTGTCGCCGGCCTGGCCTATGGTGAAGTTGCAGTTGGTGAGCAGCTGTCCGTAGCGGTCCATCCACACCTTGGTGAGCCTTTTTGCTACCACTTCGGCTTTCTCCACGCGCGTACCTATAGGTAGTTCGAGTGTGGCTCCCACACGGCCTGAGTCCTGGGCTGGCATAAACTCGCTCTTCATGCCTATGACCTTGGCCGTTACCAGCGAGAGCAGGAAGAATACGATGCAGCCTATAATCACTGTCCAGCGGTGGTGTACGGCCCACACAATCTTTCTCTCGTACCAGTCGTCGAGTTGGTCGAGCTTCTTCTGGATTGGTCCATAGATCTTCTTGAAGGTGGTGCTCTGCTTCTTCTTCAGCTTGAGCATCAGCGCACAGAGCATCGGGGTGAACGAAAGGGCTGAGGTTGTGGATACCGTCATGATGATACACATCATCCATCCGAGCTGCTTGAACAGCACACCGCTCATGCCGCTCACCATGGTGAGTGGGAAGAACACGGCTATCATCGTGAGCGTGGAGGCTATTACGGATATTGCCACCTCGTTGGTGCCGTGGATGGCGGCTTGTTTAGGGTCGGAACCTCGTTCTATGTGTGTGGTCACATTCTCCAGCACCACTATGGCATCATCGACCACGCTGCCTATCGCAATCGAGAGACACGACATCGATATCATGTTCAGACTGGAGTCGGTGGCATACAGATATATGAACGATGCTATCAGCGACATCGGGATGGTGATACAGATGATGAACATGGCTCTCCAACGGCCCAGGAACACGAATACCACCAGCACCACGAACAGCAGGGCATACATCACGGTCTCGTACAGTGTGTTGATGGTGTTCTTGATGTTGTCGGAGGTGTTGACAATGACACCGATGTGCACATCCGATGGCAGGTTCTTCTGCAGTTCAGGGAGCATCTTCTCCACCTTGTCGGAGATCTGTACCGAGTTGGCTCCGCTCTGCTTCTGAACCACAATCATGGCTCCTTGCTGACCATTGGTGAATGTGCGCTGGGCACGCTCTTCCACGCTGTCGACAATCTTGGCCACGTCTTTCAGATATACGTTTGCGCCGTTCTTGGTACCTACAATCACGTCCTTCATCTCGCTCGGGTCGTCAAACTCTCCCTCTATTCTCACGGTGAAGGTCTGAGTACCTGCATCGAGCGCACCACCGGTGATGTTCTGGTTTTCGGCTGCTATGGCAGCACTCACCTGCTGTGGACTGATGCCGAAGGCTTCCATCTTGGCAGCATCCATATACACGTTGATTTCGCGCTCAGGTGCACCCGAGATGGATACTGTTCCCACTCCGTCGATTCGGGCCAGTGGGTTGGCCACCTGCTCGTCCAGAATCTTGTAGAGTGCGGCCTGACTCTCTTCTGCCGTCACCTTCAGCAGCATGATAGGAATCATGTCGGTGGAGAACTTAAACAGGATTGGTGTGTTGGCATTCGTAGGGAGCGAATTGGCCACCATGTCGAGTTTGTCTCTCACGTCGTTGGTAAGGTCGTCGATGTCGTAGCCATATTCAAATTCCAGTGTCAGCACGGAGACATTCTCACGCGATTTCGAGCTCACATGCTTCAAGTGTTCCACCGAGTTGAGCGTGTTCTCCAGTGGACGTGTCACGTTGTTCTCTATATCCTCAGCCGATGCTCCGTTGTAGTAGGTGAGCACCATGATGGTGTTCGTATCGATGTCTGGCATCAGGTCGATAGGCAACTGAACAAAGGAGAAAATACCTAAGATCATGATTGCCGCAAAGCACAGGCTGGTCATAATCGGGCGTTTCACCGCCCCTTCGTATAAACTCATAGTCTTATTTACTACTAAACTACTTAACTACTTAACTACTTAACTTCTTAACTACTTAACTACTTAACTACTTAACTACTTAACCACTTCCACTTCAATTCCATCGGCCAGGCGGCTCTGGCCTGCGATGACTACCTGGTCGCCTGGATTCACGCCTTCGAGTATTTCGTAGCTCTGGTCAATGTGCTGGCCGAGGTCCACCTTTTTATAATATACCTTACCGTTTCTGTACAGATATACATAGCGGTCGCCGGCTCCTACCTGCTTCACCAGTGCTTCGTCTGGCACTGTCACGTGGTATTCCGAACCCATGTCGATCGATGCCTTGCCAAACATTCCAGGGCGCACCTTCTGGTCTTCGTTCTTCACCAGTATCTCAACAGGGAAGGTGTGAGTGTTCTGGTCCATCGAAGGATATACAATTTCCACCTCGCCCATGAACTCTTCGCCTGGATATGCATCGAGTTCTATGGCTACAGGCATCCCCACAGTCACTTTCGAGAAATATGTCTCGCTCACGTTGATCTTCAGTTTCACTGGGTTCAGCTGCTCAATGGTGAGCACCGGAGTTCCTGAATACATGTCTCCGTCGTCGTAGTTACGGGCAGTTACCACTCCGTTGATAGGACTTGCCAGATTGGTGTTGCTCATCAGGGTTGCGAGTTGCTGACGGAGCACTGCCAACTGGTTCTTCTGCTGCTGAATGGCGTTCTGCTGCACACTCACGGCATTTCTCTGCACCTCCAGAGTGGTCTGCGATGCATCATATTCCGACTTCGAAGCACCACCTATCCTGTATAGCTCTGCCACACGGCCAGCTTCTGTCTCCTGCAGTTTCAGCTGGGCCTGCTGACTCTTAAACTGCACTTCCTGGTTCTTCACTGCTGTCTCCTGACTTGCCACCTGACTCTGCATCTGTGCCAGGTTTGAGTTGTCGAGTGCCACTACGGTCTGACCTGCTCTCACATAGTCGCCTACTTCCACATACACCTTCTGGATTCTCACCTGCATGTTTGGCGATATGTTGTTCTTCACATCGCTCTCCACCGTAGCGGTGTATGTCTCCTTCTGAGGGATGTCCTGTCCCTCCACCTTTGTAAGTTTCACCTGAGGCTTCTCTGCCTTCTGGGCGTCTTTCTGGCTGCCGTTACATCCTGCAAGACCCAATCCTGCAGCAACAGCCAATGCTAAATAAATCTTTTTCATATGTTTTTAGTTTTTTGTTTCACAAAAAAAGTTTATGGGTTTATAAGTTTATAGGTTTATAGGTTGTCCTCCGGATGGTTTAACTTATCAACTTATCAACCTATCAACCTCGCGCCTCGCGCGACTTATTCCTTTCCCAATGTATAATCCAAATCTGCCTTGTTGGTTATGTAGTCATACACAGCCTGGTCGTAGGTCAACTTGGCCTGTGTGAGGGCCAGCTGACTCTGGTTCATATCAAGCACAGTACCCTTACCGACCTCGTATTTCTTCTGCGATATGGTCACTGCCTTGGCGGCCTGATTCACGGCTTCCTTGTCGCTCTCCACTTCGGCTAGGGCACTTTGCATGTTCTTCCTGTAGCTCTGCACAGCCATGTTGAGCTGGCGTTCTGTGTTCACGCGGTTGTCTTCAAGCTGTGCCAGTTGCACACGCGCTGTCCTTATCTTCGTGTAGTGGCTGGCGTTGAAAATAGGCACACTCACCGAGAACGTGAAACTTGCACTTGCCGGCCATGGGTCGTACTTAGGCACATTCCAGCCTTCCTGGTACATGGCCTGATACTGACCTGTCAGTGTGAAGGCAATCGTTGGCAGCAGGTTGGCATACTGGGCACTCAGGTTCTTCTTGAGCAGTCCCTGGTTCAGGTCAAACTGGCGCATCGTAGTGTTGTTGGCAAGCTGGTCGGTTTCCGATGCTGCATCCACCATCTTCAGTCTCTCTTCATACGACTTCAGTTCCTCTACTGGCACCAGATGTGCATCGGTGTCAACACCCATCAGCACCTTCAGTTGCAGTTCGGCCAAGGTGAGTGCCGATTCTGTCGAAACCACACTCGACTTTATTTTTCTCATCTGTACCTCGGCTGTCAGCTTGTCATATTCGCTCACCGAACCTACGTTGTATCTCGATTCCACGATTCTGTAGGATTCCTCGCTCACCTTCAGTGCCTCGTTGGTCACAGCCAGGGCATCCCTTGCGAGCAGCAGCTGGTAGTAGGCCTTGGTCACCTGGTGAATCATATCGAGCCGGCTCCCACGGGCTTTTTCGCGTGCCAGTTCGATGTCCTGCCTCGTCATGCGCATGGTCTGATACACAGCCGGAGCAAAAATGGGCAATTGCAGTGTACCCACCAATGCTGCCGTGTTGGTGTTGTCACGACCCAGTGTAACGGTCTGACCATTGAAGTTCATCTTCGCTGCCAACAGTGTGTGCTGCAGGGTTCCTGTTGCGTTGATAGTAGGCAACAGACTCTGCCAAGCCTGATCGTTGGCAATCTTCTTCAGTTTCACGTCTTTCTCTGCCACCTTGATGGTAGGATTCTCACTCAGGGCCACCTCTATGGCCTGTTCCAGAGTGATGTTCAACTGTTCCTGGGCACAAACCTCACCAGCATACCCCATGCCGGCAAAAGCCAATGCCACAATCATAATCTTTTTCATTCTTTTCTCTTTGTATTATTTTATCTTTTAACCTTTTTACCTTCTCCCTACTACCTCCTACCTGCTACCTGCTCCCTGCTACCTGTCGCAAAGCGACCCCGCTTTTGCAGTGCAAAGTTACGATTTTTTTTTCAATTGACCAAACATTTTCGACCTATTGACAAATTTTAACGGCAAAAAGGAAAAAACAGGTACATCGAAGAACACGTACCCCAGTTTCTTCTGTGTTAAGTCTGTGTCATGTCTGTGTTAAGTCTTTGTTGAGTCTATGTTGAATCTATGTCATGGCATATTTTTGAGCGGCAGAGTATATAACCACGAAAAAATTTTGCAGTCTCATTTTTTTTTCGTAACTTTGCACCACAAAGATCCCATAGAAACCATAGAAACCATAGAAACCATAGAAACCATAGAATCCATAGAATCCATAGAATCCATAGAATCCATAGAAACCATAGAAACCATAAAAACCATAAAAACCATAAAAACCATAGAAACCATAGAAACCATAAAAAACCATACCAACTATGAAAAGAAACATTTTAACTCTTCTGGCTTTCAGCCTTGCCTTTATGGGAGTGGCTTATGCTCAGCCTAAGGGCGACTACTGGAACGACCCTTCCATCAACGAGGAAAACCGCCTCGAAGACCATGCCGACTTCTTTGCATTCGAGTCTCTGGCCAAGGCCCGCACTCGCCACAAGGCTTCTTCCGAGCGTTTCCTGAGCATCGAGGGCCAGTGGAAATTCAACTGGGTTTGCAATGCCGACGAACGTCCTCAGGACTTCTACAAGGTGAAGTTCGACGATTCCAAATGGGACAAAATGCCTGTTCCTGGCAACTGGGAACTCAACGGCTTCGGCAATGCCGTTTACAAGAATGCCGGTTTTGCTTTCTGCAACGACCAGGAAGTCAACCCTCCTTTCATCGGCACCAAACGCAACCACGTGGGATCCTACCGCCGTTCGTTCGACATTCCTAAGGCTTGGAAGGACGACAAGGTGTTCATCCACATAGGTTCTGCCACAAGCTGCATCTACGTCTATGTCAACGGCAAATACGTGGGCTACAGCGAGGATGCCAAGGTGGCTGCCGAATTCGACATCACCAAGTATGTAGAACCCGGAAAGTCCAACCTCATCGCCATGCAGATTTTCCGCTGGTGCGATGGTAGCTACGGCGAGGACCAGGACTTCTGGCGCCTCTCGGGCATTGCACGCGAATGCTATCTTTATGCAACTCCCGAGACTCGTGTGAAGGACATCTTCATCACTCCCGACCTCACTGATGGCTACACCAATGGCCTTCTCACCATCAACACCACCCTCGAGGGCAAGGGCAAGGTAGAATACAGCCTCTGCGATGCCTCTGGCAAGGAAGTGGCAAAAGCCAATGCCAACGCCAAAGCCGGTGCCGACACCCTCTCTCTCAAGGCTCCTCAGAAGTGGACTGCCGAGACACCTTATTTATATACGCTCTACACCACACTCAAGGACAAGAAGGGCAACGTCCTCGAAGTCATCCCTCAGCGTGTGGGTTTCCGCAAGGTTGAAATCACTGGTGGTCAACTCCTTGTCAATGGTCAGCCTATTCTCATCAAGGGTGCCGACCGCCACGAAATCGACCCTGACTACGGCTACTGCCTCAGCGTCGATCGCATGAAGAAGGACATCGAAGTGATGAAGCAGCTGAACATGAATGCTGTGCGCACATGCCACTATCCTGATGACCCTCGCTGGTACGACCTCTGCGACGAACTGGGTATCTACATGACCTCGGAGAGCAACCTCGAGACCCACGGCATGGGCTATGGCGACGAAACCCTTGCAAAGCGCGAGGACTTCCACCTTATGCATATGCAGCGTCAGTACCACCACATGAAGACCTACAAAAACCACCCTGCCATCATCGTTTGGTCGCTTGGCAACGAGGCTGGCTATGGCCAGAACTTCTCCGATGCCTACGATTGGGTGAAGCAATACGACCCAAGCCGTCCTTGCCAGTACGAGCGTGCTCTCTGGGAACGCGATGGCAGCGGCAAGAGCGACATCATGTGCCCTATGTACTACGGCTACGAAAACTGCATCCGCTACAGCGAGAGCGATGATCCACGTCCTCTCATCCAGTGCGAATATGCCCACGCCATGGGCAACTCCATGGGTGGTTTCAAGGAATATTGGGACCTTGTGCGCAAATATCCTAAATACCAGGGTGGATACATCTGGGACATGATCGACCAGGGACTCCGCGGCAAGAGTAAGGTCACCGGCCGCCAAATCTGGACCTATGGTGGCGACTACGGCGAAAACCGCCCTTCCGACAACAACTTCAACTGCAACGGTGTAGTTGCCCCGGATCGCAGTTTCAATCCTCATGCCTATGAGGTGCAATACTACTACCAGAACATCTGGACCACCCTCGAAGGCAACGATCTCGTCATCTTCAACGAGAATTTCTTCGTTCCTCTCAAGGGTGAGGTCGAGTGGACCATCATGGCCGAGGACGAGAAAGTCACTTCGGGCCGCCACATTCTCGATGGACTCAACATTCAGCCTCAGCAGAAGGGCCGCATCACCATAATGGATATCAACGACATCAAGGCCAACTCTCGCTATGCCGGCAAGGAACTCGTACTCAACCTCGTATACACCCAAGACCGCCGACAGATAGCCCACGACCAGATTGTGCTGCGCCCTTATCAGTTCCCGGAAATCTCCGAAATTTCCGGAACTTCCGGCAAATCCGGCAAATCCGGAACTGCCAACACTCTCCAGGCCAGCGATGTCAAGGTCACTTTCAACCCTGAGACTGGTTTCATCAATAGCTACGAAGTTGCCGGCCGTCAGATGCTCGAGGCTGGAAGCAGCATCACTCCTGACTTCTGGCGCGCTCCTACCGACAACGACCACGGTGCCGGAATGCAGAAGTCGCTGCGTGCTTGGAGAAATCCAGAACTCAAGCTGAAGTCTCTAACCTCTAACCTCTCATCTCTCACCTGTCTCTACGACCTTCCTCAGCTCAAGGCTCAGCTCTCTCTCACCTACGTGATGCAAGAAGACGGAAGCCTCATCGTCACCGAGAACCTCACTGTCGACAAGGATGCCCACAAGATGCCTCAGATGCTGCGCTATGGCATGAAACTCGATATGCCAAAGGCCTACGACAACATCCTCTTCTATGGTGATGGACCATTCGAAAACTACTGTGACCGCAATGGTGCTTCCCAACTCGGAGTCTATCGCCAAGAGGTTGCCGATCAATACTATGGATATATCCGTCCTCAGGAGTCTGGAAACAAGACCCAGGTACGCTGGTGGCAGATGATAGACCGCTATGGTCACGGACTCAAGTTCTATGCCGGCGAACCACTCGAATGCCAGGCCATCAACTACACCTACGACGATCTCGACCCATCCGACCACAAGGAGCAGTGGCACAGCGGCGACCTCACTCCTCGCAGCTACGCCTCCGTACATATTGCCCAGAAAGAGATGGGTATAGGATGTGTCAACTCCTGGGGAGCATGGCCACTCCGAGAGTACCAGATGCCATACCAGGATCGCTCCTTCACATTCGTCATCGCCCCACTGAAGTAGCGAAAACGACATCCCAAAACGTATATAAAAGAGCCACCCTCACCATGGTGGCTTTTTTTGTTGTCCACCAGGCCTTTTTTCAACTTTTTAGCCAACAGCCAATGCCAACAGCCAACAGCCAACAGCCAACAGCCAATGCCAACAGCTCGCTCACAGAGCGATTAAAAAAAATTTTGCTTTGTGCGGATTTTTTTGTATATTTGCACTTCGAAACTATAAAAACAAACGATTATGCCCAAAGTCTTGCTCTATATAACGGCTAAGGTTATCTGGAATTTCTTGTTCTACAACAAGGATTTCAATGAGAATAGAGCACATGTGCATATTGGCAAGAAGGACACGGTTCAGCTATGTAAAATATGGCTCGAACCCGAAATAGCAGTTTCAAAGCAAGGAGATCTGACAGATGCACAACTAAAAGAGGTTTTAGATTTGGTTAGGGAACATCAATCCAAACTTATGAGGCAGTGGAATAATTTTAAGCAAGGGAAATCAATCAGAATAATAAAAATAAAGAAATAGCGTATTATGTTCAGAAAAGAAGGTTTTTGGGGAGAAATTCCACAAATTACATCAGTTGCTTTTCCGAAACGCGGGAAGTTTCAGGTGGGATTCAAAGATGGCAGGATTGTCATCATGCCTACATCTGCATTTCCGTGCCTTAGGAAGGTACGTACCAACGAGCGCAAAGATTGGTACCTCATTGGCAACGGAATCACCTGGGATTCTTGCCCGGAAGTAATACATGTTGAGCAGATACTTGGCGATTATCATAAAAATTCACACGAAGTATAATATAACACCCCTCCCTGCTGGTAGGGCAGGATATAAGCCGTACAAAAAGTCACCATTATGGTGGCTTTTTTTGTTGTCCACCAAGCTTTTTTCGGAACTTTTTAGCCAACGGTCAACAGCCAATGCCAACAGCTCGCTCACAGAGCGATTGAAAAAAAAATTTTGCTTTGTGCGGATTTTTTTGTATATTTGCATTCGACTTGGTTAGCCTCTATGGGCTGG
>R03__coassemble_234_pt1 | contig 35196 bp, 22 predicted proteins | sample R03__metabat2_high_PE_038 | metagenome-assembled genome bin R03 | reverse complement strand
TATACATGCAAACTGAATTTCTTAATTTCTTAAATTCTTAAATTCTTAAATTTTTGTGTCTTTTCCTGAATAAGGTTTACTCTACTGCTGTTGCTGGGCAAAATAGATTTCCACACACCTATTTATTAGAGATTAACAGCATTTGGGGCAGTGGAGTGGTGGAGGAAGGAGAGGACATTGTCGCTAGCTATATCGACAAGGCGTTGACGGGCTTCGGTGGTGGCCCAGGCTATGTGGGGGGTGAGATAGCAGTGGGGAGCACCGATGAGCGGTGAGGATGCCGAGGCTGGTTCGACGGAGAGCACATCGGCTCCATAACCACGAAGACGGCCACTGCGCAGGGCTTCGGCCACATCGGCCTCAACAACGAGACCGCCACGACCGGTGTTGATGAGTATGGCTCCGGGACGCATAAGGGCGAGTGTGGAGCGGTTGATGAGTCCTGTGTTTTCGGCTGTGAGTGGACAGTGGAGGGTGATGATGTCGCTCTGGCTGAGCAGTTCAGGGAGCGGAACCCTTTGAGGGGTTCGGAGAGGTTCTGAGGGTTCTGAGGGTTCTGAGGGTTCTGAAGGTTCTGAAGGTTCTGAGGGATCTGAGGGTTCTGAGGGTTCTGAGGGTTCTTGAACTCTTGAACTCTCCAGGGCCAGGACCTGCATGCCAAACGCTTCCGCCACACGGGCTACGGAGCGACCTATGTTGCCATAGCCGATGATGCCGAGAGTCTTGCCAGCGAGTTCGGTGAGCGGTGTGTCCCACCAACAGAAATTGCGGCTCCGGCACCACTGGCCAGCAGCATTGGCATCGGCATAGTGGGCGACCTGGCAAAGGATGTTGAGGATATGGGCCCAGGTGAACTGAGTGACACTGTCGGTGCTGTAGGCGGGGATATTGGTGACCACTATGCCCCGTTCGGTGGCAGCGGCGATGTCGACCACGTTGTAGCCAGTGGCCAGCACGCCGATATATCGCAACCGTGGCAGTTGGGCAATGACAGAACGGTCGAGCACCACCTTGTTGGTAAGCACCAGTTCGGCATCGCGGCAGCGGCGAACGGTGTCGGAGGCGTCGGTGTGGTCGTAGAAATGGACTTGGCAGCAGGACTGGAGCCGTTGCCAGGAGAACTGAGGCGGCATGAAAGCAAAGCCATCGAGAATTACGAGATGCATAGGAGGTTAGAGGTTAGAGAATGTTGGATGAAATTTTTCGCAAAGTTACGAAAAATTTTGTACATATCCAAATTTTAGAGCAAGAGTTGTAGATTTTTTCACAAAAATAAAAAAATCGGTAATGTAACTAAAAAAATTTGGTGGTTTGAAAAAAAATGACTATATTTGCATTTGGAAAGTTTTTGCAGCGAAATTAACCATATATAAAAACAAAATAAGACTATGAACGTAAACGGAAGCATCAGCGGACTCAAGGCTGAAGATTTCAAAAAAGTGATTGACGGTAAGCAGGTTGACCTCTTCTTCCTCAGGAACAACAAGGGTTGTGAGGTGGCAGTGACTAACTATGGCGGTGCACTGGTGGCCATTATGGTGCCTGACAAGGACGGCAAAATGGGCAATGTGATTCACGGGCACGACAACATCGACGACGTGGTAAACAGTCCGGAACCATATCTGAGCACACTCATAGGCCGTTATGGCAACCGCATATGCAAGGGTAAGTTCACCCTGGACGGAGTGGAGTACAGCCTGGCCATAAACAACGGTCCGAATGCCCTGCACGGTGGTCCTACGGGTTTCCACAAGAGAGTGTGGGACGCAGAGCAGATTGACGGTCAGACCCTGAAGCTGCACTACACCGCAGCCGACATGGAAGAAGGGTTCCCTGGGAAGTTTGACATCACAGTGGTTTACACATTTACCGATGAAAATGAGCTAAAAATAGACTATAAGGGTACGACAGACAAGAAGACAATCGTGAACATGACCAACCACGGTTATTTCGCCATTGCAGGAATTGCCAACCCTACCCCATCGATCGAGGACCTGGAATGCCAGATAAATGCCGACTTCTACATTCCGATTGACGACACAAGCATTCCACTCGGCGAAGTGGCACCGGTTGACGGTACTCCATTTGACTTCCGCACACCGAAGGCTGTGGGCAAGGACATAGACCGCCCAGGCGACGTGCAGGTGAAGAACGGTGCAGGATATGACCACTGTTTCGTGGTGAACAAGAAGGAAGTGGGCGAACTGGCCTTTGCTGCCAAGATACGTGACCCGAAGAGTGGCAGAACTATGGAGGTGTGGACCACCGAACCGGGAGTGCAGGTATATACCGACAACTGGGCAGACGGCTATCCACTGCAGTTTGGCTGCACAGCCCCACGCCGCTCGGCCATCTGTTTTGAGGCACAGCACTTCCCAGACAGTCCTAACCGCCCATACTTCCCAAGCGTGGTGCTCAACCCTGGCGAGGAATATACACAGACTACTATTTATAAGTTTGGAGTTTAGAGAGGTTAGAGGTTAGAGAGATTTAATCAATTATTTAATAAATTAAAACAATGAGTAACAAACAAAAACAATGGGGTGCAATTATCGTGATGATTGCCCTGTTTGCAATGATTGCCTTCGTGACCAACCTGTGTTCACCAATGGGCGTGATTGTAAAGAACCAATTCGGCTGTTCGAACTTCATGGCCATGATTGGTAACTACGGAAACTTCATGGCATATCTGGTGCTGGGTATTCCTTCGGGTATGTGTCTGAAGAAGTTCGGTTACAAGAAGACAGCCCTCATCGCCCTGGTGATGGGTATTGTAGGTATTCTGATTCAGTGGATGAGTGGTTGGGACAACATCGGCGGTTTCGGTACATACCTGGTAGGTGCACTGATTTCGGGAGGCTGCATGTGTATGCTGAACACAGTGGTGAACCCAATGCTCAACCTGCTCGGTGGTGGTGGCAACACGGGAAACCAGTTGATCCAGACCGGCGGTGTGTTTAACTCAGCAGCAGCAGTGGCAGTGTATATCATCATGGGAGCCCTCATCGGTGATGCCACCAAGGCACATATTGCTGATGCAACTCCGGCATTGTTTATTGCACTGGCAATCTTCGTGATCGGATTTATAGTAATTCTCTTCACCCGCATCGACGAACCACAGCAACAGCCTGTAGAGGTTAAGGGCGAGAAGGACAAGCACAGCGCTATGTCGTTCCGTCACTTCGTGCTCGGCGTGCTGGCCATCGGTCTCTATGGCAGTATCGAGATGGGTCCTCCGGGATTCATACTCCAGTATCTTACAGCCCAGCCAGATGCAGCGACTCCAGGTCTGGGAATGGACGCAGGCTATGCAGGAACCCTCGGAGCAGTGTTCTTCATCCTGATGCTCATAGGACGATTCGTAGGAGCATCTATCGGCGGCAAGGTATCGACCAAGGCCATGATGACTACGGTAAGCACACTGGCAATCGCATTGATCGGTGTAGGAATTTTCCTGCCACAGACGCTGACCCTCAGCATTCCTGGTATCGACTACGTACAGATGAGCCTCATCTGGGGCGAAGTGCCAGTAAGCATCTTCTGCTTCCTGCTCGTAGGTCTATGTGCATCAGTGATGTGGGGCGGTATATTCAACCTTGCTACAGAAGGACTTGGTAAGTACACCGCAATGGCATCGGGTATCTTCATGACCATGGTCTGCGGTTTCGCCATCACAGTAGCCATCCAGGGTTGGGTAGCCGACATCAGCGGCAGTTATCTGATCAGCTTCTTCGTGCCACTGGCATGTGGAGTATATATCCTCTACTACACCCTCATCGGCAGCAAGAATGTCAACACCGATATTCCGGTAGAATAGTTTTTTTGCTACTAGCAAAAAATTTCGACCAAATATTAACTAATAAAATATAACATATGAAATTAACTATTGACGACGTAAGAAGTCGTTTCGTAAAGCATCTTGGCGGAGAAGAGCCAGGCAGTGTATATGCATCTCCAGGTCGCATCAACCTCATCGGTGAGCACACCGACTACAACGGCGGATTCGTGTTCCCGGGAGCAGTGGAACAGGGAATGATTGCAGAAGTGCGCCCTAACGGTACAAGAAAGGTACGCGCATACGCGATAGACCTCAAGGACTACGACGAATTTGACATCGACGACGAGAAGGGACCTAACGGCACCCACTTCCGCTACATCTATGGTGTGGTTCGCGAAATGATGGCCCTGGGAGTACCGGTAGAAGGATTCGACACAGCCTTTGCAGGCGATGTGCCACTCGGAAGCGGTATGTCTTCGTCTGCAGCACTCGAGAGTACTTTTGCCTACGCCCTCAACGACCTCTTCGGCGAGAACAAGATCGACAAGATGACCCTTGCAAAAGTTGGTCAGGCCACAGAGCACAAGTATATCGGCGTGAACTGCGGTATCATGGACCAGTTTATCTCCGTACACGGCAAGAAGGGCAACCTCGTACGCCTCGACTGCCGCAGCGGTGAGTTTGCATATTTCCCTTGGAGACCAAAGGGTTACAGACTGCTGCTCGTGAACTCATGCGTAAAGCACGAACTCGTAGGCAGTCCATACAACGACCGCCGCAAGAGCTGCGAAGACGTAGTGGCTGAGATCAGCAAGTTCAAGCCAGGCGTAGAGACCCTGCGCGACTGTACCTGGGAAGACCTCGACAAGGTGAAGGATGCAGTGGGCGAAGTAAACTATCGCCGTGCGAAGTTCGTGCTTGGCGAAGTGGACCGCGTGCTGGCAGTGTGCGAAGCCCTCGAGGCAGACGACTACGAGACTGTAGGCGAGAAGATGTACGAAACCCACGACGGTCTGAGCAAGGACTACGAGGTGAGCTGCGAAGAACTCGACTTCCTCGTTGACGTTGCACGCGACTGTGGTGTTACCGGAGCCCGTATCATGGGTGGCGGTTTTGGTGGCTGTTCGATCAACCTCGTTCGCAACGAACTCTACAGCACTTTCGTAGAGCAGGTTCAGAAGCAGTTTAAGGACAAGTTTGGCAAGGAGTGCAAGATCATCGATGTTGTCATCGGCGACGGCTCACGCAAGCTTTGCTAAGTAATAAAAAGAAGGCGCTGCGGCGCCTTCTTTTTTGAAGGGGAGTTCAAGGGGGCATGAAGCACTGAATGTGCTTCTGCTTGCGACGAAGAGAGGTTTATCTCTCCAGAGGAGTTTCTTACAAGTGGAGTTCAAGGGACGATAGTTGTGCTGATGTTTTTTATTATATGATTATGCAGAAGACTGAGACTAAGAGTCTGGTGGTTGAGTCGTTTAATACCGACTTCGAGCGCAGGCTGAATTTTGAGACTTTGGGTCGGGATTTGCTCAATACTGCCGAGCAGCATGCCGACAGACGTGGGTTTGGGGTGAACGACATACGGCCCCAGAACCATGCGTGGGTACTTTCACGTCTCGTGATTGAGATGAAGGAAATGCCCATGATGTTTACCGAGATGGAGATAACCACCTGGGTGGAAAGCATCTACCGGCTTTTCACCAACCGAAACTTTGCTATCCGAACCAAGGATGGTGAGGATATAGGCTATGCCCGTTCCGTATGGGCCATGATAGACCGCACAACCAGGCAACCTATAGAACTCGAGCAGCTCTACGGTGACAGGTTTGCGCCATACCTCTCCCCAGAGATCCCCTGCCCCATCGCTCCGCAGACAAGGCTGAGGCCGATGAAGGTTCAAGGGGTTCAAGAGGTTCAAGAGGTTCAAGAGGTTCAAGAGTATCGGCCCGTGGTGAGTGATATCGACTACAATGGGCATGTGAACAGCATAAAGTATATACAGCATATGTGCGATATGTTTTCGCTCGAATATTATCGGGAACACCATCTCAGGCGCATAGAAGTGGCATATATCAACGAAAGTAAGTTTGGCGACACGCTACAAATGTACAAGCAGGAAATCGAACCCCAGAAGTATCAGATTGAAGTGAGGAAAAACAACTCCGAAACCGTCATTCGGGGTATGGTTTGTTTCGAATAATCCGACAACCTCTGCTGTTGTTATCGCACACGGAAAAATATTATATATTTTCCGTGATTTTTTTTTGGTTGTTTCTTTTTTTTTTATTAACTTTGTAGTGGGAAAACTATAGATGCCATGGAATCCATGGAAGCTATGGAAGCTATAGAAGCTATAGAAACCATAGAAACCATAGAAACTATAGAAACCATAGAAACTATAGAAACTATAGAAACCATAGAAACTATAGAAACCATAGAAACTATAGAAACCATTAATATAAAAAAAAACAAACCTATGAAAAAGTCAATCTTTTTGTTTGGTGCTGCTGTGGCAATCATGTGTGGTTGTGGTCAGCAGTCTGAAAGCACTGAAGGAGGTCTTACGGCCTCTGGTCTTAATCCTGCTGATTTCGACACACTCTACTCGGGTGTGGTCTATGACGACAGCACAGAATCCTATGCCGCTCTGGAAGAAGGCGAAAGTAAGAAGGTGGAGCTCATCACGCTCACTAATGCAAACGGAATGGAAGTATGCGTAACCAACTTCGGAGGCCGTATCGTTTCCATCATGGTTCCAGACAAGAACGGCGAGATGAAGGACGTGGTCCTGGGTTTTGACAAGGCAGAAGACTATTTCCCTTGGAACAACACAACCGACTTCGGTGCATCCATCGGTCGCTATGCCAACCGCATCAACCAAGGTCAGATCACAGTTGAGGGCGAGACCATCCAACTCCCTCAGAACAACTTCGGTCACTGCCTCCATGGCGGTTTCACCGGCTGGCAGTATCAGGTTTATGACGTAGAGTCAGAGAGCGACAATGCCGTGACACTCGTGATGAACAGTCCTGACGGCGACAACAATTTCCCTGGCAATGTAGAGGCAAAGGTGACCTACACCCTCATAGAAGACAACTCAATCGAGATTGCCTACGAAGCCACAACCGACAAGGAGACCGTCATCAATATGACCAACCACAGCTATTTCAACCTCCACGGCGACCCTACACAGCCAATCACAGACTGTCTGCTCACCATCGATGCCGACAACTTCACACCGGTTGACGACACCTACATGACCACAGGTGAGATTGCCCCTGTAGAAGGTACTCCAATGGACTTCCGCACAGCCAAGGCCATAGGCGAAGAGATTGAAAACTTCGATTATGAGCAGCTGAAGAACGGCAACGGCTACGACCACAACTGGGTGCTCAACACCAAGGGCGATGCCGAAACAGCATGTGTGACACTCGTATCTCCTGTCACAGGCATCAAACTCGAAGTGTTCACCAACGAACCAGGTATCCAGGTATATACAGGCAACTTCCTCGACGGTAGTGTCACTGGCAAGAAGGGCATCACATACAACCAGCGCGTGGCTGTATGTCTTGAGACCCAGAAGTATCCTGACTCACCAAACAAGCAGTGGGAAGAGTCCAACGCCTATCTCAAGGCCGGCGAGACCTACGTGAGCTACTGCCGCTACAAGTTCAGTGTGGAAGAATGAAATTTTAATTTTAAAAAATAAAGAAAAATATGAATTTTTTAAGCATCAATTGGATGTCGCACGAGTTTATCGGCATTGACTGGGCCGTACTCGCAATTGGCGTCATCGGAGTGGTCTGGGCCGTTTGGCACGCAATCGTGAAGGACAAGAAAGCCCAGAAAGGTGAAGACTCATCAGCTTATCTGTTTGGTAAGGGCGAGCCTTGGTATGTAATCGGTATGGCCATCTTTGCCGCCAACATTGGTTCGGAGCACCTCGTAGGTCTCGCAGGTACCGGAGCAAAGAACGGCGTAGGTATGGCCCACTGGGAGATGCAGGGATGGATGATCCTCATCCTCGGTTGGTTGTTCGTACCATTCTACGAACTCCTCATCAACAAGATGGGCAAGATCATCACCATGCCAGACTTCCTAAAGTTCCGCTACACCCAGCGCACAGGTTCTTGGCTCTCGATAATCACCCTCGTGGCCTACATCCTCACCAAGGTGAGCGTCACAGCCCTCACAGGTGGTATTTTCTTTGAATATCTCTGGGGTATCAACTTCTGGTACGGAGCCGTAGGACTCATCGTAATCACCACCATCTTCACCGTATTCGGCGGAATGAAGGGTGTGATGACTCTGTCTGCCATCCAGACTCCAATCCTCATCGTAGGTTCGTTCCTGGTGCTCTTCTTGGGTCTCGGTGCACTCGGAGGAGGTAACATCGCCGAAGGTTGGACCACAATGATGGACTACTGCAACCAACTCAACAACGGTTACGGCACCACCCATATGTTCCACTGGGAACAGGGTGACGGACTCTATGCCGAATATCCTGGATTCGTGGTATTCATCGGTGCCAGCATCATCGGTTTCTGGTACTGGTGTACCGACCAGCACATCGTTCAGCGTGTACTCGGTCAGACTCCTGGCGAGAGCAATGTAGAGGTTATGAAGCGTGCCCGCCGCGGTACTATCGCTGCAGGTTTCTTCAAGGTGCTCCCTGTATTTATGTTCCTCATCCCTGGTATGATTGCCGCAGCCCTTGCACAGGATCCAAACTCTGGTTTCGCAATGGGTGCTGACGAGACCGACGCTGCATTCGCCCTGATGGTGAAGTCAGTTCTTCCTGCAGGTGTGAAGGGTATCGTAACCATCGGTTTCATCTGTGCACTGGTAGCATCCCTGGCTGCATTCTTCAACTCTTGTGCAACCCTCTTCACCGAGGACTTCTACAAGCCTCTGAAGAAGAACATGAGCGAGGCCCACTACGTATTCGTAGGCCGTACCGCAACCGTTGTAGTCGTTATCCTCGGTTTTGCTTGGCTGCCTATCATGATGAAGATGGACACACTCTATAGTTATCTGCAGGGTATTCAGTCGCTGCTCGCTCCAGCAATGGTGGCTGTGTTCACCCTTGGTATCCTGTCGAAGAAAATCACTCCAAAGGCCGGTGAATGGGGACTCATCTTCGGTTTCATCGTCGGTATGCTGCGCCTTGTCACCAATGTCTTCACCGACACAGGCAAGGCTGCAATGGACGGAGCATTCTGGGATGCCACTACATGGTTCTGGCAGACCAACTGGCTCGTATTCGAGTGCTGGTTGCTGGTAGCTATCGTGGTGCTGATGGTGGCTGTGTCGTTCGTCACTCCGAAACCAACCCAGGCACAGGTAGATGCCATCACTTTCACCTCCGACTTCAAGAAGTCCATCCGTGAGAGCTGGAACGTTTGGGATATCGTTGGCACCCTGTTCGTAGTAGGACTCTGTGCAGCATTCTATTGCTATTTCTGGTAAACAAAAGACTATGTTAGAAGAACTGAAGCAAAAAGTATTCAAGGCTAATGTCGACCTGGTTCGGCATGGCCTTGTCATCTTCACTTGGGGCAATGTCAGTGGCATCGACCGCGAGAAGGGGTTGGTAGTCATCAAACCTTCAGGCGTGGGATACGACAACATGACCGCCGACGACATGGTGGTGGTGGACCTAGAGACAGGCAAAGTGGTGGAAGGCGACCTCAATCCGTCGAGCGACACGCCTACCCATCTGGTACTCTACAAGGCATTTCCTAATATCCAGGGAGTGGTACACACCCACTCTACCTACGCCACAGCATTTGCACAGGCCGGCCGTGACATTCCGAACATCGGAACCACCCATGCCGACTATTTCTACAAGGACATCCCTTGTACCCGCGACATGACCGAGGCCGAGGTAAAAGGTCAGTACGAACTCGAGACAGGCAATGTCATCGTTGACGAAGTGCTCAACATCCGTGGCATCAATCCTGACCACACACCTGCAGTGCTGGTCAAGAACCACGGTCCGTTTGCCTGGGGCACAAGTCCCGACAACGCTGTGTACAACGCCAAGGTGATGGAGGAATGTGCCAAGATGGCCTTCGTGGCCCTCACCGTAAACCCCGAGACCACGATGAATCCTCTCCTGGTAGAAAAGCACTACATGCGCAAGCATGGACCTAACGCCTATTATGGTCAGCGTCGCTGACCATAATAGCTATGGAAACCATGGAAACTATGGAAGCCATGGAAACTATGGAAACTATGGAAACTATAGAAACTATAGAAACTATAAAAACTATAAAAACTATAAAAACTATAAATTTTAATAACAATTAAAAAAACTTAAAACTATGTTTGAAAATTTAGAACTTTGGTGGGTGACTGGTGCACAGTTGCTCTATGGTGGTGACGCAGTGGTAAAGGTTGACGGTCACTCAAAAGAAATGGTAGAAGGTCTTAACGCTTCTGGCAACATCCCTGTAAAGGTGGTTTACAAAGGCACAGCAAACTCTTCGAAGGAAGTAGAGGACATCATGAGTGCTGCCTCCAACGACCCTAAGTGTGCAGGTGTAATCACATGGATGCACACATTCTCTCCAGCCAAGATGTGGATCAAGGGACTCCAGGCATTGCGCAAGCCTCTGCTCCATTTCCACACACAGTACAACACCGACATTCCTTGGGACTCTATCGACATGGACTTCATGAACCTCAACCAGAGTGCTCACGGCGATATCGAGTTCGGTCACATATGCACACGCATGCGCGTACCTCGTAAAGTAGTTGTAGGTCACTGGAAGAGCGAAGCTGCTCAGAAGCAGATTGCCGTTTGGGCTCGTGCTGCTGCCGGTGTTGCCGATGCACACAACGTACGCTGTCTGATGTTCGGTATGAACATGAACAACGTTGCTGTAACCGATGGCGACCGTGTTGAATTCGAACAGCGTCTCGGCTACCATGTTGACTACTACCCAGTTTCTTCACTGATGGAGTACTACAAGAAGGTTACCGATGCAGAGGTTACTGAACTCGTTGAGGAGTACAAGAAGCTCTATACCATCAAGATTGACGAGAGTGGCGAAGAGGTTTACTGGGAGAAGGTACGCAATTCTGCAAAGGCTGAAATCGCTCTGCGCCGAGTGTTGGCTGACGAAGGTGCTACTGCCTTCACAACCAACTTCGACGACCTCGGTGGTGCTGATGTCGACGATCCTAACTTCCTCGGTTTCGACCAGATTCCTGGACTCGCTTCTCAGCGTCTCATGGCTGAAGGCTACGGATTCGGTGCTGAAGGTGACTGGAAGACAGCCTGTCTCTACCGCACATGCTGGGTAATGAACCAGGGTCTTGCAAAGGGTTGTTCGTTCCTCGAGGACTACACACTCAACTTCGCTGCCGACTGCACTTCAAGTCTGCAGAGCCACATGCTCGAGGTTTGTCCTATGATTGCATCCGACAAGCCAAAGCTCGAGGTACACTTCCTCGGAATCGGTATCCGCAAGCAGCAGACTGCACGTCTCGTCTTCACTTCAAAGACAGGTGCCGGTATCAAGGCTACAGTTGTTGACCTTGGCAACCGCTTCCGTCTCATCACCAGTGAGGTAGAGTGCATCGAACCTAACCCAATGCCTAAGCTCCCTGTAGCTTCTGCTCTCTGGGTTCCACAGCCTACATTCGAAATAGGTGCTGGTGCATGGATCCTCGCCGGTGGTACTCACCACAGTGCATTCTCTTACGACCTCACAGCCGAATACTGGGAGGACTTCGCTGAGATGGTTGGCGTTGAATACATCAACATCGACAAGAACACTACTATCTGTGGCTTCAAGCAGCAGCTCCGCAACAACGAAGTGTATTTCATGCTCAACAAAGCGCTGAAGTAATATGACTGCAAAACAGACAATCATAGAGGGTAAAGCCATTCTCGGTATCGAGTTTGGTTCTACCCGTATCAAGGCCGTTCTCATCGACGACGAGAACCGTCCTATAGCTCAGGGCAGCCACACATGGGAAAACCAACTCGTTGACGGTCTCTGGACCTATAGCATCGAGGCCATCTGGTTCGGTCTTCAGGACTGCTATGCCGACCTTCGCAAGAATGTGCTCGAACAGTACGACTGCGAAATCGAGACCCTCGCCGGAATAGGTATCAGTGCCATGATGCACGGCTACATGGCTTTCAACAAGCAGCAGGAAATTCTCGTTCCTTTCCGCACTTGGCGCAACACCAACACCGGCAAGGCTGCAGCGGCTCTCTCCGAACTGTTTGTATACAACATTCCTCTCCGCTGGAGTATCTCGCACCTCTATCAGTGCATACTCGAGGACAACGAGCATGTGAAGGACATCGACTTCCTCACCACCCTCGCTGGCTATATCCACTGGCAGCTCACAGGCGAAAAGGTGCTGGGTATCGGCGATGCTTCGGGTATGATTCCTGTAGATCCTCAGACCAAGACCTACAATGCAACAATGGTTGACCGTTTCAACCATCTCATCGAACCTAAGGGCTATCCATGGAAACTCCTCGACATACTGCCAAAGAGTCTCCTTGCAGGCGAGAATGCAGGTTTCCTTACTCCTGAGGGCGCACACCGTCTCGACATCTCAGGCCACCTGAAACCAGGCATTCCTCTCTGTCCTCCTGAAGGCGATGCAGGAACCGGAATGGTTGCCACCAATGCCGTAAAGCAGCGTACAGGTAATGTATCTGCAGGTACGTCTTCGTTCTCGATGATCGTGCTGGAGAAGGACCTCAACAAACCTCACGAGGTTATCGACATGGTCACCACTCCTGACGGCAGTCTCGTGGCTATGGTACACTGCAACAACTGTACTTCCGACATCAATGCATGGGTGAAGATATTCAAGGAATATGCCGAACTTCTCGGTGTTGAGCAGGATACCATGACCCTCTACACCCGCCTCTTCAACGTGGCGCTGAAGGGTGACACCGACTGCGGTGGACTGATGTCATACAACTACATCTCAGGCGAACCTGTTGCCGGAATGGTTGACGGCCGTCCTCTGTTCGTTCGCAGTGCCAACGACAAGTTCAGTCTCGCCAACTTCATGCGTGCACACCTCTATGGTGCTATCGGCGTGCTGAAGTTTGGTAACGACATCCTCTTCAAGGAAGAAAACGTGAAGGTTGACCGCATCACAGGTCATGGTGGCTATTTCACCACTCCTGAGGTTGGTCAGCGCATGCTGGCTGCAGCACTCAACTCGCCTATCTCTGTAATGGAGACTGCTGGTGAAGGTGGTGCCTGGGGTATTGCCCTGCTGGCTGGCTACACAGTCTATTGTCAGGAGAGCGTAGCTGGTGTTCAGCAACCTAAGATGAACCTTGCCGACTGGCTCGACAAGATTGTCTTTGCAGGCAATGCCGGAACCACCATCTGCCCTACCCCAGAAGAGGTCGAAGGCTTCAACAGCTATCTCGAGACCTACAAGCAGTGCCTCCCAATCCAGGCCGCAGCAGTAGTAAACAAAAAACTCTAGAACATCTAGAAAATTCTAGAAAATTCTAGAAAACTCTAGAAAACTCTAGAAAACTCTAGAAAGTTCTAGAAAATCTAGCAAACATAAAACAATGCACAACAAAATTTCAACTCTTAACCACGCAGCAGACAACATCCGTATCCTCGCTGCGTCAATGGTAGAGAAGGCAAAGTCCGGTCACCCGGGCGGAGCCATGGGTGGGGCTGATTTCATCAATGTACTCTACTCAGAATTCCTGCAGTACGACCCTGAGAACCCAGCATGGAAGGGCCGCGACCGTTTCTTCCTCGATCCTGGTCACATGGCTCCTATGCTCTATTCCCAGCTCGCACTGATAGGAAAATTCTCTCTCTCTGAACTCGCAAACCTCCGTCAGTGGGGTTCGCCTACTACAGGTCATCCTGAATTCGAAATAGCCCGTGGCATCGAGAACACCTCAGGTCCTCTGGGCCAGGGGCATGTCTTTGCCATCGGTGCTGCCATTGCGGCCAAGTTCCTTGCTGCCCACACTGGTAACCCTACATTCTCAAAGGAGACCATCTATGCCTATATCTCCGATGGTGGTGTGGAAGAAGAAATCTCTCAGGGTGGTGCCCGCATTGCAGGCATCCTCGGACTCGACAACCTGGTGATGTTCTACGACTCCAACGACATCCAGCTCTCCACCGAGACCAAGGTCGTGATGAACGAGGACACAGCAGCCAAATACCGTGCCCTGGGTTGGGAAGTGAAGGAAATCGTCGGCAATGATGCCGAGCAGATTCGCGAGGCTCTCGCTTGGGCTAAGCAGGTGAAGGGCAAACCAGCCCTCATCATCGGCAAGTGCATCATGGGCAAGGGTGCTCTCAAGGACGATGGTTCGTCTTACGAGGCCAACTGCAAGACTCATGGTGCTCCTCTCGGTGGCGATGCTTTCCGCAACACCGTGACGAACCTTGGCGGCAATCCTGACGATCCGTTCCAGATCTTCGACGATGTCAAGGCCATGTACGCTCAGCGTGCCGAAGAACTCAAGTCCATCGTGGCAGAATGCTATGCTGAAGAAGCTCAGTGGACTGCAGCCAACCCTGAGAAAGCCCAGCAGCTCGAAGACTGGTTCTCGGGCAAGGCTCCTCAGATTGACTGGACAGCCGTTCAGCAGAAGGCCAACGACTCTACACGCAGTGCAAGTGCTGCCTGTCTCAGTGCTCTGGCAGAGCAGGTTCCTAACATGATCTGTGCCAGTGCCGACCTCAGCAATTCCGACAAGACCGACGGCTTCCTCAAGAAGACTCATGCTCTCTCGGCCGACGACTTCTCGGGTGCCTTCTTCCAAGCTGGTGTTGCCGAACTCTCTATGGCTTGCTGCTGCATCGGTATGGCCCTGCATGGTGGTGTCATCCCTGCTTGCGGTACGTTCTTCGTGTTCTCCGACTATATGAAACCTGCTGTTCGTATGGCTGCCCTCATGGAGCTCCCTGTGAAGTTCGTCTGGACTCACGATGCATTCCGCGTAGGCGAGGACGGTCCTACTCACGAACCTGTTGAGCAGGAGGCCCAGATCCGCCTTATGGAGAAACTCCAGAACCACAGTGGCCGCAACTCCATGCTCGTTCTGCGTCCTGCAGATGCAAAGGAGACCACCGAGGCTTGGCGTCTTGCCATGGAGAACACCCAGACTCCTACTGGTCTCATCTTCTCCCGTCAGAACATCAACGACCTCCCTGTTGGCACTGACTACTCTCAGGCCTCCAAGGGTGCATACATCGTTGCCGGAAGCGACGAGAACCCAGACGTAGTACTCGTAGCCAGCGGCAGTGAGGTAAGCACACTCGTTGCAGGTGCCGAACTCCTGCGTCAGGATGGTGTAAAGTGCCGTATCGTAAGTGTTCCTTCCGAAGGGCTATTCCGTTCTCAGCCAGTGGAATACCAGCGCGAGGTACTCCCTTGCGGAGTGAAGCGTTTCGGTATGACAGCCGGACTGCCTGTAACCCTCGAAGGACTCGTTCCTGCCGAGACAGGCAAGGTATGGGGTCTCCGCAGTTTCGGATTCTCAGCACCATACAAGGTGCTCGACGAGAAACTCGGCTACACCGGTCAGAATGTCTACGATCAGGTAAAGTCAATGCTTTAAATACAGACTGATTCATAAAGAGAAGATGCACCCCTCACAGAGGTGCATCTTTCTTTTTTACAAGCTACTTCAAATCTCTCCTGCCAGGGAAATCTGCATCATCTTTTTCACCTCCCCGGCAGAGAGACCATCGCCGAAAAGGCGCATCAGTTTGGTGAGGGCAGCCTCGACTGTAGAGTCGTGGCCACTGATTACACCTATATTCTGCAGATGGAGTCCGGTTTCGTAGCGGTTCATCACCACGTTGCCACCGGCACATTGGGTGATGTTGACAATCACAAGTCCACGGTCCACATATTCCTTCAACAGGAGTGTGAGCCAATGCGATGTAGGTGCATTGCCGGAACCAAAAGTGCGCATTACGACACCCTTGAGTCCAGGTGTTTCGAGCATAGTGCGTACCGTGGATTCCTTGATACCCGGAAAGAGGCTCAACACCAGCATGTTGCAGTCCATATTGCGATGAGAGACGAGTGTGGCATCAGCCCTGTATGGGAGTATCCTCTGTGGGAAATAGTTGATATCGATGGCTATGGATGCAAGTTCCGGATAGTTAAACGAGCAGAACGCGTCGAAGGCATCAGCACTGCTCTTGGTGGTGCGGTTGCCACGCAGGAGTTTGTCGTGGAAGCAGATACATACTTCGGGTACGCGCGGAGCTCCTTCAAGTGTGGTGGCAGCAGCTATCTCTATTGCAGTTATGAGATTTTCGTTGCCATCGGTACGTCGCTTGCCTATAGGCAACTGGCTGCCTGTGAGCACTACGGGTTTGTTGAGTCCCTCGAGCATAAAGCTCAGTGCACTGGCCGTATAGGCCATGGTATCGGTGCCGTGAAGTATTACAAACCCATCGTAGAGAGAATAATGGTCTGCGATGATGTCAACGATATCCCGCCAGCGGTCCGGTCCCATATCGCTGGAATCTATAGGCAAGGTAAATTTCTCCACATCAACGTTTACATCCATCAGGGAGAGTTCTCTGAGAAGATGCAAAGTCTTGTCGAAATCCACAGCCTCAAGTGCACCATTGTGTGGATTTTCTTGCATTCCAATGGTACCTCCGGTGTATATTAGTAGAATCTTTTTCATAATTCGGCTGCAAATTTACAAAAAAAATTTGTAATTCCAATTTTTTATTGTAAATTTGCATAAAATTTTTCATACTATGAAGCAATTTCTATTATCTTTGGCAATAGTTTACTCTTCGATTGTTGTACATGCTCAGCGTACTAAAGAATGTTTTGACTTCGACTGGCAGTTCTGCGAAGAGGGGAGCACCACAACACAAAACATACAACTGCCTCACGACTGGAGCATAGGCAAGGAGTTTGACGGCCGACTGAGCGGCAGCGTGGCCAACCTGCCAGGTGGCGTAGGGATTTACACAAAGACATTCTTTGTGTCGAAGAAGGACAAGGACAAGATTGTTACCATTCTCTTCGATGGCATATACTCTCGCAGCGACGTATGGATTAATGGCCAACACCTGGGGTTCAGACCTTATGGATTCGGCTATATAGACTACGACCTAACACCCTATATAATATATGGGGATGACAACGAGATAAAGGTCAGGGTTAACAATCCAAATGGTCACGAAGATGTGGCGCGATGGTATACCGGCTGCGGCATAAACCGACACGCGTGGCTGATAAAGACCAACAAACAGCATTTGGATCTCTACTGCAACGCCATCGTCGCCAACGTAGACGGTACTGTCAATGTCAAGACTTCTTACGAAAGTCAAGGTAAGAATATGAAGGTGAAATACACGATCACCGACCCTCAAGGCAAGGTGGTGGTGAAGGACGGCAGCAGTACGATGAAAGTTGCGAATCCTTTGTTTTGGGATATCGACAGTCCACACCTATATACACTCACCACACGCCTATACTCCAACGGTAAACTGGTTGACGAGACGAGCGAACGGTTCGGTTTCCGCACTGCCGAATTCACTTCGGACCAGGGTTTCCTGCTAAACGGAAGAAGGGTAAAACTGCAGGGGTTCTGTCTGCATCAGGACGATGCATGCCTGGGAGCAGCATTGCCACGGAGAAGCATGGAGCGAAAGTTGCAAAAATTTAAGGAGTTTGGCTGCAATGCAGTACGCTGCAGCCATAACCAACCTGCGCCAGAATTTCTGGACCTCTGCGACGAACTGGGACTCGTGGTTATTGACGAAGCCTTCGACAAATGGAAATCGGGCTATTATGCAGAGTATTTCGACGAGTGGTGGCAGCACGACCTGGAGAACATGCTGATGCGCGACAGAAACCATCCTTCCGTTGTATTGTGGAGCATCGGCAACGAACTGAAAGAGGCCTGGAACGCTGACAATGAGGGGGTGGAACGGGCCAGGATGCTTCAGGACTTCGTGCATCGGTTCGACCCTACCCGTCAGGTATGCCTTGCATGCCAGAACAACCACCAAGACCACTTTGCGGGGGTAACCGATGTCGTGGGATACAACTATCAGGAACAGCGCATGCTAAGTGACCACAAGAAGTTTCCGGAGAGGCTGTTTGTGGTAACCGAGCAGTTGCCATATTACCAAGGAGCAGAGGGCAACATACGCTCATACGACACCGATAATCCGTGGAACGTGATTGCTGACAACGACTTCATTGCCGGCGGATTTCTGTGGACTGGTACCGACTACATCGGCGAAGCTTCGTGGCCTTCACACGGATGGCCGGGAGGATTGATGGACATAGCCCTAAACGAAAAGCCAAGGGCAATGTTTCTGAAAGCAATGTGGAATCCAGACAGACCTATGGTTGGCATCGCAGTGAAGGACAATGCACTCAACATAGACCATGGACGTGACCTGTGGCAATGGCCTCCAATGGCTGCCATATGGAACTTCCCTAAAAGCTATGAAGGGCTCGTGATGGAGGTAAATACCATAACCAACTGCGAGCGTGTGGTATTGTTTCTCAACGGAAAAAAGATGGGCGACAAGCGCACTGCGGATTTTAAGAACCACACCATCGTGTGGAATGTGCCATTCACCCCAGGAGAGATTCATGCCTGTGGAATCAACGGCAGCGACACTGTGGCATGCTATCGAATCAAGACAGCCGGAGAACCAGTAAAACTCATCGCCGAGGCAGATCGTACATCGCTGAACGCTGATGGACAAGACCTGTGCTATGTACAGATGGAACTGCTTGACAAGGACGGCACCCTGGTGCAGCATATAGACCGTAGAGTATCCGGGACAGTGAAAGGCGAAGGTCGGCTCATGGGACTCATAAACACTAATCTTGTGCGGACTACACCTTTTACATCGACTTCCGACATGACCTATTTCGGTCGCTGCTTTGCCATCATTCAGACCACACGCACTCCAGGGCCTATAGAACTTACCCTCGACGTAGAAGGTCTGGCAGCCCCAGTAAAGGTATTACTCTCATCACACTAACCGGCTAACCACTTAACCGGCTTAATCGGCGCCAAAGGCACCATAGCAACTACCCTTTTTTGTACTCCGAAGGGCTGACTCCGTAGATTTGCTTAAACACGGCAGAGAAGGTGGAAACCGACTTAAATCCAACGGCGTCGCTCACAGCCGTGATATCGTAGTCCTTGTCTTTCAGCATCTCGGCAGCCTTGCGCAGACGAATGCCTTTCAGGAAGTCGCGTGGAGTCTGACCTGTGAGTTCCTTGAGCTTGCGATGCAGATGCACACGACTCACCCCGACCTTGTCAGCAATGAGTTCAATGCTCAGGTTTTCGTTTGAGAGTTCATCGTTCACAACATTCATGATTCTCTGCAGCAGATGCTCATCGGGCGATACCTGCTCCCGTTTTTCTATCACGATCTGCTCATGAGCCTGCCCCACATATTTTCCCATCAACATCCTGCGATTTTCCATCAGGGTTTTCACACGCGTGATAAGCACATCCATCGAGAATGGTTTTGTCACATAGGCATCGGCTCCTGTCTCAAGTCCCTCGATGCGCTCCTGATCTGTAACCTTAGCCGTGAGCATCACTACAGGCAGATGATTTGTATTGTAATTGGTCTTTATACGCTTACAGAGTTCAAAACCATCCATCAACGGCATCATCACATCGGTAATTACGAGACCTGTGGTAGCAACATTCTGCAGGATATAGTTCCAACCCTCTTCACCATTGCTGCACTGATATGTACGGATTTTTACGGCAGCCAATTCTTCGGCTACATACTGACGAATGGCTTCATCGTCTTCTACGATGAGCACCGTACTCGGCACGCCTTTGTTCTCTGCCACCTGGATTTCCGGAATCTCAGTATTTTGAATTTCATTCAACGCCTGCGGCATGGTAAGGGTAAAGCAAGTGCCATTTCCCGCAGGATTGTCAGACACAGTTATCTGTCCCTTGTGCAACTGTACAAGCATATAGGCCAGGTTTAGTCCTATACCCGTGCCACTGGCAGATGAGAAGAAACGTTCGAACACATGCTTCTTCTGCACGTCAGGGATTCCGATACCGGTATCCGTAACAGAGATGCAGAATTGAGGCACTTCACCACGATCTGTTTCAGGGTTTTCGTCCTTACGGTCCAAATTCCAGGTCTTCAGTTCTATCTGTCCTCCTTCAGGAGTGAACTTAAATGCATTGCTGAGCAGGTTCATGACAATTTTGTCAAGGTTTTGAGAATCGACACAGCAGTAGTACTCATCCAAGTCGTGCTGGAAAGTAAAGTTGATATGCTTGCCAAGTGCATTCTCCGAGAAAAGATTATAGAGATTGGAAAGAAATGCAATAAGCTCAATCTTTTCGTATTTCAGCGGGAACTGCCCCTTCTCTATTTTTCTCACGTCCATCAGCTGGTTTATCAGTGTCATGATGCGCTCTGAATTTTGCTTTATGAGTCCGATATTTTTGCTGCAATCTTCCATCAGGGCCTGTGGCAGTGTTGCAGTGAGCAGCGAAGTACGAAGTTTCTCGAGCGGTGACATGATGAGAGTCATAGGAGTTCGTATCTCGTGCGATATATCCATGAAAAACTTTGTTCTCATCTCATTCACCAACTTATCCTGCTGGTGCTGGCGTATTACCCTCCTTGCATCGAGCCGGCCTTTATACTGTATCCACATGATATAGGTCAGCACAAAAAGCATAACAACCCAAATGATGCAAGCCCACCAAGCGGCGTACCAAGGATGGTGTATGTGGACTTTCAGCCTCACTGGTTCGTAGCTGTCGTTGTCCTTCACCCTGATCTCTATATCGTAGCGTCCAGGACTCAGTTTTGCAAAATATATTCGCTGCTGGCCATGGGTCGTACTTCTCCATTCACCGTCATTCAAGCGATATTCATAGGTAACATACGGATAAGTCAGTGCCATGGTCGACACGTCAATCGAAAAAGTGTTGTCAGCAGCACATAGGTTTATTTCACTGCTACGCGAGAGTATGTCGTTCATAATGACATAAGAGCCCGACTTGTCTCCCATATGCATAGCGGTGTTGTTGATGAAGAGGTCTACAAGGCGAAGACCGGAGCCTTCAGAGTTCACAACAGTGCCGAACTCCCTGTCTTCAAAAAATGTAATTCCGTTGATTCCCCCAAAATAGATACTGTCGCCTACCACAGCAGAAGCACCACGGCTGAATTCATTGCCCTGCAGGCCATCTGCGGCATAATAGTTGGTGAATGTACCGTCTTCACGGGAGAAATGCGAAAGTCCGTTGTCGGTGCTGAGCCAACCGTTTTCTATGGCATTGACTACATTGTTGGCCAATCCGTCTTGTTGGGTATAGACTCGCTGGATGTTCAGTTTACCTGCCTCAAGTGTGGCATGCACAAGTCCGTTGGATGTACCAAGCCATAAGTCTTCGTCTGTAACCTTCACCACATTAACGGTGCTCTGATTGGTGTACCGGTCAACAAACTGCAGGATGCCATCGTTTCCGATGTGGAACAGTTCCACTCCATCAGCAGTGCCAGCAAAGAGCCAGTCGTCCTTCACGGCAAGCGAAAAAACCCAGATGTTGCGCAGGATACGAAAACGGGAATCACTCGGATCGCTCAGATGAGAAGTATAGTGATCAATGGTTTTCTGCTCTGCATGGCAGCAATATATTCCATCGCCGCTGGTGCCTATCCACATATTGCCATGCCTGTCGGCCGTAATGGCATATATATGCTTAATGTTAAGTCCTGATTCTATAAATTGCGTCCCAGTCTTCTTTACAAGTCCTCCGATAGGGCTCCCAAGCCACAGCACACCATCCTTATCTTCATACATGGCCGTGATGGTACTCGGGACATTCTGTGTCACTTCCGAGTCGTAATGAGTGCCGGTTGTGCCGTCGGTGGAGATATGATACAGTCCTTGATGATCGGTTGCAACCCACATTCCGCCATCTCTTGCCGGAAGCATCGATGTCACACAGTTGGTGCCTATGGTGTTTCTATGAATTGCCCTGCGACCTATATAGCCAAATGTCGATGTCTGTGCAGGTTGTACCACAACACCTTTCCAATAGACCCCTATCCACAGGTTGTCGTCGGCATCAAGGAGCACGTCTTTCACATTCGATCTCGAAAGGTCGTATTCCAGGCTTCTCACACCGCTTCTGGAAACCTGACCAGTTTCTTCGTTGAGATACATCAATCCATTGCCATCGGTACAGATCATTATCGTACCTTTTTTGTCACTGCGTATTTTCGTAACCACTGCACGCGTCTGGTATATTGTGTGCAAAATATCACCTTCTGTTCCAGACAACCTATAGACGTCACCCTGTTCGGTTGCTGCATACACTCCGTTAAGACCTTCGCAAATGCTCACAAAGCCTTTTTCCGTCACACATCTGCCCTTTCCGTCGCTGTACATATACAATCCATGCGAACGTGTCTGTGCCCATACATTTCCAAATCTGTCTTCCAACATGTCTTGCACATTGTCGTTGGTAAAAGCATATTTGTCTGAGAAATGTGCAATCCCTTCATTTATGTCGAGTACATAATTTCCGAATCCGGAAGTAGTGATATGTATCTCTCCGGCACGAAACCTTGCCATCGCTATAATCCTTGGATTCACCGTATCGCCAGACTCAAGCAACATAGGCACTGGCTCAAACCTGTCAGTGGGATAGTTATATCTCTGCAAGCCCAGTCGCGTACCTATCAAGATATTATCTCTGTCTTGCTCCAGCATCACCGTAGTGGTGTTCGAAAGCAGAGAATATGCTTTCCCTTCATCGTGCCTGTAAACATTCATCTTCACACCGTCCCAACGGTTGAGCCCGTTCATAGTACTGATCCACACATTCTTGTAACTGTCTTGGAATATATTGAAAATACACGTGTTAGACAATCCTTGGTCACTGCTGAAAGTTATCACGCCTTGAGCAAATACTTCGCTGAAGACCTGCGTCAGAATGATAAATAATGAATAGCGAATGATAACTCTTATTGTTTTCATACCATAAAACTCCTTAAACTTCTTAAACTCCTTTTTGTTGTCAGCAAAAAAACTTAATGCAAATATACAATTTTTTTTTGAAAAAATTGCAATAAATTGCAAAATTTTTACTAAATTTGTAGTCGCAAACATTTTTTTTCACTTACAAATGGAGTCAAATACTAATTACAAAATTTTTGCAGGAACCCAGTCAAGGTATCTTGCAGAAAAAATTTGCCAGGAACTGGGACGACCACTTGGCCAGATGTCTGTGACACATTTCGCAGACGGTGAGTTTACAGTATGTTTCGAAGAGTCTATCCGCGGATGCGATGTATTCCTTGTGCAGTCTACATTTCCACCGCTAGACAACCTGATGGAACTCCTTCTCATGATAGATGCAGCTAAACGTGCCAGTGCACATAGAATCATTGCAGTGGTACCTTACTTCGGTTGGGCTCGCCAGGACCGCAAGGACAAGCCACGTGTCCCGATAGGTGCAAAGCTGATTGCCGATATGCTCTCTGTGGCCGGCATCGACCGACTCATCACCATGGACCTCCACGCCGACCAGATTCAGGGATTCTTCGATATTCCTGTCGATCATCTCTATGGTTCACTGGCCCTGGTACCTTACATCGCCAGCCTGAAACTCGAGAATCTTGTGATAGCGGCTCCAGATGCAGGTGCTTCGAAGCGTGCCGCACTGTTCTCAAAGAAGCTCAATGCCCCGATGGTAATATGTAACAAGGAACGTGCCCGCGCCAATGTAGTTGCAACTATGCAAGTCATCGGTGATGTAACAAATAAGGACGTTGTCATCATCGACGACCTCGTAGACACCGGCGGTACCATCACCATGGCAGCCAACAAGATGATTGAGGCCGGAGCACGCAGTGTTCGTGCTGCTGCAAGTCACTGCATCATGAGCGACCCTGCCTCACAGCGTGTCATTGACTGCGCCCTCGAGGAAATTGTCTTCACCGACTCTATCCCATTCCGCGGCGAGTGTCCAAAACTCAAACAACTCTCCATGGCTGCTCCATTTGCCAGAGCTATCGAAAGTATCGAAAAGAATGCCTCACTGAGCACCCTAGTCGACTTTGAACTTGTAAACCTTTAGACTTATGAAAAAATCGATTATTGCTTTAATAGTTTGCAGCGTTTTCTGCGTTTTCAACGTAGGGCGCAGCGCTTTTGCCCAAGTAAATATCTCCATCGATGCCAGTGACCTTGGACCAAAGGTATCCCCTACCCTCTATGGTATATTCTACGAAGACATCAACCATGCTGCCGATGGCGGACTCTATGCTGAGCTGATTCGTAACCGTTCCTTTGAAGACGGCAGCATGCAGCAGCAGCGTCGTCGTGGTTTTGGCGGTCCTGAACGACGTCAGCGTGAACCCCGCAAACTCAACGCCATCGAGGCTTGGAGCGAAGTGGGTAACTGTTCGATGAAACTGGTCACCACCGATCTGCTCAACGATGCACAGAACAACGCCCTAAATGTAACCATTCAAGGTGCCGGCGACGGAGTGCGCAACGAAGGCTTCTGGGGCATCAATGCCGTGGCAGGACAGACCTACAAACTCTCGTTCTGGGCCAAGGCCGAAAGCGGATACAAGGGTAATCTCACTGCCGTGCTGAGGATGGACAACGGTTTCACATGCAGTGAAGCAGTGAAGATACCGGTAAAGCTGAAAGCCAAGTGGCAGAAGTTCACAGCAGAGATACGCATTGAGAACAATGCCCCTAAGTCAAGTTTCGAACTCACAGCCGATAAGCCAGGTACACTGCAATTGGACATGGTGAGCCTTTTTCCTCCTACCTACAAGAATCGCGAGAATGGCATGCGCCGTGACCTTGCAGAAATGCTCGAAGCCATGCACCCACAGTTCATGCGCTTCCCTGGAGGATGCTTCGTTGAAGGTCAAGGCAGTCCTGACAATGCCTTCCGCTGGGCTCGTACCATAGGTCCTATCGAAACACGCCCAGGTCACCTCAATGTGAACTGGGGCTATCGTACAAGCGACGGAATAGGTTTTCACGAATATCTGCAACTGGCTGAAGACCTTGGTGCGAAACCTCTCTTCGTGGTGAATGTAGGCATCTGGCATGGGGGCTGCGACCCTTACGATCAGATTCAACCTTGGATTGACGAATGCCTCGGTGCACTCGAGTATGCCAACGGCGACGTCACCACCAAATACGGCAAGATGCGTGCCGAAAATGGACACCCGGAACCATTTAACTTGGAATACATAGAGATAGGCAACGAGAACTACAACTTCCACATGGACAACAACAGCGACCAGAGTGACCACTACCCTGAGCGCTACATACAGTTCTACAATGCCATCAAGGCCAAGTATCCCAACGTCACATGCATCGGCAACGTAGAGTCATGGAGCACAGACACTCCTTCCTGGCGCAACTCTTATCCTGTGGACATGGTAGATGAACACTACTATCGCAATCCTTCGTGGTTTGCTAAACGTTTCCACAAGTACGACACATATCCACGCGACAGCCATAAAATATATGTTGGCGAATATGCCGTGACGAGTCAGTTCGGCGACATAGGCAACCTCAATGCCGCACTGGGCGAGGCCGTGTATATGATGGGAATGGAAAACAACAGCGATGTCGTATCTATGGCAAGTTATGCTCCTATCTTTGTCAACGAAAACGATGCCAGATGGCGTCCCGACATGATCCGATTCAACTCATGGCAGTCGATGGGAACACCATCCTACTATGTTCAGCAACTCTTCCCTAATAATATAGGTACACGCGTGGTAAATACCAAATACCAGTACACTCTCCCTGAGGAGAAGCATGCTGTAGACGACACTCCTGTACACGTAGGACTCGCCACATGGGCTACAGAGGTACACTACAAGGACGCACAGATCATCATCGACGACACTGCCTACCCTCTTGACTTCGCCGACTGGAAAGTTGATGAAGGCAGATGGCAACTCGTTGATGGCGAATATAGCCAGACATCACTCCAGGCACAACCAGCAATGTCACACAGTCCGTTTGACATCAAGGCAAAGAAATATACCTTCAAGGTAAAGGCCATGAAGACCGACGGCGACGAAGGATTTATGGCAGTTGTAGGCTACAAGGATGCAAAGACATATCAGTGGTACAACGTCGGAGGTTGGAGCAATAGCCAGAACAACATTGAACAGACTCAGGGCGGCGGCAAAATGACCATCGGCAAGGACCATAGGTTCAAGGTGGAAAACGGCCGCTGGTACGAACTCACCATCGAAGTCGACGGCGACAAGCTGCATTGTTCCGTAGACGGCGCCGATGAACAGGATGCCAAGCTCCAGGACAGCATGATGAATGGTGTGTATGTATCAACCTCTCTCGACGAACCATCTGGCGATATGATTGTCAAGGTTGTCAACGTAGGTGCCGGCACTGTACCAGGAGAGATTAATCTTAAGAACTACAATGCTCACGGAGCTACACTCACACGCCTCAGTTCTGCAGATGGCAATGATGAAAACACACTGCAAAATCCGCAAAATATTGTTCCACGCACAGGCACTGTAAATCTCGCTGGCAGCATAGCCACATTCGAAGTTCCTGCCTACTCTGTAAATATCATAAGGTTCAGAAGTAAGTAGTTTTCCACTCAAATCCCCATGCTATAACTGCATAGCAAACGACTCACACTGGCGAAAACCATCGATTTGACTTAGTCAAATTTGATGGTTTTCGCTGGTTTACCAAGAGACATGAAGAACGAGGAACCGAAAATCACCAAACTACTGATGGCGAGAGTTACGACGTTGACAACAATAAAATGTAACCACTCGAAACTGATAGGGACGAAGTCTATATAATAGACCGATGCATCGAGGGTGATTATGTGGCAATAGTACTGGAGTGCACAGAATGCAAGCGCAATGACATTACCCCAAAAGAGCCCGTGGCCCACTGTCATCACAGCAAAATGCATAAATATTTTTCGTACCTGCAGATTTGTCATGCCTATGGCTTTCAGGAGGCCTATCATATTTATGCGCTCAAGCATTACGATGAGCAAACCCGAAACTATAGTAAAAATGGCGACACAGAGCATAAGTACCAGAATCATGATGACATTGGTGTCAAGAACATCAAGCCAAGCAAAGATTGAAGGAGAGATTTCCTTAATGGAAAAGGCTCCGTATGTGGCACCATTGCGATCTATGCGATGGTTTACACGGTCAACAAGTCGCTGAGTGACACCATCGACTTGAGAGAAATCATCAACAGATATCTGATAGCCTGATGATTCATCGCTCTTCCAACCAGACAGACGGCGAACAGTGGCAATATCTGTGAAAGTAATATTGCGGTCGTAATCTGTGAGATTGGTTTCGTAGATACCCGAGACGGTAAACCTACGGGCTTTCATACCAGCATTGCTGATGAAGTAGGCATAGACTCTGTCGCCTACAGATATGCCAAGGTCACCAGCAATTTTCTGGGATATGAGCAGAGAGTATGAAGCATCTGACGATGAGAATTCAGGGATTGTGCCTTCGGTAAGATATTGACGGAAGAAAGCCAGATTGTAATTCTCCCCAACCCCTTTGATCTGTACGGCCCGAAACGAATCTTCGGTCTTGAGAAGTCCTACGATTGTAGCAAATTCCTCAACACTCTTAACCCCGTCTATACTATTTATGACACTGAGCAGACTATCGTTGGTAACGACAGGAAGCATCTGATAGTTCATATCCTGAGTGAGACTGAGAACCTGTATATCAGAGCCAAAACCTGTAACCTTACCAGAGACCTCTTTCTTGAAGCCCATGACTACGGCGATACTAATAATCATCACGGCTATGCCAACTGCAATTCCAGCCATGGCAATGAGCACGGCAGGACGCGACATCTCACGTTTTTCTCCCTCACTGGTGTATATACGTTTTGCTATAAATCTGCTTAAATTCATGACTCCTGACTCAAATATTTATATGTATAGCCTCGCTTGGTATGGAGAACCTCTTCTAGTGTGCCTGTAACTACAACTTCGCCACCAAGCCTGCCACCTTCAGGACCCATATCGATGATGTAGTCAGCCTGGCATATTACATCGGTGTTGTGTTCAATGACGATAACGGTATTTCCTTTGTCCACAAGTCGCCGGAGCACCTTCATAAGGTTTTTTATATCCTCGTAGTGAAGTCCCGTGGTAGGTTCATCGAGTATATACAATGATTTTCCCGTGTCGCGCCGCGCAAGTTCCGTGGCCAGTTTCACACGCTGGCTCTCACCTCCAGAGAGGGTGGTAGATGGTTGTCCCAGTTTCAGGTAACCCAGCCCAACTTCCTGCATGATTTTTATTTTTGAGAGAATCTGCGGTTGATTTTCAAAAAAGTCCACAGCCATGTTGAAAGTCATGTCGAGCACATCGGCAATGCTCTTGCCCTTGAAGCGCACTTCCAAAGTTTCGCGATTGTAGCGCATACCATGACACGACTCACAAGGCACCAGAACATCCGGCAGGAACTTCATCTCGATGGTTTTGTAGCCATTTCCCCCACATGTTTCACATCGCCCACCACTCACATTGAACGAAAATCGCCCTGGCTTATAGCCACGTATCTTAGCCTCAGGAAGCGATACGAAGAGCTTGCGTATATCAGCAAAGACATCGATATATGTGGCAGGATTGCTCCGCGGTGTGCGACCTATTGGAGACTGATCGACAGTGACTACCTTATTAATAAGGTCAATACCCTCAATACTGTCGTAGTCCAGCGGTTTCGTAAGGGACTTGTATAGGTGTTGAGAGAGGATAGGCTGCAAGGTGTCGTTTATGAGAGTGGACTTGCCAGAGCCACTGACGCCAGTCACACAGATGAGACGGCCCAGAGGGAACGACACTGTAATATTCTTGAGATTATTGCCCCTACAGCCGTGAAGAGTTATCTGCGGTATACCTACCCCTAACCCTGCACCCTGCACCCTGCACCCTGCACACTGCACCCTGCACCCTGCACTTAAGTATTGCGCAGTGAGAGTGTTGGTTTTCATCAGTTCGCCAGGTGTACCCTGGAACATCACCTGACCACCCTTACGGCCTGCAAGAGGTCCCATATCTACAATATAGTCAGCAGCAAGCATCATGTCGCGGTCGTGTTCTACGACAATCACCGTGTTGCCCATATCGCGCAAGGTCTTGAGAGAGTTGATCAATCGTTCGTTGTCGCGCTGATGGAGTCCTATGCTCGGTTCATCAAGGATGTAGAGCACATTGACCAGTTTGGCTCCAATCTGTGTGGCAAGGCGTATGCGTTGACTCTCACCCCCCGAAAGAGTGACAGAACGGCGAGAAAGTGAGAGATAGTCCAAACCCACATCAAGCAAGAACTGAAGACGGGTACGAATCTCCTTTATGATTTCATCGGCAATCAGCCTTTGTTTCTTATCAAGACACTGGGAGACATTGCTTAGCCATGCGTGGAGTTCAGCAATATCCATGGAAGAGAGCTCATGTATATTTTTGTCAGCGATGCGGAAATGCAGCGATTCGCGTCGCAGACGTGCCCCGTGACACATAGGACACTCCACATGAGTTTCGAACTGCTCCAGCCAATGTTTCCCTGAAATCGATTCGTCATCCATAAACCTGCGCATATCTTCCTCCGACCCCTTGTATTCCACCACATAACCCAAGCCGTTGCACTCAGGACAGGCTCCTTGGGGCGAATTAAACGAAAAATCGTGTGGAGCAGGGTCGTTGTAACTGATACCTGTGGACGGACACATGAGATTGCGTGAATAGTAGCGCACCGTATCATCATCGGCCGCAAGCAGCATGACCAGGCCATTGCCCATCTTCATAGCAGTAGCTACGCTGTGGAGCAAGCGGTCCGAATCCTTAGCCGTGCATACCAGTTTGTCAACAACTACCTCTATGCTATGGTTTTTGTATCGGTCCACCTTCATATCTGGTTCCAGGTCGCACATCGTCCCATCTACACGCACTGTGAGATAGCCCTTCTTCATGGCTGAGTCGAACAACTCACGATAGTGTCCCTTACGGTTGCGCACCATAGGGGCTAGGATATACACACGGCGACCCTCGTAGTCTGAAAGGAGGAGATTCAGAATCTGTTCGTCAGTGTATCTCACCATTTCCTCGCCGGTATTATAGCTATAGGCCTTTGCAGCACGTGCAAAGAGAAGGCGCAGGTAGTCGTAGATTTCTGTGACTGTGCCCACGGTGCTGCGTGGATTGCGGTTGGTGGTCTTCTGCTCTATGCTTATCACTGGCGAAAGTCCCGTAATCTTATCAACATCAGGCCGTGCAAATCCACCGAGAAAATTGCGCACATAAGCCGAGAATGTCTCAATATATCGCCGCTGACCCTCAGCATATATGGTATCGAAAGCAAGCGAAGACTTACCGCTACCACTGAGACCTGTGATGACGGTAAGACTGTCGCGTGGAATCTCAACATCTATATTCTTGAGATTGTGTACTCTTGCTCCAGTGACCCTAATTACCTGATGATTCTCCTGTTTCACGCCAACCTTTCAAAACATTTATAGCCTTCTTAATTTCGTAGTGACGACCCTCGCTGCCATAGGCATTAATATATAAGAGGTATGCACCATCCTTCACATAGTCACCATTCACACGTCCATCCCATCCTGTCTCGGCATTGTCCAGCGTAAATGTAAAAAGTTTCTTGCCCCAGCGGTTGAAGATGCCTCCCTCGAGTTTCACGATAGACTTGAAGGTTGTCATGCGGAAATAGTCATTGATGTGGTCGTCATTGGGCGAGAACCCATCAGGACAGGAAAGGGCCGACTCACTGAGCACCAGTTTCATTGGCTCGTCGCTGTTTGTATATTCTATTTCCTCGTCATCATTCTCAAACACCACATCATATACAAACGAATACTGTCCTGCGCGGTCGAATGACAATGAGAAATTCTCTGTCTCACGAATCCACTCGTCTTCCCAGTCTGTACCCTTACCCGTAATGGTCCAGCGGATATAAGTCATTGTCCAATCCCCCGACACGACATTGGTCTTAGCCTCAAACGACACCGGAGCCTGTACCGTCACAGTTCCACCGCCCTGGGTCATGTCGTAGTGCTCGGTATTGCCTTCATCGTCCTTGGCATCGAAAGAGACCACCGGCGTAACCGAAGGACCCGATGTTTGTGCAATAAGAAAATCGGTACTAAACATGAAGATTTGTACCAAAAAAAACAGTCTAAAAATATTTTTTTTCATATTTCATGAAATTTTCTCACAAATTTAGTAATTTTTTCTGAAAAATTCACTATATTTGTACGATGAATTTTAAAATTAAAGTTAAAACTACATAAATTAACGAAAAAATGAGAAAAATATTGTTCACAATATGCATTTTTTGTGTAACCATGACCCAGGCCGTTGCTCAGAACAGTTATACATCCCACGAAATCAAAACGGGAGAAACACTTTACAGCATTGCACGAACCTACGGCATAAGTGTAAAAGATATTCAAACCGCAAATCCTGGCTTGGGTGACTACTATCAGATAGGTCAGACCATACTCATTCCTGGCAAAGTAGAGATACCCGACTGCCGAACCACATATGTGGTACAGAAAAAGGAAACCATCTACGGCATCTCGCGCAAATTCGGTCTCACCGAGGAAGAATTGCTGGCTGCCAACACTCTGCTGAAAGACGGAAAACTGAAGAAAAACACCGAACTCTGCATACCTTACAGCCAAGCCCAAAAAGACTCCATCATAGCCCTGCACCGACCTAAGGTGATACGACCTACGGAGGTGAACGTAGGAGTAGTACTGCCCTTTGGCCTGAATCAGGAAAAGAAAAGCAAGGAAGCTGCCACGATGACAGATCTCTACGAAGGCATTATGATGGCTGTGCAAGAGTTGAAAACCAAAGGCCTAAGCATCAACATCCATGCCTACGACGAAGATCGGATCGACGACATTTTCATGAATCCTGAGATGAAGAAAATGAACATCATCATCGGACCAAAAGACGCATTCGAAATCACTCGCATGACTCGCTTCTGCGAGACCAACAACATCCATCTCGTCATTCCTCTGTCCTCGCAGGAGACCATTGTCAATGGCAACAAAAATGTATTTCAGATAAACACCAAAATCGAAAGCCGTTACGCCAGGGTGTTCGAGCAAATCGGTCTGCACTATCCGGGCTACAACATAGTGTATGTAAACTTCCCTGACGGCAACAATCAATACGAATTCATGTCAAAGCACATTGGTTACCTGGCTCAGCAGCATCAGGGTTTTCTGTCGGTCAACCTCGACAATCTTACTCCCGCAAAGCAGCTGCTCGACGAAGGCAAGCGGGTGTTGATAATACCAGGATCAAGCACGGTGACGGCATTTGAGCAACTGACAGATTCCCTCAGTGCCAAGGGAATGGCCTCGGCCAATATCACCCTCTTCGGTTACACCGACTGGCAGGCGTTTGCAAGCAAGTATATCGACCGCTTCAGCCGATTCAACGCCACATTCTTCACCTCTTTCTTCAACAACCCTGGCACCGATGCTTCAATGGCATTCAACCAACGGTTCTACGACAACTTTCAGCGCAACCAGTACAACACCTACCCACGATTCGGAATGCTCGGCTACGATATAGCCAATTTCTTCATCAAAAGCATATGGGAACAGGGCAATATGTTCACCTCAAACCTTGAACAACTGAAGAGTTCTTCACTGCAGAACCCTATGCATTTCACCCGCAAAGATGCCAAAAGCGGTTTCATCAATACGGCTCTGATGTTCGTACGATACAATGGCGATGGAAGCATCAGCATAAAGCAGTTCTAAGAGTTATGAAAAAAATTTTCAGCATTTTCTGCATTTTCTGCGTCTCCTGCGTTTTCAACGTCAGCAAAGCTTGCGCCCAGATGACAGACCGCCGTAACGACCTGGCTATTGGAGTCAATGGCGGTGTACTGATGAACTCGCTCAATTTTCAGCCTACCATAAAGCAAAATCAGAAACTAAGCGGCATGGTCGGACTGAGCGGCCGATACGTATGCGAGAAATATTTCAAGACCATATGTGCCGTTCAGGCAGAACTCAACTTTGCCCTGCTGGGATGGAAAGAAAATATCGAAACTTCTGATGAGACCTACAGCCGTACAATGCCCTACATACAGCTACCGTTGCTCATGCAGATGGGATGGGGCAAAGAACAGCATGGATGCAAGTTCATCTTCGAAGCGGGTCCACAGTTTGGTCTCTCGCTCGGCAGCACAGAGCACAAGAGCGACCCTTTCACCGGACAGGGACGCCCCAACGGAGTGAATATGCAATATGGCAAGGAAGCCGACAACATCTTCGACTACGGCATCACAGGTGGTATCGGACTGGAGATTTCCCAGGAGAAGACACATCTCATCATATCGGCACGCTACTACTACGGACTTGCAGATATATACGACAATAGCAAAAAAGGCGATTTCTCCCGTTCCGCCAATCAAACAATAATGTTAAAGGTAGCATATCTATGTGATCTATGAAAAAATTAATCTTTACATCTTTACTTCTTTACATCTTTACATTTATTCTGGCCCAGAACCCCGTTCTGCCTGGTTTTCATGCCGATCCTGAAGTACTCCACAGCGAGAAGACAGGCAAATACTACATCTATTCCACCACCGATGGTCAGCCTGGATGGGGTGGATGGTATTTCCATGTATTCAGTTCCAAAAACCTGAAATCCTGGACCGACGAGGGCATTATGCTCGACGTAAAGTCAGACCAGGTGCCATGGGCCGATGGCAATGCGTGGGCCCCGTGTATCGAAGAGGTCAAGCAAGAGGACGATACATTCAAGTACTATTTCTATTTCAGTGCAAACAACCCTGTGACCAGGAGAAAGGAAATCAGCGTGGCCATATCCGACGATCCCACCGGACCTTTCACCGCACTTCCCCACCCCATAGTCACCGACGATGATCGTCCTGCACGCGGCGGACAGAGCATCGATGTCGATGTGTTCACTGATCCTGTATCAGGGAAGCGCTATCTCTATTGGGGCAATGGCTTTATGGCTGGAGCAGAACTCAACGATGATATGCTCTCGATAAAGAAAGAGACAATAGTAAATCTCACGCCACGCGGGGGAACACTCAAGGACTATGCCTTCCGCGAGGGCACATACGTGTTCTATCGAAATGGTCTGTACTATTTCCTTTGGAGTGTCGACGACACAGGGAGTCCTAACTATCACGTAGCCTATGGCACCAGCACCAGTCCTCTCGGACCCATCACGGTGGCCGAGCAGCCTGTAATACTTATCCAGAATCCTGAGAAAGAGGTCTATGGTCCAGCACACAATTCTGTGCTTCAGGTCCGTGGCAAGGACAAGTGGTATATTGTCTACCATCGCATCAACAAGGAGTATATCCGCCTTGGCCGCGACACGGGTTGGCACCGCGAAGTGTGCATCGACCGCATGCGTTTCGACAAACAAGGCCGTATCCTGCCAGTGAAAGTAAAGTAATTAGTTCCATGAGAAGGGGTATAAGCGTTTGTATCATTGCTATTTTATCGCAATGCCTGATATTTGCTCAAGGGGAGCTCCTTGAGCGTTTCCGGCCTTATATTCTTTCCGATTTCGGTGGGGAGTATTTCCTCGGTGAGCACTCAGGGGCAAGCGACGAACGCGGAGTGCGTACCAATGCCGACCTGAGTATGATTGCAGCTTGGTTGGGTGAAGACAGCATTGCCTACAAATCTCTTCGCTATGCACTTGAAACTCACAAGGCCAACCACCTTCGCCCGTGTTCCGATGGTCGATACTGGGGCAGCATCTCTGCCGCAGATCATGTGTGGGAATCCAGTCTCTGGGCCTTCTCCGTGGCTTGGTCGGCATATTTTCAGTGGAACAGACTTAACCCAGAGGATAAATCGCTGCTCTACCGTCTTTTAAAAGCTGAATGCAACTACGAACTCGAGCGCGACATCCCTACTGGTTTCCGTGGCGATACCAAAGCCGAAGAAAACGGATGGGAAACCAACGTCCTCGCTGCCACACTGGGACTCTATCCCGATGATCCGCTGGCGCCACAGTGGTTTGAACGGCTAAGAGAATTTGCCATAAACTGCTATTACCATCCTTCCGATGCCAATGACACCACTGTGATAGATCCTGACTACGACCATAAGACCGTGGCAGACCTCTATCGCGGAGCCAATCTCTACCCCGACTACACCCTGCAAAACCATGGCTATTTCCACACCAGCTACCAAAATGTAGTGATGCAGGAACTGGGCGAATCCGCCCTGGCACTGGAAATGTTCCAGGCTAAGACAGTCCGCAAACCATCATCCGCCCCTTCAACTCCCCTTCCAAAATGGCATACTAACGCCCTGATGCACAACCAGCA
>R03__coassemble_203_pt1 | contig 37100 bp, 21 predicted proteins | sample R03__metabat2_high_PE_038 | metagenome-assembled genome bin R03 | reverse complement strand
GGCAACTCTGTTTTGACTTTGAATTCGATTAACATTTTTTAAGAGACACTAGTGAATTTTTCTTACAAATTCATTGCACAAACATGGGGGTATTTGAGCTATTGAAAAATGTTACATGAGAGCAAATTTGCGTATACTTAAAACTATTGATATTTAGCAACATACGGAATTGCGAAAAAAAAATGTTACATGAGAGCAAATTCGTGTTACACACATTATTTATAATAAAAATAAAAATTAAATAAAATTTTCGTAAATTTGCAAAAATTAAATTTAATGTTATGAAGAAAAATAGTGTTTTCGTATCAGTTTTTGTATTCGTTTTCGTCTTCGCAAACGGAGTTTTTGCTCAGAAAACAGCATCGAAGGGAGCGAGTATGGCCATAACTGCCACGACAAAATACCAGCATATCGACGGATTCGGAGGTACAGGAATGAACGGCCAGTGGTCGGATAAGTACACACAGGAGAAGGTGAACAAGCTGTGGGGCACGGGCAAGGACCAGATGGGACTGAACATTATGCGTATCCGCATCAATCCCAACGAAGGCAACTGGGGAGAATACGGCAATCCGATCAAGTGGGCAAGGAAAATAAATCCGGATGTTCAGGTGTTTGCCACACCATGGACTCCTCCAAAGAAATGGAAGACCAGCAAGACAGAGAAATACCAGAACGAATTCGGCACATGGGTATGGCCGCTGGTTGAGCACTCGTGGGGTGGCCAGGGTTCGAACGGAGGTACGTTCAACGACGAATACACCGAGGACTATGCCGACTTCTTCGAGCGCTATCGCCAGACGATGGAGCAGAAAGGCTGTCCCATTGACATCATATCGATACAGAACGAAAGCGACTACACCCCTACTGCAACCGACGACGGAGTGGAACATGCAAGCTACGAGAGTTGCATTTTCTCACCAAAGCAGATGGCTGCCATACTGAAAGCCACACGCGAGAAGGTGGACAAGAAATGCAAGGTGATGGGACCAGAGTGCTTCGGCTGGGGACAGCACAACTACAACAACACCCTCGTCAACCTGCCAGATGCCACAAACAGCATTGACATCTGGGGCAACCACATATACGGCACCAACAGCTGGGACTACATCAACAGCGTGACCAAGAAGACCGGTAAACCGATGTGGATGACAGAGTTCCTGATAACCAACGAAACCGGCAACTGGAGTGAGGAATACGGAATGATAGAAAGCATAGAAAAGGCTCTGTCGAGCGGATTCAGTGCGTATGTCTATTACAATATGCTGGCCGATTTCTTCGGCGACGGCAAGAGCGACAACGGCGAGACCTCGTCCACACTGGGCAAGCGTGCCTACGTATTCGGCCACTATGCCAAGTACGCCACAGGCAAATACCGCGTGAAGACCAACCTCAACGATGCCAACGGCGGACTTGTGGCTTCGGCCTACGCAACGGAGAACAACGACACGGTGACTGTGTTTGTGCTCAACAAGAGCGAGAACGACTACAGTTTCCTTATCACTCTGCCGGATACGATGCAACAGGTAAACATGGCAGTGACCAACGAGGCAGTGAACCGATACATTGCCGATGTGTCGGACAAATATGCAGGCAAGCGCCGCCCTACCCTGAAACTGCAGCCAGAGAGTTTCTACACCTTCGAATTCATCAAGACAGCAAAGGGTGATGATCCATCAGACCCAGTGGTTGCAACATCGCTGAAGAACGCCACGAACAACAACCCTATAAGCGTGGCTCAGTTCTGTGCCGACCCTACATCGATTGAGTATAACGGCCGTGTGTATGTATATGCCACCAACGACCAGCAGCAGTTTGACTACACCGAAGGACTCAGCACCAACAACTACAGCAAGATAACCTCGCTGGTGATGATGTCGAGTGCGGATATGGTGAACTGGACCCATCACGGCACCATCGACGTGAAGAGCATTGCTCCGTGGATCAACACGTCGTGGGCTCCGTCGATCGTGAGCCGTGAGGAGGCCGATGGCAAGACCCACTTCTACATGTACTTCACCAACACAGCAGCAGGCATCGGTGTGCTCACAGCCACTTCGCCTACAGGCCCGTGGACCGATCCGCTGGGCAAGGCACTCATCGACAGCAAAACTGCCGGACTGGGAACCATATCGAACATCATCGACCCGGGAGCCGTGATTGACGGCGACGGAAACGGATGGCTCTCATTCGGCGGCGGCAGCGTGAACAGCGAAGGCACTGCAGCCGACCCAGGCAACGCCAGAATAGTGAAACTCGGCAGCGACATGATAAGTCTGGCAAGCGACATAGTGAAGATTCCGGCTCCATATCATTTCGAAGCCAACGAACTGAACTTCATCGGCGGCAAGTGGGTGTTCTCGTACTGCACCACATGGAGTGCACCTAATGCGGCTGCAATACAATACATGATTTCCACCGACCCACTGAGCGGAAAGTGGACCACCAAGACCTCACCTCTTATTATGAAGAACCCTGGCAGTGCAGGATATCCATACGGCAACAACCACACCCACCTGCAAAAAGTGGGCAACAACTGGTACATCTTCTACCACAACCAGTGGATGGAGAACCAGAAGGGCCTGAGTGGAGGATACAGAAACCTGGCACTGAACAGGGCCACGCTGGTTGAGCGCTCGCAGACTTTCGGCGAAGTGACCATGACCGACGCCGGCGTGGCAGCCATCACAGCCAACAGGCCAAACGCCTTTGAACGGCAGAGTGCAGCGATGGTGAACAACTGTGCAGGGGTGGCTTTCAGTGTTTCAAACACAGAAAACAGTGGTGAATGCGTCACCGTGCCAAAGGCAATGGGCTGGACCATGGTGAAAAACGCCACCTTCGACGGCGACGAGGCTAAGACCCTCACCGTGAACATACAGGGCAAAGGCACTCTGGAGATGTACTTCGACGCAATAGGCGAAACACCTGTGGCCAAGATAGACTTCAACAACGAAGAGATGGCCGAAAGCACAGTGAACCTCAATGCGGCAGACATAAACGGCACTCACAATGTGTATTTCCTCTTCAAGGGTGCACAGGACGTAAAATGGAAGGATTGGCAGGTGGTAGGAGCCACCTCAGGAATCTCCGGCACTTCCGGAAAATCCGGCATCTCCGGGAACTCCGGCACTTCCGGAATATCCGGAATATCCGGGCTTTCCGGTCTCTCTGGAACAGCCGGCATATACATCGAAAATGGCAAAAAATACATCAATAAATAATTATCAGTTATGAGAAAACTCAAACAAAGGTTATTGGTTATGGGTTACGGGTTATGGATAATGTCCTCCTGTGCCCTGACTTCCATGCTCTGCAGCTCATGCGGTGATGGCTACGATCTGGCCGACGACGATCCGGCCTGGCTGGGGTCGAGCATCTATGAGTATCTGGAGAGCAATGGAAACTACCAAAACACAGTGAAACTCATCGACGACCTTGGGTACAGGGAAGTGTTGAGAAAGACAGGAAGCAAGACCCTGTTTGTTGCTGACGACGATGCGTTCAGCCGCTTCTACCAGCAAAACGACTGGGGAGTGAAGAACTACGAAGGACTGACGACAGCACAAAAGAAACTGCTGCTTTATGGCAGCATGATAAACAATGCCTGTCAGGTGGCATATCTGAGCAGTTCGGAAGGACCAAAGGAAGGAGACTGCATGCGAAGAGTGACAGCCACATCGGTGCAGGACTCAGTGCCGGTGATGGCAACGAGCGACATGCCGGAGAGTCCTTACTGGCAGTTCTATAAGGAAAGTCAGAAACCTATAGTATGCTATCAGGACATGACCAGCAGACCTATGATTCACTTCATTCAGGCCTTTCTGGAAAACAAGCTCATCACCAACGACGACATGAAATTCCTGCAAAACGGCGAAGTGAGGACCGACGGCGACGCCAATGTTAACGGAGTGATTATGACAGAGCAGAACATCAAGTGCTCGAACGGATTCATCCACAAGATGGCCGATGTGATCACCCCACTGCCAAACATGGCCCAGATGATAAACCAGAAGCCAGAGATGTCGCAGTTTGCATCGCTGATGGAGAGATTCTGTGCACCATATCCACTCTCGAATTCCGACCTGCTGGAATATAAGCGCCTCCATGGTGAAGACATCACAGTTGAGGGTCAGACCTACGCCGTGGATACCGTGTTCCAGAAGCGGTATTTCTCGGAGCGTTCGCATGGTGGCCAAACACTGGAACTCACCCCTGACGAGGGCCCTGTGAATGGTACACTGAAGTTCGACCCAGGATGGAGCCAGTTCTATTCGGAGACATCCGTAACCGACGAAAACATGGCCCTGATGGAGAACATGGCCGTGATGCTCGTGCCGAGCAATGCAGCCATGGACCTGTACTGGAACGGTGCCGAGGGCACAGAAGAGAAGAACGTGCTCAAGGAGCGCTACGGCACCTGGGAGAACGTGCCTGACAAGGTTGTCAGCAAACTGATCAACGTAAACATGCTCAACTCGTTCACCAACTCAGTGCCATCGAAGTTTGCCACAGTGCTCGACGATGCCAACGACAAGTTCGGACTCGAAGAGAAGGATGTGGACCATGTGTACATGACCTGCAACGGAGCCATCTACCTCACCAACAGGGTGATGCAGCCTGTGGCATACAAGAGTGTGCATTTCCCAGCACTGGTGAACGACAACATGAGCATATTCTACTGGGCCATAGAGCAGTGCGGATTCGATGTATATCTGAATTCACAGAACTCATACTACAGCCTGTTTATCCCTACCAACGATGCCATGCTCTGCTACGTGGACCCATGTTCGTTTGGCAAGGTAAATACACAGGTGTTCAAGTTCTACTACAAGCCTACGGCTCAGACCGAGACCCAGAAGGTGTGGGCTTCGATATGGAATGCCGACATCGACTCGCAGGGCGTGATGACCATAACCGACTCAATAGGCGAGGCAACATACAGTCAGATTACAGACCGCCTGAAGGACATTCTGGACTATCACATCATAGTTGACGATGTTCAGAGCGGCAACACCTATTACAAGACCAAGGGCGGCGGTACCATCATGGTGGACAAGGCCAGCCTGCGTGACCACGGCATGACAGTGAGCGGCAGTTGGCAGGAAGCAAACAACCAGCCTGTAGAGGTGAACACCGTATACGACCAGGACAACAAGGGCGGTAACGGAAAGACCTATATCCTCGAAGGAGCCCCTCTGCAGACCACACGCAAGACCGTGAGCGACATCCTCAAGGAGCACGAGGAATTCAATGCATTCTATGACCTTGTTGAAGCCTGCGGACTCTTTGAGACCAAGCATGTCATCGGCACCGACGAACACGCCTGTGGCGGAGAGAATATCAGCCTGTTCAACACCTTCAACTACACAGTGTATGTCCCTTCAAAGGAAGGTATCGAAGCCCTGCAGGCAGCGGGAGAGATCCCTACCCTGGATATGCTTGACGACACTGACACCTACACTGATGAAGAGAGAGACAGCCTGAGAGATGTGCTTACGCTGTTTGTGAAATATCACATCCAGGACAACTCGCTCTACATTGGCGGTGGCAGTTCTGATGCCAAGTACGAGACATTTGCATACAGGGTTGAAGACGACAACCTATTATATTATAAGGTGCAGGCCAAGGCATCGAACGATGACATCACCATCATCGATGACAACGGCACAGAACACCACGTGGTACAGACCCCTGGACTCTACAACCAAATGGCACGCGAGTATCAGTACAACTCAAGTACTGCTGCCTCGGCAACGAGCCTGTACACATCGAGCTATGCTGTGGTACACCTGATTGACAGTCCACTGACATTTAAGAAAGGAGGCCAAGAATGAAGTTTTTTATGAATAAAAATTGGTTACAGGTTACGGGTCACGGGTTACTGAAGGTTTTCTCAGTTTTCTCCGTTTTCTCCGTAAGCTCCGCTTTCGCCCAGAAGCCTGGAGACATGATTTCAGGTAATGTGAGCGACGACATAGAACCTCTGATGATGGTAAACGTGGTGGAAATTGATGCCACCAACCGTATCGTGGCCCATGGAGTTACGGATATCAACGGTAACTTCTCGTTCCGCATTGTGAACCCTAAGAACAAGCTGAGAATCAGTTATGTGGGTTATGTCACACAAACCGTGCCTATCAAGGGAACAAGCTATAACATCAAGCTGAAGAGTGCCACCCAGATAAAGGAAGTGGTGGTGAAGGCAGTGAAGAAGACATCGTCGAACATGAGTCTGCCTATTCCTGAACGAGAGCTCTCCGTGGCATCGCAGAGCATCGACATGAAAGAATTCGAAGGACTCGGTCTCACCAGCGTGGACGAAGCCCTGCAGGGCCGAATTTCGGGTCTCGACATCGTGGCCAACTCGGGTAACCTCGGAGCCGGAACAACGATGCGCCTTCGCGGTGTGAGTTCCATCAACGGCAACAGTGAACCACTCATCGTTGTCGATGGAAACATCTTCGAAAGCGACTACAAGGACGGATTTGACTACAACTCTGCAACCGAGGAACAGTTTGCTGAACTGCTGAACGTGAACCCTGACGACATCGCAACCATCAACGTGCTGAAGGATGCCGCAGGTACGGCGCTTTATGGTTCGCAGGGTGCAAACGGTGTTATCGAAATCAAGACCAAGCGTGGATCGAGAGGCAAGACACGTCTCACCTACTCCTATCGCGCCACACTCACCCATCAGCCAAAGGGCATCCGCCTGCTCGACGGAGACCACTACACCATGCTGATGAAGGAGGCCTACTACAATCCGAAACTCAGCGATGCTGCGTCGAACATCATAGAATTCAACTACGATCCTTCATGGTCGGAATACGAGATGTACAACAACAACACCGACTGGCGCGATGCCGTAAGCACCACGGGTTTGCTGCAGAAGCACAACGTAGGTATCAGCGGTGGCGGCGAGAAGGCCAACTTCCGCATCAGTGCCGGTTATGACCATCAGACTGGTACGGTGATAGAGCAGCGTCTCGACCGATTCACCACACGTGTGGCCCTCGACTATTTCGTGAGTGACCGAATCAAGTTTGTCACAAACTTCAACCTCACCTACACCAACAACGAGAAGAACTACTCTGACCTGCTGACCACAGCATATCAGAAGATGCCAAACCTCTCGATCTACGAGCAGGATGCAGAAGGCAACGACCTGCCATACTTCTACCACATGCTCAACGACTACAGTCCTGAACTGAGCAGCCAGTACAGCATGGTGAACCCTGTGGCCCTGGCTCACGAGGCCAAGAACGACGAAGAGACCTATCAGATACAGCCTGAGTTCCAGCTCGTGTACAACCTGCTCGGCACACAGGACGATCAGACCCAGCTGAAATACGAAGGCAAGGTGCTGTTCAACATTTTCAATAAGTATAACGACACGTTCTATCCAAGCAGTCTGGTGACAGAATCGTGGTCGTCGAGCGACAACAACAAGAGCACGACCAACTCTCACAAGAGTACTGCCATCACCACGACTCACACGCTGACCTTCATCCCAGCCTTCAAGAACACCGACCACAGTTTCATGGCTCTGGGACGATTCCAGCTCACCGACGGAACCAGCAAGGGACTCAGCAGCACCATCTACGGACTGCCATACGGCGACATAGAATCGACAGCTGCCGCTGGTATTCCCAGCAGTCTCTCAACCACCACCTCGCAGTGGCGCAACGTGTATCTCACCTTCTCTGCTCACTATGCCTACAAAGGCAAGTATATAGCCGACTTCACAGTGCGCCGAGACGGAAGCACCAAGTTCGGCGACAGCAACCGCTGGGGTAACTTCCCTGCCCTCTCACTCAGATGGAACATAAGCGACGAACCGTTTATGGAGAAAGTGAAGTGGGTGAACATGCTGTCAATACGTCCTGGATGGGGTATCGCAGGTACGCCTCCAGGAAGTGAATATCTGTATTTCTCGCGCTATCAGAGCAGCAGCGAAGCCTACAACGGAGTGGGCTCCATCTATCAGAAGAACATACGCCTCAACAGCCTGCAGTGGGAAGAGAAAGAGACCTGGAACCTCGGTTTCGACTTCGGATTCTTCGACAATCTCATCACAGGTGACGTGAACGTATATACCCAGCAGTCGCGACAACTCCTGATGTACGGTCAGGCAATTCCTTCTTCTTCAGGATTTGCTTCCTTAGACGTGATCAACAACGGCAAGATGCGCAACAACGGTTGGGAATTCAACATCCGCGGAAACAAAATCATCAACAAGGGTAAGTTCAGTGCCGACGTAAACGTGACATTTGCCAACAACCGCAACGAACTCACCGACATGGATGCCACACTGCTCTCTTATATCAACAAGGAGTTCAGCCGCAGCAATGGCTCATACCTCACACGAGTGCAGCTCAACAACCCATTCGGAAGTATCTATGGCTTCCGTTACAAGGGTGTATATCAGTACAGCAAGTATTCAGAGACCGAAGTCCCTGGTGTGAGTGGTCCTAATGCCCCTGTGGCACGTGATGCAGAAGGCAATGTGATTGTAGACAAATATGGTCTCACCGTGCCTATGGTATTCTGCTACGACAGCGAGAACGACACCAAGATCTACGAATTCAAGGGTGGTGATGCCATCTACGAAGACATCAACCACGATGGTCAGATCAACGAACTCGACATCGTGTATCTCGGCAGTTCACTGCCAAAGATCACAGGTGGATGGGGATTCCGCCTCACCTACGGCCGTTGGTCGTGGAACAACCAGTTCAACTTCCGCATCGGCAACAAGATTATCAACGGTGCGCGCATGAATGCCGAAAGCATGTATAACAACAACAACCAGAGTGCAGCAGTAAACTGGCGCTGGAGAGTGGAAGGCGACAATGCCCCTATTCCTAGGGCTCTCTACAACGAAGGCTACAACTGGCTCGGCAGCGACAGATTCATGGAAGACGGTTCATTCCTCCGCCTGAACTACTCGCAGATTTCCTACACATTTGACAACAAGCTCATCAAGAACCTTGGACTCAGTCAACTGCGTATTGACTTCTCAGCAAACAACCTGTTCTGCATCACCAAATACAGCGGTGCAGATCCAGAGATTGGCTATGGCAGCTATAGTGTTGCAACCGACAACGCACGTACTCCAAGAGCAAAGACCTATCAGCTTGGCGTAACGGTAACGTTCTAGTTTAAGAAGTTCAAGAAGTTTAAGAAGTATGAAAAAACTAAATAAAGTTTTCAACGTTTTCAACGTTTTCAACGTGGGCGTAGCCCTCTGCGTGGGCATAGCCCTGGCTTCCTGCGACGATTTCCTCACCATCACGCCTCAGAACGAGATTGTGCTGGAGAATTTCTGGACTGAGGAAGCCGATGTAAACAGTGTGCTTACAAGCTGTTATACCCAGTTGGCAAGCAGCGACTGCGTGTCGAGAATGATAATATGGGGCGAACTCCGAAGCGACGACATGACAAATGGTCCGAGTACCAACAATGCCATTCGTGAGATTCTCAAGGAAAACATCCTCGAGACCAGCACCTACACCACATGGCAGTGCTTCTATCAGTGCATAAACCGCTGCAACACAGTGATTCACTATGCTCCTGAGGTGAATGCCAAAGACCCTAACTTCACCGACAGCGAACTCGAGGCTACCATAGCCGAGGCCACAGTGCTGAGGGCTCTGTGCTATTTCTATCTCATACGCTCGTTCCGCGATGTGCCTTACACCACCGAGCCAAGTATTGACGACACACAGAACTACCTCATCGCTGCAAGCAGTTTTGAGACCGTGCTCGACACTATCATAGCCGACGTAGAGGCTGTGAAGGACAAAGCGGTGAAGTCCTACGGAGAAGAAAGCGTGGAAAACTCCTGCCGCATCACACGCTGGGCTGCATATGCCCTGCTGGCCGATATGTATCTGTGGAAAGGTGACTACGAAAACTGCATCAAGAACTGCGATCTGGTGATCAATCAGAAGATTCAGGAATACGAGGACGAGAAAGAAGATAATCCTAACGGAATGACAGTGGAACTCTACGGAAAATATCCACTTATATCCGAGTCGCCTGCAGGAACCAACTATGCAGGAACCACCTACAACGAGATATTCGGTGAGGGCAACTCCTTCGAGAGCATTTTCGAACTCACCTACGACAACCACAAGTCACCTACCAACTCGGCTCTTTCGAGCCTGTATGGCGGCACGTCGACCAATGGGTCCATCTCCTGCCCTACCTTCATCTACGACGGCGTATTCGGCGGGACAAACGACTATTTCAAGAAGACCGACTGCCGATATCTTGAAAACCTTGAAGAGAGTTCGTCGAAGGTGCTCATACGCAAATACTACAACGACGAGGTTTCGTTCAAGATGAACACCACCACAGGCGAAAAACCGAAGGTTACAGCATCAAAGCGTTCTGACAACTACTCCAACTGGATCGTCTATCGCCTTACCGACGTGATGCTCATGAGGGCTGAAGCCGAAGTGGAACTCGCTGGCAACGTGGGCGAAGGCGGTGCATTAACCGATGATCAGACTGCCCACTATCGCAATGCCTTTGCCTGTGTCTCTGCCGTATGGAAGCGTGCCAACTGCAAGCGCACAGCCACAACCGACACGCTGATATACAGCGACTATGCTACGAGCCGCCTTACGATGGAGGACCTCGTGATGTCGGAACGCCAGAGAGAACTTATGTTCGAGGGCAAGCGTTGGTATGATTTCGTTCGTCTCTGCCGCAGGGAGGGCGACAACTCGCGCATGATTGAAAAGGTGCTCCCTAAGTTTGAGGAAAACGGTGCTGCCATACGCATCCGCCTTGCTGACCCTAACCGCCTCTACTGGCCATACAGCAAGACCGAACTGAAGGCCAACACCCTGCTCAAGCAAAACCCTGCATATGTCACTGATGAAGGATTTGAGATTTAAGTAGTTAAGTAGTTAAGTAGTTAAGTAGTTATGAAAAAACTAAAATCTATAATTTCTATAGTTTCCATGGTAACCATGGTTTCCATAGCTTCCATCAGTTGTTCCGACGATCCCGATCAGGAGAACTACTACACCTTCACGGGTGAGATGATCAGCGACTATCTGCAAAGCCGCCCTGAGACCTTCAGCGAGTTTACCTCTGTCTTGGAGAAATCGGGGATGATGGGCATGATGGCCACCTACGGCACCTACACCTGTCTTGCACCAAACAACGATGCAATGGCAGAATATCTCGGTGGGCGCACCGTTGCCAGTCTCACGAAAGCCGAATGCGACACTCTGGCCTGGAACCACATCATCAAGAAGGCTTATTTCACCACCGACCTCAGCGATGGCAATTTCCCTATGGCCAATATGAATGACCGCTATCTCACCTTCTCGTGCGACAGCACAGGAAGCGGCACTGACGTGTTGATACACTATTATGTAAACAAGCGTTCTGCCCTCGTGGTTCGCGACGACTCGGTTGAAAACGGTGTGGTACACACCCTCGACCATGTCATCCAACCTTCTGGCGAATATCTTGCCGACCTCATCGATGCCAACAAGGACAAGGGTATATCCCTTTTTGCCGAGGCTCTCAGCATGACAGGACTCAGCAAGCAGATGGAGGAATACATAGATACGACCTATCACTGTGGCACCGACTCCGTGAACAAGGGATTCTACTACAGCCGCGTAGGTGAGAGTGGCCACTTCTGCAAATACATAGGAACCCGCATGAAGCGCTATAGTGCCTTCATAGAGCCCGACTCCATCTATCAGCAGCATGGCATCAACAACATTGATGAACTCATAGCCTATGCCAAGGAGGTGTATGACGAGGTCTATCCTGAGGATGCCGGCATGTATGACGACGACTACACCAATCCTAAGAACCCACTCAACCGCTTCGTGGCATATCACCTGCTGCCTTACTATGGTGGCTACACGGATTGGACAGTGAGCGAATCGGGTATTGACTACAAAACCACCTGTGCCGTACCAAACAAAATGGACTGCACCGATTGGTACACCACCCTCATGCCGGGAACCATCATGAAGATGAGTGCTCCTTCCGAGGGTCTCTTCATCAATCGCAAGGGCCTTGCCCTGAACTACAGCGTAAGGGGTGTGAGAGTGCTCTCGCCTTCAGAGATGCCAAAAGACGTGGAACAGCAGGCTCTCAACGGCATCATGCACTTCATCGACGACATCCTGGTATACGACAAGACCACACGCGATGTAGTGTTCAACGACCGAATGCGCATCAATGCCATCACCCTCTCTCCTGAGTTCATGAACTGTGGAGCACGCGGCATCACTGCCAACGCCACAGGTTTCAAGAAGGTCGAGGGCTGGGATTTTCATGGACAGACTCCTCGTCTTATGCTTCGTGAACGTGGTGTGTGGATGGCTACCTATGCCGATGCCGTGGACCTCACTGGCAACTTCGACATCAGTATGAAACTGCCTCCTGTACCAGAAAACACCTACGAAATCCGCTTTGCCGTTGGCATCAGCAGCTATCGCGGTGTGGTTCAGATCTATTTCGGCGAGAAGGGCAACGAAAAACCTATGGGCATCCCTATCGACTTCCGCATCTGGGGTGCTGACCCTTCTATCGGTTGGGTGGCAGATACCGGCGACAGCGATGCTGACCGTGCCATCGACAAGGCCATGCACAACCGTGGTTGGATGAAGGAAATGGACTCCTGGATGCAGGGAGGTGCCAATTGCCTGCGTGAGAACAGCGGCAAACTGCGCAAAATCCTCACCACTCAGACCATGTCGCCCGACAAGGAATACTGGCTGAGAATCCGACTCGTGATCGAAAACCCTGAAGCCGAATTGCCTATCAACTATGTAGAACTCTGTCCTAAGAGCGTATATGCAGGACTCACGGCAGAGGATACGCATTGATCGGCTGTGCCGAGATTTATAAGTTTTTGTTTCACAAAAAGGTTTATAGGTTTATAAGTTTATAAGTTTATGAAAAAGATAAAATCCATAGTTTCCATAGTTTCCATGGCTTCCATAGTTTCCATGGTTTCTATGATGTCTGTCAGCTGTTCCGACACCTGGGACGACCACTACAGCGACACGGCTGGGGCATCCGACAAGACTCTGCTGCAACTCATTCAGGAGAACGACAATCTCTCCGATTTCCTCAGCGTGCTGCAGGCCACACATCTCTACAACAACAACCACTCCACACGTGTCACCTATGCCGACCTGCTGGCAAGCGACCAGAGCCTCACCGTATGGGCTCCCGAGAATGGCAGTTTCAATTGTGACTCGCTGCTGGCTCTCTGCGAGACGGAGAAGGGCGATTCAACCGTTGGCCTTCACTTCGTAGGCAGCCACCTGGCCCACACGCTCTATCAGTCCACACTGCCTACGGTGACCGACACTCTGGGCGTGAAGATGTACAACGACAAATACCAGAAGAAGGACATTCTCACTGCAAATATCATGGCTGGTACTGAGAATACTCCTGCTCTCAATGGCTTGTTGCATGTCATCAGCAAGGAGATAAAGTACAACTACAACATCTACGAGGCCATCACCTCGCGCGACGATCTCACCCATCTGGGACAGTTTGTCAAGAGCTACGAAAAACAGGAACTCAACGAGGATGCCAGCATCATGAGTGGCATCGTAGATGGCCAGAAGGTGTACAGCGACTCTGTCATGAGGAAGGAAAACATCCTCTACCGCACCTTCGGCTACATCAACCGCGAGGACAGTAACTATCTGGCCCTACTCCCTACCAAGCAACTTTGGGAGAAGGTTTCCACCGATGTCGATACCTTATTTAATTATGGCAGCATCGACAAGGCCGACTCCGTGGGGCGCTATTGGAAACACGTGCTGATGATGCACGACATGTTCTTCAACGACAACATCCAGTACCATCGTCAGGACTCCATCATGTCGGTGCCTTTTGTCCGTGGCGACGAGAGTGACGACAACCGCTATCATGTGTTCTACCGTCCTTACGACACTGGTGGCATCGTTGCCGAGGAGAATATCACAGAGCGCCTCTCCTGCAGCAATGGTAACATCTATTTCTTGAAACAGTGGCCTTACGACGACTATCGCCTCTTCTTCCGCCCTATCAAGACCGAAGCGGAGAGCGAGTCGGCACTGCACGAAAGCAATCAATGCACACTCAGTCGTCTCACCCGTGCCAACGACAGCATCACGGTTTCCGAAAAACGCTATCTCGACATCGTGCCGCTGAAGAGCACATCCAACTGGGATGCCACTTTCAAGGTTCGCAACACACTCTCTGGCACCTACGACATCTGTCTCGTCATACTGCCAAAGACCGTGTACAACATCTATTCGCGCGACACCAAACCTAATAAGTTCACTGCATCTCTCTCCTACACGGATCAGAATGGCCAGTGGCAGCAGCTCGACTTGCCTAACCCTGAGGACCCGAAGAAGGGGGCCTACATCAGCAGCGGAACCCAGGTCGATACCCTCAAGGTGGGCCGCTTCACCTTCCCTGTATGCAACTATGACCAGGATGAGCCTACGGTTCGCCTGAAGGTTACGTGCTGCATTGATGCACGTGAAGTAAAAACATACTCTCGCGAAATGTATCTCGACTATATCTATCTCAAACCAGTAGGAAAGGAGGACGCACAATGAAGTTTTTTATGAATAAAAATTGGTTACAGGTTACGGGTCACGGGTTACTGAAGGTTTTCTCAGTTTTCTCCGTTTTCTCCGTTTCCTCCGTTTTCTCCGTTTTCTCCGTTTCCTCCGTTTTCTCCGTTTCCTCCGTTTTCTCAGTTTTCTCCGTTTTCTCCGTTTTCTCCGTAAGCTCCGCTTTCGCCCAAAACGATATCACCGTCACCGGCAAAGTGATCGACGCAGCAACTGGCCAGCCTGCTGTTGGTATCCACGTCTCGGCCTATAACAACAGCCGCTTCACCGCCATGACCAACGACCAGGGTGAATACACCATCACCCTACCCGACTACACCACGTCGCTGTTCTTCTCCGGCGATGGCTATGCCAACGTGCAGAAGAGCCTCTCTAACCTCTCCACTCTAACCTCTAACCTCCCAGCAGTCTACATCTACAGCAACAAACTTGCCGACCTCTATCAGAGTGTCACTTCTGCCACCAGCACCAAGAAGGCTCAGGTGGACTACAACAACAACGATGTTTCCATCGACCCTCAGATTCAGCAGAAACTGGGTGGCGACATGTATGTGCGCACTCGCAGTGGCCAGCCTGGCATCGGAGTCATGGCTCTCATGAATGGTCTCAACTCTCTCAACGCCGGTGCTCAGCCTCTGGTGGTGATCGATGGTGTCGTTCAGTATATGCAGTACGACAGCCCTTCCATCCACGATGGCTTTTTCAACAACCTTCTCGCCAACATCATGGTCGAGGACATCGAGAGCATCAGCGTGATGAAGAATGGTACTGCCCTCTATGGTTCCCAAGGTGCCAATGGTGTGCTGCTCATTCAGACCAAGCGAAACAAGAGCATGGCCACCAAAATCGACCTCAGCATAGGTAGCAGCTACGAACTCATGCCTCGGTCCATCGACATGATGAACGGCAACCAGTTCCGCATCTATGCTTCCGAACTCGTGGGTACCACCGGAACGAGCAAGAACTCTTTCAAGTTCCTGCAGACCGATCCGCAGTACTACTACTACAACATGTACCACAACAACACCGACTGGAACGATCTCGTACAGCACGAGGCTTTCACCCAGAACTACTCCATCAATGTTCAGGGTGGTGACGACGTGGCCAACTACAATCTCTCCGTTGGCTATGCTCAGTCGGATGCCACCATAAAGAACAACGACTTCCAGCGTTTCAACCTGCGGCTGAATTCCGACATCGTTCTTTCTAAGGATATCGACATCCGTTTCGATGCATCCTACAGCGATGTCACTCGCGACTTGCGCAGCGATGGTGCTCCTGCCACTCTTGCTACTACAGCTGGGACCAACACCTATGGCATCATCTCTTCCCCTGGTTTCCTCAGCCTTGTGAAGTCGCCATTCCTCAGTCCTTATGCCTATTCCACTACAGGTGTGCTCTCCAACTATCTTGCCGATGCCGACGACTATCTCTCCGACGTGCTTTCCAAGGAGACTTGGCGCACCAGCCTTGCCAATCCGCTTGCCCTGCTCCAGAATGGCGAGGGCGACAACAAGCACTACTTCGGCAACCGCATGATCAACATCGCCATCACTCCTCAGTGGCGCATCAACAAGGACTGGACCGTGGGCGAGCATTTCGCTTTCCAGATGGTGAATACCGACGAAAACTACTATCTGCCTCTCAACGGAGTACCTGACTACGAGGTAGAACACGTAGGTGTGGTCCACAACGAGGCCAGCGCACTCTCTGGTCGCTACACGGGACTCTCTTCCGACACATATTTCAACTACCATCATCGTTGGGATGCCCACTTGCTCAATGTTCGCGGTGGCCTGCGCTATCTCAACAACAACTACAAATACCACACCCAGATAGGCTACGATGGCACCAACGACAAGACTCCTAACATGTCGTCGTCACTGCAGTATAAGTCCACCGATGGCACCGAGGATAAGTTCATCAACATGAACTACTATGCCGTGGCTGCCTACAACTATCTCGAGCGCTACTATCTCGATGCCACCATCAGCATGGCGGGTTCGTCGAAGTTTGGTGTCGATGCTGCCGATGGCATAAAGATTGGCAACTATGCCTGGGGACTCTTCCCTTCCATCAATGCTGCATGGGTTCTCACCAATGAGAAGTGGTGCCGCCTCCGTGGTCTCGACTACCTGAAGCTCAATGCTGGTTTCGACATGGCTGGAAACGACAACGTCAGTGCCATCAGCAACCGCACTTACTTCGTGGCTGGAAACCTCTTCAACACCATCGGCACCAGTGCCATCGGCAACATAGGCAACACTCGCCTGCAGTGGGAGACCACAGCCCGAATCACAGCGGGACTTCAGCTTTCTGCATTCAACAACCGCCTCAACCTGGGCTTCAACTACTTCTGGTCCAATACCTACAACCTTCTCAGTCTCAACTCTCTGCCATATCTCACTGGCCTCGATACCAACTGGAGCAACGATGGCCGTCTCTCCAACCAGGGCTTCGACATCAATGCCAACGTGAAAATTCTCTCGCTCAAGGACTGGAAATGGGACTTCGGCCTTAGCATGGGTCACTACAACAACCAGATTGAGCGCCTTCCTAATTCTGCGGAATCCATCAAGACCGAACTCTACGGTGCCACCATTCTCACCAAGGTGGGCAGCGCTGCCAACCTCTTCTATGGCTACAAGACCAATGGTGTGTTTGCCACTACCGAGGAGGCCAATGCGGCTGCTCTCACCCAGAAGACTTCCGTTGGCACCTACGAGCAGTTCCAGGCTGGCGATGTGCACTTCGTTGACACAGATGGCAACAACATCATCGACGAAAACGACATGCAGGTCATCGGCAATCCTAATCCTGATGTCTATGGCACCATCTCCACCAACCTTTCGTGGCGGCATTTCACTCTCTCTGTGATGTTTAACTACTCTCTCGGCGGCGACATCTACAACTACCAGCGCAGCATCCTCGAGGGTGGGTCTTACTTCTACAACCAGACCACTGCCATGAACCGCCGCTGGACCCACGAGGGCCAGCAGACCGACATGCCTCGTGCCTCATATCTCGACCCTCATGGCAACAGCCGCTTCTCCGATCGCTGGATTGAAGACGGAAGCTATCTCAAGCTTAAGAACATCACTCTCTCCTACGACATCCCTATCCGCAGCACCTACCTCCAGGGCATAACCGTATGGGGTGCAGCCAACAACTTGGTTACCTTCACCAAGTATCTCGGCACCGACCCTGAGTTCAGCATGTCAAACAGCATCATCGGCATGGGCATCGACCGTGGCCTCATGGGCTATGGCCGCAGCTTCGCCCTGGGCGTGAAGGTTTATCTGTAAGTTTTTGTTTCACAAAAAGGTTTATAGGTTTATAAGTTTATAAGTTTTAGAAGTATGAAAAAGATAAAATCCATAGCTTCCATAGTTTCCATAGCTTCCATGATTTCCATAGCTTCCATCAGTTGCTCTGATGTCGAGTCCAACCTCGTCGATTTCAGCAAGGAACTCGACACTCCCAACGACACTGTCTATTCCCTCATGGGCATTATCGAGAAGATGCAGGTCGTTGCCGATCGTTCCATCATCCTGGGCGACATACGCAGCGACATGGTATCCCTCACCGACAATGCCTCTGCCGACTTGCAGGAACTGGCCGATTTCACTGCCTCTGCGTCAAATGCCTACAACAACGCTCGCGACTACTATGCCATCATCCAAAACTGCAACTACTACATCAACCATGTCGACACCACTCTCACGAAGCGTGGCATCAGCATCTTCGAGAAGGAATATGCCGCAGTGAAGACATTCCGCGCGTGGACCTATCTGCAACTGGCCATCAACTATGGCAGCGTGCCGTTTGTCCTCTCTCCTATCCTCACCGAGAAGGATGCCGATCCTGCTCTCTATCCTAAGAAGAATATCGACGAAATCTGTGCCTACTTCATTTCCGAACTCCAGCCATTTGTGGATACCGAGTTCCCTTCCTATGGCACTGTGGGGCCGCTCAATTCGCGCTATTTCTTCATCCCTGTGCGAGTGCTGCTCGGCGACATGTGTCTCTGGTCAGGGCGCTATGCCGATGCTGCTCAGTACTACAATGCCTTCCTCAACCACAAGGACAACCCTCGCCCTGTCCAGACTTCCTACAATGCCGCATGGGCCGACTATGAGTTCAAGAACTGCTATTCCAACTACACAAACATCTTCTCTGGCACATCCGAACTGCTCACTGCCATTCCTATGGCCGAAGAGGACTACGACGGACTGCGCTCCTACCTGAGCGATGTGTTCACATCCACCGACGACAATTTCTACTACAACCAGGCCAGCTATTCTTCTGCCTACGCTTCTCTGTCTAAGTCGCAGCTCTACACCCTGGTTCACCAAAACTCTGCCACCATGCTCAACGACACCATCCATCCTGCCGACACTCTCGAGTATAAGGAGGACCTCATGCAGGGTGACCTTCGTCTCTACTCCTGCGTCTCCACCAAGTCGCGTGGCTCTTCCGATGCCAGCTACAACAAACTGCAGACTTCCAACAGCAAGTTCCGCACTTCCTCCTACGTTCGCCTCTATCGCCTCGCCCATGTCTATCTGCGCTATGCCGAGGCTCTCAACCGTGCTGGCTATCCTAAGATGGCTTTCGGCATTCTGAAGTATGGTCTCTGCCAGGAAAACTACGAGCGTCTCGACTGCCGTGGCTGCCGCATCTTCACCGACGGGGACATCCAGGCTGCTGGGGCTCTCATTGCGTTCAACCAGTACAACTTCACCCGCACCAACACCACTGGTCTCCACAGCCGTGGCAGCGGCGATGTCGATTGCGACACGTTGTATAACATACCTGAGCTCCCTACCCTCTCCGACAGCATTCTCTTTGTAGAGGATAAGATCTGCGACGAGATGGCTCTCGAGACCACCTTCGAGGGCCAGCGCTGGTTCGACCTCATGCGCCTCGCCTTCCACCGTGGCAGCGACGACTTCCTTGCCGAAAAGATAGCCCTCCGCTCCGGCACCCGCGACGCCACCCTTGCCACCCGCCTCCAAAACCGCCAAAACTGGTATCTCCCCCTAGAATAATCCAAAAAATTCTAGAAAATTCTAGAAAAATCTAGAAAACTCTAGAAAACTCTAGCAAACTCTATACATTATTAACCCTTTAAAAACAACACATGCTTATGAAGAAATTTTTCTTCCTCGCAGCGGCATTCTGCTTCACAGCACTTGCCAATGCACAGGTGGCACAGGTCGGATTCGAAGACGGTGACACTCAGTACACAACAAAGTATGCTCTCACCCCTGGAGGTCAGTTCGGCGACTGGGTAAACAAGGACGCCCACGACACATGGCAGGAACCGAGCAACGAAGATGCTCACACAGGTGAGTACTGTTTCTACATGAACCAGTTCGCAGGTGGTTCAAGCAACACCTGGGACCGTGGTTTCAAAGTTGGTAACCTCCCTCTCGAAGATGGCACATCCTACCGTGTCAGCTTCTGGGTAAAGGCTTCGGAAACAGCCAAGATCTCAGCAAACCTCGGCATTGGTATCGAGTATGCTGATGCTCCTATCGCTGCTTCTGGCAACATTGCCTACACCAACGACTTCTCTGGCTTCAACCTCGACGAATGGAAGCACATCTCTTTCATGACTTACTTCGTCGACAAGGCCACTATCGACGAGTTCTTCACTGACCACGTAACCAGCGATGACTACAAGGCAAAGTACGAAACTGCAAGCATCGACATCAACGACCTTGCTGAGTACTACGACAACAGCGTATTCCCTCCTCTCTACTTCCTCACCATCAACTCCTACACCAGCAACGCCAAGTACTTCCTCGACGACATCCTCGTTGAGAAGGCCATGGTCAACTCTCCTGTCTTCGGCACCACTGCCGTCCGACTCGACTGGGGCTACCCTACCAACGTCAAGTCTCTGGCCACCAACTCTGCCACAGGTACTCTCGTTCTCGATCCTTCTTGCGTAACCATCACTCGCAACGGCGAGCCTGTAACCATCGAATATCTCGAGGGTAAGTCTGCCGATGGCTACATCTACGCATTCCTCCCTGACGGCGAAAGTCTCGACCCTGAGGACGAAATCGTGGTTAGCTTCACCCGTCCTGCCGACATCGACATCAAATATACCTACGTCAAGCGTCCTTCAAGCAACACCACCGACGACATGAATGTCGTTGATTTCGCTGGCGAAAAGGCTTATTTCGACGAGAGCGTTGACGAGGTATTCCCTGCAACATGGGACCCTGCAGAGATGGTAAGCAGCGACCCTGAGGACCAGAGCTTCGAACTCGATGCTGCTACTCTCACCAGCATCTCCGTAACCTACAACAAGAAGATTGACATCTCTACAGCCTCTGCACGTCTCGAACTCAATGCTCTGCCTGTAGCCGACCTCTCCAACAACATGTCAGTAAGCGCCGATGGCTACACCATCATCACTACTTTCGGCGACTTCAAGCTCGACAACACTGAATACGACTTCGTCCTCTCCGACGTATGCAACGAATACGGCATTCCTTGCACTTCTGAGCAGAAAATCAACTTCCAGGTTGGTGAAGACACCGACGAGAGTCAGTCTGAGGTCGTTTATCAGTCCGACTTCGACAACGACATGACAGGTGGTGTCCCTCAGGGATGGCTCACCAAGTCTCTCGACTCCAGCGGCAACGAGGTTGTTCACAAATATGCATTCAACGAAGACGGCTCTCAGTACAACTACAACTGGGGTGGCACCCCTGGTGGTGGCGGTGCACGTCTCTACGATGGTTTCTCGGGCGACTTCGTCAAAGCATTCTACTGGTGCTCACGCGACGGTGCCGACCTCGGCTACTGCTCTTACGGTGAACTCGTAAACGACTACCTCCTCCCTGACGGATCTCTCGATCCTGATGCTCCGGAAGGCATCGCCCTCCGTCTCGAACCTAAGAAGCACCAGGTCAGCTTCCTGATGGCTGCATGGAAGTCCGAACCTAAATTCAACTTCACTCTCGAGGACCTCCAGGGCAACGTCTATGCACGCTTCGACGAAATTCTCGCACAGCCTAACGTAAACGGTGCTCAGGGCTATGTATCAGGTTCCGTTGTCTGCACAACCAAGTTCTCTGTTCCTGAGGAGGGCTACTACATCCTCAAGTTCACAGAGGCCACAAAGTCTGCATGGCAGGAGTTCCTCCTTGCAAATGTCAAGCTCATCACCATGCCGTCCAACGCTGCCTACTGGAAACAGATGCTGCGCGAGGCTGCGGACTCTTGCGAAATCGTGCTCAACTCTGCTGCCGATGCTGCCTACGATGGCACTACCAAGACAGCACTCACCGATGCCATCCAGGCTGCACGCACTGGCAAGTTCCACTGTGGCGGCGATGTCACCGAGGCCATCAACAACCTCTATGCCCTCGCTGCAGCTCTCCAGACTCGTATGTCGAACATCGACAACTTCGACATCGCCATCATCGAGGCTCAGACCGCAATGATTGAAATCGAGGGCACCAAGTACGAGCAGACCGAAGAATACATCACTGCAAAGGATCTCGTAAACCTGTATATCAATACCAATCCTTCCACTCTCGAGGACGAGGAACTCAACAATGTGGCTCCTCTGCTCGTTTCTGCTGCTGCCAAGCTGGCCAACGCCAAGTCTGTAGCCGACCTGCTCTCGTTCCGTGCCTACAAGGCTGCTACCACGGCCCGCACACTGGGTGTTGACGAGGCTATCGTAAACGAAGGTCTCAACAAGGTCACCGACGACGATGCCTACATCGCTACTGCCAACAAGGCCATCAAGGACCGCCTCACCGATCTCATCCTCGGTGCCGGTATTCCTGACTCTATGAAGGTTGACTACTGCGACGACCAGGATACAACTGTAGTTGTTGCCCACGGTGTTGATATGTCTTACGTTACCAAGAACGCTAAGTTCTACGCTACATATCCTGCAAACCCTGATGCATCATATGGCCTCATGAGCTATCCTATCATCGGTTGGACTGCCACTACCGACAACGTTCACTACAACGGTACTGCTCCTACAGCCGACTACCGTGCTACCGACGTAATGGCCAATGCCTACAAGCCAGGTACTGCAGGTGGTTACGAACTCTATCAGACTCTGCGCGGACTTGTTCCTGGTACCTACACCTTCGTTCTCTGCTCACGTACAGCTACCAAGACTCGCTACACTCTCGAAAGCGAAGCAGAGACCTATGCTCTCAACGGCCAGCTCGAAGAGACAGGCGAATGGGACAAGTACATCTATGTTGAAATCGACGGCGAGCGCATGGTTCAGCCATTCGCAGCAGGTGCTTGGGGCACTCACACCAGTGCCATCCAGAACGTAAAGGTAGAGCATGATGCCGAAGTAACCATCGGTTACCATGAAGACTATGTATCACTCTCCAACTTCTGGGATGCCGACGGCAACAACATGGGCGAAGACCAGGGCGAATGGGACACCAACACCTTCATGGACAACGTCTATGTATATCTGCTCGAAGGTGATGCCACAGGCATCGAGGATGTAACCTCGAAGACCGAAGGCAACCTCCAGGTTAAACAGGAAATCTTCAACCTCGCCGGCCAGCGTGTCAACACCCTCACCCAGGGCCTCAACATCGTTGGTGGCAAGAAGGTTCTTGTAAAGTGATTCTGATATCAGTCAAACGCAAAGAAAAGGTGCTCAAATCTGAGCACCTTTTCTTTGGTTTATATCACCAGTGGAAACAGGTCACTGGATCATCAAGTTATCAAACCATGGTGTGCTGACTTTGTTTCCGTGCAGCGGAGCGATGAACCCTGCCATGCCTTGTGAATAGGTGGAGTCGGAAACTCTCAGCACCTCAGTGCCATCAACCAGACCAGTGAGCTGCGAACCTTGCATGCGCAGTGTAAGTGTGTGCCACTCACCTGTGCTAACATCATCGAGATGTGATTCAGCCAGTACTGTCTCGCCTCCAGCCTCGCGGTCGTTGCGGGCTTTAATCAGGGCCTGCTGCTCGGCATCGCCTATGAGTTCCTGCTTATTGCCAGGCTTTCCCTTGGTCACCACCAGCGAGAGAAGTCCTGTGTCACTCAGTTTGAGATAGTAGCCCTTTGCCCACACACCATAGCCAGTTCCCACGTCGCACACACGTCCCATCACCCCTGCTTCGTCACCCTGACCAAGAAGAATGTCGGCTCTGACTTCACAATCGGTCCAGTCGCGGTCGCCGAGGATGGTGTAATGGTGCCACTCGGGAGCCCAACTGTTGGTTGATTGGGATACCACCTGACGAAGGCATTGTCCACGACCATCAGGACGCGGCGTGAGTTCGAAAGCACCTATGATGTCGGCCGTATAGCGTGGCAGATAGCCACATTTCTCCAAGTTGGTATAACCCTCAAAATCGTCGCTGTATGGCATTGGGAAAGGGCGTGACTCTGGGATGTGCCGAAATTCGCCTTTCCTTTGTCCACGGGTGGTGGAGAAGGAATACACACTGTGTGGCTCGAGCAGAAGGGTATAGATGCCGTCATGGCACCTGACCTTAGGTTGCTTCATAAACTGCTCTGCCTCGTTGCTGCGCCATTGGCACAGAGACGAAGTCTTAAGTCCTTCGCCCAGACTGATGCTGAGAGTCTGTACCTTTTCGGCAGCATCGGTCTCCACTATAACAGACCAATCTCCTGTATCAGGATTCCTCAGTGTCACCATCGACCCGCCTTCGCTGAGCCTGCGGCAACCATCATCCACATACCTCCACCCTGCCTGCGAGAACTGCCCATAGTGGGCATAGCCCCAGAGATTCTGCTTCACCGTGTAATGGCCGCTCCATGGCTCGTGGGCCAGAATCATCGGCGGATCGGTGCTGTAGGGTTCCATGGGATATACGGCTCCTATGTCGTACCAGTTCACCACCTTGGTGGCACCGCTCTCTATGTAGTTCTCGTTGAAGGACTTCACAATCTTTATCAGGCAATCGAACCCCTTCAGGTAGATGTGGTCCTCGGTGTTCCAGATGGGTTTGCCAAGACTGTCGGCCAGGTGCCGCTGACTGGCTGTGAGCGGAATCTCGGTGAATGTGTGTGCACTGACTATGTCGATGGCATCCCGGAGTTCGGGATCGTGAACCATATCGTCGAGGAAATTCATCTTGCCTTGCCCCCAGTTGTCGAAAGCATGAAGGCGCACATCAGCAAACCCTGCCTCGTCCATGGTGCGGCGCAGGCGTTTGGCAAAGTCGTAGTCCGTGCCCTTCTCGTTGTGGCACCCTATGGCATCGAGCCTCAGGCCATACACATCGCGCAGTCCACGCATCCACTGCACATAGTAGTCGGCCATGTCCTGCGACCACCAGTTCTTCTGCCCCACCCATCCTGGAGCACTCCATGCCGTGGCATCGAGAGTGAGCAGAGGGTTGCGCCGCTTTGCCTCCTCGATCACCCACCAGATGTATCCACGATGGAAATTCTCGTCTCCGCGCCAGTGAGCATGACTCGGCATCGATCCCTGTGTGGAGTTGCCATCTCCTGGTACTTCCACCAGCATAGTACTGACCGAAGCACCAAACTCGGGGCGGAACACCATATCCAGGATTTCGTCGCGCTGATGCCGAGGATAGTCCTTCAGCAGCACAGCCGTGGCTCCACCGCCATTCACGGCCCCGATGCCGTCGAACACACGATCAGTCCTTCCTACAGAAAGAGTCACCACATCCTGGGCCGCTGCACTCCCAGCCAATGCCAAAGCCAAAGTTAAAGCCAATGTATTTTTCATATCGCTATCATTTTACAATTCTGTTAGTTATACTCGTATGCCTTGATTTTAACTGGACACAAGTACTTCAAAATACAAAGTTACGAAAAATTTATGACACTGCCAATTTTTTTTTGTCAAGTCAAAATAATTTTGTAAATTTGAAAGAAATTTTGACTTTTAGTGATATGATTTATCCTGACAACTTTGAGCAGAAAGTGGGTTTTGACACGATACGCGGTATGGTGAAAAGGGCCTGCCTTTCACCTTTGGGACAGCAGAGAGTGGATGAGATGGGGTTTTCGGCCAACTTTGACGAGGTGGCAGAGAGACTTGGCGAAACCGAGGAATTCCGCAAGATTCTGGCCGAGGAGGAGTTCCCTACAGACCACTTTTTCGATGTGAGGCTTGTGCTCGAAAGACTGCGAATTGAGAATACCTACCCCACCCCGGAAGAACTGTGGGACGTGAAGAGATCGTTGGAGGCGATAGAGAAAATCAAGGACTTTTTCTATGGAGACAAGAATGGCAGCGGTTCGACCAGAGAAGAGGTCAGGGAGAAATATCCCAAGCTTGCAGGACTGGTGGAAGAAATGCAGACTTTCCAGAGTGTGACAAAGAGAATTGACCAGATTCTGGACCGATACGGCGATGTGAAGGACACAGCCTCGGCAGCGCTGTATGACATCAGAAAGACGAAAACGAATGTGGCAGGATCGATATCGAGACTGCTGCAGAGCATACTCGGAAAGGCCAAGACCGAAGGACTGGTAGAGAAAGATGCCTCGCCGGCGATGCGAGACGGCAGGTTGGTGATTCCCGTGGCTCCGGGGATGAAGAGAAAGATAAGCGGAATAGTACACGACGAATCCGACAGCGGCAAGACGGTGTACATAGAACCCGCCGAAGTGGTGGAAGCCAACAACAAGGTTCGCGAACTGGAAGCAGAAGAGCGCAGGGAGATAGTGAGAATACTCACAGAGGTGGCAGATGAGATACGACCCGAGATCGACAACATGAGGGATGCCTACGAGACGATGGCCACGATAGACTTCATCAGGGCCAAAGCCAGGGTGGCAACAGACATGGGGGCTGTGCTGCCTAATATAAATAAGGTGCAGCAGATAGACTGGTCGATGGCGAAGCATCCTCTGTTGAAAGGCAAAGCCTTTCAAAGGGAGCAGGTAACCTTGAGGGAGCAGGTAACCTTAAGGGAGCAGGTAACTACTAATAAGGTTGTTGTGCCGCTGGATATAGAGTTGACGAAGAAGGACAGGATTCTCGTAATCTCTGGTCCCAACGCAGGAGGAAAGTCGGTGTGCCTGAAGACCGTGGGACTGCTGCAATACATGCTGCAATGCGGCATGCTGGTGCCAATGGCAGAAAGCAGCCGATGCGGCATGTTTGAAAAGATTTTCATCGACATAGGCGACGAACAGAGTCTGGAGAACGACCTCTCCACATATTCGTCGCACCTGCTGAACATGAAGCACATGATGCGCCATGCAAGCAGCAGGACACTCATCCTGATAGACGAATTCGGCGGAGGTACCGAACCCCAGATAGGCGGGGCCATTGCAGAGGCTGTGCTGAAGCGGTTCAACCAGAAGCACGCCTTCGGAGTGATTACGACCCACTATCAGAACCTGAAGCACTATGCCAAGGACACACCAGGAGTAGTCAACGGAGCCATGCTTTACGACAGGGTGGAGATGCGCCCACTGTTTCAGCTGAAGATAGGCAATCCTGGCAGTTCGTTTGCCGTGGAGATAGCCAGAAAGATTGGCATCCCCGAAGACGTGATAGAAGATGCCTCGGCACTTGTGGGACAAGACTATATCAATGCCGACAAATATCTGCAGGACATTGTGCGCGACAAGCGCTACTGGGAAAACAAGCGGCAACTGATACACCAAAAGGAAAAAGCCCTGGAAGTCAGGATAGAGGAATACGAAGAGAAGAGCAAAGCCATAAAAGCCGAGCGAAGAGAGATCATGGACAAGGCACGCCAGGAGGCTGAACAGTTGCTGGAGAGTTCGAATGCCCTGATAGAGCGTACCATCAAGGAAATCAAGGAGGCGAAAGCAGAAAAGGAAAAGACCAAGAAGATAAGGGCGAAAGTTCAGGAGTTCAAAGAGAAAAGCCTCTCTCCTAAACCCTCTCCAGTAGAGAGGAAAATAAAAGTCTCACCTAAAGGGGGAGATTCAGAGGGGACTATTGCCGAAGGCAACTATGCACGGCTTAAGGGCCAGAGTGCAGTGGGGTTGATAACCAAGATCAACGGCGATGAAGCCCAGATTGAGTTTGACAGCATACAGACCAAAGTGAAGCTCAACCGACTCGAACCAGCCAGGAAACCAGCAGCGAAGGCAAGGGTTTCGAGCAGCATGGTACAAGTATCCAGCCTCACCCAGAAGGCATTCAAGCCAAGTATCGATGTGAGAGGCATGCGAGGCGACGATTGTTTGGCAGAGATCACACAGTTTATAGACCAAGCCGTGATGACAGGAGTAGCCAGTGTGAGCATTCTTCACGGCACAGGTACAGGCATACTGAAGACCCTCATACGCCAATATCTCAACACCCGGCCTGAGGTGAGAAGTTTTCACGACGAGCACCCCGATTTCGGCGGAGCAGGAATCACAATAGCAGAGTTTTAAGATATTTTAATTGTTTTTGTGAGAAAAAAAACGTATATTTGTATTCCAGAATGATTAAATTTCTCTCTCTCGGCAGCGGCAGCAGTGGCAACTGCTACTACCTTCTCGATGAAGATACACAGCAAGCTATCCTCATCGATGCAGGTATAGGTATACGCCGACTGAAGAAACTCTTCAAGGAATACAACATCGACCATACCACCATAAAAGCCCTTCTCATAACCCACGACCACGCCGACCACATAAAGGGAGCAGGATATGTGACAACAGAATTCGGCATTCCTGCCTATGCCTCGTCAACGGTGCACCACGCCATGCAACTGGTACAGGGTTCGTTTAAGAAACTCGACAGAAACTGCCTTATCGATATCGACCCCGGCGAAAGGTTTGAGATTGGAAGATTTCACATACAGGCTTTTTCTGTGCCACACGATGCTGCAGACAATGTGGGCTACGAGATAAGAGTGGAGAGCGGAGAAACGAAAGACGAGAGCATTACCTTTGTGCTGATGACCGATGTGGGGAGCGTTACCGAGGATATACAGGCAGAAGTAGGCCGTGCCAACTATCTGGTGATGGAAGCCAACTACGACATAGAGATGCTGAAAAACGGACCTTATCCACAATATCTGAAGGAGAGGATACGCAGCGGCACAGGTCATATGAGCAACAACCAGGCTGCCAAATTGCTTCGTGAGTATATGGGGCCCGACCTCAAGCATGTGTGGCTCTGCCATCTGTCGGCAGAAAACAACCACCCAGAACTGGCACGCAAGACCATAGAGATGGAACTGCGCCGCTATGGCATCATTGCCGGAACCGATTTCGAACTCGACGTACTGAAACGCCTGGTCCCTTCCGGCCCATGGCTTTTAAAATAGTAAATAGTCCAATATTAAATAGTAAATAGTAAATAGTCCAATAGTAAATTACACTATGCCAGGTTATTTAGTAGACGACAAGCGCAAGGTGACAACACACCGACTTGTGCAAATGAAACAGGAAGGTAAGAAAATTGCAATGCTTACCTCGTATGACTACACCACAGCCCAGATTGTTGATGCAGCCGGTATGGATATCATCCTCGTGGGTGATTCAGCTTCCAATGTCATGGCAGGCAATGCCACCACTCTGCCTATCACTCTCGACCAGATGATCTACCACGCCAAGAGTGTGGCCAAGGCAGCCCAGAGGGCACTGGTGGTGTGCGACATGCCGTTTGGCACATATCAGGTGAACCCTACCGAAGGCGTGAGCAATGCCATACGCATCATGAAGGAGACCCACTGCGATGCGCTGAAACTCGAAGGCGGTGTGGAGATTATCGACACCGTGAAGAAGATTCTCGACGCAGGCATTCCTGTGATGGGCCATCTGGGACTCACACCGCAGAGCATCAACAAGTTCGGCACCTACAGCGTTCGTGCCAAGGAAGAAGCCGAAGCCCAGAAATTGCTCTCCGATGCACATGCACTGGAGGAAGTGGGGTGCTTCTCGGTGGTGCTCGAGAAGATACCTGCAGCACTGGCAGCCCGTGTTACCGACGAACTCGCAATCCCAGTGATAGGAATTGGTGCAGGAGGCCACTGCGATGGTCAGGTGCTCGTGATAGACGACATGCTCGGCATGACCCAGGGATTCTCTCCTAAGTTCCTGCGCCGCTATGCCGACCTCAACACCGTGATGACAGATGCCATCGGCAACTACATCACCGACGTCAAGTCAGGCGATTTCCCAAACGAAAACGAGCAGTATTAGTATGAAAAAAATAATCTTTACATCTCTACATCTCTACATCCTTACATTCTTCGCCTTTGGCGAAGCTTTCGCCCAGGACTATGTGCCTACGGAGGAAAACCTGCAGTCTCGTAAGGAATTTTCCAATGAGCGACTCGGCATATTCCTGCACTGGGGACTCTACAGCATGTTTGCCCAGGGGGAGTGGTATATGCAGAACCGAGCCATCCCATACGAGGAATACAGCAAGTCGGCCCGCGGGTTCTATCCGGCCCACTTCGATGCCAACGAATGGGTCAGTGCCATCAAGGACTCAGGTGCAGGCTACATATGCTTCACCAGTCGCCACCACGAGGGTTTCTCGATGTGGGATACCGATGAGAGCGACTACAACATAGTTGATGCCACACCATTTAAGCGCGACATCATAAAGGAACTGGCCGATGCATGCCATGCACAGGACCTCAGGCTGCATTTCTACTACAGCCATCTCGACTGGGGCCGCGAAGACTACCCAATGGGTCGCACAGGCCACGGATGCAAGGACTCACTGAAAGCCGACTGGCCGCACTACTATCAGTTTATGAACAACCAGCTCACCGAGCTCCTCACACGCTACGGTAAGATTGGTGCCATTTGGTTTGATGGCTGGTGGGACCACGATGTCGATCCCACCCCATTCGACTGGCAGCTCGACGAGCAGTATGCCCTCATCCATCGCCTGCAGCCTTGGTGCCTTATTGGCAACAACCACCATATGGCCGTGAACCCAGGTGAGGACATTCAGATCTTCGAGCGCGACCTCCCAGGCGAAAATACTGCAGGGTTCGTTGACAAGGCTGCCGATGTGAGCCGATTGCCTCTCGAGACTTGTCAGACCATGAATGGCATGTGGGGCTACCGCATTCAGGACCAAGACTATAAATCGGTGAAAGAAATCATCCACCTGCTTGTACGCACCTCTGGCAAGGGAGCAAACCTGCTGCTCAACATTGGTCCTCAACCAAGCGGCGAACTCCCTGCAACAGCACTCGACCGACTGAAGGGCATGGGACAGTGGATGCGCCAGTATGGCGAAACCATCAAAGGCACAGAGGCCGGTGACATAAAGGAACAACCTTGGGGTGCTACAACCCGAAAGGGCGACAAACTCTTCGTACATATCCTGCAAAAGGACTCTATAGAAGGAGGAAAACTCTTGCTGCCGCAAGAGAGTTTAAAGGGTTCAAAGGGTTCAAGTAGTTCAAGTAGTTCAAGTGGTTCAAAGGGTTCAAAGGGTTCAAAGGTACAGGTTACTGCCTTTGACACAGGCAAAGCTGTTCCATTCTCGAAGACCAAGGAAGGCATCACCCTGGATGTAAGTGCATTGCCAAATGACAAGATTGACAACATCATTGTCATTTCGGTAAAATAGTACATTGTACATGAACAAATTGCACATGCTTCGCGAAGCCTGTTGTGGGAGCATCGGCGATGTGCACCGCGCCATTGAGGGAGGTGCAGACCGAGTGGAACTGTGTGCAGACCTCGCTGTAGGCGGCATCACCCCACCCCACGAACTGATCCTTGAAGCCATCTCCACCGGCATTCCTGTAAACGTGCTCATACGTCCACGTGGAGGAAATTTCGTGTATGACGAACAGGAGATACAGACTATGATAGACGACATTCGTTTCTGTAGCGAAGCAGGGGCGAATGCCGTTGTCATTGGAGCCCTCACCCCAGAGGGCGATATCGACCTGGCTACTTGCCGACGGCTGGTGAACAGTTTCGCAATGCCACAAAATGCTGCCGTCACCGTGAGGAATATCACTTTCCACCGTGCCTTCGACGAATGCCGTGATCCTTTCGTGGCCCTGGAGCAGATTATCGGCTTGGGTTGCAACCGTATTCTCACCTCTGGTCAGGCACCCACAGCACCCGAAGGTGCAGAGACTCTGAAACGGCTTGTCACTCAGGCCCAAGGTCGTATCATCATCCTTGCCGGCAGCGGTGTAACACCCGAAAACTACCTCAGTCTTGCCCACGCCACAGGCGTGACAGAAGTACACGGCACTCGTATGCACCGTGGCTAAAAAGTTCTTTCCGTCGGGAATTTGGCTGTTTAGTCGTCGAGTTTCAGTACGGCGAGGAAAGCCTTCTGAGGCACCTGTACGTTGCCTATCTGCTTCATGCGTTTCTTTCCCGCCTTTTGCTTTTCGAGCAGTTTGCGTTTACGTGTCACATCGCCTCCATAGCACTTAGCAAGCACATCCTTACGCACCTGCTTCACCGTCTCACGGGCAATGATCTTACCACCTATGGCAGCCTGAATGGCAATGTCGAACTGCTGACGAGGCAGGAGTTCCTTGAGGCGCTCACACATACGGCGTCCCAGCGTCACGGCATTGTCCACATGGGTAAGCGTAGACAATGCATCCACACTCTCGCCGTTGAGCAGTATGTCGAGTTTCACGAGTTTGGAAGGTCGGAAACCAGCACTGTGGTAGTCGAACGAAGCATAGCCCCTGGAGATGCTCTTCAGTTTGTCGTAGAAGTCGATGACAATCTCGCCCAGAGGCATCAGGAACTGAATCTCCACACGGTTGCCGGCAATGAATTCCTGTTTAATGAGTTCGCCTCGCTTGCCAAGGCAGAGGGTCATGATAGGACCTATGTATGTGGCAGTGGTGATGACGGTGGCGTGGATATATGGTTCCTCCACATGGTCGATGAGCGTAGGATCGGGCATGCTCGAAGGGTTGTGCACCTCCTTTGCCTCGCCATGGCGGTCGTAAACCATGTAGGACACGTTTGGCACGGTGGTTATGACATTCATGTTGAACTCACGGTCCAGGCGTTCCTGTATGATTTCCATGTGCAGCAGACCCAGGAATCCGCAGCGGAATCCGAAGCCCAGGGCCGCACTGCTCTCGTGCTGGAACGAAAGGCTGGCATCGTTGAGCTGGAGTTTTTCGAGCGAGGTACGCAGGTTTTCGTAGTCCTCGGTCTCGATTGGGTACACACCAGCAAACACCATTGGCTTCACCTCCTCGAAGCCCTCGATGGCCTTGTCGGCAGGATTGGAGTCCGAAGTGATGGTATCGCCTACCTTCACCTCCACGGCGTTCTTTATGCCTGAAACGATATATCCCACATCGCCTGTGCGCAGTTCCTTGGCAGGAATCATATCCATCTTCAGCACACCCACCTCTTCGGCCATATATTCCTTCTTGGTATTGATGAACCTCACCTTCTCTCCAGAGTGTATCACTCCGTTCACTACCTTGAAATAGGCTATGATGCCGCGGTAGGAATTGAATACCGAGTCGAATATAAGTGCCTGGAGCGGAGCATCAGGATCGCCCACGGGGGCTGGAATCCTCTCCACTACGGCACGCAGAATATCGTCAACCCCCATACCGGTTCGGCCCGAAGCCAGGATTATCTCCTCGCGCTTGCAGCCCAACAGGTCTATGATCTCGTCGGCCACCTCCTCGGGCATGGCATTTGGCATGTCGCACTTGTTGATGACAGGAATGATTTCCAGGTCGTGCTCTATAGCCATATAGAGGTTGCTTATGGTCTGGGCCTGTACCCCCTGTGTGGCATCCACCACGAGCAGTGCTCCCTCGCATGCAGCGATGGAGCGCGAAACCTCGTAGGAGAAGTCCACGTGTCCCGGAGTGTCGATGAGGTTGAGGGTATAAATTCCCTTTGGGAAGCTCTTGGCTGTTGGCTCTTGGCTGTTGGCTTCATAGCCATATTCCATCTGAATGGCGTGGCTCTTGATGGTGATGCCACGTTCCTTTTCCAGGTCCATGTCGTCGAGCATCTGGCCCTCTGTAACCTTTATGGTGTTGGTACGTTCAAGCAGTCGGTCGGCTATGGTTGATTTGCCATGGTCGATATGTGCGATGATGCAGAAGTTGCGGATATTCTTCATGTGTGCAAAAAAATGTTTAGCGACCAGCCTTTTTTTGATTGTCTGGCCGCTAAACAGAGTATCGGAAAATTGTTATTTGTTCAGAGCCAGTGCAACGTTTACGGCACAAGCCACGGTGCAACCTACCATTGGGTTGTTGCCAATGCCGAGGAAGCCCATCATCTCTACGTGTGCAGGAACAGAACTTGATCCGGCAAACTGAGCATCGCTGTGCATACGTCCCATGGTGTCTGTCATACCGTATGAAGCAGGACCTGCAGCCATGTTGTCTGGGTGCAGAGTACGGCCCGTACCACCGCCTGAAGCCACACTGAAGTAAGGCTTACCGGCCAGGATGCGCTCCTTCTTGTATGTACCAGCCACTGGGTGCTGGAAGCGTGTAGGGTTGGTTGAGTTACCTGTGATGGATACGTCAACATCTTCCTTCCACAGGATGGCAACACCTTCGCGTACGTCGTCAGCTCCGTAGCAGTTCACCTTTGCACGAGGACCATCGCTGTAGGCGATGCGCTGAACTTCTTCCACCTTACCGGTGAAGTAGTCGAACTTGGTCTGTACGTATGTGAATCCGTTGATACGGCTGATGATCATGGCAGCGTCCTTGCCCAGACCGTTGAGGATGACGCGGAGTGGGTTCTTGCGAACCTTGTTTGCCATCTCAGCAATCTTGATTGCACCTTCGGCAGCAGCAAAGCTCTCGTGACCTGCGAGGAATGCAAAGCACTGAGTCTCTTCGCGCAGCAGACGTGCAGCGAGGTTTCCGTGACCCAGACCCACCTTGCGGTCGTCAGCCACACTTCCAGGGATACAGAAAGCCTGCAGACCGATTCCGATTGCCTCAGCAGCATCGGCAGCGTTCTTGCAACCCTTCTTGATGGCGATTGCACAACCGCATACATAAGCCCACTTGGCATTTTCGAAACAGATCATCTGAGTCTCCTCACAAGTCTTGTAAGGATCCAGACCAGCCTTGTCACAAATCTCGTTAGCCTCTTCGATAGAAGCAATACCGTTTTCGTTAAGAGCAGCCAGAATCTGCTTCATACGACGGTCCTGTGATTCAAATTTAACTTCACGTATCATATTCTTATTTACTATTTAGCTATTTACTATTTACTATTGAAAAAATTTAATTATTTACTATTTACATATTTTTTATTTAATTATTTTTCGGATTTAGCCATTTCATTAGTCTGTCGATCCTTCATTGTTACTATGGAACTGACTATTATTCTCAGCAACTCTATGCATTCCTGGTAAAGGGAATCCAACCTATTTGCTGGCATGATATTGCTTTCTGTTATCAGTTCTATCCAATGCGAAGTCTCATCCAGTTCTTCTTCCACCATTTTCAGTTTGTTGATAAAATCTTTATCTGATTTTGCCAAACACGCTGCGCAATAGTTTGCATATGGAGAAGTCCCTGACCGCATGACTTGATTAGCCAAAGCTTTTGATGCTACGGAATAGGGCATACTGTCTACCAGCTTTACTATTCTGACAGCAAATTGCTTAAACCTAAACTTCAAGTCCTCCTCAGTCATACGAAATGCAAAAATGATAAAATATTTAAATAAAACTAAATAGTAAATTGTAAATTGTCCAATAGTAAATGAGACTATTCCTTTCTTGGGTCAATTGATTTTACTGCACCCTGTTCTGCCTTTGTGCGGCCATAGGTACCGGTTACACTCTTCAGTGCCTCGTCAGCAGGAACACCCTTCTTGATAGCATCCATGAACTTGCCCATATGTACGAATTCATATCCGCAAACCTGATTGTTCTGATCCAGGAACATCTTTGTGATGTAACCCTCTGTCAGCTGGAGATAACGAGTACCCTTGGCATTGGTGCCATAGAGAGTACCAACCTGAGAAACCAGACCCTTACCGAGGTCCTCAAGACCGCTTCCTACTACCAGACCACCCTCTGAGAATGCACTCTGGGTACGGCCATAGACAATCTGCAGGAACAGCTCACGCATGGCTGTGTTGATGGCGTCGCAAACGAGGTCAGTGTTCAGTGCTTCCAACAAAGTCTTGCCAGGGAGGATTTCGCTTGCCATGGCGGCAGAGTGAGTCATACCCGAACAACCGATGGTCTCCACGAGACATTCCTCGATGATGCCATCCTTAACGTTAAGACTGAGTTTGCAGGCACCCTGCTGAGGTGCACACCAACCGATTCCGTGTGTCATACCGGAGATATCCTTTATCTCCTTAGCCTGGATCCATTTTCCCTCCTCAGGAATTGGAGCCGGTCCGTGGTGAGGACCCTTGGCAACACAGCACATTTCCTGTACTTCTTTAGAATAAATCATAATTAGTTATTAAATTATATAAAGGAACATAACTTTCCAAAATGCAAATATAGGATTTTTTTTGCAGAAGTGCAAAAAAAATAGTTAGGAGTTAGGAGTTAGGAGTTAGGAGTGAAAAAAGCCCCACCTGTTTCTTGCGCATAATTCAGACATTATGTGCATCCCTCCCTACTACCTGCTACTTGCTACCTGCTCCCTGCGAGCAATGCTCGCCCCTGCTACCTGCTCCCTGCTACCTGCTCCCTGCGATGCAGCGCATCGCGCTGCATCGCTTCGCTTCGGATTGCGTGGGAACCATCCCTTCTTCACGCGCTTATCCTGCTCGAAGAGTTCCAGGATGGACCAGAACGCACTGAACCCAGCCACGCCAAGCACTGCAGCCAGCACCACATCGCTGACCAGGAGCGAAGCCACACAGAACCCCACCCCACCGATGGCAAACACCCACCAGCAGCCCTTGCCCCAGTGGTATTCAGCCTTAATCACAATAGGGTGAAACACCCCAATCAACAGAAACGCCGAAGCACCCAAAACGATTCCAGACCAGTTCATAATTGTAAGCATTTTTTTGTTTTGCAAATGCAAAATTACAAAAAATTCACCACTTTTCAAAATATTTTTGCATGGTCAACAACGCCCAAAAAAACAAGCAAAAATAGTACAATATTAAGATTTGTGGTTTTATGGATGCTGTGGTTTTTAGGGGTTTTATGGACTCTATGGTTTCCATAGTTTCTATGGTTTCCATGGACTCCATAGACCCCCTGCTCCCTGCTCCCTGCTACCTGCTACCTGCGAGCAAAGCTCGCCACGCTCCCTGCGAGCAGCGCTCGCCCCTGCTCGCAAAATTTCGCCGTAGAGGCGCGCAAATCTTCGCTGTGGTGTCCACTACCACCTTGCACCCAAAACGCCCAATTTGGGCCTTAAAATCGCAAATTTGGGGCATTCTTGCTCACGCCTACACCCTCGCACGCACAAAGCCGCCAAAACTGTCAACTTTTTCAGGCGAAGGGACAACCTTCTCAGGAAAACCAGACAACCCAGACAGGGACAAAAGTAAACAAAACACGTACTAAAAGTTAAACAAAAACCAAATGTTAAATTT
>R03__coassemble_190_pt1 | contig 39099 bp, 35 predicted proteins | sample R03__metabat2_high_PE_038 | metagenome-assembled genome bin R03 | reverse complement strand
TATTTTGTTATCACCACATTAAGTCACTGATACACAATCACTAACAACGAAATTCGCAACAAAAAACCGATAACAAAATAACAATAACAAAAAAAAATGTCTTTTCCTGAATAAGGTTTACTCTACTCTTCCCGGGATTTGGCACCTATTATGTAGATACATTAATAGATAGGACCGAAGGTTGCGCAGGCGCGGAAATCGGCTCCTTCCTTGTCCATTCCGAATGCATTCCAGGCAGCTGGACGGAAGATGTCGCTGTCGGCCACGTTGTGCATGCACACTGGGATGCGGAGTATGGACGCCAGGGTGATGAGGTCGGCACCGATGTGGCCATAGGCGATGGCACCGTGGTTGGCTCCCCAGCAGTTCATCACACTGTAGACATCCTTGAAGCAGTCCTTCGATGGGTCGAGACGCGGTGCAAACCACGTGGTAGGCCACGTAGGGTCGGTACGACGGTCGAGCGTGTCGTGCATCTGGTCGGGCAGTTCCACGCTGTAGCCCTCAGCAATCTGGAGCACCGGACCGAGACCGGCCACCATGTTGAGTCGGAGCATGGTCATAGGCATTCCGCCGCGAGTCTTGAAATGAGACGAATAGCCCCCGCCACGGAAGTAGTCGCGATCGGCCGGCATCCAACTTGTAGCCGCCAGACAAGCCTCGGCATCTTCGTTGGTCATCTCCCATGGAGTCTTCATCGTAGGGTGTCCCTCGCCGTCGGTCATGGCACCAGTGGCATCGAGTGTGGTGGCTCCGGAGTTGATGAGGTGGATGAAACCATTCTTTGCACCGCCTTCAGGAGCGAGGCCAGTGACACGCTTCACAGCCTCCGGACTCCAGTAGGTACGGACGTCGGAGAACATCACGCCGCGGTTGGTGAGCAGATGGGCGAAGAGCATCGACATGCCGTTGCAGAAGTCGTTTTCGGTAGCCATGACACGGGCTTCGCGGATGCCGTTCCAGTCGTAGGACGAGCACATGAGCGACTCTGGGAAGTCGAAATTAGGACGATAGTCGGTCCACTGACGCTGTCCCTGTACACCGGCTGCTATGGCATTGTGGCCCAAGGCCTCCTCCTTGTAGCCCATCTCCCTGAGGCGTGGATTGCCCTGCATGAGGTCGATCATGATGAGCATGGTCTTGACGGTGAACTCCCAGTCCTGGTCCTTCTCCTCGCGGTTCTTGCCCTTGCCGCGGCCGTTGAAGGTGGTCATAGGAGTGCCAGGGAAGAGAGGACGGTCCTCGTTGTAGTCGTGGCCCTCGCGCGGCTTGCAGTATTTCTCCACCCACTGCATGGCCTTCTCGAACTCCTCGTGGTCGTAGATGCCATAGTCCACACGGCGCAGGATCTCGACGAGCGACACATATTCGGTACGCATGCCCAGGTATTTCTGCAGGAAGTCGGCATTTACGATCGATCCGGCAATGCCCATGCAGGTGTTGCCCAGCGACAGGTAGCTCTTGCCCCGCATGGTTGCCACGGCCTGTGCGGCACGTGCCCAGCGCAGGATTTTCTCAGCCACGTCGGTCGGGATGCTGTTGTCCTGAAGGTCCTGCACATCGTGGCCATAGATGCCGAAAGCAGGCAGTCCCTTCTGGGCGTGAGCCGCAAGAACGGCAGCCAGATACACAGCACCGGGGCGTTCTGTGCCATTGAATCCCCACACGGCCTTAGGCCAGTAGGGGTGCATATCCATGGTTTCGCTGCCATAGCACCAGCACGAAGTGACCGAGAGCGTGGCCCCCACGCCGCAGCGTTCGAACTTCTCCTGACACGCAGCAGCCTCGGCCACACGGCCTATGGTGGTGTCGGCAATGACACACTCCACCGGCGAACCGTCGCCATTGCGCAGGTTGGTGGTTATCAACTCAGCCACGGCAGATGCCAGGGCCATGGTTTTCTCTTCGAGAGCCTCGCGTACTCCGCCCTGACGACCGTCGATGGTAGGGCGAATGCCAATCTTAGGATATGCGTTCATAGTTTAATATGGTTTTTTTTACGGTGCAAAGTTACGATTTATTTTTGTGATATCAAAATTTTTTTGTATATTTGCAAAGAAAAAATTTCTGAACAACGAAAAAAACACCAGTGATATGAAGTGTAAGCTATCAGTAAAATACAAGACCGCCTGGGGCGAATCGCTGGCCGTGAGGCTGGCGGGGAGAGAAGATATGCTGGTCCTTGGCTGTGAACCAGACGGCGAGACATGGACCGCCGACGTTGATCTGGACGAAGGAACACAATACCGCTACTGTGTGGTGAAGGATGGCGAAGTGGTGAGAATGGAGGCCATGTGCCTGCCCCACAGGCTGAGCGTGAAGGGACCGGGATGCAAGGTCATCGATGACAGGTGGATGGACCCACAGCGCGTGGCAGGAATAGCCGTACCGGTGTTCTCGCTCCGCAGCAGGGGCAGCCAGGGAGTGGGCGACTTCGGCGACCTGAAGTTGCTCGTGGACTGGGCCCACAAGATGGGGATGAAGGCCATACAGCTGCTCCCTATCAACGACACCACCATCAGCGGCACATGGCGCGACTCGTATCCGTACAACAGCATTTCGTGCTTTGCACTGCATCCGATGTACTTTGATTTAAGGGGAGTTGAAGGGGAGTTGAAGGGGAGTTCAAAGGGAGTTGAAGGGGAGGCGGACACGCTGGGACCGGTTGACTACGAGAAGGTAAATATAGAGAAACGCAGGGCCATTGCGGCGGCGTTTGACAGGGAAGGGACGAAGGTGCTGAAGACAAAGGCTTTCAAGCAGTGGTTTGAGACAAACGCGCACTGGCTGGTGCCTTATGCTGAGTTCAGGCGGAGGAAGAGAGTGTATGAGTTTCTGGCCGAGTATGGCGTGGAACTGTATTATTACACTCAATACATGCTTCATGTGCAACTCAAGGCTGCGGCCGACCATGCACTTTCGAAGGGCATAATTCTGAAAGGCGACATACCTATCGGCGTGAGTCTTGACGGAGTGGATGCTTCCGACCATCCGGAACTCTTCCATCTGGACCAGAGCACGGGTGCTCCGCCAGACTTCTTCTCGGCCGACGGACAGAACTGGGGATTCCCTACCTACAACTGGGACGAGATGGCAAAGGACGGCTACCAGTGGTGGCGGCAGCGCATGCAGAACATGTCGAACTATTTCTCGGCCTACCGCATAGACCACATACTGGGATTTTTCCGCATATGGGCCATACCGGCAGGGAAAGCTTCGGGGGCGGAAGGACAGTTCCAGCCGGCACTGCCTCTGTCGATGGACGAGATACACTACATGGGCCTGTGGGTCAGCGACGGGCAGTTCAGCGAACTGTTTGTGGAGGACTATAGGGAGCGAGGCCACTACCACCCTAAGATCACGGCACAGAACACCGATGCGTTCCGCAGTCTCGACAGGGGACAGCAGGAAGCCTTCAACCGCATACACCACCACTTCTTCTTCCAGCGCAATACGCAGTTCTGGTATGATGAAGCAATGAAGAAACTGCCGGCACTGACGGCGTCGAACCTCATGATATGCTGCGGCGAGGACCTGGGAATGGTGCCAGAGTGTGTGCCATGGGTGATGAGGAAACTGGGCATCCTGTCGCTGGAGATACAGAACATGCCAAAGCAGCTGGGCCAGGACTTCGGCGACGTGGCCCACTATCCCGAGATGTCGGTTTGTACCATTTCGTCTCACGACACCCAGACCCTCCGCGGCTGGTGGGAAGAGGACAGGGAAAGGGCACAGAGGCTGTATAACAATGTGCTCCACATGTGGGGCAAGGCACCCGAAACGATGCCGGGATGGGTGTGCGAGCGTGTCATCGCCGACCATCTGGCTTCGCCTTCGGCACTGTGTATCATAACCCTTCAGGACTGGATAGGAATGGACGAACGCCTGCGCAATCCCGATGCCCGCTCCGAGCGAATCAACGAACCTGCCAACCCACGCCACTACTGGCGCTGGCGTATGCACCTCAACCTGGAGGACCTGATGGAAGAAGAGGCATTCAACAAGCATATACACGAACTTATAATGGCCTATGGCCGAAATAAAGAAAAACTATGAATATAATAAATAAGTTTAGAAGTGCTATAGCATCTATGGTTTCTATGGTTTCTATGGTTTCCATGGTTTTTCCTGCAAGGGCTTTTGGCCAGAGTGTGCTCTATCCGCAGCATTTCGACTTGGACGAGGTGGTGCTTGGCGATGGTCCGCTGCGAAGTGCCATGGTGACAAATGCTGAGTTGCTGCTTGAGTACGATGCCGACAGGTTGATGTGTCCCTTCGTCCGCGAAGCGGGACTGAGTACAAAGAGCGGAAGCAAGTACTATGGCTGGACCACCAAACACCCATCGTTTGGCAACTGGGGTCAGTCGGACTGGAGTCTTGAGGGACATGTAGGTGGCCACTATATCTCGGCCCTGGCCATGTCGTATGCAGCAACAAAGAACGACCCACAGCTCTCGTCTCTCAACTCTCGTCTCTCGTCACGGCTGGACTATTGCCTCGCCATAATGAAGGATTGCCAGGATGCCTACGACGGCAATACGGAGGGAATGGAAGGTTTCATAGGAGGACAGCCGATAACACAGATATGGAAGGGACTCTACCGGAACGATCCATCGGCCTTTTATCAGTATGGAGGATGGGTGCCGTTTTATTGTCAGCACAAGGTGCTTGCGGGTCTTCGTGATGCCTATGTCTATGCCGGCAGCGAAACGGCTAAGGAAATGTTCAGGAAGATGGCCGACTGGAGTGTGAACGTGGTGAGCAAACTCTCCACAGAGACCATGCAAAGCGTGCTCAACAGCGAACACGGCGGAATGAACGAAACCCTGGCCGATGCGTATAGAATATTTGGCACTGCCAAATATCTCACCGCAGCCAAGAAATACAGCCACCAGACCATGCTTAATGGTATGCTGGCCCTCTCCACCACCTTTCTCAACTATCGTCATGCCAATACCCAGGTGCCGAAATACATAGGATTTGAACGCATATCCCAGTTGTCGTCATCGTCGTCGTCGTATGGCAAGTCAGCAAGGAATTTCTGGCAGGACGTGGCCGAAAACCGCACCGTGTGTATCGGCGGCAACAGCGTGGAAGAGCATTTCCTTGGCCAGGACAACTATTCGAGGTATATCTCGCAGATGGATGGACCAGAGACATGTAACTCAAACAACATGCTGAAACTCTCGGAGGACCTCTTCGACGATACCCACGACAGCCGTTATGCTGATTTCTATGAGAATACGATGTACAACCACATACTTTCAACCCAAGACCCGGAGACGGGAGGATATGTGTATTTCACCACACTGCGCCCCGGGGGCTACAAGATATATTCGCAGGTGAATCAGGGCATGTGGTGCTGTGTGGGCACAGGAATGGAAAACCATGCAAAATATGGCCATTTCATATATACTCACAATGACGATACCTTGTTTGTGAACCTCTTTGCTGCCAGTGAACTCCAGAACGACCGTTTCGGAGTGAAGCAAGAGACAGAATTTCCATACGAAGAGAAAAGCCTTCTCACCATCACCAAGGCTGGCAAATACACCATCGCTGTGCGAAGGCCGGAGTGGGTTCAAGGGTTCAAGAGTTCAAGAGTTCAAGGGTTCAAGGGTTCAAGGGTTCAAGGAGTTCAGGGGGACAATGGCTACATATATTACACCGGGGACTGGAACGTGGGTGATACTATCGGCATTGAGTTGCCGATGCAGCTGCACATAGAGGAATGTCCAGGCTTGCCGGAATACGTTGCCTTTAAGTATGGACCAATTCTCCTTGCCGGACAACTCGGAATGTCGGACCTTCAGAACGAATACGCCGGAGAGGGCCGTATGGACCATGCTCCTGGGAGTCGTGGTACATCGAAGACCATCATCTCGTCGCCACTGCTTGTGTGTGAGCGCGATACGGTGCTGAATTTGGTAAAGAAAAATAATGGTCAAGTATCAATGATCAATTATCAATTAAATCATCCTGCTTACGTTCCTTCGGGATCGTATTTCCAGAATCACGAATCCATTGAGCTGAAACCATTCTTTGCCACCCATCACGACCGTTATGTCATCTACTGGTATCAGCAGAATGAGGCGGATTTCCTGAATAGCTATATAGGTCGATTGGATCAGGAACAGGCCCGGCTTGCTGGGCGAACACTTGACTTCGTAGGCACAGGAGAACAACAGAGCGAGGCTGGCCATCAAGTGAAGTATAGCAGTGGTTCTACAACCGGAAGCCACGACGGCGAATTCTATCGTGATACGCAGGCAAATGGTTACATACAGTATGTGCTCACTTTGCCCGATAGTGCGCAAGAAACAGACTTCTACGAAAAACATTCTCCATACTCCATTATGTGTCGTTTCACTACCGACGACGCAGGACGAAAAGCAACCGTCTATGCCGATGGCGTGGAGATTGGTACGGTTACGGTTCCTTCTTCGGTTTCTTCTGCCGATGAAAATGGGTTCTACAACGTGGAATATCCTCTGCCAGAGACGGTGATAAAAGAGGGTGGGGCACTGAAACAGGAAATCACCTTCAAGATTGTGGCATCGAGTTCTACCTATTGTCCGGGACTCTATTATGTGCGTTTGCTGAAGGACTATGTAAACGAAAGGGCACAGACCGACTATGAGTTCAGGGCCTCGGAATGGGCCGTGACAGGAGACGCATCGAGAGTGGCACAAAACAGAATTTCGTACGACGACGATGCGAACACCATCACCGTCCGTGCCGGAACAGGAGCAAACAATGTGTGCCTGAATATGCAGCAGGAATTATATACGATAGGCAGCGACTACAGGTATTTCGTTATCGAAGCAACCAACGTTAAAACCACCACTGGATCGGCGTATCTGTGGTGGTTTAATGGTGATAACCACGCCAGTAGCCTGGTCCCTGCACAGGTCATTGCCGATGGTGGTTCTGCGACATTCGTATGGGATGTGGCTGAAAGCGAGTTTGGCAAGTTCTACGATACCGATTCCTTTCGTTTTGCTCAGGGATGGACCGTTTTCGGACTCACCTCAACGACAGGAACCAGCGTGATAAAGTACATAGGCTTTGCCAGGGATATGGGTGAAATCACAGAAATTACAGCTGCTTCGCAGCGGGTTACAGGTTACGGGTTACAGGTTACGGGAACGTACGACCTCTCTGGCCGAAGGGTATCCGGAACCCCCGGAGCCTCCGGAATTGCCGGAGTTAGCATAGCGGGTGGAAAAAAGTTTTTTGCTGATTTTGAATGAAAAATTTGGCAGTGTCATTTTTTTTTTGTAAATTTGCAAGCTGATTATGGAAAAATGGTCAGCGATTGGTGTGAAAACGACTATAAAATAACAAAAATAAAAAAAATAAAACACAATGAAAAGAACATTTCAGCCTCACAATCGTAAGAGGATTAACAAGCATGGATTCCGCCAGAGAATGGCAACAAAGGGCGGACGTAATGTGCTCGCTGCACGCAGAAAGAAAGGTCGCAAGTCACTGACAGTATCAAACGAGTTCCACGGTAAGTAAATCTCTACACAGTTATGTTAGCAGGTGATATTAAAAAGAATGTATGCCTTCGTATCGATGGCAGAATCTACGTGGTAATCGATTTCCTTCACGTAAAGCCTGGTAAGGGTAACACCGTGATGAGAACCAAGCTGCGCGATGTGGCTGATGGCCGCGTGCTTGAGCGTACATGGATTGTAAGTACAAAACTTGATGAATGTCAGGTTGACCATCGTCAGTTCCAGTATCTTTACAAGGAGGGTAACGACCTCGTGTTCATGAACAGCGAGACTTATGAGCAGGTAAATATTGCTGCCGATTTCATCGACGGAGTACAGTTCCTGAAGGAAGGCGACAGTGTTCAGGTGGCAATTGATGCAGCTACAGACACTATCCTGACAGCTGAAATACCTATCAAGACTGTCCTGAAGGTTACCTACACCGAACCAGGTTTGAAGGGCGACACAGCAACCAATGCTACCAAGCCTGCAACCCTGGAGACAGGTGCAGAAATCCGCGTGCCTCTCTTTATCAACGAAGGCGACCTTATCGAGGTTGACACTCGTGATGGGTCATACGTTACAAGAAAATCCTAATGTCGGCTGACGCCGAGGTTTATAGGTTTATAAGTTTATAGGTTTAAGCTTATGAGTACCGCAAAACTTAACCGAGCCAGTGTAATGCATTGCGCTCGGTTGTGTTTTTTACTATTGTCTCTCGTCTTTAGTCTCTCGTCTCTGAATGCGCAGGAGCGCATTCTGGTATGGAGCGATGAGTTTGACGGACCTTCGCTCAACAGGGACTTCTGGGACTTTGAACACGGATATGTGCGCAACAAGGAATATCAGTGGTATCAGGAGGACAACATCGGTTTTGAGGATGGCACGCTCGTGATCGAAGCCCGTTACGACTCGCTTGCAGAACATAGCATCACCGCTTCGAGCATCAACACCCGACGGCATTTCGATTTCCTATATGGACAGATGGAGGTAAGGGCCAAGATCCCTGCTGTGATGGGCAGTTGGCCGGCTATCTGGACATTGGGCAAGAAATATCCATGGCCTTCGTGTGGAGAGATAGATGTGATGGAATACTACCAGATAAAGGGCATTCCGCATATCCTTGCCAATGCTGCATGGGGTGGCGAAGAACGATGGGGTGCCGTCTGGAACTCAAAGCGCATTCCTTATTCGCATTTCCTTGAGAAAGATGCCGCGTGGGGAGAGAAATTCCACACCTGGCTTATGGACTGGACTCCGGAATATATCAGGATTTATCTCGACGGCGAATTGCTCAACGATATCGATATCTCCGAAACTGTCAACGGAGAACGTGGTGGCAACGAAAATCCTTTTCATACGCCGCAATACATATTGCTCAATCTTGCAATAGGCGGTACGAATGGCGGCGAACCAGACTTGGCGCAATTTCCGTTGCGCTATATTATAGATTATGTACGCGTGTATAAAACTGAATAACTATGGTTAGTGAACTAAAGGGTAGCAAGGTTTACTTGTTCTCTATTGTACTTGTGGCAGTGATTGGCGGACTTTTGTTCGGCTACGACACTGCTGTTATATCCGGAGCCGAGAAGGGCCTTCAGGGATTCTTTATGGGGGCTGAGGATTTTGTGTATACGGACTTCTGGCATGGATTCACCAGTTCCAGTGCCTTGATTGGCTGTATCATAGGTTCGGCAGTGTCGGGATTGCTGGCATCGAACTGGGGTCGTAAGAAGACCCTTATCTTTGCAGGCGTCATGTTCTTCGTATCGGCATGGGGATCGATGTATCCAGAGACTATGATTCTGGAGAAGGAACCTAACCTCACGCTGCTCATCGTGTTCAACATCTACCGTGTCATCGGTGGTGTGGGCGTTGGCCTGGCTTCGGCTGTGTGTCCAATGTACATAGGTGAGATTGCTCCGAGCAAGATTCGTGGCATGCTTGTTTCGTGGAACCAGTTTGCCATTATCTTTGGTCAGTTGGTGGTGTATTTCGCCAATTTCTTCATCCTTGGCGACCATATAGCTCCGCTCATTCAGAGCGTGGGCGAGGGTGTGAATGAGGTGCTGAACCCAGGTGATGCCGCATGGTGCATCAATGATGGTTGGCGCTATATGTTTGGTTCTGAGATGATTCCTGCCGGACTTTTTGCTATTCTCATATGCTTCGTGCCAGAGACACCGCGCTATCTTGCTTCTGTAGGAAAGGATTCTCAGGCTGAGGGTATTCTGGCTCGTATCAATGGCGCAGCCAAGGCAAAGGAGATCCTGAGTGAAATAAAGGCCACAATGACAGTGAAGACCGAACCGATATTTACCTATGGTGTGCTCTGTATATTTGTTGGAATCATGCTCTCCGTATTCCAGCAGGCTGTAGGAATCAATGCGGTGCTCTATTTTGCTCCGCGCATATACGAGGCAATGGGATTTGACAACCCTATGGTTCTCACCGTGTTCAACGGCATTGTGAACCTTGGATTTACCTGTGTTGCCATCTTTACCGTTGAGAAACTAGGTCGCAAACCACTGCTCATTGTAGGTTCTCTTGGTATGGCCATAGGAGCATTCGGCGTGGCTTGCACATTTGGCAATCCTGAGTTGCAACTCATATGTATGGTAAGCATCATGGTCTATTCTGCCAGTTTTATGTTCAGTTGGGGACCGATATGCTGGGTGCTCATTGCTGAGGTGTTCCCTAACACCATCCGTGGCGGAGCCGTGGCAATAGCAGTGGCATTCCAGTGGATATTCAACTGGATAGTTTCCACATCCTTCGTGCCGATGGCAAACAGCCTTGGATATTGGTTTGCATATGGACTCTACGGAGTGATCTGTGTCATTGCCGCTATCTTTGTATGGAAACTTGTTCCTGAGACCAAGGGCAAGACTCTCGAGGACATGACCAAACTCTGGAAGGAGAAAGCATAGGCTGCAGAAGCTGCGACAGAAAGGTACAGACTCTCGGTGCAGAGTCTGTATCTTTTTGTTTTTTTGGCATGTAGGTGAAAATAAATTTGGTAATGTCATTTTTTTTTCGTAACTTTGCAGTGCCAAAAAACACAGAGACGAGGTTCCGATACATTTTAATGGTATTGGGATTTTTGTTTTTATGTATTTTGACGCACATGAGTAGTTAATAATTAAAAACAACAGAATATGGCTTATATGTCACAGGATGGGTACGACAAACTTCGTGCCGAAATCAAACACCTGGAAGAGATTGAACGCCCAGAGGTGATTCGTCAGATTCAGGAAGCAAGAGAAAAGGGAGACCTCTCCGAAAATGCAGAATACGATGCAGCAAAAGAGGCTCAGGGCAAGTTGGAAACCAAAATTGCAGAACTCAAGGCGGTGCTTGCTGATGCAAAAATACTTGATACGAGTAAGGTGCAGACAAAGACCGTGCAAATTCTCTCAACAGTGAAGATGAGGAATGTGAAGACTGGTATGGAAATGACTTACACCCTGGTGAGCGAGCGTGAAGCTGACCTCAAAGCTAACAAAATATCTGTTGCAACTCCTATTGCACAGGGTTTGCTCGGGAAGAAGGTTGGCGATGTGGCGACTATCAAGATACCTCATGGAGTTGTGGAACTTGAAATTCTCAAAATCACAGTAGAATGAGCATTTTTTCGAAGATAGCAGCAGGAGAAATTCCAAGCTATAAATGTGCTGAGAATGAGGAATTCTATGCATTCTTGGATATCAACCCACTGGTGAAGGGACACACCTTGTGTATCCCTCGCCGCGAGGTTGACTATATCTTTGATATGGATGATGACGAGATTGCTCGTTTTCAGGTCTTTGCAAAGAAGGTGGCACAGGCCATAAAGGTGGTTTTCCCTTGTGTGAAGGTGGGTGAGGCTGTGCTTGGACTTGAAGTTCCGCATGCCCACATACATCTCATACCTATGCAAAGCGAGAAAGATATGCTCTTCTCCAATCCTAAGAAGCAGTTCTCTGCCGAAGAAATGCAGGAAGCGGCAGCGAGAATACTTGCTGCGTATGAAGCGCTGTAACCCCTGGCTGTGGATTCCGACCCTGTATTTTGCAGAAGGAATACCTTATTTTATTGTGAACAACATCTCCGTCTTGATGTTTGCCAAGATGGGTGTGCCAAATGGCGAGATGGCTCTCTTTACAAGTTTGCTTTATCTGCCTTGGACCATAAAACCATTGTGGAGCCCATTTGTTGATGTGATCAAGACAAAGCGTTGGTGGACTTTGACGATGCAGGCATTGATGTCTGTGTCGTTTGTTGTTTTGACCCTCACTTTGGCCCGTCCAGTGGCCACGATGATTGAATCGGGACATACCCCTATGTCGATGTTTACACTGACTCTGATACTGTTCGTTATCACTGCTTTCGCATCTGCCACTCATGATATTGCTGCCGATGGGTTTTATATGCTGGCCCTTGAGGAGAAGGAGCAATCGTTTTATGTAGGTATAAGAAGCACATTCTATCGTCTTTCGAATGTGTTTGGTCAGGGTGTGCTGGTAGCTATTGCGGGATGGATAGAGACAAACTACAACGATATCCCTCTTTCGTGGACCGTGACACTGGGGATTACTGCCGTGTTGTTCACCGTGGTAAGCTTGTACCACATATTTGTGTTGCCACGAGTGGAAACCCCGGAAACCCCGGAAAGTCCGGAAAATCCGGACGCTCCGGAAATCCAGGAACGCACGGCAATGGGCATTCTGCGTGGTTTTGGACAGTCGTTTGCCACGTTTTTCAGAAAGAAGGGTGTGTGGCTGGCCATATTGTTTATGTTGCTTTATCGTTTGCCAGAGGCATTCCTGCTGAAGTTGTGCACACCGTTTTTGGTAGCTGATAAGAGTCTTGGAGGACTTGGCATGTCGACAGAGGCCGTGGGACTGGCCTACGGAACCATCGGTGTGGTATTTCTCACCATAGGTGGAATCATCGGTGGTGTGATGGCTTCGCGTTGGGGATTTAAGCGTTCTATGTGGCCTATGGCTGCTTGCATGACGTTGCCTTGCCTGTCGTTTGTGTACCTCTCGATGTCACAGCCGCAGAATTTTGTGGTGATAAGCACTATGATTGCCATAGAGCAGTTTGGCTATGGTTTTGGCTTCACGGCCTATATGCTCTATATGATACACTTTGCTGAGGGAGAATTCAAGACAAGCCATTATGCCATATGCACTGCGTTTATGGCTTTGAGTATGATGCTCCCGGGGATGGTGGCAGGATATCTACAGGAGTGGCTTGGATATGCGGGGTTCTTCTGGATGGTCATTGTGTGTTGCCTGGCCACATTGGCAGTGACATGGATAACAAAGAAGGCTCTCAAATGAGAGCCTTCTTTGTCGGTATGTGCAGTAATTGTTATTGCTTTTTGTTAGCTGAGTACATAATCTTCAGTGCATAGGCTTTTCGCAGTGCCTGCTTCACATCGGTGATGTGTCCCATAGGGGTGTCTTTATCAACTTTCAGTGAAACGGTGTAGAAAGGCTTGTCACCTTCCGGCAGTTCGCCACGATCGGCAAATACATAGTCATATACTTCGGCTGGCTCAGCATACTTGTCGTTAAGCTGAATACGGGTTCCATCACCAAACTGTGCGCGCAGATTATCGGTAGGGCGACCAATATAGATGAAGGAAGTACAAGACTTACGAGCAAGTTTTTCAAGCTGTGTACCTGAAGGGCGGTCGAACTTAACTTTCAGTGTCACTTCGCGCATTGATGTTACCATCATGAAGAAGAAGAGCACGGAGAAGATAAGGTCAGGGAGTGACGAAGTATTCAGTTCGGGCATCTCTCTGCCGCCGTCTTTGTTAAATCTACTCATAATGCCTGTCCGTATTTTTTAGGTTCAGCTTCTGATATCTTCTGAGGATATACCTCGCGGATAGCATCTTTCTGTTCCTTGGTTAAAAACTCGTATTTGAAACTAAATTTCTCTTTTGCCAGTTCGTCGCGAAGCTCGTTATAAGCCTGTACTACGACGTCTTGCAGCTGGAAGTATATTCCGTAACTTGTTCCGCGGTCGGTCTGGATTGAGATCACGTGGTTTTCTGTCACCGGCATTTTGCCCAGCAGAGGCACGTCTTTCATCTTAACCTCAGGGTAGTTAGGACGGTTATCTTTGTTCTGGATGAACTCCTTTGTGCGCTGGAGCATCAAGAGGCGTTCTCCTGCGTCGATAGTCAGAACGTTGTGTGAGTCGGCTCTTGGGGAGCATGTGAATCCACCGCGTTCGTCGGTATCGAACATGATATCGTTGTCCTTGCTGACACGGATGTTGAGAATATTACGTTCCTTTACCTTGATCTCGTTGTTCTGTTCTTCGTCCTCTGGTGGTTTAGGCAGCGTACGTCCCAAACCTTGGTCGGTATCCATTGAAGTGGTGACCAAGAAGAAGATAAGGAGAATGAACGAGATGTCGGCTGTAGAGCTGGCATTCAGTCCTGGAACTTTTCTCTTTTTTCCCATAGTCAATAAATTACTTCTTGTAGTCGCGAACTAAACTGTATATAACTGTTCCGATAGTGATGACGAGCAGAATGCCGATGGCAACGATACACATATCAGAGAGTATGATGTCGCTTGGCATGTTCCAACGCTCACCATTGATGAGGAGCACTTCGTCTTTGTTGATTACACCAACGATGATGCCGATAACGGCAGAAACGATTGGCAGTCCCCATGTGTAGATGTAAGACTTCTGAAAGCCCCAATCCTTAACATACTTGCAGAAACTCCAGATGAGGCATCCGAATCCGCCGATGCAGAGGATGATGGTCCACCACAGCAGCACATCGAGCAGCATAGGGTCTTCCATTGTTGGATTCTCTTCCCAAGGGCGATTGTAACCTACCGCGAAGAAGAGTACCACAATAACTGCAGACACTGCAAACAGCGTGTACAATATTTTGTTTGACAATTTTTCAATATCCATATTCTTGTGTTTTAAATATGTTAAAATGGTTGCTTGCTACAGGCTACAGGTTATATGAAATCTCTAACCTCTAACCTCTAATCTCTAACCTACTTCACGTTGTTCTTTGCTACGAGGTCGAGGAGAGTGATTGTAGAGTCCTCCATTGTAGCTGTGATGGATTCGATCTTAGCAAGGATGTAGTTGTAGAATACCTGGAGTACGAGGGCAACGATGATACCGAGGATGGTAGTCAACAGGGCCACCTTCATACCGCCTGCAACGACTGTTGGAGAAATGTCACCTGCAGCTTGGATATCGTCGAATGCCTGAACCATACCGATCACAGTTCCCAAGAATCCGAGAGATGGAGCCATGGCGATGAACAGTGTGATCCAAGAGCAACCCTTTTCGAGGTTTGAAGCCTGAACGGCTCCGTAGGCAACGATGGCTTTTTCTACTGAGTCAGCACCGTCCTTGATACGTGTAAGACCTTCGTAGCAGATAGAAGCGATAGGACCGCGAGTGTCACGGCAAACAGTCTTGGCTTTTTCTACGTCGCCGGCACTGAGAGCCTTTTCTACGTCTTCGAACATCTTGTCTGTCTTTACGTCAGCAAGTGCGAGGTAAATGATACGCTCGATACAGAATGCGAGACCGATGATGAAAGCGAGAGAAGGAAGGAACATCCAGAATGCACTACCCTCGATGAACTTAGTCTTGAGAGCCTTGTACATGCCAACTTCCTCAACTTCAGGAGCTGGAGCAACTTCTTCTTCAGCTTCTTCTTCAGCTACAGAATCTACGGCTGCAGAGTCTACGACTGCTGAATCTACGGCTTCAGCAACTTCTACTGGCTCAGCTTCAGTAGCATCTACTTCATCCTGAGCGAAAACAGACTGAGTCATAAAGACTCCCATCAATGCAATAATTGCAAATACTTTTTTCATTTGTTTGATTGAATTTAGATTAATAATGTGTGTATATATAACTATTTTCATTCTTGAATCCGCCTAACCGCCTAATCGTCGCATTCCTCTGCGGAGAGAGGGGGATTCGAACCCCCGAAACGCTTTTGACGTTTACACGCTTTCCAGGCGTGCCTCTTCAACCACTCGAGCATCTCTCCCTGATTTCGACTACAAATTTACATAAAATTTTTTACATTACGAAAAATTTTGCAATTTTTATTTGTTTTTTTTGAAATTTCTTCGAAATCGCACTCATAAACCTCCGATAATTTGCGTAAAACCTCCACTATGTATGCACTTTCGTTTCGTTTGCCGCGATGCGGAACCGGAGCCATGTAGGGGGAGTCTGTTTCGGCCACAATCCTGTCGAGCGGAACGGTTGTTCGCAGCACTTCGGGCAGGTTTGAGTTCTTGAATGTGACTATGCCACCTATGCCAAGCATGAAACCTGGGAACGAGAGCAGTTGTTCGGCAATTTCTTTTGATGCAGAGAAGCAGTGAAACACTCCTCGCAGGTTGTCTCCTCGGTGTTTCTCCATGATGCTAATCATCTCATTATAAGCCTTGCGCGTGTGAATCATCAGTGGCAGGTCCTTTTCTATGGCCCATCCTATCTGAGTCTCAAAGGCATCTATCTGCTGTGTTTTGTAGGTGTCGTCCCAGTAGAAGTCAAGGCCTATTTCACCGATGGCACAGATATTTTCATTAATCATGTCATGCATCTCCCGCAACACCTCTTTGTAGTTTTCTTTCACATCCTCGGGGTGTAGTCCGATCATAGGATGCAGATAATCAGTGTATTTGCTACACACTTCCAGCAGATGCGGCAGGGTTTCGAGATTGATGGCCGGAACAAGAATTTGTTCCACTCCAGCATCTTTTGCTCTCTGTATAACCTCTGGGAGATCTTCTGCGAATTCTTCGCCGTCAAGGTGGGAGTGAGTGTCTATCATAGTTAGGAGTGATTATGGAGTTAGGAGTGAAATTTTGGGTTAAAAATTTCTTTTTAGGAGTTTTTTTGCAAAATTGCGCAAATCTTGCTTAAGTGTGCTTTCGACGTTTACTTTTTCGAGTGATTCGAGTGCGAGCGAGAAATATTCCTCAATTTTCATTTCGCACAGGGTTCGGATTCCCACCTTATTGTATATAGTGGTTACGGCTTCGATTTTTTCATCAGGGTCGAAGTCTTCTTCGTTGATCCAGTTTTGCAACGCTTTCCGGTCCGTTCCTTTAGTCAGTCTCAGTGCATTGATGAGCATGAAGGTTTTTTTGTTGCACAGTATATCGCCGCCTATATTCTTGCCAAACACCTTTGGGTCGCCATAGACATCGAGTAGGTCGTCCTGGAGTTGGAATGCCAGACCCATTTTTTCACCGAAATCGTAGAGCAGATTTGCATCCTCATCGCTGGCATCGGCTAATTGTGCACCGATTTTCAGTGCACAGGCCAGCAGAAGCGAAGTCTTCAACCGAATCATCTCGATGTATTCTTCTTCCGCTACGTCGTTACGTGTTTCGAAGTCGATGTCATATTGTTGTCCCTCGCACACCCCCAGAGTGGCTTCGTTGAAAGTCTGAATTCCTTTCAAGAAACTGTTGCGTGTTAGCTGTTGGCTGTTGGCTGCTTCTGTAAAGAGTTTGTAGGCCATGATCAGCATTGCGTCGCCCGAGAGGATGGCTGTGTTGTCGTCCCACTTCTTGTGAACGGTTTCGTGTCCACGTCGCAAATCAGCACAGTCCATAAGGTCATCGTGCAACAGGGTGAAGTTGTGATACACTTCCAAGGCAATGGCCTGAGGCAGTATTGTTTCAAAGTCAGTTTTGAAGAGTTTGTATGCCATCAGCATCAGTGTTGGCCGTATACGTTTGCCGCCGAGAGAGAGCACGTAGCTGATGGGTTCGTAGAGACGAATAGGCTCGCGATAATGCAGTTGTTCGATGTAAGAGTTAATCAATGTATGCATAACGGTTAACGGTTAGCGATTTAGCGGTTTTTAGTAAAAAAGCCGCACCTGAGGATGCGGCTTTTCTATTTTTATTGTTTGCTATGTCAAGCGGAATCTTACAGGTACGGTATATGTCACGCGTACTGGTTTTCCACGTTGTTTGCCAGGTTTCCATTTAGGCATTTTGCTCACCACGCGCAGGGCCTCTTTGTCGCAGGCAGCGTCGAGTGACTTCATGACCTTAGGGTCAACGATTGAGCCGTCTTTGTTCACAACGAAATTGATGATTACCTGTCCCTGGATGTTGTTCTCCTGAGCGATGGCAGGATACTTGATGTTCTTGCTCAGATATTCGAGCAGTTTTTCCATACCGCCAGGGAATTCAGGCATGTCTTCTACCACCTGGAACACCTCATCCTCGTCGTTTTCCTCAACAACGGTTGGGGCTACGGCATCGGTAACTACTACCGGACCGGTAACAGCAACAGGAGAAACAGGACCGGAGATAGCATCGTTTGTAGATTCTGACGACTGGATTTCCTCTTCTTCGATTTCTTCGTCGTCGTCCACGATATCCAGGATTTCAGCCACTGCAGGCACTTCTGCTGGAGGTGGAGGTGCAACTGTGAAGATAGGTTGTGTGATAGGTACTACTTCTTCTTCCATCTGTGCATACGACACATAGATTACAGGTTCTGTCTCTTCGAACTCGTGTGTCGTAAACTCAAATGCCGAGAAGATTACTCCCAGACCTACGATATAGCCCAGCAAGAGACTGGTACCTTTCTGGCCTTCGAGATCCGCTTTTTTAGATTTTTTGATTTCCATATAAATGTTTTTTTAATACTGCAAATAGGAAAATTTTCACAAATGTAGTAAAAATTTTTCACATAACCTACAATATTACGAATTTTTTTCAAAATTTTTTATAAAAATATCTCTTTGAGGGAACGGAATCTCTACATTATGTGCATTAAGTGTGTCATATACCACTTCTTTTATCCGTGCCACCAATGGTCCTCTCTGATCCACCAAAGTCCAGGCGATGACACTCAGGTCTACGCTGTTGTCGCCGAAGTTATTAACACGCACTTCTATGTCTTTGTGTTCGTCGAATATGTCCCTGCCGTCGTCGGTCTTTGTGCTCAGGCTCTTCACTGCCTCGATGAGGTAGCGGCGCACATCGGCTATGTTGCTGCCATATGCAATGCCTACAGGTATGGATGTGAACTCGTAGCGGTGGTTGCGAGTGAGGTTCTTGAAGTTTTTGCTGAACAGGGCCGAGTTGAGGAATGCCATCACGCTGCCGTCGGAGGTGATAATCTGGGTGCTCTGGTAGGTTATGCTGTCCACCTTGCCTCGTATGCCGTCACATTCTATATAATCGCCCACGCGCACGCGCCCGCTCATGAGCGAAATGCCATAGAAGAAGTTTTCGAGCAGGTCCTTCATGGCGAATCCCATACCAGTGGCCAGACCCGTGAATACTATGGTGATTCCGGCCCAAGGCACTTTGAACATTGCCAGTATGCCGATTATGTAGAGTCCCCATACCAGTATGGCCACGAGATTGCGAATCAGTGTTTCGTTCGAGGATCCGCCGTTTGCCTCAAGGTGTTTCACTCTTATGAGGTGGTATATGGCACTGAGCAGGAAGCTGATGAATTTGAAGAGGAAGAACAGGGCAATGGCTATGCAGAGTTTCATGATAGAGAATGCCCCGACCGTTTCGGATATCACTATTTCCTTGGTGAATATGCTGAGAAATGCATCTGTCATCTCGAAGATTCCCGCAGCCCAGTACACGCTCAGTGGTATTGACACCACCACTGCTATAGGCAGCAGTGCCTTTCGGCAGAGGTCGTAAGGCCATGTCTTGTTGATCAGTTCTTTTTTCTTGATCTGTCGTTTTACAGGCACGCTGAGAATGTCGTAGAAGAGTATTACGGTTTCGATGCATGTCAGTTGGAAAGTCCACCAGATGATGATCTGTACAGCCAGCAGTGTGCTACCCATCCATGCAAAGATACACGACACTATCATCACCGTAAGTGATATTCCCGCCAGCACGCTATCGGCCAGAGGCAGGGCTTTCTTTCTTACAAAGAGCACCAGTTGCCAGATGGTCAGTCCCAGCAGTAGCGGAGGACATACCAGATTTATCAGTGTGTTAGGCACCAGTATGATTCGGAAGAACACCACGATGAGAGCCATCCACAGGAAAGGCATGTAGATGTTCACCCCCTGTCGTATCTGTGATGCATTGAGTCGGATGAGCAGCGATATCAGTATTGCTTCGACCAACCATGCGAATATGGTCATCAGTGTGGTGGCCATATGCATGATGTTGAGATGTGTGCTGTCGCCCACTATGGTGATGGTGATGGTAAACAACAGTATGCCGAGAGCCAGGATCAGGGTAGGGCGTTTCTTCTTGTAGTCCTCGTCGTTGATGAGTCCGTGGCGAATCAGTTTGGTGCGGTGTCCGAACTTAGGTGCAATCTTGCATATCAGAGCCGGTATGAATCTGAGGATGACATTGCTGAGGATTGTAGCTATGAAGATATACACCAGCATGAATACGCTTACAAACGGCACTATGGCGCCCCTCCATTCCGAGTGTTTCTTGTCCTTTGCTATGCTGTCGTCAGGGTATTGAGGTTCTTTGTTTGAGAAAGGCAGATACTTCTCAGTAAGGTCATTTTTTGCCCTCATCCAGTGGCGTGGGAAGTTCATGATTGTGGCAAAGTAGTTCGACCCCGAATTGGCAAACAGGCTTTTCTGCAAGTCTTTATACCTCTCCTGTGCATAGGCATTGAGCATTTCCACCTTATGAGTCACCACGCTATAGTGGAAGCTGTCGTCCTCCAATGAGGTGAGAAATTCCGCCAACAGGTCCCTCAGAGCCTGGGCATATGTGAGACAGTCGTTGCGGTCCTTCTGGTCCTCCTCGCTCAGCACAAACAGGTCTGCCCTTTCCTTCTCCTTCTCAGCCTCCGCTGGAGTCAGCACCTCCTCCACCAGCGAGTCCGTCATCAGGTTTATGAGTATTGAGTCCTCCGCCGTAATCTCCTTTGCGTCATCTGTGATCGACGGCGCCAGTGCCTTCAGGGCAGTGATAAGGCTGTCGTATCGTGCAATCTCTCCCGATATCTTCTCCTTTATCTTGTCGAACGGCATCACATGCGTGCTCAGTTCGTGATACAAGTCCGTAGCCTGCTGGCAGGCATAGGCCACGTCGAAAGTGAATTCCGAGTTCTGCGAATACAGTATGAGGCTTATCTGTTCACTTTTCTGCATGTAGTCCACCAATCGCTGATGCTGCGCCACGCTGCTTTCTTTGTTGCGTTCCATCAGTTCTTTCTGCTTCTCGTACTTATGTTGCAGTTCCAGTTTCAGTATGCCCAATGTATGCTGCAGGTTACGTTCCTTCAACACAGCATGTGCAGGAGCCACAAGAAAAAAAAGAGCCAGTGCCAAGACTGCCCCAAACTTACTGTTATGAGTCATTTGATAAACGTTTAATCGAGTTTAATATACTGTTCACTCCCTTTAGGAAGCTATTGGTTTCTTGAACTTCTTGAACTTCTTGAATCTCTTGAACCTCTTGAACCCCTTGAACCTCTTGAACTCCTTGAGCACCTGCTGTCTCGTGGTAGTTGTTTTGGTCCTCAGTCATGAAGTTGTCCACTGCACGTTTTGTAGAGTCGGCATACCGTTGGGCGCATTCCCTGTAGTCCGTCGTTTTCAGTTTGAATATCCCCTTGCGAGTGAAGATATCGACAAACCTTGCCGCATGTTTCATCCATGCCCATGCATTGGCAGTTGCATGTTTCGTCCACGCCCATGCTTTGGCAACAGCCATTTTTGTCCATCTGAAGGCAACGGCCGAAGCCCCTTTTGTCCATTCCCAGAAATTGCGCACAACAGGTATCAAGTGCGTATATAGTTCCACTGACTTCTTTGTCAGCCAGAGAATACCGATGATGGTATATTTAAGTCCGATGAGCAGATATTTCCGAGCATATTTCCATCCTATGACCATCCACGAGCCGAGCTGCAGTGCCCCTATCTGAATCCATTCCCAGAGTGTCTCTGCCGCATTTATGAGCCAAGTTCCCGTATGTCGAAGCGCTTCCTTCGTGCGTGGGGCATTCCATAGGTCCACACACCATTCAATGCCACGACATATCATATCCCAGCAAAACCTTAAGATTTGAAGAAAGGCTCTCACTTAATTCAATTTTTACATTCCGAGTGCAAAATTACTAAAAAAAAATGACAAAACCATCATCCTTATCCCTTAGACCTGCGTTTTTTATGATTTTTTAATAATTAAGGACTGCCTTGATTCTCATGATCGGATGCTTTTATACTGCTGCCAGAATGCTGACAATGCGCAGATTCCCTACTCCGTAACGCACATCGGATGGATATCAAGCGGACAATGAGCGGGCAATGAACGGACAATGTCGTCCCGGCTGATTCACCAGAAAAAGTAACTTTGTAACTTGGTAACTCGTGCTTTTTTTTCTTCTTCTCTCTTCTACGGCTCTCATTTTCTCCAAAAAATACCATTGAGTTACCAAGTTACAAAGTTACTTCTGTCAAGGGGGCGAGTTCAATTACCTCGAGGTCTTTGATCTCGGGACCGTCGATGGTGAAGCGGACAAGGGTGCGACGGGTATGGAAACCCGAAATGCCTGCGGCACCGGGGTTGATGTGGAGAAGTCCGAGCTGCTTGTCGTACATGACCTTGAGGATGTGGCTGTGACCGGAAATGAAGAGCTTAGGTGGCTTGGCATAGAGGCTGCCGCGGATGCTGGCATCGTAATGACCTGGATAGCCGCCGATATGCTTTATGAGTACTTCGACGCCTTCGCACTGGAAGCGGTATTTCTCACTGAACCGCTGGCGGATGTCGTAACTGTCGATGTTGCCAAACACAGCCCGCAGGGGCTTTATTGCGGCAAGCCGGTCGGCGATGTCGAGACTGCCGATGTCGCCTGCGTGCCATATTTCGTCGCACTGGGAGAAATAGGTTTCGTAGCGTGGATCCCAGTGGCCGTGGGTGTCGGAAAGAAGACCGATTCTTTTCATTTACTATTTGGACATGTACAATGTACTATTTATTTGGGAATTTATCCATTCTACCAGCATTTCGGCGGTGTTTGTGATGCCGAAATGGGCGGAGTTGATGCAGAGGTGGTAGCCGGATTTGTCGCCCCACTGTCGACCGGTGTAGAGGTTGTAGTATTCGGCACGGGTGCGTTCGGTGTCAAGAATGAGTCTACGGGCTTCGGAATCGCTGAGACCGGTGCGTTGCATGACATTGCGGATCTTGAAGTCGAGGTTGGCATATATGAAGATGTTGAGCACATTTGGATGCTTGCGGAGCACATAGTCGGCTCCACGGCCTACGAAGACACAGTTGTGGTTCTGGGCTTCATGCCATATGACCTCGCTCTGAAACCGGAACAGGCTGCCTTGGGTGACTTGTTCGCTGTAGTAGTTGGCGTGGCCAATGATTGGCACCTTGCTGAAAAGCAGGTTGTGGAGACGGCCATGGTGCTCGTCGTGCTTGGCGAAGAGCTTTTCGCTGAACCCGCTCTCTTTGGCTGCAAGGGCGAGGATTTCGCTGTCGTAGAACTGACAATCGAGCCGGTCGGCAATGATTCGGGCAATTTCGCGGCCGCCGCTGCCGAAGTCGCGGCCGATGGTGATGGAATAAGGGTTCATAGGCTGAGGAGTTTTTTTCTGTAGATTAGATAGACTATGACTGTGGTGATGGCGGCGAGGATATCGGAGAGGGGAATAGCGTACCAAATGCCGTCGAGCCCGAGCCATAGAGGCATGAGGATAAGGCCTGGGAGGAGGAAGATGAGCTGACGGGTGAGAGAGAGGAAGATGCTGATGCGTGCCATGCCGATGCTCTGGAAGAGGTTTGTGGTGACCATCTGGAAGCCCACGATAGGGAAGGTACACATGTAGAGCACCATGGCATGGGTGGAGATGGCGATGAGCTGGTCATCGTGGGTGAAAATACGCGAGAGGGCTTCGGGGAAGAACACACCTGCCACGAAGGCTACAAGACAGATGAGGGTGGCATAGAACATGGCCAGATAGTAGACCTTCATCACACGCGGCATCTGTTGGGCTCCGTAGTTGTAGCCGGCAATAGGTTGCATACCCTGGTTGATGCCGATGCATATCATGGCAAAGACGAAGCCGATGCGGTTGACAATGCCGTAGGCCCCAACGGCCAGGTCGCCGCCATAGCGCAGCAGACCATTGTTGACAAAGATGACCACCACGCATGCACAGAGGTTCATGAGGAACGGAGCCATGCCGATGGAGAGTATGTCGCGAACAATGCGTGCCTTAAGACCATAGATGCCGCGCTGGAGGTGAACAAGTTCGTCCTTTTTTGAGAAAATACGGATTTGCCACACCAGGCTGACTATCTGTGCCAGAATGGTGGCGATGGCTGCACCGCGGATGCCCATATGGAGTGTGAAAATGAAGATGGGGTCCATGATGGCATTGAGAACGACGGTGAGGATGGTGCAGTACATGGCGATGTGGGGTTTGCCGATGGCGCGGAGTACGGCATTGAGACCCAGGTAGAGATGGGTGACGGCATTGCCTATGAGGATGACAATCATGTATTCGCGCGCATAGGGCAGGGTGTTGTCGGTGGCACCGAAGAAGCGCAGAATTGGGTCGAGCCACAGGAGCGATACCGCCATGAAGACCAGTCCCAACAGGATGTTGAGCGTGACACAGTTGCCGAGAATACGTCCTGCGCTGTCGTAGTCGCGCTGACCAAGACGGATGGAGAGAATGGTGGAACTTCCCACGCCAATCATTGCACCGAAGGCGGCACTCAGGTTCATGAACGGGAAGGTGATGGCCAGTCCCGAAATGGCCAATGCCCCGCAACCCTGGCCGATGAAGATGCTGTCGACCATGTTGTAGAGCGACGAAGCCGTCATTGCAATGATGGCCGGCAGGGCATAGCGCCACAAGAGACGGCCGATGCTCTCGGTGCCAAGGGCTTTGGTGGATTGTTGATTATTCATGATTCATCATTCAAACTCAGTCCATGCTGGAGGTTCTACGCCAAGCAGGTTCTTTACAAAGAAGTCGTAGCGTTTGTGTTCGCCGTAGGTTTCGCCCATAGTGTGGTGTGCCCCAGGAAGGTAGATGAACTCAAAGTCCTTGTTGGCTTTCTGCAGGGCATTGACAACCTGGAAACTCGAGCTAGGGTCAACGTTGTCGTCCATTTCGCCGACCACCAGCATCAGTTTGCCAGTGAGGTTCTTGGCGTTTACGACATTGGAACAAGCCTCGTAACTCTCATCGACAGTGCCCATCCACTGTTCGTTCCACCAGATTTTATCCATGCGGTTGTCGTGGCATCCACAGGCAGAGTAGCCCACCTTGTAGAAATCGCCGTGGAAGAGCAGGGCGCCAAGTGCTTCCTGACCACCAGCCGAACAACCATAGATTCCCATGCGGTCGATGTCCATATACTTATATTTTTTGGCAGCTGCCTTTATCCACTCGATGCGATCGGGGAAACCAGCATCCTTGAGGTTTTTGTAGCACACCTGTTCGAAGTCGAGAGTGCGGAACGAAGTAGTCATGGCATCGAGCTGGACCACGATGAATCCCAGTTCGGCTATGTCGGAAAGACTGCCATACCAGGTCGAGAATGACTTAGGTACATACTGATCGCCAGGACCAGAGTAGATATATTCGATGACAGGGTATTTCTTTTTAGGATTGAAGTTTGAAGGCCGCTGGATGAGTCCCCACATCATGGTCTTGCCATCGCGCCCCGGAGCCACAAATACTTCAGGAGCACGCCAACCAGTCTTCGTAAGGGCAGAGATATCAGCCCTGGCAAGTTCGCGGATAACACTGCCGTCCTCGCCCGAGCGCAGTACGCTGACAGGAGGTTCAGAGACTGATGAATAGGTGTCGACCAGATATTTCATGTCGCGTGTGAACACAGCCCTGTGGGTGCCATTCCCTGGTGTCAGTTCAGTGAGTCCTGTGCCATCGAGGTTTATTCGGTAGTAGTGTATGAAGTATGGGTCTTCGTCAGGGTTCATTTCGTTGGCAGTGAACCATATCACGCCGTTTTCTTCGTCAACCTTCTGCACCTCTCGAACCCAGTATTCGCCATTGTTGATGCGCTGCACGGCCTCAGGGTTTTCGCGGTCGTAGAGATACAGCTGGGCATAGCCGCTGCGGTCGCTCTTCCATAGGATATGGCGGCCGTCACGGAAGTCGTAACGATAGTTGCGGCTATAGGCCACATATTTAGGGTTGGTCTCTTCGATAAGTGTGCGCACATTGCCAGAGAGGTCCATTTCCAGCACACGGTAGGTCTTGTGACCACGCTCGTTGAATTCAAAGGTCACGGTCTTGCTCCCTTCGTTCCATGCAGGTGCAGAGACTTCGTATTGGCTTTGGAAAAGTGCTGTAGATGGTTCGCTGACACGGCCTGTGGCCAGTTCTATGATGACCGGCACACGGTAGTTGAGCGAATCACCAGGCTTGGTGTATTGCAGTTGGCTATAGAGCGGCTGCACCTGATTGCGAGGAGAAGAGTTTACGTACGTTATCATGTGCTTCGGCGCAGGCTTGATCTTGGTTGTAGCAATATATTGTTTGTCTGGCGAGAGAGTGGCATGGATGGAATAGTAGAAGGTATCCACGCCGTCCTTGGTGAGCTGAGAGTCGCCAAGCCACAGGTTGTTCTCTTTCCAGGAGAGTACCATATTCTCGTCCAGGTGAGTGTCGCCACATTCGTCGTTTTCAGGGTCTACGGTCATCCAATGGTGGTACTCCTCGTGCCAAGTACGTTTGCGAGAGTTGTCTCCCGTCTCTCGTCTCTCGTCTCTCCTCTCTCGTCTCCCATCTCTCCAATCACCCCTCCTGCCTCTCGGTTCTCCTCTTTCGACTTGGGGTTCAATGATACCCGTCTCGGCATCGACGATGTACGACTCCGTACTGTCCTTGCCCTGCAGGGTGTATTCAAACTGGTGACTGTCGCCTATGGGGCGAGCCTGGAGGTTGGTGTTGAAGACCTTGTCCTGATAGGTCTTGCGAAGATTCCATGCACGGTTGTAGTCTTCGACCTTGCCTTGGGCATAGGCACTTTGTGCCATGTTGAAAACGATGGAAACGATGAAAACGTTGAAAACTAAATTTCTCATATCAGTATGTTTTAAATTCATTTACGAAATAGTAGTACCACCAATAGGTGTGGCCATATTTCTTCTTCAGCAGGCGGCCCACATCGCCGAGGGTGCCACCACCACGAAGTGCGGTTTGGTAGTCGTGGATGAAACGCTGGTAGTGAGGAGAATGCTGCTGGTTGTAGATATCCACAGCCTCGAGGATGTGTTGCGGCACTTGTTCCGTGTTGCATCCATGGTAGTATCCCTCGATCTGGTATTTTATCAGTTCGTCGTCCTTCAGCATCATGGCATAGCACACAGCCGCCTCGTGCTGAGCCGGAGTCTGTGCGATGAGACAGGCGTAGTGGTTGATGATATATTCCTCGCACAGTCCATTGTCGAAGTCCAGTTCGTCGCCCTCAGCCATGAGAGGTGATACGGCCTGAAACTCTTCGCACTCGGCAAAGAGCCGGGCATCGTGAACCATCTGCATGGCACGGCGTGCCCATTCGCGATGGAATGTAGTAGCCGAGAGAATGGAGAGATATTTCTCCGCCAGCAGCGGTTCGCCTGTCCAGATGGCAGCCTGAGCAAGGATTTTCAGCTGGTCGACAGTTGTGCCACGTTCCACGCTGTTTTCTATGGCCCAGCGTATAGCGTAGTTTGGCAGAGCATTCATAAGATAGAGCAATGGTCCAGCTGTTCGGCTCATATGAACCGTGAGTCCCCCCGAGGCAGGCATTTGGCCAATGCTTCCGGTGTAGAATAGCTCATCGCCAAGGCGTCCCAAACTCTGTAGTGCCACGTTTTTCAGCATTACCATTTCCTGAGTGGGAGCAGAGTTATTTTGACTATAGACCTCCAGAGCCTCTTCCCAATGGCAATTGCTTATGGCTTGGTACATCTGGATTTCGCTGCGGAAGTTACGGTCTCGGGGAGTGAGGAGAAAGGGAAGGGCGATGAAGAGGAGTTGAAGAGGAGTTGAAAGAGAGAAGGGGAGTTGATGTGGAGTTGAAAGGGAGTTGAAGTGGAGTTTAAGGTACGAATGCCGGATGGCGGAGCATACCAGAGCAAGAATTATGATGAAGAAAGGCATGCTGCGCAGCCAATCGGTGTAGTCTCCTTGCTGGAAGAGTGGGAAACCAATCCACCAGGCATCTTCGATGCGGAACTGGGAGTAGTGGTAGTAGGAGATCCAAGGAACGAGAATTAGAGAGAGGAGAGCTGAGAGAGGAGAGCAGAGGGCTGAGAGCTGAGAGTTGAGAGATGGGAGATGAGAGTTGAGAATGGTTTTGCTCAAACCCATGAGAAGAGTGGCAAGCAGTGCCCACCAGCCTAGGAATTGGTAGCCGGCAATAGTCCACACTATTATGTATAAAGCACCCCACACAATCGTCCCTTGAACTCCACTTGAACTCCCTTTTAACTCCCCTTGAACTCCACTTGAACTCCCTTGAACTCCTTGCACTTTCTTGTATCCCCACAAGGATACAAGAACCGCGAGCAGGGCCAGACTTTGGGAGAAGCAGTAACCACCGCTCTTGAGATAGTAGATCCAGTAGTGAAGGTCGATTACCGAAACCAACAATGCACATACCAGCAAAGTGGCACACAGCTGACTAAAAAGTTTCCTGGACAGAAGATATATAGCAACCCAGATGCAGATGAGAAAGATGCTCCCCACCCAGGGTTCGTAGAAGAATTGAGTGAGATAGCATCCCGCCCATTCGATCCATCCCCCTGGGACAGCCATTTTCTCCGCCATGAAACTATGGCCATGGACGAAGAGAGACTGTTCGCTTAGGAATTGCAGGTAGTCATAATTGAGTATAGGCAGCAACAGAATTGCTGCCAATACAAACAATAATATGTACAATTTGGACATGTACGATGTACAATCTAATCCTTCTGCTTAGTGCTTGCGCCTGTAGCTCCGTCTATTTCGGCACTCACGCCGGTGCTATCGATTTCGGCACTCACGCCGGTGCTCTTGAAAGTACATTTTAGGGCATCCTGCTTGGCCACCTGGGCAAATTGCTGAGGAGTTACCTTCACTGGTTCGATCATGAATTCAGGACGATTGTAGCTCTTGCCTTGGAAAATGTAGAAATTAGGATCGCGCTGAGGTACTTCGAAAGGTTTGTGACAGTGGCCCTGTCGGTCGAAATAGGCTATGTAAGGGCGAGTGTAGTTGCCATCATCGCGTCGGCTTGCGGTCATCACCCAGCGGCCTGTGCTCGACCATGTAGGGTAGCTCTCGCTCATGCGGCTGTTGAGTTCCTTGAGCGGTGTAACATCAAGGGTCTTCATATCCATAATCATGATATCAGCCTCAGGGTGCCATACGTGGAAGCAACCGAAATCACCCTCGGCAAAAAGCATGTAGCGGTTGTCGGGACTAATACGCGGCAGGGTTACGCTGCGGTTTATGGCAGCAGCATCGTAGACCAGTTCCGTAGGGCCGAAGAGATGTGTCTTCTTGTCGAACGACTTGCGGTAGAGGTTGTATTTCAGTTCGGTGTATCGTGAGATCATCTCGGTTTCAACAGGTACGGAGTCAGGTTTTTCCCTGCACTCGAAATGGGCGCTGCAGAAATAGAGCCAATCGCCTGTGGCATCCCATGTAGGGAATACCTCCAGTTCGTTTTTCAGACACGAGATATGCATCACCTCATCGGTGGTTACGTCATAGAGAATAAGGTCGCTCTGAGTATCCTGTACCTCGATTTTGGCCTTGCTCTTGGTGTGGAATGACTGGCCTGTCTTGTTGGTAGAGTAGGCAATGACATCTTCGGTAGGGTGCCATGCCGGATATACACCGGCAGAGAGTGTGGAATCGGTTTTCAGGTCAATCTTCTTGACGTCGCCATTGTGTACGATCATGGTGCCACCAAGTCCCTGGCGCATGTGAAACTGCATGTTGTCGGTCTTGAAGTTGCGATAAGAATGGCAGTTGATACACTGTCCCACAGCTTCGGTAGAGACGATCATGTTGTTGTAGATATCACTCTCGTCGAAGTTGGTGAGGTTTCGCTGGTTCATGGTCAGCAGTTCGTAGGCCACATAGGATGGTTTAATCAATCGGTAGGAGATATATTCGTCGATATCATCTTCGGCCACATACATGCAGAAAGGCTTGTAGGCCTTCCATTCCTCGCCGTTTCGGACGAAAAGCTCGACCTGGATTTTGTCTCCCTTCGCTGCGGTGAGCATATCGCGCCACTCATCTATGTCGAAGATTACTTTCATGTCGTCGCCGTAAGTCTGGCTGATATCCCCAGCCGTGAGTCGAGCCACGCATTCTGAGCCCTGTTCCCGGACGGCAAAATTCATTGGAGCGATATTTGCCGGAATGGTTACTTCGGTATAGTCTGGGAAAATCTTTGGCATACGGTCTTCTGCTACGGTATTTTCCGGTACATCAGGATGATGAGTACACGAAACGATGCAAGATGTAAATATTAAAATATTAAAAAATGTGAATATTATTTTTTTCATAACTTTTTTATTTATAGTTTTATGGTTTTGCGGTTTTGCGGTTCTGTATTCATCAGCATCACATACGTCCCTTCAACTCCCCTTCAACTCCCCTTCAACTCCCCTTGAACTCCCCTTCTCTTAGTACGATTTCACGTCTCGGCAGAAGAAGTAGAACCACCAGAATGTGTCGCCATACATTGATTTCATGGCCTGTCCCACAGCCTTGGTGTCCATTCCGGTCTTCAGGTACATCTGTGATGTCTTCTGGAATTCCAGGTATCTTTTCACAACCTTCTCCTGATCGAAAGGCATCTTTGAGATATCCACTTCTTTTTCCAGATTGCCATATAGATATGCAGCCTCCTGATAGTGAATAGGCATAGTTTCGCCCTTGTGCAGATAGCCATAGCAGAAGAACCGAGGCCAGAACAGTTGGATATCCTTGCCAACACAGGCAAAATTGAGAGTTGTGGCATTCAAGGCTTTAGAGTCCTTGTTCTGGGTATGGCTGAAATAGTTTATCAGATACATCTCCACCAGTCCTTCGTCGCCATCGAGCACACTGCCACAGTTGTCGTAGATTTCCTTGGTGTAGGCAAATTCAGGATAGCGCTCTTTGTCGTATACCAAGGCATAGTTGCGGAGTATAGGTTCGTAGCGTGCCACCCAATCGTGTTGGAAATCTGTCTGTCGGAGTATTGACATATATTTTTCCGCCAGTTTGGTTTCGCCCGAAATGAGTGCGGCATAGGTGAGAATCTTGGCTTTGTTGATGCTTAGGCCGAATTCCACTTCGTTTTCGATGCTCCAGCGAGTGGCAAAATTCTCTTTGCCGTAGTACATATAGAGAATTGGCCCGCAGGTTTGTACGAGGTGAACATGCAGGGAGTCGCGCAGGTAGGGCAGTACACCGCCGTTGCCGAAATGACAGAAGCGATCGCCGAATTCATTACGCTGAGTCAGTGCCAGGTTTTTCAGCAACACCATTTCGCGTGTAGGTTCTCCGGGGTTGTTTCCTGCGTCGTCAAGCACATCGGACCAGCGTTGTTCCATGGCAGCCCGGTGCATGCGGAGTTCGGCGTGGAAGTTGTAGTCGTCGATATTGGCAAGGCATACACCCCAGCCAAGCAGTGCAGCGAGGACTACGCTGAAGAAAAGTTGAACTGGATGTGTTCCCTTTGAGTTATTTAAACTATCCAAACCCTTTAGACAAGTGAATCCGATGAGTGCTACGATGATTATGAAGAACGGCAGGGCACATATCCACGAGTCGAACTTGTCGTTTTGAAACAGAGGAAATCCCACCCACCAGGCATCTTCGATGCGGAACTGGGAGTAGTGATAGTATGTGAGCCAAGGAACGAGGATCAGTGAGATGAGAGCCGTGAGACGATAGGCGAGCGCGGTTTTGCTCAGACCCATAAGTAATGTGCACAGTAGTGCCCACCATCCTAGGAGGTTGTAACCAAGGATGGTCCACACAATGATGTATAAAGCACCCAACACATTCGTCCCTTGAACTCCCTTTGAACTCCCTTTGAACTCCCCTTGAACTCCTTGAACCTTCTTGTATCCCCAAAAAACCAGAAGGACGATGAGCAAGGCCAGGGTCTCTTTCATCCAGTAGCCTGGTACCTTAAGATAGTAGAGCCAATAGCCCACATCGACTATGCTCGCCAGCAGTGCGCAGACAGGGATGAGGGCCAATGCCGACCAAGCGCCTTTGAGGTTGAAGCACTCGATAGTGAGCCAGTAGATGAGAAGCCACATCACTATCAGTATGGCACTCCCCCACCAAGGTGTGATGAAAAACTGGATGAGGTAGCATCCTGCCCATGAAAGCAGTCCACCAGGTACGGCCAGGTTCTCAGCCAGGAATTCCGGTGTGTGAAGGAATATCGACCTGTCCTGTGCGGTGAAAAGCAAGTCGCTGTTTTTCACGACCAGAATCACCCAAGCCAGAACAGCAAATGCCACTCCATAGATCAGTGGCAGCCACGTTGTGTTTATTGTTTTTTGTTTCATAGTCAATTATACTTTCACCACATACTGCACCATCACCTCAGCCAGCACTTCTTCGGTGTTGTTTCCCTCGATATCCATATGGCAGTAGCGTATATCAACATCTGCGTTTATTTTCACTCCCAGTTGTTTGAGTCGGGTCGAGAGACTGTCGGTGAGTTGTGTGCACTCATCGAAACTGATATCCGTCTGTCCCAAGTCGATCTTGAGCAGGGTAGGTACCACACCGTTTTTCAGTTCCACCTGTTCGAAGTCTATAGGATACCGGAGTGTCATATCCTGGTTTTTCGCAGGCAGTTTCACCCCGCTTGTGGCCAGGGTGATGAAGATGTTTTGCCGTCTCTCTTCCATAGCAAAGATTATTTTGCATTGCAAATATAGTAAAAAAAAATGAAATAGTGAAACTATTTTGCAAAAAAAATCCACACTCGCTTTTTTTTGAGTGTGGACTTCTGTTGGGATACCAGGATTCGAACCTGGAATGACAGGACCAGAATCTGTAGTGTTACCATTACACCATATCCCAGTGATTTTGGTTTGCGAGTGCAAAGTTACAACATTTTTTTGTAATTACCAAATTTTTTTTCAATTTTTTTCAATTTTTTTGCAGGGGGCATGTGTGTTTTTGGATATTCTGGCATAGTCTGATGGTTCGGTATCAGCGTTGCAATCTGAGTTCGCCTGTGGCAAAGTTTACGGCGGTGAGTCGGTGGGTTACGAATATTATGGTCTTGTCGGCATAGTGGTTTTTGATGTTTGTGAGTACTGCTTCTTCGGTCTCGATATCAAGAGCCGATGTGGCTTCGTCGAGCAATAGGATATTGCACGGTCGGAGTAGTGCACGTGCAATTGCTATACGCTGAGCCTGACCCTCTGAAAGTCCGCCTCCCTGTTCGCCGCAGCGGGTGTAGATGCCATCGGGCAGTGTGAATACGAAATCCGCCTTTGCAAGGGCGAGAACTTCGTGGAGTTCTGCCACCGTGGCATTTGGATTGCCGAAGAGCAGGTTGTCGCGTATGGTTCCCGAGAACAGTGTGTTGCCCTGTGGCACGTAGGAGAACCATTGTCGTGCCTCCACGCTGGTAGGCCATGTGCGGTCTTCACCATAGAGTGTGACACGACCATGCTGAGGTTGTATGAGGTCGAGCATAAGGCGCAGCAGCGTGGTTTTGCCAGAGCCTGTAGGTCCCAGAATAGCCGTAAAGCTTCCTGGTGCGAAGTCGTATGAGAAGTCATCAAAAATCTTTCGTTTACCCTCTCCATATGAGTAGTTGATGTGTTCAAGGCGAAGGCCTTTGGAAGGGGAGTTTCCTCCGTTTCCTCCGTGAGGCGAAGCCTCCAACGGCAGTTCTTCGAGTTCGATGAGACGTTCTGAAGACGTAAAGCTGCTCACGAACGAAGGCAGCAGGCGCATCATGTCGATGAGAGGCCGTTGTATCTTGCCTATGAGTTGTGTGAAAGCAAAGAGCACACCCACGGTTATGGCATGGTCCTGGAGTTGGAACACCCCATAGGTGAGAGCCACGAGATAGCTGCCGGCAAAGCCCAGATGAACGATGCTCTTGGTGAGTATGGAGAACCGCGCCCTGCTCTTCACCTGTCGGCGCAGCAGCTGCTGTCGGCGTTCCAGGCGCGAAATCATGTTTTCGCCCTGTTGCAGCACCTTGATCACCATCTTGTGTTGTATGCTTTCCTGGATGATGGCCTGAATGGCACTGTTGCTGTCCTTCACTTTCCTCACATAGCGCCGCATGCGATACATGTAGTATCGGCTGAACAGTGCAATGACGGGACACACTATGATGAGTATCCACGCCAGTGTGGCATCCATGCGGAAGAGATAGAAGAACGACGCCATGAACTGCACCACGATGACCACCAGAAACGGCAGCACTTCTGTCATGAGGTTTACTATATCGTTGACATCGCCGAAGAGTCGGTTCACCACATCGCCGCTGTGGAATCGTTCTATGCCCTGCCATTTACCTCTTAATATACGCGCGAAGAAATACTGCTGCATTTTGTTCTGGGTTCTCACCCCCAGTACGGCCCCAACCCAGGTTTGGGCAGCATGCAGAAGGAGTTCGGCAGCCAGTATGCCAACCAGGAACGCCGCCAGCAGAAGGAGGTCGCCCTCACGCGAGCCCGTAGCCACATCGGTAAGGCGGCGTATGAGTTCCACATTGACGAGTCCTGTAGCCACCAGCAGCACACCGATGATGACATTCACCGCGGCCTGGGTGCGGCATCCTCGGTGGTGAGTCCAGAGCCAGTTGATGATCTGGCGGGTGGAGTAGCGGGTTTTGTTGAGACGTAGTTTCATCGGCGTGAGTCAGAGCCCCAGAACATCTTCTGGCGCAAGGTTGAATAGAAACTTTGGTCGGCACGTGTGATGACCTTCACGGTGTATGGGGCATTTTTGATGTGAAGCCGTATGTTGTCGCGGAAACTGCCGCTTCGGCCATCGAGTGATATGAGGAAACTGCCGCTTCGGCTATGTACTGTGAGATCTATCTCGCTCTCCCCACTGAGCACCACGGGTCTCATGTTGAGGCTGTGCGGAGCCACTGGCGTGAGTGCAATGGTGTGGAGTTCAGGAACTATGACAGGTCCACCCACGCTCAGCGAGTAGGCTGTAGATCCTGTTGGGGTACCTATTATCAGTCCATCCGCCTGATAGGTGGTGAGATATTCTCCGCCTATGTAGGTCTCGATGCTTATCATCGACGAAATGTCGTGTTTCAGTACCGCCACTTCGTTGAGAGCAAAAGGGCAATCAGAAATTTTTTCGTCGTCGCATGAAATTTCCAATACAGAGCGAGCTTGAATTTTGCACATATTTTGATTCTCTGTGCACAGGGCCTCGAAAACTTCCTCTATCTCCTCTGGGGCAAAGGCAGCCAGAAATCCGAGGTGTCCTGTGTTGATTCCGAGGATAGGGATGTTGCGGTTTCCTATCTTGCCGGCAACGTCGAGAAAGGTACCATCCCCACCGAGACACACTGCAAAGTCAGCATCGTCGGTATCTGTGGTGCTCACGTCGATGTTGTGCCGATTGCACACTTCATATACTTTCTTTGCTGCTTCTGCGGCTCGAAAATCGCCATTATTGCCAAAAAGCAGAATTTTATGATTTTTTAAAATTTCGGATGCCATATTTTTGAAATAAAATTATTATTTTTGCAAAGTTAACAAATTTTTTCGACATGACCAAGTTAAGTGTAAATATTAACAAAATTGCTACACTCCGAAATGCGCGGGGCGGAAACAATCCCGATGTGCTGAAAGTGGCACTCGACTGTGAACGTTTTGGTGCTGATGGCATAACAGTTCATCCGCGTCCCGATGAGAGGCATATCAGGTATCAGGACGTGCTCGACTTGCGGTCTGTGCTCACCACCGAATTCAATATCGAAGGCTATCCGCAGGAGAGTTTCATAGAACTTGTGTCGCAGGTAAGGCCCACGCAGGTCACTCTGGTTCCCGATGCACCTGGGCAACTCACTTCAAACCATGGTTGGGACACCAGGAAGGAAGAGACATTCCTTACTGAAGTGGTGGGTCATTTCAATAGTCTTGGGATTAGGACTTCGCTCTTTGTCGGTACCGAACCCGAAATGATTGAGTATGCTGCCAAGACAGGTACAGACCGCGTGGAACTTTACACTGAGCCTTATGCTGCGGCGTACGTTGGAAACGGAGAAAACGGAGGAAACTATGCTGCTGTGGCACCGTTTGTGGAGGCGGCAAACATGGCCCGTGAGTGTGGACTTGGAGTCAATGCAGGTCACGATCTGAGTCTGGCAAACCTTGGCTATCTGATAGAAAGCATCCCATTCATCGACGAAGTAAGCATCGGCCATGCCCTCATCTGCGATGCCCTCTATATAGGACTAGAAGAAACAATCAGGCGGTATAAGGGGTTATGCAGTAAATAACTAAATAGTAAAAATGGTCAAATAACCAAATAGTAAATAAATAGTAAATTGTAAATAGCTAAATAGTAAATAGGATTATGCAAGAATTAAGTATTTTAGAGTTAGCCAAACAAGGTGGATGGATCATGATAGTACTTGCCGTGCTGTCAGTTATAGCGTTGTATATCTTTACCGACAGGTTTATAGCCATACGCAAGGCTGGTCGGGTCGACAAGCTTTTCATGGACCGCATACGCGACTATGTGAAGAGCGACGACGTGAGGTCGGCCATCAATTTCTGCCGTGTAACCAATAATCCTGCTTCGCGCATGATAGAACGCGGCATAAGCCGTATAGGCCGTCCTGCCCCCGAGATTCAGGCTGCCATAGAGAATACCGGAAACCTGGAAGTCGCAGCCCTCGAAAAGGGTTTGCCTGTGCTCTCAACTGTTGCCGGCGGTGCACCGATGATAGGTTTCCTGGGTACGGTGATAGGTATGGTAGATGCCTTCTGGCAGATGTCGAATGCAGGAGGAAATCTCGATATCAGTATGCTCTCAGGTGGCATTTATCAAGCCATGGTCACTACCGTGGGGGGACTCATCGTAGGTATTGCCGCGCTTTTCGGCTACAACTATCTCGTAAGCCGTATCGACGGTGTGGTCAATGAGATGGAGCACGAGACCATGGCATTTATGGACCTCATAAACGAATAGACCATGGCACTCAAGCGAAGGACAAAGACCAACCCCACGTTTAACATGTCGTCGATGACCGACATCATATTCCTGTTGCTCATATTCTTTATGATCACCAGTACTATGGTGGCTCCGAATGCCATCAAGGTATTGTTGCCACAGAGCAAGCAGCAGACTCCTGTGAAGGCTGTGTCGCACGTTGTGCTCGACAAGGACCTCAACCTCTATGCCGCCATAGGCAGCGACGAGGAACAACCCGTGACACTTGAAGAACTCCCCGCACTCATAGCCCAGACCAAGACCGACTCCACGGAGGTCTATGTGTCGCTCTATGCCGATGAGTCGGTGCCGTATAAGAATGTAATAGAAGTACTCAACGTGGCCAACGAAAACCATTTCAAGATGGTGCTTGCCACCAGACCTCCGGTTCATGAGTGATAAGAAACGAAAGATAGCATCCTGGTGCGTGTCGCTTGGAGTACATGTTGTGATACTCCTCCTCATGTTGTTTGTCACACTCCGAATGGCCGACAAGTCGTTTGCCGACGATGGTGTGCCAGTAATGTTGGGCGACACCTTTGACGGCGGTGGGGCAGGCGATGATATCTACGATGAGATCACACCCAACGAAGAAGTTGAAGAACCCATGCCGCAGGAGACTGTGGAACCTGACATTCCAGAACCTGTCCCAGCCCCTAAGGCAGAAATCACCCAGCAGGCCGAGAAGAGTGTCACCGTAGATCAGCAGGAGCAGAAAGAGAAGAAGCAGACCCCAAAAGAGAATCGCGAGGAAGCCGAAGCCAAGGCCAAGGCCAATGCCAAGGTCGGAGGAGCCTTCGGAGCCATGAGCGGTGCAGGACGAGGAGATACCACTGGTGATACCAAGCAAGGGCCTCCTGATGGCACAGGCGTGGACATTGGCTATTCTCTCGGAGGCAGGTCTATGCGCGGCAAGGTAGAACCCCTCTACGAGGCTGCCTTGTGCGAAGGTACTGTGGTAGTGAAGGTCTCTGTCGACAAGTACGGCAAGGTCACTGCAGCCGAGATACTCTCATGCGACGACACAGCCAAGCCACTGTGCAAGGATGCCATAGATGCGGCCTACAAGCAGCGGTTCAGCCTTGGTGAGAAAGAGAGCGAGGATGGTACCATAACATATCGGTTCCGTAGGCGAGCGGGGCGAGCTTTGCTCGCAGGGAGCAAGTAGCAGGGAGCAGGTTTTTTTTAAAATTATGAGCAAATTATATGTTTTTTTAGCCACGGGGTTTGAAGAGTGTGAGGCACTTGGAACCATCGACGTATGCCGCAGGGCAGGGATGGAAGTCACCACGGTGTCAACCACCGACGACCTTGCAGTTATGGGGACACACAATGTAGAGATCATTGCAGATGCCATGTTCGACGAACCAGACTATGCTTCTGCCGACATTCTCTTCCTTCCCGGAGGAATGCCAGGAGCCACCAATCTGCTCTCCCATCAGGGATTGTGCGAAGTGATACGTTCACACCACGCCGCAGGCAAGATGCTCGCAGCCATATGTGCTGCGCCATTGGTATATGGCCGTCTTGGACTTCTCGCAGGTCACAAAGCCACATGCTATCCCGGTTTTGAACCACAGTTGCAAGGAGCCACGCCAACAGGAACCCTCGTAGAGTGCGATGGTCAGTTCATCACCGGCAAAGGTCCCGGAGCAGCCTTCGAAATGGGATTTGCCATCGTGTCCCATTTCTGTGGCAATGCCGCAGCCGACACCCTGCGCAAAGGAATGATTTGTGACAATGCATAAGGCCATAATCATAGTAGCAGGAGGCAAAGGACTCCGAATGGGCAGTGATATACCCAAGCAGTTTCTTGTGCTCGATGGCAAGCCAATCCTCATGCACACCATAGAGCGGTTCTACGACTACGACAGCCAGATGCAGATAGTTGTAGTGCTGCCCAAAGCCCAGCAGGCATATTGGTCCGGGCTCTGTGAGCAGTATCATTTTGCCATCCCCCACGAAGTATGCGATGGAGGCGAAGAGCGTTTCCATTCCGTGAAGAATGGTCTCGCAGCCGTGTCACCCGAATGCCGTCTTATCGGCATCCACGACGGAGTACGCCCCTACGTAAGTCGTGAGGTCATTGCCCGCTGCTACGACACCGCAGCCAGTCAAGGTTCAGCCATCCCCGTGATCCCCGTTTACGAAACCCTCAGAGAGATGGTGAACCCCACAATCTTCAACCACCACTCCACATCCCGAGTACGTCCACGAGCAGCCTTCCGTCTTGTGCAGACCCCCCAGGTATTTGTCTCCGACCTCATCCGCAACGCCTACGAGCAAGATTATCAGTCCACCTTCACCGACGACGCCACTGTCGTAGAACACCTAGGCTATTCCGTCACCCTAGTCGAAGGAACCCGCCGCAACATCAAGATCACCACCCCCGACGACCTATAGCTAAACAAAAGG
>R03__coassemble_179_pt1 | contig 39736 bp, 32 predicted proteins | sample R03__metabat2_high_PE_038 | metagenome-assembled genome bin R03 | reverse complement strand
AGAACGATGGCATTGAATAACCACTGTATTCTGGATAGGTTGGGTATGATGGTTGATAGGATGGGGTAGGAGTTGGTTGTGGCTGTGGTTGTGACTGCTGACGTTGTATTGGTGCTATAGATGGTGCAGATTGTGTTTGTGGAGTAGGTTGTTGGATTTCTTGAGGCATGATTGATTTAGTATCATCGCACATTGTTGCTGCCCACATATCGGTATGTTTTACGATTGACTTCTTCAGTACTTTGGCATATACTTGGGTTGTTTTGATGTCTTTATGTCCGAGCATACGTGCCACCTTATCTATCGGGATATCGTGAGAGAGTGCAATTGTTGCAAATGAGTGACGTGCTATATGGAATGTCATCTTCTTATTAATTCCTGCATGTGACGCTACTACACGAAGAAAATCATTGATCTTCTGATTGGACATCTTTGGCAGAACAAAGTTGTATTTCTCCAGGACCTCCATTGCGTAAGGGAGTATAGGAGTAAAGAAGTTGGACTCTGTCTTGATTCTTCTTCCATCGATGTAGTAATTTCCATCGATATTCTCTGCCATCGTCTTGAAATCAAAATTCTCCACATCACAATATGCCATACCTGTGTATGCTGCAAAGATGAACAGGTCTCTTGCTCTATCAATGTGTCCTGAGAGTTCGAGATTACGTACCCTTGTTAGTTCGTCTTCATTAAGAGGGTTGCGCTCTTTACATTTGCCACGGGAAAAATGCACCTTTGTATAAGGATCAACTGCAATGAGATTTTTTTCATAGGCAATTCTGCAATATTTGCGCAGATTCTTATGATATGTGTGAATGGTTATGTCTTCTCTCTCCCCGTTATGTAACCATTCGTCATGTTCCTTGAGTTTCTCCGGAACAAGATCAGTGAACAACTTTATGCCTCCAAATCTCTGTAATGATTCAAGTGTGCCAAGCTTACGTTTTCTTGTGCTGTTCTTAATGCGGTCCTTCTGGATTTCATCGAACATGAAATCTGTAAAGTACTTGTACTGTATGGATTGCTTGGTGACCATTGTGTGACGATGGATAACCTTGTTGAAGTTCTCAACGTTAAGTTCCATATTCTTGGATAATACCTTTTTGATGGCATCTCTGTACGTCTTAAGTTCTTTTGCGTACTTAATTTCAGGGTCTGTCATTTCCCACTCTTTAGGAGACATGCAGTCAATGCGCACATACGTTTTCTTTTGATGTGCCAGTCTTACAAAGACTTCAACCACGCCTGTACCAGTAAGACAGGCATCTTTTTTTCTGTCATAAACGACTCTTACAATTGGTTCCATACCTTTTGTTTTTTTAAGGCAAATGGAGATGGTAGACAGTGGCTTGGTGGGGTGGGGTCTTCGTTAGGACCCCAACTGATTGAAATCGCAATCGCCGATTTTATGGGCTTTCTTGAGCAATTGGGGTCCCATTTTGGACCCCGTTTGGTGCATTGAACCCAAGGACCCTATTTTCGGTAGACATTCATTGTCATCTACTGCCAAAAAAGTAGACACTAAATTTGTCTTCGATTGACTTTTTCTGTCCTTTCCTGTCTCGCTCCAAATGCGAGTTTAACATAAGTTTTTCCTAATGTTAACTATTGAATGACAGATTGTTAGAGTTGGTTTTTAATCACTTGGCTAAAAAGAAAGGTACTTCCTAAAAAAGTACCTTTGTGACTCGCTTGGGGCTCGAACCCAAGACCCCATCCTTAAAAGGGATGTGCTCTACCTGCTGAGCTAGCGAGTCTACCTGATTAAGCTTTTTTACAAAGCGAGTGCAAAGATACGAAAAATTTTTGACATGACAAAATTTTTTTTCGGTTTTTGGGAAATATTTTTGGTTGTTTCGGAAAAAATGATTAAATTTGTGGTTGGATGTTGCACTAATGTGTGGGCTATGGGTTATGGGTTATAGTTTATGGGTTATAGTTTATAGGTTATAGGTTATGGGTTATAGGTTATGGAGAGTACTTCTAGTACTTTTAATTATCAATTGTAAATTTAGGGTTATCAATTGTGAAAGTTCAGCCTTTGGGCAGAAATTTCCGACGGGGTATTATAGGTTGGTGGCGAAGAGTGGGGGAGTGCTGTATCAGGAAGCATTGCATCCGAAGGTGAGCAGTGTGCACAGTGGGGGTGTGGAATCGGTGGTGAGGATTGAGCAGCTGGAGAATGGTGGAGTGTACCTGAAGTTGCAGGGGCTGTATATCGCTGCTCCGACGAGGAATCAGGCGGTGTGTACGACGGTGGTGCCTACGGTGTTTTATGTGACAGAGAAAGAGGACGGTACTGTGGCTTTCTCTACAAGGCGAGGTATATACAACGCGCTGGCGTGTGCAAATACGACAGGTGTGGTAGGGGCAACACTCAGTGACGAGAATGCCTACTGGACCGTGACTCCGGCAGAGGAATTCACATACGCTGCAGGGGTGTCGAAGGACGGGAAGTATTATGGTGCATTCTACAGTCCTGTGGCTGCAAAACTGAAGGACACAGAAGCGGCTCAGGCATTTGAGATGACAGAGCAGGACGGCAAGGCCGTGACGAGCAAGATGCTGACCGAGGTAGGGGAAATGGAACCAGTGCTGCTGAGGTCGGAAGAGAAGAACGTGGAATTTGAAATAGTGGATAAGGAAGCTGGCAAGGTGTATGAAGGGAACAGGGTGTTGAGGAACGACTATGCTGACCTTTCGTACAAATACTTCAACAAAGCCTTCCTGCTGAACAGCGGAGACAAGAACGACTATACCTTCTACCGAGAGTTTCAGAACACCAAAGACAAACTGTACTTCTGGCAGCAGGCCCTGGTGATAATGATGGTGGAAGACCGGTATCAGTTCAGGGGCGACAGACAAACGGCATCGCTGATTATAGAGTTGCTCGATGCCTTCATGGCTCAGGAGGGAAGTTCGAAGAGTACGCTGAAGGCCGGTATTTCGGACTGGACCTGGAACGAATACAACGACGACCTGCTGTGGGCCGGACTGGCATTTGTGAGAGGATACCTGATTACGGATCAGCAGAGATTCCTGGACCAGGCAGAATGGGTGTGGGGATTTATGTACGACAGAGGATGGGACGAGACCCTGGGCGGAGGAATATGGTGGAGCGTTGACAAGGAAGAAAAATCGGGACTGAGCAACAATCCGGCCGTATGCATGGCATGCTATCTGTATGACGCCACGGGAAAGCAGGACTATCTGGACAAGGCCGTGGCAATACACGACTGGGTGTGCAAGAAACTGAGAAACACAGACGGAAGTGTGGACGAGAAGATAAATGCTGATGGTTCGCTGGCACGCAGTTATAACGTGTATAACCAAGGAACATTCATAGAAGGTACGGCTGCACTGCAGAGGATTACGGGTAACACTCAGAAATACCGCACACTGGCGAGAAACACGATAAAATATGTGATGACGAAGCTGGTGAACTCGGACGGAATCATGTCGAGATGGAAGTCGGATGGTACATGGCAGTCGGAATTTGCGCGGGGAATGGCCTTCTATCTGCAAGCAAACCCAGACGACTGGAGTTATCAGGGAGTATATACTTCGAGCCAGAAGAAGATAACGTACTATAATTGGCTGCGCCTGAATGCCGACAGAGCGTGGGAGACACGCGACACGGTGAACAACATCACAGGATGTCAGTGGGACAGAACGACCCCAACCATCCCAGAAAACGGCAAGACATGGGAATGTGATGCATGTGTGAGTGCGGTGGTGATGACGAATGTGGTGCCGCAAGTGATGCCAGGGTCTGCAGAGGAGGAATACATTGTTTATGATGACGATGATGATAACTCTCGACTTACATATATGAGCAGCACAGCCCAGAATGTGTTGAGGGGTACGACGCAGAATTTGACAGCTGTAGATGGGGCTGCAGTGCTGAAGAATGGGAGTGACGGACTGGGGTTTTATCCAGTGACGGCAACAACGGTGATAAAGGCTAATGCGGCATATCTGCCAGAGAGCAGGACTCTGCTGATAGATTTGGAGAGTCTGGATAAGGAGCCAACTGGAGTTGGTGACGTTGAAAACTCCGATGGTTCGACAGGACTCACCAACCACGTTGGAAACTCTTATGACCTTGCTGGGCGCAAGGTCTCTGGAGATTCCGGGGAGAACGGAGTCGTTATTACAAATGGAAAAAAGGCTTTAATGCGCAGGTGACGACAGCAGGGCGAAGTGTTTGAAATACTTCGGACAGTTGTGCTTAGTGGACCTGGGTGATGTCGAAAGGCGTGGCCTGATAGACGAAATAGTTCAGCCAATTTGTGAAGAGCAAGTTGGCTGTGCTTTTCCATGTGACCTGGATTCCGGCAGAAGGGTCGTTGTTGTGGTAGTAGTGCTGCGGCATCTGGATTGGCAGCCCCTTGGCAAGATCGCGGCGGTATTCGCGGTCGAGAGTATCGGGAGCATATTCAGAGTGGCCCGTGATGAAGAACTCACGCCCCCCACGTGCAGAGACGATATGAACCCCAGCCTCGTCGGACTCGGAAAGCAGTTCGAGTTCGGGATGGCGCAGGATATCCTCCTTACGAAGGGTGGTATGGCGGCTGTGAGGTACGAAGAACTCGTCGTCGAACCCACGGAAGAGAGGATGACCAGGGATGAGGGCACGGTGAGGGAAGATGCCAAAAAGTTTCCCGGCAAGAGGGTATTTGTTTATGCCATAGAAATGGTAGAGCGCAGCCTGAGCAGCCCAACATATATATAAGGTGCTGGTGACATGGGTCTGTGCCCAAGAGAAGACCTCTTCGAGTTCGGACCAGTAGGTGACTTCGGAAAAATCTATCTGTTCGACAGGAGCACCAGTGACGATGAATCCATCGTAGTTGTGAAGCCGCATCTCGGCAAAACTGTGGTAGAAAGTCTCCATGTGCAGCGAAGAAACATGCGTGGAAGTGTGGGAGGAGAGTTTCATGAACTCCAGTTCGATCTGCAGCGGAGAGTTGGAAAGAATGCGCACGAAGTCAGTCTCGGTAATCTCTTTGAGGGGCATGAGATTGAGAATGGCAATGCGCAGAGGGCGTATGTCCTGCTGACCGGCACGGGTGGAGTCCATGACGAAGATATTCTCCTTCTTCAGCGTGTCGATGGCAGGGAGGTTGGTGGGGAGGGTTAAGGGCATAACTATTTACTTTTTTTTATTCGGTGTAAACACCGAAAACGGTGGCTATTCACGGAGGGTGCGGACTGTGGCACCAGCTTGCCACATTTCGGAGTCGTGGAGCTGACGGAGTTCGGCATCGAGACGTTCACGATAGTTGGGCTGGGAATTGGCATCGATGGCAATCTGGGCCTCAGTGCCTTCCTTCACGCTGTGGTAGAGTTCCTGCATTACAGGTTTTACGGCATCGTGGAAACGAACCATCCAATCGAGAGCACCCCGCTGAGCAGTGGTAGAGGCATTGGCATACATCCAGTCCATGCCATTCTTGGCGAAGAGCGGCATAAGAGACTGGGTGAGTTCCTCGACAGTTTCGTTGAAAGCCTCGGAAGGAGTGTGGCCATTCTCGCGCATGGTCTCGTATTGAGCCAAGAGAATGCCCTGGATGCATCCGAGGAGAGTGCCACGCTCACCAGTGAGATCACCAATTGCCTCGCGATGGAAAGTGGTTTCGAAGAGGTAAGACGACCCAATGCCGATACCCATAGCGATGACCTTGTCGAAAGCACGGCCAGTGGCATCCTGATGGATGGCGTAGGACGAGTTGAGACAATGGTGCTGGAGGTAGGTGTCGCGAAGAGTGGTGCCAGAACCTTTAGGGGCAATCATGATGACATCGATATCGGGAGGTGGGACGACCCCAGTGCGATCGTTCCAAGTGATGGCAAAACCATGGGCGAAGAACAGTGTCTTTCCCTTTGTAATATATGGCGAAAGCTGCGGCCAGAGCATCATCTGAGCAGCATCTGAAAGCAGCAGGCAAATGGTAGTGCCACGTGAGGCAGCATCCTCAAGCGAGAAGAGGTCCAGGCCGGGAGTCCAACCCTCGGAGAGAGCCTTGTCATAACTCTTGCCGGGGCGCTGACCAACGATGACACGGAGACCAGAGTCGCGGAGGTTGAGAGCCAGAGCGCGCCCCATCACACCATAGCCCAGCATGGCAATGGTTTCGTTTTTGAGCACATCGAGTGCACGAGACATAGGGAATTCATCGCGGGTGATGACCTGTTCGAGAGTTCCACCGAAATTTAGTTTCATAATGATATGTACAATTTGGATAGGTACAATGTACAATTTCTATTTTACAAGCAATTTCCTTCCGTTTTGGATTACAACGCGTGGTGTTATGGATGTCATAGTTTCAATAGAAGCTATGGAAACCTTTCGACCGGTGAGGTCGTAGGCTGGACCATCCAATGCTGGCTGGCTTGGGGTTGCAGTTTCTATGCAATCGGCTTCGCCAAGGGAGATGGCGGCAGAGGTGGCGTTGAGGCACTCGTCCTGGCACGAAGAGGTGGAGAGGATGCTGTTGGAGATGGTGACCTTGGCGTTGGAAGTGCAGAGTGCAGAGTTCAGGTTGCAGGTTTCATTATTCAAGTTGAGACGCAGGGTGTTGGTGCCGATGGAGAATGGGGTGGAGGAGGTGATGACGAGGCGGTATTTTGAGGTTGGAGAAGAGAGGTTAGAGGTTAGAGTCTTTATATATACCTTGCCAAATGGGCAGACTACGTCGGTGAGAGTGATGCCGGCAGGGAGGGTGAGGTCGAACTGAAGGCCGGTATAGTCTCCTTCGAGGATGGTAAGAGTGAGACCGTAGGTTAGAGTGAGGAGGTTAGAGGTTGGAGTGGAGAGACGAAGTGAGGCATCGGCGGATGGAAGTGAGAGGCGGTGGGAGGTGAGGCTTTTCGCTGACAGCGAAAAGTTGGAACGGAGAGTTGCCGGGGTGGAAGCGATGAGGTTGGTGATCTGGACCATGTCGGAGATGGTGATGAGGCTGTCCTGGTTGGCATCGGCGAGGGTAGGGTTGAAGTCGGAAGGAGTATTATCAACGAGATACTGCTGCACGGCATTGATATCGGAAACGGTGATGATGCCATCGTCGTTGGCATCGCCATAGAGCGGAACAGGATCAGGGTCGGGTTCAGGGATATCGTAGTGGTCGATGCAGTTGTTGTAGATGTATTCAGCACGCTCACGCAGCCAAGACTTGGCATATTCGGCGTTCTGGGCATAGTCGCGGGAACCGACATGCCAGGTGTCGTAGTTGGATGCAAACGACGGTTGGGCATATTCGTAGTATTCCTGGATATATTCGATGAGTTCGTCGAGATGGTTCTCCATAAAGTCCTTCCAATGGAGGAAATAGATGCGCTTGAACTCGTCGTTGTCGTAACGCAGAGCCTGCCAGTAGGAAGTACAGCTGCCGAGACCATTGTTGAAATAGTCCATAGTGGCATCACGGCGGCAGTAGGTGCTGCTGTTCTCATAACCATAAGCCCAATCGAGGTCCCATATTGGACCCCAGATCCAAGGAGTCTCGTCGTAGTCGATTTCGGAAGCATCGTCGTAGTTGACATTGGACACATCCTCTGAATAGAGATATGTGCTCTTTGGGTGCTTGAGTTCGCGGTTTAGAACAAGTTCGTTGACGAGGAAGAACCGCGCCATCATGTCGAGATCGACGAGTTTGTCGTAGTCGGACTCACCATAGGCAAGTTTATCATCGAGGCGGTTGAAGTCGTCCTGTATCTGCTGTTGGGTGATGGAGATGACATCCTCGGTGTCGGAGAAATCAGGACTCTTGATGTTGACAGGCAGATAGTAGTAGTCGGAATAGAACTTATAAGTCTCGTCGAAATAGGAATCGAGTTCGAGCAGAGCCGCACACGATTCGTCCTCGATGTCGATGCTGTTGTTGGAGAAACCGATTTTTTCGGTGAAGTTGTAGGAACCCTTGTATTCGCCATTGAGATAGATATCGACAGGTATGATGTGGTTTGCCCCAGCCGTCTGGACCATGTCGGCAGCCTTGAGACCGATGGCATTGGTCATCATGGAGTTGTTTTGGTGGTTGGAAAGAAGATTCCAGTTTTTGCCAGCCGTCATGCCGAAAGGCTTTACCTTCACTGGGAATTTGAGGCGGTAAGGCTTCTTGGCCCACCCCCAGGAAGTGTTGCCACGACCCTTAATCTGCATTTCGACAGGTTCCATGTCAGGGAACACCCCATTGCCCTGGATGCCGAAATAGGCAGTTTTGTATTCAGTCTTGGAGGTGATGGCTTTCCCATCCTCGGTGGTGATGTTGATGATAGGCACAGCCTTGGCCTTGTCAGTAGCGAAGGTGACAATGACATCGACCTCGCGGCCAAACGGAACGAGAGTCAGGGCGTTGACACCATCCTCGTGGACCACCATACGAAGGTTTGATGCCGATACGATATAGCGTTTCGCAGAATCGAAACGTTGGCGAGTGACCTTGCTGTATTGGCGGGTGGTGCCGATATATACCTCGGCATTGTCCCAGTCGGCCTTGAAGGATGCTGTGAGGCGTTTGCCTATCTGAGCAACCTTCAGCTTGATTGCGGATACAGGCGAGCCAGCCTCGTCGATTTTTGCATCGACATCGGTGTAGAGCTGGTCGTTGAACTTGTTGTTGAACTTGTAGGAAGTGAATTTAGGCAAGTCAATGCGAGCCGAGTCGGCAAACTGCACGTTGCTGTAGGAATACTTCACGTCCCAGGTGGTGTTGATGTCGAGGGTGTTGCCAGTGAGAGCATAATCGGAGATGTAAGTCTGCGGAAACGCATATATGCGGCCATCGATGAAATGGACGAAGAGCATAGGGTCTGACATAGGTTCGGGAGTGACCTGTCCACGTACAATGACTTCGAATGAAGTGCTTACATCTGCGTCGCTCTTTGCCGAAACCGTGATGGTGGTTGTACCCTCTGCCACGGCAGTGACAAGTCCTGTTGAAGATACCGTTGCCACAGACTCAGCGGAAGACTTCCAAACGAGTGTGGTGTTAGACGCATCGGCAGGGAAAACCTGAGTCTCAATTTGGATGGAACCATCCTGTTCGAGATATACAGGAACAGGGGTGGTGACAACAATGGAATCGACAGGGATCTTTTCGCTGACATCGGTGAGATAGAACGTGCATGCACTGCCATCGTCGAAGTAGCTCTGGAAACTGTTCCAATAGCGCAGCCAACCTTGGCCACTGTGGTCGTTGAGGCAGGAAACAGAGTTGCCAGAGTAGAAGTTGTAGCCATCGCAGGCATAGTTCTCCACAGTATAGAACGTGGTGTAGGTATAGTCTTGAGCAGTACCCATATAGCAGTATTCACCATCATCGCAACTGTTTGAGGCCAGGTATTTGGTGGTGCCATAGGCGCGGTTGTAGATGCGGTAACCTTCGTCTTGCTTTACGAAGCACCAGAGATAGTCGTCGGAGAGTTCATTATCGGCATAGACCTGATTGTCGAGACAGATGCCATTGTCGGTAGCTTGCCAGAACTTGCTGCTGCGGATGCGGATTTTGTACCACGAAGCATTGTCGGAGAATTTGCCGTCGACAATTTTTGTTGTTTTGAATGGTGCACTTGGATCATCTTCCTCTTCCCCTCCTCCGGATGTCTGAGAGACGAGTGAAAACATCTCGTTGCTGGAGCGGAAACTGCCGGCATAGCAACCCACTAGCATTGTTCCGGTGCGTAGGTTGAAGAAATAGTCGGGGTTGGAGAAACTCTGAATGGAGTAGATGCCACTACTATAGCTGTCTTCGACAAACACCCACAATTGGTCGCTGCCAGTATAGGAATCTGCCAGAGTGAGATATTTGCATGTTGACATATAGGTGTTGCAGAAACTCAAGTACTGACCAGTCTTGCTGTTTTTGATGGTATAACCACCAGCCTGACTTTGATATGCTATTTCCCATTTACCCTCGTCGGAAGGAGTATCGTAGCTGCAGACGTAGAAGAGTTCGATGTCGGAGTCGTGATTGGCACCAAGGCCTATGTAGCCATAGCCAAAATAGTCGGACTGTATGGAATAGGTGCCATCGGCTGGAGCGGCAAGTGCGGAACACACGTTGAAAACGCTGAAAACTAAAAATATATTGAAGATCCTTTTCATTTTCTTATCTCCTTTCTTCCGTTGCGGATATAGATTCCTGGTATTCCGGCAGCTTCGGATATTCCAGATATTCCGATGATTTTGGCATTGGCTTTTGCTTTCGTTTTTGCAGGGTCGATGGACGTTGGCGGCTCTATGGTTTTGTGCTTTACATAGAGCATCAAGTCTGTGTCGGCGATGGCTAAGTCCCTGGTGACGGATTTGTCGGTCCATGAACAATGGATGCCAGTGAGGCTGATTGTGCGATTACCCTCAGAAAGAAGGGAATCGGTGTTAACACAGATTCCAAGCAGCTCTCCTTCTTTTGCCGTGAACGTCTCGTTTCGGTCGCTGAAGATAAGTATGCGCAGTTTGTCGTTGCTCAGTTTGGTGACCGAAACAGAATGTGAATCGCTGCAGAGGTCTCCCATCAGGAAGGCATCCTTCGACTCTATATTGATACTGTCGGGCATGGCTATGTCGATTTGCAGGGCGGTGTAGGTGATGTTGTCTGTCGAACTGAGTGCAACGACCAGCGTGTCCTGTCCTCCTGCCGTAATGGTATCTGGTGAGGCAAGATGTAGCGTGTCGGCGAAAGCTTCGCTAACGTTGAAAACGCTGAAAACGCTGAAAACGCTGTAAACTAACAGGATGAAAATACTTTTTTTCATATTAATCGTATTGTAGTTTTCTTGTTTGTGAGTCCTATTTGTTTCATTTCACGGAGTATGTCCTCGTAGCTCATCTTCTCCGTGTCGAACTCGGCATATTGGGCGCGGCTGAGATAGTAGTCGTCCTTGTGGAAATCGGTCAGAACTTTCAGGTTCTGATATATGAAATCAATGCCACCTTTAACATACACCGCAAGTTTCATGAGCCAAGTAAACCAGAAACTGTAGCTGCTGAAATGCTTGTTCATGAAGATGACCATTGCCGTATAGAAGGCGTTGATGTAGCGGAACTGATTTTTCTTCGTGCTCTCGCCTTTGTAGTGCAGGATGGTAACGGGGATGTACCAGTTTTGCCACCCAGCCTTCAGGATGCGGTAGGAGAGATCGATGTCCTCTCCATACATAAAGAATGTTTCGTCGAGTAGTCCCACCTGGGTGAGTGCCTTGCGACGCAGACACATACATGCTCCAGAGATGATTTCTATCTGATTGGCCTCGTCCTGAGGCAGGTAACTCATGTAGTAGTGGCCCAGTGTGTGGCTGCTTGGGAATATCCTTGCGAGTCCGCTCATTTTGCAAAACGAAGTGAAAGGGGTAGGGACTCCGCGGCGTGATTCACGTGCAAATCTGCCATCGGCACCTATCATCTCTACTCCTGCAGCCCCAGCCTCAGGGTGGGAATCCATAAAGGCAATGAGCTGGTTCAGAACATTCTCACCAATAAAGGTGTCGGGATTGAGTAACAGCACATAATCGCTCTCCGACTCACGGATGGCACGATTGTTGGCCTTGGCAAAACCTACGTTGTCGCTGTTTTGCATGAACCTCACCCACGGAAAATGTTCATGTATATACTCTGCCGTGTCATCACTGCTGTTGTTGTCTACAACAAATGTCTCAACGTCGAGTCCCTCAGAAGCCTTTTCTATAGACCTGAGACACTGTGCAAGAAACCCCCTGACGTTATAGCTTACTATGATGATGGTTAATTTCATTAATGGTTAGGCTGTTAGCAGAATTCTGTGCGGTTGAGTATTGACTTTCCGAGAGTTACTTCATCAGTATATTGCAGTTCTTCGTTCATTGACATCCCGCGTGCCAGAATGGTGAGCCGCACATCCTTGCCGGTAAGTTTTCGTGAGATGAAGAAACACGTAGTATCTCCTTCCAACGTGGATGAAAGTGCTAATATCACCTCTTTTAAGTGCTCTTGCTCCACACGCTCCACAAGAGAATAAATCTGCAAGTCCGATGGTCCTACGCCATCCATTGGCGAAATCACTCCACCTAGCACGTGGTAGAGACCATGATATTGTCCCGTGGCCTCGATGGCCATCACGTCTTGAATGTTCTCAACGACACATACCGTGGTCGTGTCTCTGTGCGGATCTGCACAAATCTGACACACATCCTCGTCGGATATGTTGTGGCACACCTTGCAGTAGTGCACCTTGTGGCGCAGTGTTTGTATTGCTTCGGCAAATCCATCTACCATATTCTCATCAAGCCTAAGAATGTGCAGAACGAGTCGTAATGCTGTTTTGCGCCCTACGCCTGGCAATTTGGCGAATTCGTCAACTGCTCTTTCGAATAAATTTGATGAATACTGTAAATCCACGTCCTTAAAGTGCATAAAATCGTACAAAGATACAAATTTATTTGTATATTAGCAAATTTATTTGTATATTTGTGAAAAAATTTAGTGATTCTGTAATATGAAAAAACTGGTATTTCTAACAGGGGCTGGAATTTCAGCCGAGAGTGGTATTACGACTTTCCGTGATTCGGGTGGACTTTGGGAACAGTATCCTGTGCAACAGGTTGCAAGTATAGAAGGTTATTGGGCAGATCCGGAGTTGGTGATAAATTTCTATAATGAGCGCCGCCGTCAACTGTCTCAGGTAAAACCTAATCGTGCTCATAAAATTGTGGCTGAATTGCAGGAAAGATATGATGTGGTTGTAGTGACTCAAAATGTTGACAATCTGCACGAAATGGCGGGAAGTAGGAATGTGGTTCATCTCCATGGCGAACTCACAAAGGCTACCTCCACCGATTCGCCAAATAATCCTTCACAGATAGTGGAACTGGATGGAGACATAAAGATTGGCGACAAAGCCAAGGATGGCAGTCAGTTGAGACCGTTTATAGTGTGGTTTGGCGAGGCTGTGCCGATGATAGAACCTGCTGCGATTGCTGTGAACCAGGCTGATATCGTGGTGGTTGTGGGCACATCGCTCAATGTCTATCCTGCTGCAGGGTTGCTAAGCTATGCCAAGAGGGGTGCAGAGATATATCTGATAGACCCAAAGCCAAATGTGCCTCAGGGACTTGGGGTACATGTCATTGCGAAGAAGGCTACTGAAGGTATGGCTGAACTTCAAAACCTGCTTTCCTGAGGTCGTCCCAGAATGTGGGGTAGGACTTGCCCACCACATCAGGATCTTCAATCACGATGCTTCCCAGTTTCAGTGCACATGGTGCAAAGGACATCGCCATGCGGTGGTCGTGGTGGGGGTTGATGGAAGGGGAGTTCAAAGGGAGTTGAAGCGGAGTTGAAGCGGAGTTCAAGGGATGAATGTTGGTGGATGCGTTTCCTTTCCATGAGATGGCATCGTCTTCGACTTCGATAGCGTAACCGAGTTTCTGGAGCTCGGTTTGCAGCGCATGGAGGCGATCCGTCTCTTTTATGCGCAGATTCATTACACCTGTAAATCGGAATGGAACTCCTAACATACAGCAAGTTACAACAAGCGGTTGAACTATGTCGGGGGTGTCTTTTAGGTTATGGGTTATGGATGATGGGTGATGGATGATTTCGTTGATGAGGTGTTCTATGATTCGGTCTCCTTGATGGCTCGATGGGTTGAGTCCTTCGAGGTCGAAAATCACACCGCTGATGGCCATAATTTCGTACCAGAATGCAGCTGCACTCCAATCGGCCTCAATGCCCTTGACCCCTTGATCTCTTGACCCCTTGAACTGTTGACCTCTTAAATCCTTAAACTTTTTGACGAGTTCTCTCGTCAAGGCGATGTATGGAGTGGAATTTTTTTTGCCGGTGATATTTATCTTCAGTTTGTGCACAAATTTGTCGGCAATGAGCATCAGAGCTGAAATAAACTGCGAACTTTGACTGCCGTCTATTTCTATTTCTCCTCCAGGGAGACTGCTGCTCCCTTTTATAATAAGAGGTGGGAAACCTTCCTTTCCTGCATATTCGATGTTGGCACCGGCACTACGGAGTGCATCGACAAGCGGTTTTACAGGTCTTTCGTACTGACGTGTATCGCCGGTGAGAAGCCACACTCCATCGGTTACTGCACACAGTGCGGTAATAAAACGCATAGCGGTGCCAGAGGACTTCAGGTGGAGTTCAAGGGGCGAATGGTCGGCTTTTACTATTATGGCTACGGCCTTTTTCATCACTTTGATGTCTTCGCAGGCATTGTCGGTGACAGATAGGTCTGGGTCAAGGATAAGGAGGCGGTTTACCACACTTTTCGAGGGTGGCAAGGCTATGGCGCAACTGCGTAGTTTCGTTGGGGCTGTAACCTTTACTGCTGTAACGGATTCTGGCATCTCGGATGATTTTTTTTTGCAAATATAGTTATTTTTTTTTGTAATGTCTAATTTTTTCCTTAAATTTGCAAAAGAAAAAATGACCATTAACGAAATTAAACTCGAACTCCGTTCCATGATGAATGGCGTTGCTTCGGCTGCTATGCGACAGTCCGACGACTATCGTGTTAATTTCGGGGTGGAGATACCGAGGCTGATCGCTTTCAGCAAACAACTGCTCGACGAAGTTCAGTACGACCAACGGCCACAACTATCTGAAGCCCTATGGCGTGAACGTGTCAGAGAGTGCAGAATCTTGGCCCTGATGCTTATGCCGCCTGAACTGATGACCTGCAATATGGCTTCGGCGTGGATGAACGATATAAAAACCAGAGAACTGGCTCAATATGCAGCTCTGTATCTTCTTAGGTATGTTGCCGATGCAGGGATTCTTGCTGATGAATGGTGTCAAAGTGAGAATGAAGTAAAACAAGAGTGTGCACGCTGTGTCAGACATTGGCTGACTTTTGGAAGTACGACATTATGACAAACGACATACAACAACAGGTCAGAGACATTCTTGACCAATACCTCAAGTCACATAAACTCCGCAGAACACCGGAGCGATATGCTTTGCTGGAGGAGATTTATCAACAAGAGAAACATTTCAAGGCCGATGAACTGCATCAAACCATGTTGCAGAAGTTCCGCGTAAGTCGTGCCACTGTCTACAATTCTCTCGATCTCTTTGTGCATCTCGGACTTGTGATGAGAACCTTGGTGGACAATGTTGTTGAATACGAAAAATGCTATGGTAGAAAAATTCACTATCATATGATATGCAGTGTATGTGGCAGTGTTAAAGAGTTTACCGACCCAAGAATCGCACTGTCAGTCAACACAGCGAAATATTCTCGCTTCACACCGCAGTCTTATTCCCTGAATGTGTATGGCATTTGCAACAAGTGCCGAAGAAAAATAGAGAAGACCAACAAACAACAAAAGTAAAATCGAACGACAATATGATAAAGGCTGATGTTATCGTCGGACTCCAATGGGGCGACGAGGGAAAGGGTAAACTGATCGATTTCTTTGCCAAAAAATACGATGCAGTGGCCAGATTCCAAGGGGGACATAATGGTGGACATACTGTTCCTCGTGGCAGTACGTCAAACAACGAACTCATACTTATTCTTGGCGGTGGCATGGCCATCTCTCCCGATCGGTTCATGGATGAATGCAAAAAGATAGAGACTTTTGGCATATCGCTCACCGATAGATTGCTCATTTCAAAGAAAGCTCATCTGGTAATGCCGTCTCACAGGTTTCTTGACGAGGTTTTTGAACAGAGCCGTGGCGAGATGAAGGTGGGTATATCTGGCGAGGGCGTGGGACCGGCATTTGCCGACAAGGCAAACAGAATAGGACTCAGGGTAGGGGATATCAAGGACCATTTCGCTGAGAAGTTTGCAACACAGAAGGCCCTACACGAACAACTGCTGCGGTCCATGCACTATTTCACCCTTAAGGACCTGAACGAAATAGAACGCCATTGGCTTGATGGAGTGGAATATATGAAACAATTCCAATTTGTGGATACAGACCGGCAAATCTATGAGCTTCTGAAAGACGACCGGCATGTACTTTGCGAAGGAAGCCGTGGCACCATGCTCGACTGCGATTTTGGCATTTATCCTTATGTCACGGCATGCAACACTGTAAGCGGAGCTGCATGCACCGGACTTGGCATACCCCCTACTCATATTGGCGACATCTATGGTGTCATGAAACTCTACACTTCGAGGGTGGGATTTGGCCCTATGCCTACCGAGCTCTTCGATTCCAATGCAAAAAAACTGCGCGAAAGAGGCCTTGAAAAAGAATGTGGCACAAGTCGTGAACGGCGCATAGGCTGGCTCGATCTCGTGGCTCTGAAATATGCTATCTTGATCAATGGTGTCACCAAACTCATTCTCACCCGATGCGATGTGTTTGAGGACTTCGACACAATCAAGACTTGCGTTGCCTACAAGAAGGATGCTGAATACATCGACTACTATCCTTATGCCATGCGAGGTGATGATATCGACCCGGTCTATGTAGAGATGCAGGGATGGAAACAGCGTTTGTCTGACATAACCAACAAGGAAGATTTGCCTGATGCATTCCTCGACTTCGTGGCTTTTCTGGAGCGCGAACTTGGGGTACCTGTTACTTATGTGTCTGTAGGCCCTAAGTCAAAGCAGATAATAGAAATGTGATAACAATATTCTATATGCAGTATGGAAGATAAAACTATCACCGTCACTTCTCCGCTCTTGCCTGACCTCAGCGAGTTTCACGAACTGCTGACACAGATATGGGATAAGAAATGGATAACCAACAACGGCAGTTTCCATCGACAACTCGAAAACGAACTTGCCGAATACCTTGGCGTACCATATCTGTCGCTTTTCACCAATGGCACTCTGCCGCTGATTACGGCTCTTCAGGCTCTGGACATAAAGGGTGAGGTCATCACCACGCCTTATTCGTTTGTTGCCACAACCCACTCCATCTGGTGGAACGGCTGCAAACCTGTCTTCGTAGACATCGAACCGGATACAGGCAACATCAATCCCGACCTTATCGAACAGGCCATCACTCCTCTGACCACGGCCATCATGCCAGTGCATGTTTATGGCCAGCCTTGTCAGGTGGAACGTATTCAGGAGATTGCCGAAAAGCACAACCTGAAGGTGATCTACGATGCCGCTCATGCCTTTGGTGTGGAGAAGAATGGACGGAGCATCCTGGAATGGGGCGATATGAGTACGCTCTCGTTTCATGCTACAAAGGTATATAACACCGTTGAAGGTGGGGCATTGGTGGTGAAGGATGCTGAGACGAAGAAACAGATAGACTTCTTGAAAAACTTCGGCTTTGCCGGTGAGACAGAGGTGGTTGGTCCGGGCATCAACTCCAAGATGGACGAGATAAGGAGTGCCTACGGACTGTTGAACCTTCGACAGGTTGACTGCGCCATAGAGGCACGCAGACGAGTTGCTCTGCGCTACCGTGAAGCGCTGAAGGATGTTGAGGGTATCAGCTTCTGGAACGATACCGAAGGTGTTCGGCACAACTACAGCTATTTCCCGATATTCGTTGATGAAGAGAAATACGGCATGAGCCGCGACGAGCTCTATATGAAGATGAAGGCATCAGATGTATTGGGTCGTCGATATTTCTACCCACTCATCAGCACATTCTCAACATACAGGAACATACCGTCGGCAGCACCCGAGAACCTGCCTGTTGCACACCGCCTGGCTGATACGGTTATCTGCCTGCCGATGCACCACCAGCTCAGCGGAGAGGGTATGGAGAGGATATTGGATATAATAGTAAACAAGTGATAAGAAAAGAATAATTATGAAAAGAGTATTCATTTTGGGCGGAAGTGGTGTTGGCATGGTGGCTTCTGCCATCATAGACAAAGACCCTGATGCCGAAGTTGCAGGTTTCCTGAATGATGTGGAACCTGTTGGAAGCTACATCGGTAATTTCAAGAAAATTCCGGTTGTGGGAACGACAGACGATGTGGCAAGGCTTCTCGAGGATAAGGACACCTATTTTTTCATAGCATACGTCGGTATGCTCAGCGAACAGAAGGTGTATGAGAAAATAACAGCCTTGAACATCCCGAGAGACCGATTCTATACTTGCATAGACGATACGGCAGTCTTCCAGAAAGAGTATTGCAGTTTGGGCAGAGGAGTTCTGTTGGCTCCGCTCTCCCAAGTGGGCGTGGATGTAACCATGGAGGACAACTCCATGCTGTTCGCCAACGCTTTTGTGGGACATAATTCCCATTTGGACAGATTTGCCCATGTGGCAACCAACGCTGTTGTCGGCGCAAATGTACATGTGGGGAAAGCGGTCCATGTAGGAAGCAACGCCACAATAAAGGAGAAAGTGACCATCGGAGACTTCAGCTTGATAGGATCCGGTGCTGTGGTGCTCCATGATGTACCAGCCAACAGTGTCGTTGTAGGCAATCCTGCAAGGGTCTTGAGACAAAAGGAAAACTGATATGAAGCAATCTGTATTGGGCCTGTATTACGAAGATTTTGAGGTCGGGAGCGAGATAAGACACGCGCTTTCCAAAACAATCTTTGAGAGTGACAACAACTTCTTCAGTCTGATGACGATGAACCATCATCCGGTTCACACCAATGCAGACTATGCCAGTCACAACCAGCATGGCAAGATCTTGGTGGTGGGCACACTCGTGTTCTCACTTGCTGTGGGCATCACAGTGCCTGACGTGAGCGGCAAGGCCATTGCCAACCTCGACTACGAAGGTATCAAGCACCTCGGTCCTGTATTTATCGGCGACACTATCTATGTTCGCACCAAGGTGCTCGACAAACGCGAGTCGAAGTCCAAGAACGACCGTGGCATTGTGTATGTGGAGTCCGTTGCCTACAACCAGAATGGCGAAGACGTCCTTTCTTTCCGTCGTCATGTACTGATCAAAAAACAGCCCAATGAATAACGAACACTACCTCATGCGCAGCCTTATGTTTGTGCCAGCCCACAACCAGAAGTTGCTTGACAGTTCCCTTCGCCGTGATGCCGACGTACTGCTGCTTGACATTGAGGACTCCGTTCCTGCCCCAGACAAGCAGATGGCCCGCGACAACATCAAGGAATTTGTGGCACGTCCTGAGGCTAAGGGCAAACTCATCTTCCCTCGCATCAACGACCGTGAGAGTGGTGAACTCCTCCGGGATCTCTACCAACTCACCATCGAAGGCGTCACGGGTTTCATGTACCCGAAATCTACCAAGGAAGAGGATGTCTATTTCGTGGGGAAACTGCTTGAGACCATAGAGTACGAAAAGCATATCCCTGTCGGAACATTCAAACTCATTCCGCTCATCGAGACAGCCGGAGCCATTGTCAACATCAAGGACATCTGCACCGCCTGCACCCGTGTCGTAGCTGTGGCTTTTGGCTGCGAGGACTATGTCACCGACCTTGGCGGCAAGCACGACCCTGACGGTCTGAGTATCTTCTATGCCCGCAATGCCATTGTCAATGCAGCCCGTGCCACAGGAGTGTTGCCTATCGACACCGTGCACATCAAGGTACACGACCTTGAAGACCTCGAGCGTAACCTCATCCTCGCCAAGAACATTGGTTTTGAAGGCATGCTCGTGCTCAATCCAAAAGAACTGCCTCTGGTCAACAAGTATTTCTCGCCTTCCGAGGAAGAAGTGGCTTGGGCAAAGGAGATGGTTGCACTCACCGAGGAGGCCATAGCCGAAGGCAAGGGTGTGGCCGTGAAGGACGGCAAGTTCATTGGTCCTCCTATGCTCAAGATGGCAGAGAAGATTCTGGCAAAGCACAAGGTAACAAAAGGGCTCTGATAATGTACGCTCCCGTCATCATACCCACACTCTGCCGATACACACACCTCAGGCGATGTGTTGAGTCCTTGGCACGGAATGAGAAGTATGCTAGGGAAACGGAACTGATAATCGGACTTGACTATCCGCCTTCGGAAAAATATCGCAAGGGTTGGCAGGCAATCAAGGACTACTTGCCTACTATAACCGGCTTCGGAAAGGTCACCATTTTTGAGCATAAGGAAAACATGGGTGCCAGGCCGAATGTGGAATTCCTGCGCCACTTTATTTTTGAAGAGGCGGGCTACAGGGAGTATATCTACACCGAGGACGACAACGAGTTTGCTCCCAATTTCCTGGAATATGTCAACAAGGGACTGGAGCGATACCGCGACGTGCCCAATGTCTATGCGGTCTGTGGCTACAATTTCCCCATCGACATGGGGGGGTACACTGGCAATATCTATTGTTCCGAACATTTCTCTGCATGGGGAGCAGGACGCTGGTTGGACAAACCTATACCTATGGATGTGGATGTAATCAAGAAACTCGTATCGCAGCCTGGCAACTACAGGAAACTGCTTCTCCACCGACCCGGACTGCTGGCAAGTCTCTATCGCATGATCCGTGCCGGTCAGATTCACGGTGATGTGTGTATCGAAATTTTCAGTTTCTTGAATGGCTGGGTATCGGTATTCCCAACTGTGAGCAAAGTACGCAACTGGGGCTACGACGGTTCTGGCGAGCACTGTGGACATTCCAAGCAATTTGGCTTGCAGCAGATAGACCTGTCCTCGTCTTTCGAGTTTGACGAAGTACCCCTCCGACCCGCCACGTTGCCGTCCCTCAACCGCTTTTTCCGAGGCCGCCTCACACAGCGCATCCACCGATTTGTTGATGCCCTCCTATGCAAGACGATACTGTAAAAAAAAAGGACTGCAATCACGCAGTCCTTTTTCGTAGTTATCATGTATTAACCTTACTTGCTAAAGACCTTCCTTCCGTTCACGATGTAGAGTTCCTTCGGGAGGCCTTTGGCTGTTGGCTGTTGGCCGTTGGCTATTCTGCGACCGGTGAGGTCGTAGCAGTCTGTAACCTGTAACCCGTAACCTGTAACCCGAATTGAACTTTGTTCGATTCCTGTTGGAGTTTCTTCCCCAACAATATATGCATTCTCCACAGTGAAGAACAGCAGCACCTTCTCGGCATCTATACCGCCGAGTGACTTGAAACTGTAACTGTATTCAGCCTTGCCTTCAGCCGTTTCTCCTTCTTCCTTGGCCTTGCTGGTGATGGTGGCATTCATAGCGATGCGACCATCACGGTAGGTTACGTACATATCTACAAATGATCCGTTCATATCCTGCTTAAAAGTGTCCCAGTCATAGGTGTTCTGCAGCGACAGACTGGTGTAGTTGCTGCCCCATCCATAGTTGTCGGCACGCAGGGCGAAGTACTCGCTGTAGTCTGTGGAGTCGCGGTCATATGGGGTTGTGGCAATGATCAGCCAGTTGTGATAGTTGGCGCCTTCGTCGCTGTAGTTCATAAACTGGAAATGGGCCGTGTTGCCTTGGGCTACTTCATAATAGTCGGAGAACTGGGTCCACCAACTGTCTTCTTCGAAGTTCTCTACCCCGCAGCTTACGAGATATGTGGCTGTGTCGCCCTTGGCTTCAGCAGTCTGACCCATATAGAGCAATTGGAACTTGTCAAACAAAGTCCAGTCGTAGTCGGCTGTAGTGGTCTTGGCGATACCTACTACAACAGGAACTCCTTCACTCCTGAACACCAGTTCGTTGCCTGCATAGTGACCTGCACCGAAATACAGAGCAGCGGCGGCCATGGTGTTTGGCAGGTAGTTTTCGTAGTCTGAAGTGTATTCGCCGTCGCCGTCTTCGGTGAGGGGCTCACCGCTTACTGGTTCTGCAGCCCATGGGGCGATGGTCTCTACATCCTGATCTACATACATCATGGCATTTCTGGCAAACGCTCCTTGCATGTAGTTGCTCTCGGCTGTCGCATTGTCGCCGTCGCGGTAGAAACCGTTCAACTTGAGCACAAACTTGCCACGTGGCAGTGTATGGGTGGTCTGATACATGTCGAAGGTGGTATTGTAAAACTCGGCGACACCTTTATCTACGGCTGGAACCGAACCATTCCACTTCAGCGTGCCGTTGCTGAAATCGGCATTCTTCAGTACGAACGACATATCTACTGGCGAAACCTCACTGGCTTGCTTCTCGCCTACGCTGCCTATCATCGCTTCGATAAGGTCATCGGCATATCGGGCAAATTCCTCTGCTTCGGTTTCCATCTTGCGAAGGGTAGTAAACTGATCACTGAGCAGAGCCATTACGGATGCTGTGTTCCACACCTTTGCGGCCTTGGCTGTCTCGGCATAGCACTTATACTCGTTCACTATCTGTGTGATGCCGTCGAGGTATGTATAGCGCATGTCGTTGGAGTAGTAAAGGGCCTGGGCCACTGCATAATACATCTGGGCAATGCCTCTCAGGTCTTCGTCGTCTTCGGAGTCTATATATGCCTGGTAGTCGGCCAGACCCGTGAATGCCTGCTCTGCTTCGGCAATGCGGTTTATCATGCTGATGCATGTGGTGAGCTGACTGATTTTCTCGTAGGCAGAGAGGGTGGTGCTGCTATATACAAAGTTTATCATCCCTTTCATGTCGGCTATGTCGCCTTTGAGGATGAGAGTGTTTTCTATCAGTGTCTTTGCTTCTTCGTATTTGGCTTCTACGTCGGCATCAAGATTCACTTCTGTGCCGAAGTATGTGAGCGTGAAGTTGGTCACACAATACCATCCTGCATACGCCGTACCGTTGGTGGTGGCTGTGGCTCCGATGGTCAGGATGCTGTCTTCGCCTACCAGAATCTTGTCGCTGGTGAGTGTCTCCCAAAGGCCTATGCCACTCTCTACGCCGTCCCAGCCGTTGCCTGAGAATACCTGCGATATGCGTTCTTGCCCATCAGGTGTCTTGCCATATACCACGTTGTCGGTGGCAGCGGCACTGCTCACCATGTCGCCGCTCACGCTGTAGTAGCCTGGGCGCAGACCACTGAGCTGCTGGTGAATGTCGAGCACTGCACCCACCTCGGTCGAGGCGTGGTAGTTGTTCCATGTGGTGCGTCCTTGGGTGTAGTACATGGTGCAGTCATGGGTACCGGTAACGGTGCATTCGTTTGTCCACCCACCTTTATTAAGATAGTCAGCCGGCGATTCTACAGGATATGTAGCTAGACCATCCTCACTCAGCGTAGGTTCGGCTTCTTCGTTGCAGAACCAAGGGTGCTGGATCAACTTGCTTACCACTATACCTGTGCCGTCTGCTGGCAATGTCTGCGAATAGAGATATGCAGCGCGAAGGGCAGGCATCTCCTCCTGAGCCTTGGTGATTGGTTCCAGACTCACCACCTCGGCCTTGTCGGGCATCAGCGTATTCCATGCGGCAGCAAAATCGGCATAACCGGGATACTGCTGTGCTTCGGCCCATGTGCCGAAGGTCTGCCATGCGGTTTCGGCAGTTTTGTATGTCTTTACTATGTTCTTGGCTTCGGCGAGCTTGGCATTCACCTCCTGGGTGGCTTTGTTGTATGCCTCTACGGTCTCTTCTTCCACTTCGTAGGTCATGGCATAGTCGTCGAGTTCGGTACCGAGGGCAGTGAACCCATCCTCTTCCATGATCTGTCCAGCATACGAACTCAGTGCATCGATGGCCTCTTCAAACTGGGTCTGGGCCAGTGTCAGCAGGTCGTCGGGATCGAGCTGACCGAGTTTCATGTTCTTGATCAGGTTTATTTCAGCCTTTGAGAGTACGCGGTCGTAGATGGCTATGTCGTCGAAATAATACTGGCAGTCACTGTCTGCCCAATCCCATGCCTGGTTACCGCCTATACATACGTATGGCAGTGCATTTGCAGCACCGCCGTTAAACAGACCGGCAATGTAGTGGCCGTCGCTGCCGTCTTCGGTCCATGAGTTCATCACTTCGCCATCTACATACACCACTGCGTTGGTGGCTGTGAGAGTGGCAGTGTAGAGGTGCCAGTCGCTGTTCTTGAGCCAGTCTATGCTTTCGGTGTTGCTACCCTGGTCGTTGTTGGCAGCGGCAAAGTCGGTCCATCCCCAGCAGTTTATCTGGAGCAGTCCGCGTGCCTGAGCCACGAACATAGGCCATGTATTCGTCGTATTCTTTTGTGCATATGCAGCAAACAATGGGTGATAGAGCACCAAGTCGTTGTCGCGGTTGTTCACCCAGAAGCATATGGTCATCTCCTGGCTCTCGCCGGAGTGGGTCAGCACATCCTCTGGCAGAAGCAGGTAGTTGGTACGCACAGCCGACGACTGTGCTGGGTTGTTGTGATAAGTCATGCCGAAACTGCTGAGAGAGTCAGCGACATATTCACCACTTCCTACCTGTGTGCAGGCATTGCGCTCTGCCTCGGTCTCAAAACTGTTGAAATAAACAGCCTTGAACAAATCCTGAGCGCAGGCTTCGCTTGCGAACGATGCGAAACAAACGCTGAAAACTAAAAGAAGTCTTTTCATATTGTTATAAAATTTTAGTTAGCAATTGCAAATATACGCAATTTTTTTGACACTGCCAAATTTTTCTGCTGTAACCCAAAAAAATGAAAAATGCCCATAAAATGATTATCCTAAAGTGATAATTTTGCTGAAAAATTTTGTTATGTCATTATTTTTCACTATATTTGTATGTTGTTTTATCATGAATATTCTGATTCTTAATACTTACCCTGATGGCGGTGGGGCGGCTGTCGCGGCGAGGAGACTGGCGGGAGCGCTCAGGAGTCTCGGGAGCCTCCCCCCAGCCCCCTCCCATAGAGGAGGAGTTGAACAAGTCCTCCCTTGTGGGGAGGATTTAGGAGAGGCCAAAGTCTCCCCTATGGGGGGAGATTTAGAGGGGGCTTCTTTCTTCCTACGCAAAGCGTGGGAACGCTTCGTCATCTGGACTGGGAATGGATTTTCGAAACATAACCTGTGGACGGTTTCTATTGCTAATACAGGGATTGACATCACAAAAACTAAGGAGTTTCGGGAGTCGGATGTCATACACCTGCACTGGGTGAACCAGGGGTTCCTTTCGCTTCGCTCAATAGAAAAAATCCTGGCTTGGGGCAAACCTGTGGTGTGGACTATGCATGACATGTGGCCTCTTACTGGTATCTGCCACCATGCGGGGAGGTGCGAAAACTATACAACCGGCTGTGGCAACTGCCCTTTGCTGAGATTCCATTCGAAGAACGATCTCTCGGCAAGGGTGTTTCGGGAGAAACTCCGCATATGGAATGTACCAAACTTACACTTCACTGCCGTAAGTACGTGGCTGAAGGAGAAGGCCGAAGCGAGTCCGCTGATGCATGGGAAGGAGATTGCGGTAATCCCTAATATGGTATCTCTGGAGGAATTCCCTCTCTTGGACAAAACCGAATGTCGCCTCGGACTCGACTTGCCTCAGGATGCTCATATCGTGGCTTTTGGTGCAGCAAAACTGGATGACCCCATCAAAGGATTCCAGCACCTTTGCAAGGCGTTGGGGAGTTTCAAGGGTTCAAGGGTTCAAGGGTTCAAGAGTTCAAGAGTTCAAGAGTTCAAGAGTTCAAGTAGTTCAAATGTCCATCTGGTGATTTTTGGCAGTATCAAGGGTGATAGGGAGGCGTTCCTGAAACAGATTCCTGTGCCATGCACATACCTGGGACCTATTCCGCAGACTCGGATTGCAGAGGTGCTGAATGCTGCCGATGTGGTGGTGTCGTCTTCGCTCTATGAGACTTTTGGGCAGACATTGATAGAGGGTATGGCATGTGGGTGTGTGCCGGTGTCGTTCGGGAACAGCGGACAGCGTGATATCATCCGCCACAAAAAGAATGGCTACCTGGCTGAATACCTCAACACCTACGACCTGGCCGAAGGCATACATTGGGCATTGGAGGCGCAACAGGGGAAAAGTGTTCAAGGAGTTCAAGAGGTTCAAGAGGTGAAGGAGAAATTTTCCGTAGAAGTAGTAACAAAACAATATATTGAGCTATATGAAACAGCGCTTGGAATGGATTGACGCTATGCGTGGGTTTACCATGATGCTGGTCGTGGCGAACCATTTTCTTTGGATATCGTGCGGAGAGATAGACCACAACTCTTCCTCGATGCAGTTTTTCCTGCTGTTCAGGATGCCGCTGTTCTTCTTCATCAGCGGATTTCTGTCATACAGACCTAATGCGGACTGGAGTTTCAGCGGATTCCGCCATATGCTGGGCAAAAAGGTAAGAATACAGATTATCCCTACCATAGTGTTCTTCTTCGCAGGGGCGGTGTTGCTGCACCCGAAGACCTTCGGGGATACCGTGGTGACGTGGTTCCACAGTCCTACAAAGGGTGGCTATTGGTTCACACTGGTGCTGCTGTATATGTTCATCGTCTATTATATATACGAATACATCACCAACCGCATAACCACAAAATCACAAAATCACAAAATCACCATCTTCATTCTGTGGTTCCTGGCTCTGTGTGCCAGCGAAACGTGCTATCTGCCAAAAGTCTTCGATTGGGCTAATGGACACAGACCGGCATACACTGGGTGGCTTGTGGATAGCAGCGTGCTTGAACTGATGCGGTTCTTCCATTTCTTCGTGTTCGGAAACATCATTCACCGCTATTGGCACAAGACGGAGAGAATCTTTGAAAAACCTGGGTTCTACCTTGCCATCGTGGCCATTGCCTGTGTCTGTACCACGGAATATATCCACCTGCACTTGCTGCACATGCAGTGGGCGAATATCACTCACACACTGGCACAGTATTCGCTGCTGACACTGGTATTCCTTTTCTTCCGCTACTATCAGCAGAGTTTTTCGAAAGAGACCAGGGTGGGGCGGAGCCTTCAATATATAGGTACGCGTACCTTAGATATATATCTGCTCCACTATTTCTTCCTGCCAAAACTGCCTGAAGTGGGGGAGTTCTTCAATACTCACAAGGGGAATTTCGTGCTGGATACCACTCTGTCGTTCCTGGCAGCAATAGTGATAATAGGTTTCTGCCTGGTGGTGTCCAATGCCCTGCGCATCTCCCCATTCCTCAAGAAATATCTCTTCGGCCGCGAAGATAAGAAACCGACTCGCGCATGATTTTGGCACCTGAGAGCCAGGTAAGACTGATGTAGAGGGCTGCGGCACATACTACCTTGGCCGGGAGCAGAAGGTAGATATTTCCTATTGGCAGAGTGATGAAATATGTTGCCACCATCACTCCTACGGCAAGGAGCAGGAATGGCACTACGTCCTTCAGTACATCCCACAGTCTCAGACCAATGAGTCTCCACGCAAACCACTGCCATACAAACAACCACAGTATATTCACCGCTACGAAGAAATATATCATGGTGTAGAGGCCGTAGGAATGGAGTGTGATGAGTCCTATCCACACTATGACGCAGATGGCAATGTTGCAGAACATGTTAATGCCTGAACGACCAAGACTGATGGTCATGTTGCTGAATAGGGTGGTGAGGGGATAGAAGGCGCCATACACACTCAGCATACTCAGTATCATGGCACTCCCAATCCATTTCTCGCCTACGGTGATCAGTATGAACTCCTTGGCTATGAGTCCCATGCCCAACATGGCAGGGAAGGATACGAAGCATACGAACCTGAGCATCTTGCGAAAGGCATTGCGGTAGCGCTCCTTCTCGTCAACAATCTGTGAAAGTACCGGCTGGGCCACACCGCGCACCATCTCGTGAAGGGTGTTGATGCACATATCGTCCCATTTCCGTGCATTGCTGTAGTAGCCGGCTACGTGGGTATTATAGTAGCGACCGAGGAGTACGGCAAACACTTGGTTGTTGAGGTGGTAGAATATGCTGGTGATAAGCAGTTTGCAACTGAACCCAAACATCCTGAATGCGGGCCGTAGGTCTATGTGCCACGTAGGTCTCCATGGCGATACGGTCCACGACAGCACGGTGATGGTCAGGGTATAGACCAGGGTCTGTGTGGCCAGCCCCCAGAAGGCATAGCCCAGAAAAGCCATCGTGATGCCTACCAGATTCGACACGATGACGGCGGTGAGGGTGATGGTGGTGGTCTGTTTCACCATCACACTCCTGTACATCCATGCCCTTTGTATGGTTCCGAAACTGGTGAAAATAATACAAAGGAACAGATAGCGCGACAACGGAACGAGTATTGGCTCGCCATAGAACTGCGCTATCAGTGGGGCCGAGAAGAACAGAACCAAATATACCAGGGCGGCAACGAGTATGTTAAACCAGAACACAGCATTGAAGTCGCTATGCTCTGGTTCTTTCTTGTTGCACAGGGCCTGGATGAAACCGCTTTCCTGCAGGTTGCCGGCAATGTTGGAGAATACCACCAACACGGCAATCTTGCCATAGTCGGCCGGGGTGAGCAGTCGGAGCAGCACAATGCCCATCAGGGCACTGACTACCTGCACGGCACCATTCCCCAGACCGCCCCAAAGCAGTCCCTTGGCTGTCTGTTCTTTCAGGTTCATTTCTTCAGCGCATCGCGGATTTCGGCCAGCAGCTTTTCGGTAGTGGTTGGTTCTGCCGGTGCCTCTGGAGCTGGTTCTTCAGCCTTCTTGCGCATCATCTTGTTCACTGCCTTGATGGCGATGAAGATGGTGAGTGCGATAAGCAGGAAGTCAACGCAGTTCTGGATGAACATACCGTAGTTCCATGTCACTGCCTCTGTAGTCTCTGTAGCCTCTTCGAGCACTACACTCAGTTCTGAAAACTTGGCATCACCGATAAGCCATCCGAGAGGAGGCATGATGATGTCGTTAACCAATGAAGACACGATTTTGCCAAATGCACCACCGATGATAACACCGATTGCCATGTCCATCACATTGCCCTTAAGAGCAAACGCCTTGAATTCTTCAATAAATTTCATAATCTCTTTTTTTATAGTTAAACAATAAGTAAAAAAACTCTAACCTCTAATCTCTAACCTCTCAATTATACACATTGATGGATGTGCCATATGTATAGACTATCCTGTAGCGGTACAGCCCTCGCAGGTTGGCAGGCTTCTCTTCTGCTGTCTCTGTTATCACCCCGTAGTTGTTCAGGTCGTAGCGGGTTGCACAGTGGCTGCATGTGGCATATCCGTCGTTGGTGATGGTGAGCCGATATTGCTGTCTGTCGCATGTGGGACAACTCAAATCGTATGCCACGGCCTCGCCTGTGTAGGTGTTGCCCACTATCAGTCCTCCCAGTCCGTAGTAGAAACTGCTCGCTGCCACAGCCGAAGGGGCTATCTCGGTCACGCTGCCTTCAGGGGTCTCGAGACGTATTCGACTCTGTGTGCCTTGCCTGATGGATATATACCTCCCCGGAGTCACCATCGTGTTGTGCAGGTCGGGTGCCTGTGGCGTCTCCATGAAGAACTGCACGCGATATTTGGTGGAATACCCCATGGTAGCCTCGTCCTGGCACGAAGTCAACAGGGCAAAGACACAGCCCATTGCCAGGGCAAAGACACAGCCCATAATCCACAGCATTCGTCCCTTCAACTCCACTTGAACTCCCCTTAAACTCCCCTTGAACTCCCCTTTTCTATTCATTTCCTGCCACTATTTCGTCTATTCTGCTGAGTTCTTCTTCGCTGAACTCAGTATTCTCCAGTGCCTTGATATTCTGCAGTATATGCCGCGGCGAAGAGGTTCCGATGATGAGCGATGTCACATCCGGGTCATTGAGCACCCATGCCAGTGCCATCTCGGCCAGACTCTGCCCTCTCTCTGCTGCCATGGCGGCCAACTGCCGTGCTGCCTCTACGCACTCTGGTGTCACCTCGCTCTTCTGCAGAAATCCCGTCTCCTTGGCTGCCCTACTGTCAGCGGGTATGCCGTTGCTGTATTTGCCTGTGAGCAGTCCTTGGGCCAGCGGCGAGAAGCATATCACTCCCGACCCACTGTTGGCAGCAAGGGGTATGTTCATTTTCTTGGCCTTCTGGTCGAAAATGTTGCAGCGGTACTGACTCAGCAGACATGGCACATGGGCCTTCTGCAGATAGTCGTAGGCCTGCATCTGTTCTTCGTAAGGAAACTTGGATATGCCCACATACAGTGCCTTGCCCTGATGCACCAGGTCCACCAAGGCTTGCATGCTCTCTTCCACTGGTGTCACTCCGTCGTAGCGGTGGCAGTAGAACACATCGAAATAGTCGAGTCCCGTACGTCGTAGACTCTGGTCGCACGAGGCAATGAGGTTCTTTCTCGATCCTCCGTCGCCATATACTCCGGGCCACATCCTGTGGGCTGCCTTCGAGGAGATGAACATCTCGTCTCTGTGGGTGGCTAGGTCTTGTTTCAGTATCTTCCCGAATGTCACCTCTGCACTTCCCGGCGATGGTCCATAGTTGTTGGCCAGGTCGAAATGGCATATGCCCTGGTCGAAGGCCGTGAGCAGCATGTCCCTGGCATTGCCGTAGTCATCGACATCGCCGAAGTTGTGCCACAGACCCAGACTCAGTCTTGGCAGCAGCACTCCGCTCTTTCCACATTGTCTATATTCCATATCTATATTCCATGTCTATATTCCATAGTTCACCATTCCAAGCATGTCGGCAATCTTCTCCACGCCTTCCTTCAGCGGTTTCTGCACCATCATGGCCATAAACGGATTTACATCGGCATCCACGGTGATGCGCAGTTTGCTGGTGGTATCGCTGGTTGCCACCACCTGTATCCAAAGCTTAAAGCCTATAGGCGACTTCGTCGAGGCAAACTTCACGCACTTCGCCGGTTCTCTCTCCACTACCGTCATTCCCACTTCGCCCACCACAGGCATCTCTACCGTCAGACTGTCGGCATCAATCTTCACCGAGTCCAACTTGCTCATCACCATCTGCATCTGCTCTTCCGTCAGTGCACCACCTGCCACCTGCTCCTTGCTACCTGTTCCCTCTTTGAGTTTGTCAATCACCGCCTGCAGATTGCTGAGGTTCGACAACTTGTCATACACACTTGCCTGTGAAAAGGCAATCTCTTTTACACTGCTTTCAAATTTCATATATATTGTTTTTTTTTAGTCATTTTCTATGGTTTCAATGGAAGCTATGGTTTCAATGGAAGCTATGGTTTCAATGGAAGCTATGGTTTCAATGGTTGCTAAGCTATCGTCCCTTGAACTCCCCTTGAACTCCCCTTCTCCTAATCTACCTTCCAAAATCCACGGGTGAATATCACCAGTATCGGAAATATCTCCAGCCTGCCTATCAGCATCAGGAACGAACAGGTATATTTCCCCAGCGGCAGCAGGTCGCTGTACGAATGTGCCGGTCCGTAGGTGCTGATCGTAGGTCCCACATTGCTTATCGACGAAATGGCCACACTGAAGGCATCGGTCACGTCCAGTCCACACAGCAGCAAGAGCAGCATTCCTGCTATCAGTGCCAGGGCAAACAGGGTGAAGAATGCCAGCAGGGTTCTCTGCACCTGACTGCTTATCACGTTGCCGTTCATCTTCACTGCCAGCACGGCCCTTGGGTGCAGAATCCTGGTAAATTCGGTCTTCAGCACACGCCATATTATCGACAGTCTCACGCACTTGAATCCACCGCTCGTGCTGCCGCTGCAGGCTCCCACGAACATCACTATCAGTATGAACGGCATCAGCAGTGCCGGCCACAGGGTGTAGTCGCAGCAGGCAAATCCCGTGGTGGTCTGCATCGACACTATGGTGAACAGCGACTCGCGGAACGAGAGTTCCAGGTCGCCGCCGTGATGGGTAAGCATCAGCACCACCGTGCACACCAGCGTGCTGCCGCCCACAATCTTCAGGTAGCACCTCAGTTCGGGGTCGCGGAAGAATTTCTTGAACTTGCCCCTCAGGAAGGTGTAGAACAGCAGTGTATAGTTCACTCCCGAGAAGAACATAAACACCGTCACCACGTACTCTATCATCCTCGAGTCCCACTGCTCGTGGAAGAAGGCTATATGTGGCGAGAATCCTCCCGTAGCCGTTGTCGTCATGGCTATGTTCACTGCATCGAAGACTGTCATCCCGCACAACATCAGACTGCCTATGCATGCCACTGTGAGGGTGAGATACACCGTACCAATCCACTTCACTGCCACGCTTATCCTTGGGTGTACCTTGTCGTGCAGCGGTCCTGTGGCTTCGGCGGCGAAGAGTTTCACTTCTCCCACTCCGAATGCCGGCAGTATGGCTATGGTGAAGAATATGATGCCTATACCTCCAATCCACTGTGTCATGCTTCTCCAGAACAATATTCCCCGTGGCAGTGGGTCGATCACGTCGAGCACCGTGGCTCCCGTCGATGTGAATCCCGACATCGATTCGAAGAATGCCCCTGCAACGTCCTTTATGCTCCCCGACAGCAGGAACGGCAGCATGCCTACCAGTGTGAATATCACCCACACCAGCGACACTATGATGTATCCGTCCCTCCTTCCCATGGTCTTTCCTGCCCGTCGGCCTATCAGCTGTCCTGCTGTGCCCAGCGCCATGCTCAGCACGAGCGGCAGGAGTATCGGCATCACGTCCTCTCTGTACAGCAGCGCCACGCCGAGGGTTATCAGCAGTTGTCCTGCTTCAATCATGAGCAGGATACCTATCACCCGTATTATCTGTTTCCAGTTGGTCATGGCATGTATGATTTTGTCATGTACAATGTACGATTTTGCTACTTGAAGAACTTATCCATCCTCTTTAGCATGCTTCCGGCACAGAACACCACCACGCGGTCGCCGGCCTTGAGCTGAGTCTGGCCCGACACCAGCATGCCTTCGTCGTTCCTTATCACACCTCCCAGATTCACCTCTCGCGGTATTCCTATGTCGCGTACCTGCTTCTTTGTCACCGCCGAACCTTCCTTCACCACAAACTCTGCCACGTCGGCATCGGCAATGGTCAGCATCTTCACGTTGGTCACGTCGGCTTTCAGCATGTGTTGGTATATGTAGCTGGCTGCAATGGTCTTCTTGTTCACTATCGAACCAATGTCCAGCTGCTCTGCCATCGACAGATACGACATATTCTCCACCATGGCCACGGTCTTCTTCACACCCCTGTTCTTGGCTGCCACACAGGTCAGTATGTTCTCTTCGTCGTTGTCGGTCAGGGCTATGAAGGCGTCGAGTTCCTTGCCGAATCCTTCGTCGTTTATCAGGTCGGTGTCGTAGCCGTAGCCGTTGATGATGAGTGTCCTGTCCTTGGTCAGTGCTCCGAGTGTCTCGCAGCGCTTCTCGTCGCTTTCTATGATCTTCAGCGACAGCTTGTCGGGCAGTGCCCAGTCGGTGTTGATGGCGAGTTTCGAACCGCCTATGATGATGGCCTGCTTCACGGCTGGGTAGTGGTCCTTGCCTGTCAGGTGGCGTATGGTGTCAATCTCGCCCCGCTTGGCCATGAAGAACACCAGGTCCTTCGGCAGTATCTTCTCGTCGCCGTATGGTATGATGGTCTCGCCTCCGCGGTTTATGGCCACCACGTGGAACTGATGGCCGCTCATGCCTATCTCCTTCAGGGTCTTGCCCAGCAGTTGGTTGGTCTCAAGCGGATTGGTGGTGTCGGGATCTTGCGTGTCGTGCATCTTCACGCTCAGCAACACCAGGTCGCCGTCGAAGGCCCACCACTGTCTCACCCAGCTGTATTGCACTGCATCGGCAATCTCCTTGCCTGCAATCTGTTCGGGGTATATCACGTGGTCCACTCCCGAGGCGGCAAACAGTTTTTTGTTTTCTGCCGATACGTATTCGTATGAGTCCACCCTTGCCACGGTCATTTTGGCTCCGAGCCTCTTGGCTATCAGGCAGCAGGTGATGTTCTCACTCTCGTGGGGTGTCACGGCCACAAACAGGTCGCAGCCTTCCACTCCGGCTTGTTTCTGGGCTTTTATCGACAGGGGCGATGCTCCCAGCGTCATGATGTCCAGGTCTTGGTTCATCTTGGCCAGGCGTTCTATGCTCTCGTCAATCAGCACCACGTTCTGGTCGTCTTTCGACAGCATCTTGGCCAGATGTGTCCCCACGGCTCCTGCTCCGGCAATTACTATTTTCATGATAATATGGTTTTTGCGATGCTCTCTGCATCTATGCCTGTTATTTTCCTCAGTTCGGCCACCGTGCCGTGCTCCACAAACTCGTCCGGCAACCCCAGACGAATGATTTCAGGACAATTTGTTTTCTCCGTGCGCGAAGCGCTCATCCACTCCGCCACCGCACTGCCCAGTCCGCCGTTCTTCACTCCGTCTTCCACGGTGATTATCCTGCGGCACGTGCTCACGGCCTTCATTATCTCTTCGTCCAGCGGCTTCAGAAACCTCATGTCGTAGTGCACCACACTCAGTTCCCTCTTCTCGTTCTCGGCCTTCATCCGGGCTATTATGATGGCCTTCTCCACTTCCACTCCTATAGGTCCCAGCGACAGGATGGCCACATCGGCAGTCTCCCTGCTCCCTGCTCCCTGCTCCTTGCTACCTATCAACCGCCCTTTGCCGATTGCCACCTCCTCCAGTGGACAGCGCCAGTCTTTCACCGATCCGCGGCCTCTCGGGTAGCGTATCACGAACACTCCCTTCCCTGGCAACTGGGCTGTGTACATCATCCTCCTGAGTTCGCATTCGTCCATCGGCGAACATATGGTGAGGTTCGGTATCGGTCTCAGATATGCCAGGTCGAAAGCTCCGTGGTGGGTTGGTCCGTCTTCGCCTACGAGTCCGGCTCGGTCCAGGCACACCACCATGTCGAGGTTCATTATCGCTGCGTCGTGAATCAGGTTGTCGTATGCCCGCTGCATGAACGACGAATATATGTTGCAGAACGGCAGCAGTCCGTCCTTGGCCATACCGCCCGAGAAGGTCACGGCGTGTCCCTCGGCAATGCCTACGTCGAAGGTCCTGTCGGGCATGGCTTTCATCATTATGTTCATCGAGCACCCCGTAGGCATGGCTGGTGTCACGCCCACTATCCGTGGGTTCCGCTGGGCCAACTCCAGCAGGGTATGCCCAAACACGTCCTGAAACTTCATCGGCACCGCGTTTCCATCGTTTCCTGCGTTTCCAGCGTTTCCAGCGTTTTTCACTCCTAACTCCTCACTCCTCACTCCTAACTCTACATCAAACTTCCCCGGTGCGTGCCACACTGTTGCGTTCTCTTCGGCTGGTGCATAGCCCTTGCCTTTCACGGTGTGTATGTGGAGCAGTTTCGGACCTTTCATGTCCTTTATCCTGCGCAGTATCTTCACCAGTTCCACCACGTTGTGTCCGTCGGCAATGCCGAAATAGCGTATGTCGAGTCCCTCGAAAATGTTCCTCTGGCGTGTGAGCAGCGACTTCAGGCTGTTGCCGAAGCGTATCAGTCCCCGCTTCCTGTTCTCGGTCAGCACTCCCCATTCCAGCAGTTTCAGCGACAGCTTGTAGCGCAGTCGGTTGTAGTAGTGGTTGGTGGTGATGTCGAGCAGGTATTGCTTCATTCCGCCCACGCTCTTGTCTATCGACATGTTGTTGTCGTTGAGTATGATGAGCATGTCGTTTGGCGTGGCCGAGGCGTTGTTGAGTCCCTCGAATGCCAGTCCGCCACTCATGGCTCCGTCGCCTATGATAGCCACCACCTTTCTCTCCCTGCCTTGCATCTTGGCTGCCACGGCCATTCCCAGTGCAGCCGATATGCTGTTGCTGGCATGCCCGCAGCAGAAGGTGTCGTATTCGCTCTCCGAAGGGAAAGGAAACGGCTTCAGTCCGCCCAACTTGCGGTTGGTGCAGAAGCGGTCCCTGCGGCCTGTGAGTATCTTGTGGCCATAGGCCTGATGGCCTACGTCCCACACCAGACGGTCGTCGGGGGTCTCAAACACATAGTGCAGTGCCACGGTCAGTTCCACGGCTCCCAGACTCGAGGCCAGATGGCCGGGGTTTACCGACAGTTCTTCCACAATGTCCTGGCGCAGTTCGTCGCACAACTGTGGCAGCTGGTCCAGCCGCAGTGCCCTCACGTCGGCCGGTGAATTTATGGTAGATAATAGTTGTTTCGTACACATATTGGCGCAAATTTACAAAAAATTTTTGACTCCACAAAATAAAATGCAATTTTTTACGTTTACGTAACAGATAACGACCGAAAACTTCATGAATACAAAAAAATACCCTGCTCCCTGCTCCCTGCTACCTGCTACCTGCATAGCACTCGTGCTATGCCTCTTTTCCTGCAGCAACGAGTCCATCAACTACAAGAAAGGCGAACAGAAATATGCCCTGGGCGAATACTACGAGGCTTCGCTCTACTTCAAGCGCTCCTACTCCCGCACACCGAGCAAGGAGAAGGCCAAGCGTGCCCAGAGGGCCTGGATGCTGGGTGAGTGCTACCGCCCCATCAACTATCCTGCCAAGGCCGTGGCAGCCTACCAGAATGCCCTGCGCAACTGGGACGGAGCCATAAAGGCTCAGACCACTTTCACCCGCGAGGAATATATCGACTCCATGGCCCAAAATTACCATATTGCCACCTTCCGACTTGCACACCAACAGCTCAAAATGGGCAATTACAAAGGTGCACGACAGAATTTCGAAACTTTTCTCTCTTCGCTCATTCCTGTCACCCACGCCGACTCGTGTCTCGTGGAACTTGCACACAATGGTCTGCAGTCGTGCGAACTCGGTCCGGCATGGAAGGCCTCTCCCAACGACTACACCGTGAAGCGCGAACCACTCTTCAATTCGCGCCGCTCCGACTACTCGCCCATGCTCTTCGGCGACGAATACGACCAACTGCTCATCACCTCCACGCGCACCCAGTCCACGGGCGACGACCTCAACTCCATCACCGGAGTGAAGAGTGCCGACATGTTCCTGGCCAAGAAGGACGAGAACAAGAAATGGAAACAGCCCGACGAGATAGACTCTGAGATAAACACCGAATACGACGAGGGCGTGAGCTGCATGTCGGCCGACGGTCGCACCATGTACTTCACCCGCTGCAGCAGCGATCCCGACTATCCGCGCTATGCCGAAATCTATACGAGCACCCGCAGCGATGCCTCGTGGGGCAAGGCCACCAAGTGCGAGATCATCAAGGACTCCCTCTCCTCCTTCGCCCATCCGGCCATGAGTCCCAATGGGCGCTACCTCTATTTCGTGAGCGACATGCCGGGTGGAGTAGGGGGCTTCGACATATGGCGCGCAGAGATTCTCGACAACGGCATGTTCGTGGGCATGGAAAACCTCGGCAGGCCCATCAACACACCGGGCGACGAGATGTTCCCTGTCTTCCGGCCCAACGGCGACCTCTATTTCTCCAGCGACGGCCATCCGGGCATGGGCGGACTCGACATCTTCATTGCACACTACGACAGTCTCTCGGGCTGGTCGGTCGAAAACCAGGCCTATCCGCTCAATTCGCCCATGGACGACTTCGGCATGACCTTCGACGGGCTCCACAACAGGGGCTATTTCTCCTCCAGCCGCAACGACGGCAAGGGGTGGGAACACATCTACAGTTTCTACCGGCCGGAGATTCAGCAGATTGTCACCGGATGGGTCTACGAACAGGATGGCTACGAACTCCCCGAGGCACAGGTATATATAATAGGTGACGACGGCACCAACGAGAAAGTCAGCGTCAAGGGCGACGGCTCCTTCACCAAGGAACTCCGCCAGGGTGTGCGCTACATCTTCCTCGGCTCCTGCCCGGGCTATCTCAATGTGCGCAACAGCCTCGACATCGAGTCGGGACTCACCGAGAGCTACGACTACACACTCCAGTTCCCGCTGCCGCCGCTCCACATTCCGGTACTCATCGAAAACATCTTCTACGAGTTCGACAAGGCTGACCTCACACCGGCATCCACCGAGGCACTCAACAAACTCGTCACCATGATGGAGGAGAACCCCCACATCACCATCGAACTCAGTGCCCACTGCGACTACAAGGGCCGCGACGAATACAACGAACGCCTCTCCCAGCGCCGTGCCGAGTCCGTGGTGCGCTTCATGACCGAACACGGAGTCAAGGCCGACCGCATGACTGCCGTGGGCTATGGCGAGAGCCGTCCTAAGGTCGTGAAAAAGAAAGTGGCCGAGCGCAATCCGTTCCTCACCGAGGGCGACACGCTCACCGAAGAATACATAAAAAAACTTCCTGAAGATCAACAGGAAGTTTGCAATTCACTCAACCGCCGAACCGAGTTCCGCGTGCTCCGCACCACCTACGGCCTGAGCCTCTAACCCAGGAATTCAAAGGTGAATCGGTCGCTCTTCACCGACGGATACTGACACCTCTGGTCCAGGTCCTGACGGTTCTTCAGGTGCTCAATCACCCGGTTGTAGCAGTCCATACCGCTCGTGGCCTTCAGCTTGGCCTCGAACTCCACGTCCACATACTTAAACTTCGTCGTAGCCTGAATCGGCACCACACGCTTAAACACTATCCGTGCCTGATACCAGCCCACATGCTCCTCGTTCAGGTACTCCACTATGGCATTCTTCCGTCCCTGACCGCCCACGATCTTCTGCTCCTTCAAGGCCTTCTGCTCCTTCTGGAAGTCCTCCACCGTCGCAGTCTCGGTCTTCAGGAAGAGCACATAGTTTATATTGCTCACTTTCATCCTGAATGGGTAACGGTTCGCCGACCTGTAATAGTCGCCGATGCTCTTTATCTGGTAGTCCCCAAGGTTAATCTCGTCAATACCGGCCAGGAAGTTCACAGCCTCGTCCACATTGCCCACCACGGTCTCGTGGTCAAAATACTTTACGAATAAATTCATGCTAATAAAATGCGTGTTTTAAGTCTAAAAAAACAATTCCAACCGCAAAGATACGAAAAAACTTTGAAACTACCAAATTATTTAGTTTTTTCTGCGAAAAAAGGTTGATAGGTTGATTTTTAGATTTTCCCTTATATCAGCCCTTCAGTCCATTGGGGCAGACTGTCTATATATTGTCTGACTATTGTGCCATCAGTCGTGCGTAATAGCAACTGTGGCAGGGCATTCTCTACCGAGTTGTCGTAAATATATGCCCGGTCCACAAATCTTACAGCTTTGGCTGCATTTTCCAGTGATCGATAATAGCGTGATATTATTTTCGATATAGGCACTTCATGTCCACCGTCCAAATAGCGCTGATAAATGCGCTGAGTGTTTATGGCAGGATCAGAGGTACATACAAAGAAAAACCGTATGAAATAACCAGCATCTTTAGCCTTGCGGAGAAACTCCAACTTTTCTGGCGAAGAGAATACTGTCTCAAAAACAAAGTCCACACCCCGTTCCAAGCATTCATAGCGTTTTTCTGTTGCCAATTTGGCAGCCTTGAGCACTGCTTCTGGAGAATTCCAGTCGCCAAACGTGTCTTTTGCTATATTGTCCGGATTGATATACAAACTGTCAGCCGCCCACTCATTTGCAAGTAGTTGGGTTGTAGTTGTGGTCTTGCCCGAACCATTCGGACCTGCAACCACGCATAGTGTAGGACGTCTATTGTCGTTCATTTCGTTTCAGCTTTCTGGGCTTTGATGCGCAATAGTGTATCTGCAAGCATCTGGTCAGACTTCTGCTTTGCCCTGAGGCTCGATTCGCGTGCTGCCTGGGCCACTTTTTCCATAATGGCATTAAGCATCTCGTCTGTAGGCTCTGCCATTGATGTTAAACGGTATGATCTAAGTATTTCTTCCGACATATCTGTATATTTCCAACCGCAAAGATACGAAAAAACTTTGAAACTACCAAATTATTTAGTTTTTTCTGCGAAAAAAGGTTAGAGGGCGAGCGCTGCTCGCAGGTAGCAGGTAGCAGGTAGCAGGGAGGAGGGTTAGACGGCAATAAATTTGGCAGTGTCATTTTTTTTCGTAACTTTGTAGTGCAGAAGCTGGCGTCGGATTAGATTATGAAGAACTCAATTCAATGACACAGGGGTATAGTAAAGAATTACGATAATAGAATGTAGGAATTTTTTTTACATTTGAAGGCAACTTTGTAGGAATACTCCAGCGCACTTGTCTATCT
>R03__coassemble_175_pt1 | contig 40118 bp, 25 predicted proteins | sample R03__metabat2_high_PE_038 | metagenome-assembled genome bin R03 | reverse complement strand
TTTTAGCGAGGATATGAAAATTTATACCTTTTGGGGCTTTTTTTAACATTTCACGCAGCTAAGGGTCTGACCCTAAAAATGCGCGAAAGGCGGACTGGTTTTCCGCATCCGCAAAAAAAATGCGGAATGTACTTTCTTTCAGTTTTTAGAAATTGACAGAGGGAATGTATGTGTCCGAAAATTTTGCGGATGCGGAAAACCAGTACGGTTTGTAACTGAAAATGCGGACTGGATTTCCGCTTCCGCATAAAAAATGACATAGTAAATGTAATAAATTTGGCAGTTACAATTTTTTTTTGTAAATTTGCAACGCTAAGTATATAGTTATAGCACAATTGGAAGCAAAACAACTGGTGAAATGATGTAGCGGTGTAATGGTGTAAAGATAAAATGATGTAATGTATAGAAGGTTATGAAAAAGTTTGTTGTATTTCTGTTAATTATCAATTTTGGGCTGTCAATTATCAATTGTGCAGGCTCTGCCTATGCCCAGGAGTGGATGGAGGTGCACTACTACCACGACCTGTTTGACACGCCGTGGATGCAGCCATACAAGGTGGACCAGGTGGCATGCGGAGATTTCTCGGAGGATGGGAAGGCGGTAAACCTGCGGTACGTTGAAAACGTTGAAAACGGAGAAAACGGAGGAAACTGTCCAGTGATGGCATCGTACTATGTCAGCAACATTGACAGCATTACCTTCAGCGATGGGACCCCCGACTCGCTGGAGACTCATAATAAGTATAAGGTGTTTACCCTCAGCATCAACACAGAAGGTGCGGTGGGTGTGCACTCCAAGGAGGAATATGTGCCATGTTATGTGTCGCTGAACGGACGTGGCGAATACGCCAACTACAGCGGTCACGGCAAGATTCGCGGCAGGGGTAACTCTACGTGGGAATGGTATGACAAGAAGCCCTACCGCCTGAAACTGGATGTGAAACACAAAATGCTGGGTCTGGGTAAGAACAAGGATTGGGTGTTGCTGGCAAATTTCCGCGACCCTACTGACTTGATGAATGCTTTTGTGTTTGAGGTGGCAGACTGGATGGGCATGCCGTATGTGAACAACACCCGATTTGTGGAGGTGTTCCTCGACGGCGACTACATAGGCCTCTACCAACTCACCGAGCAGGTGGAGCAGGGCAAGACCCGAGTGGATGTGGCTGACGAAGGCGGCATATTGCTCGGCATCGATGCCGACGACGGTCCGTCTCTCTCTCCATCGGCCACCGACAACTTCTGGTCGCCAGTGTTCTCGATGCCTATATGCGTGAAATACCCCGATGACCCTACAGAGGAGCAGGTGGACTCGATACGTGAACTGATGCGCCCTTTGGAGCAGGCCATCTCCGACGGCGACTACGACACATTGGATTCGCTGATGGACATGCGGTCGTTCATGACCATGGCCCTGCTGCAGGAATATGTGGAAAACGTGGAACTCTGTGCACCACGCAGTGTATTTATGTATAAGGACGCAGGTGGTAAGTGGGCAATGGGCCCATTTTGGGATTGGGACGCAGGCTACGACTTCGACTGGGGCTATATGTACAAGGGGCATAAGTTCTTCGGCAGTTACAAGGAACTCATTCTGGGCAGTGACCCGGCCAAGAGGAAGGGTATGTACGGCAGTACGCCAAGGTTCTTTACGGCCATGTTCAACAATGCAAGGTACAACAAGGAGTTCAAGGCCTTGTGGAACAGTGTGAAGGATTCTATCCTTGTGCGCAACTGGCAGGTGATGGAACGCTATATGGAACACCTCAACGACGGTCCATACGACCGCGACTTCCAGCGCTGGCCAATCACAGACACGGGTGAGACGAGTGGTTGGAATCCAGGTGTGCCAATTGTTATCAAAGACGAGATACAAAAGATGTATAATTGGCTGGAAAAGCGTACCAGTTACCTTGACGGAGTGATAAACGATTACCCTGTTTATAATGAAGAGGGTGGCGAAGAAGGTGGAGGTGAGGAGACAACCTATGGCGTGACAAGCATGGAGGAGAAGGATGGTGGGTTCGAGGTAAAGGCCAATATGTGTGCCGACATGGGATACACTCAGACCTTCTCCATCGACATCGACAAGGACAAACTCATCACGCTGCTGGGAGTAAGCAATTTCAGTGAAAGCAATCTCTCGCTCGTACCGCTCAATTCCGATGGGTCGGAGGGCAGCAACACTGCTGCAGGCACATACGGAGCATGGTTTGATGATCAAGGCGACACCAACTACTGGGGCTCCGGACATGTGTTCATCGAGTCCAACGACCTTTACTCATGGGGTCTGGGCTGCCATCCTGACAACTGCGAGGCAGGACACACCCACACTATCTCGATGCAGTACAAGTACCGCCAGGGCCGTGGTGGCAGCAGTAAGAAGGTTACGGTAAAGGTGGTTTTTTCAATCTTGGATTGAAAAGAGGTCAGCGGTTAGCGAAGGCTTAGAGTTTATAGGTTTAAGGTTTATTGGTTATGAAAAAAATAATATTTTCTTTACTAGTTTTCAGCGTTTTCAACGTAGCGCATAGCGCTCAGGCCCAGGAAGTGAATAAGGACAGTCTGGGGAAGTACTACAAGACAGTGACGATGTCCCGTGTCAGTGTGCACGACCCGTCGATAGTGACAGACAATTCTGGTACGAGGAAACAATACTATGTCTATGGTTCGCACCGTGCGTGCGGTACCACTACCGACCTTAAGAGTTGGACATGGCAGGACTGGACCTACGGCATACAGAATGGAACAAAGGTAACTACCGTCGATTACAAGAAAGCCTTCCTCACGAATATGACCAAAAAGGTGCGCATCCTTCAGGGTACCGACACCGTGGAGGTGGATTTCGGCAATTTCGACTGCCTGCAGTGGCGCTACACCGAAACCAATGCCGACCTGGCCGGAAACCAGTGGGCACCAGATGTCATCTGGAATCCATACATGCAGAAATGGTGCATGTATATGAGTCTGAACGGCGATAACTGGCGCAGTGTCATCGTGCTGCTGACAGCCGATAAGATCACCGGCCCGTACATTTATCAGGGACCTGTGGTGTTCTCAGGATTCCAGTGGACCGACCTGGCCAACCAGACCTGGAAACAGACCGACATCACCCTGGTTCAGGGACTGCAGGACATCACCTCGCTGCCGGCACGTTATCTTGTAGGTGGCAGTTGGGGACGTCGATGGCCGAACAATATCGACCCTACGGTGTTTTTCGACGATGACGGACAGATGTGGATGGGCTACGGTTCGTGGTCGGGTGGTATCTTTATGCTCAAACTCGACCGCAACACCGGTCTCAGGGACTACACCGTGAAATACGCTGTCGTAGGCAGTGGCGACGGGGCTACGCAGGACCCGTATTTCGGCAAGAAGATAGCTGGTGGCTATTATTCTTCGGGCGAAGGAGCATACATCGAGAAGATAGGCAAGTACTACTACCTCTTCATCTCCTATGGTGGACTGAACAGCGACGGAGGCTACGAGATGCGCTACTATCGCAGTACCAAACCCGACGGACCTTACAAGGATATTGCAGGCGTGAGTGCCGTTTTCAACAGCTATGTCATGAACTATGGTCCAAATGCCGGAAGCGATGCCGGGACAAGGCTCTTTGGTTCGTACAAATGGGACACCATGTCGGATGCTGAACTGGCACAGGGACACAACTCGGCCCTGCTTGACGACGACGGCAAGGCTTATCTGTTTTATCACACCCGTTTTGCGGGTGGCGGTGAAGGACATCAACTGAGGGTACACCAGTTGTTCCAGAACTACGGCGGTTGGCTTGTGGCTTCGCCATACGAAAATATGGGACTGAGTTACAAGCAGGAGAACATAGACTCCACACGTATTCTCTCGGTTGCAGAGATTGCAGGAACTTACCGCATGATGCTCCACCCATACCGACTGGACTATGCCAACAAGGCCTATCAGACACCGGTCGATATCTGCCTCACAGAGGAAGGTCGTGTGACAGGCGACTATACAGGATCGTGGAGCATGCCATACGAGGGCAAGTCGTACATCAAACTCATCATCCGCAAGGGTTCAAGCGGCAGTGTGGTGACCTATAACGGTGTGGTACTGCCACAACAGGTGAGCGGCACCACCATGCGCTCGGTATGTTTCTCGGCCGTGGCTACAACTGGTGTTGCCATCTGGGGAAGCTGCCTGGACGGCCGGTATGTCATTGATTACAACTACTCGCGCATTACGTTGCCGGTGACTGCCTACAAACTTATAAAGGAAGATATTGATCCTACGATTACGACATACTATGGTATGACCTATACATTCTCATCAGATCATCCAAATCTAATCAGTGACGAAGGTAAATTGATGGTGACACCATCGACTGACACTTCCGACCCAATAACTAACGTCGTTCTGACATGGCATCTTGAGAAGGATAACTATTACTATGATGTGAAGAAGACAGTCCGTGTCCGCTGCAGTGAAGCTGATGCGATAGAGTCTGTTCCAACCATGGCAAAGAAACAAACGGATAAAGAGCCTGCTTATGATCTTTCTGGTCGTTTGATTAAGTCTGCGATTCAGTTGTCACCGAAAATAATGATAGTGAACGGAAAGAAGACTTTTGTGCAATAGTTTCTTTTTTTGAGAAATAAAAATAAAATTGTGTGCGCACCCAAAAAAAATTTTTGGTGCGCACACTTTTTTTTATGTGTGAAAATTTGTTTATTTCTATAAAAAATCGTAAATTTACATTCGATTTTAGATTATTATCTAATCAATATAAAAAATTATTAACAATTACAATCAACCTATGGTAAGTTTTAAGACAAACAAACTATGGCAGCATCTCCTGGCTGGGAGTGCTGTGGCGGTTGCCATGTTGGGCGTAGGTTCATGCAGTGATGAGGCATTGGATCGTGAAAATGATCAGCCAAGCGGACTGAACAGTCTGTATGGGTATGTCTCAGACAACGCAGAATTTTCGACCTTCAAGCAACTGATTGAGGATCTTGGCATCCAGGAGGAATTGTCCAGGACTGGTAGTATGACTTTGTTTGTTGCTAATGACGATGCGTTCGACGAATTCTACAAGTCGAATGTGTTTGGTGCAAAGAGCTATGCGGAACTGACCAAGACGCAGAAGAATATTCTTCTGAAGTCAGCGATGATCAGCAACCCTTACACCACAAGTATGTTGTCAACAGCACAAGGTCCGGTAACAGGAGAAGTCTGCCGACGCATGTCGTCGCTGTCTCTTTACGATTCAGTGCTCGTAGTGCACAAAGCCGATTTTGACGATGTGTTCCCAAAGAACGAGAAGTTCGATGCCATCAAGGATCTCGACTCCGTGGCCCTTTTCAAGGACGCATCGGTTTCTGCTCCGCTGGTACACTTCACCCCGAAGTTTATCACAGGCAACAAACTGCTGAGCTCGGACATCGACTTCCTGTATCAGACAGAACTTAACGGCCGTGTAAGAGAGTCGGACGACGTGTATGTGAACAACGCACGAATCGTGACTCCGAACATCTACTGTAAGAATGGTTTCATTCATGTCGTCGATAAGGTGCTCACTCCGCTGGACAACATGGCAGAGACCATCCTGAAGAATCCAAACTATAGCATCTACAGTTCTATCCTCGAGCGTTTCTCTGCTCCTATCGACTCTGCCAAACTGACAGAGAACTATATGGTGAACAAGGGTGCCAAGGAGAGCAACGGATTCAAGGTATATGCCAAGCGCTATTTCTCAAGCCGCTCGTTCGGTTCGACCGACGTTAACAAAGTGCCGCTGAGTGCCGACAAGGACAACAACACCTTCGAAGCTGCCCTGAAGTTCGACCCGGGATGGAACGGATATGTTTCGGAAGTGCCAAGCAATCGTACGGCGCTTATGGAAGACATGGCCGTGATGCTGGTACCAACAAACGAGGCTATGAAAGAATGGTGGGATAATGGTTCGGGCAAGGTCATCAAGAACTACTACGCCTCAAAGGCAGAACAACCAGGTGACATCATCTCCGAACTCAATGCCACACCGCTTTCAGTGCTCCAGAACCTGATGAACGTAAATATGCTGAACTCATTCACTGCTTCACTGCCAAGTCGCTTTGACGCAGTGCTCGACGACTCGAACGACACTCTCGGAATCCATACGAGTGACGTAAGCGGTGTTACACTGGCTTGTAACGGTGCCATCTACGAGACCAACAAGGTGTTCACCCCTAAGGCCTATCGTTCAGTACTCTTCCCTGCAGTGGTGGATACCACCAACTTCAAGGTCATCAAGCGTGCCATCGACAACCTCGAGTACGACGCATACCTGAACTCAATGGTATCACGCTATAGCTTCTTTATCCCTAACAACCAGGCTATGCTGACCTTCGTAGACCCAGTGTCATACGGGCAGGACGAGCCTCAGGTTTGGGAGATAAGCCTTTCGACAGACTCAAAGGTGTCTGACGCAACCAGCATCATTGCAACCGTTTACAAGGCTTCAATCATAGATGGCCAGATTGTGAAGGGCGACAGAATTTCGACCCTCACAGGCCAGAGTTCGACGGGATTCTCTTCTGCAATGGGTAACCGCCTGATGGAAATCCTCGACAACATTATCGTTATTGGTGAACTCGAGTCTGGCAAGCAATACTACAAGACCAAGGGCAACAACTATGTCAGGGTGGAAGGTGCAATCAACACTCAGGACATGAAAGTCTATGGTAGTTTGCAGGACGAAATCAGTGCACCGCTCCACATCACCAGCGATGCAGAACGCGGCTCGATAGACATCTATGACGAAGAAAACGGTGGTGCATACGGAGTTGACGGAATCGTGATGGGTACACGCCAGTCGGTATGCAAGCGTCTGTCTGAACATGAAGAGTTCAGCGAATTCCTTCAACTGCTGCAGAATGCAGGTGCTGTGACCAAGTCCAACTCTGCCGATGGATGGAGAGCAGCCGACGAGACATTCGGTAACCTGCTGGCAGTTGTGAAAGACAACACCACCAACAAGTCGACCAACAACTACTTGCTCAATGCATTCCACTATACCATCTATGCCCCGACCAACACAGCAATGGAGAAGGCATACGAAATGGGTCTCCCTACCCTAGAGCAGCTGAACGCAGCCGAGGAACTCGACAACGAAGAAGGTGGAACATACCATCAGGACAGTCTGAAGAGCGTGATGCTCGACTTTATCAAGTACCACATCCAGGACAACTCAATCTTCGTTGACGAAGGCTTCGACGACGGTAAGTACGAATCGGGCAAGAGTATGCTCGTATCCTCTACAGACAATGCTGAGGAAGGTACATATACCCTGATTGAAGGTACAGACTCCATCGACTATGGTGGCAGCCACTACAAGATAAGCGAGATGCTGTCGAATGGCTCGGTTGACTACTTCACAGGCAAGTACTCACCGGGACGTACCTACACCATCGACGTCAAGAGCAGCAGCAGTGGCATCACCGTGACGACCTACTCAGGCCAGAGCATCAATGTATCGACCGACGAAAGTCTGCACAATATCTATGCACGCGAGTACTGGATTGCCAGCAGCAAGGGCGCGGTTGTAAACACCCCTTCAAGTGCACTGCTCGACAACTCATCATGCGCTGTAATCCACGCTGTGGATACTCCACTGCTGTTCAAGTATGATGCATCCAAGAAGGACGATCCGGACCATAATCAGTTCATCTATAAGGATCGTGAACTCACAAGTGCAAGTATGAAGGCTCTTAAGAATGTTTCACCACGAGGTAAATAATGTGTAAAGATTTAAAGATTGAAATATTAAAAAAACGAAATTATGAAAAATATAATGTTTAAATATTTACATGTTTTAATATTTACATGTTTTGCAGGTGTAGCCACCGCTCAGGTAAAGCCGGGTGACATTATCAGTGGTACTGTGGCAGACGACATTGAACCGCTGATGATGGTGAACGTTGTAGAAATCGATGCCAACAAGCGTATCGTAGCACATGGCGTGACAGATATCAATGGTAACTTCTCGTTCAAGTGTGTGAATCCAAAGGACAAGCTGCAGATTTCCTACGTAGGTTATCAGACAGTGAGTCTGCCAATAAATAAAAAGGTGTTCAACGTTGTGTTGAAGAGTGCAACCCAGATTAAGGAGGTGGTTGTGAAAGCCGTGAAGAAGACGCAGACATCTGGACTTTCGATTCCGGTGACTGAAATCTCCGTAGCTCAGCAGACCATCGACATGAAGGAATTTGAAGGACTGGGACTGACCAGCGTGGACGAAGCCCTGCAGGGACGTATCGCCGGACTCGACATCGTTGCCAACTCAGGTAACCTAGGCGCTGGAACAACAATGCGTCTGCGTGGTGTAAGCACCATCTACGGCGATGCCAACCCACTTATCGTAGTCAACGGAAACGTTTGGACCAACGACGCAAGTCAGGACTTCGACTACACTAATGCCAATGAGGAACGCTTCGCAGAACTCCTCAACGTGAACCCTGAAGACATCGAAAGCATCAGTGTACTTAAAGACGCTGCCGCAACAGCCATCTGGGGTTCACAAGGTGCCAACGGTGTTATTGAAATCAAGACAAAGCGTGGTTCGAAGGGTAAGACACGAGTACAGTACTCTTTCCGCTACACAGGCACATGGATGCCATCGAGCATGAAACTGCTCAATGGTGACGACTACACCATGTATCTGAAGGAAGCTTACTTCAACCCACAGTTGATGTCGGACTACAGTACTGAAGGTAACGTAAACTACATTCCTGAGATCAACTACAACAGGAACTTCTCGGAGTACAACATGTATAACGACAACACCGACTGGCTGGATGCAGTGACACAGTATGGACAATACCAGCAGCACTTCATCTCACTGACCGGTGGTGGTGACAAGGCCAACTTCCGTATCTCTGGCGGTTACGACCATCAGACAGGTCACATCATCAAACAAGTCCTCGACCGCTTCACTACACGTGTAGCACTCGACTACTTTATCAGTGACCGAATCACTGTAAGTACCAACTTTGACCTGACTTATACATACAACCAGAAGAACAACGAAACTAAGGGAAGCCTGGTATCGCTGGCGCTCAACAAGATGCCTAATCTCTCAATCTACGAAGAGGATGAAAACGGCAACGACCTCGACCGCTACTACACCATGAACCCTTACGTGAACTCGCCAATCTATGCAGCTTCGGGAAGTGCCTTTGGCCACAACACCCAGAGCCTGCTCAACGACCAGTACAACATGCCTAACCCTGTGGCAGTTGCACATCAGGCCGAGAATAACGAGAAGACCATCAGCCTCTCTCCTGAGTTCATCCTGAAATACGACCTGCTCGGCACAGACGAAGAAAGTCACCGCCTGCGCTATGAAGGTCAAATAAAGTTTGATATCTACAACAACAACGGAGACACCTTCTGGCCTGGAACACTCATCGCACAGGACTGGTCGGATGACAGCTACAATTCTGCTTCGTCGAGCGCCTACAAGAGTCATGCACTCTCAACCCGCCACACACTGACTTTCACTCCGCACTTCAAGGATGAGAATCACTCACTGCTGGCCATGGCACGTTTCCAGTTCAACAATGGTAACTCATCCAACCAGGGTCTGAACACAAAGTGGATCCCTACAGGCGACATCACATCAACCTATTCAGGAGGTGTGAACACAGGCTACTCAACAAGTGCCGGCCGCTGGAAGAGCATCTATATGTTGGCTCAGGTACACTACGCATACAAGGGCCGCTACATCTTCGACGCCACACTGCGCCGGGACGGAAGTACCAAGTTCGGTCCAGACCGTCGCTGGGGTAACTTCCCTGGTATCTCCGGTCGTTGGAACATCAGCGACGAACCTTGGATGGAGAACGTGAAATGGCTCGACATGCTGTCAATACGTCCAGGATGGGGTATCGTCGGTGGTCAGCCAGGCGGCGAAGGTCTGTTCTACAGCAAGTATGCTTCAGGAGCCAACTACATGGGTGATGCCACAGGTGGTGCTACATTTGCTCCAAGCAACATCCGTCTTGCCGACTTGCGCTGGGAAGAAAAGACAACATGGAACCTCGGTTTCGACTTTGGATTCCTGGACAACGCCATCACTGGTGACCTCTCAATCTATACCCAGAAGACAACCGACCTGCTGATGCCTAGCTATGCAATTCCAAGTTCTTCTGGTTACAGCAGTCTCTCTTACAAGAACGTGGGTTCGATGAGAAACAACGGTTGGGAATTCAATATCAATGGTAACCGCGTAATCAAGGCTGGAAAGTTCAGTATGGACTTCAACATTACATTCGCAAACAACCGCAACGAGATTCTGTCTATGGACCCTACAGTGCTCGAGACCATGAACTCAGAGTTTGCTGCTGCAAGTGGAAATGGTACTTACCTCTCGCGCGTACAACTTAACAATCCTCTGGGTGCAATCTACGGATTCCGCTACAAGGGAGTATATCAGTACTCCAACCTTGCACAGGACGAGACAACCGGCGAATGGCTTACGTACGAAGTGCCGGGCGTGGGCGGTCCTAACTGTCCGGTAGCAAGAAACAAGGACGGCGAAATCATCTATACCGCTGCAGGCAACCCTAAGATGATGTACTATGACTACGGAACCACATCATACCAGTTCGTAGGTGGTGACGCAATCTATGAGGATGTGAACTACGACGGTCAGATCAACGAACTCGACATCGTTTATCTGGGAAGTTCACTGCCTAAACTCACGGGAGGTTTCGGATTCAAGCTCCACTACGACCACTGGTCACTGAACTGCCAGTTCAACTACCGTTACGGCAACAAGGCCATCAACATGGCACGTATGTCGACAGAGAACATGGCAACCAACAACAACCAGTGTCAGTCTGTCAACTGGCGTTGGCACAACGAAGGTGACATCAGTCCTATTCCAAGAGCTTGTACAACAACCACAGGATACAACACCTACAACTACCTCGGCAGCGACCGATTTGTTGAAGATGCCTCGTTCCTGCGTCTGAACTACATGCAGCTCTCCTACGACTTTGACAACAAGATGGTCAAGGACTGGGGACTCAGCTCTCTGAAATTGTATCTTACTGTAAACAACCTGTTCTGTCTGACAAAGTACTCGGGACTTGATCCTGAAATCGTTCAGGCTGGTTTCAGTCCTGCAAGCGACAGTGCAAGAACCCCACGTAACAGGTCATTTACTTTCGGTCTTACAGTAGCGTTCTAAAAAAAGGAGGATATTATTATGAAAAAGATATTGAAATCATCTATAGTTTCCATAGTTTCTATAGCCTCTATAGTTTCTATAGCAATCACTAGCTGTGACCTCGATATGCTGCCGCTGAATGAGGTGGTGTACGAGAACTTCTGGACAGACAAGAGCGACGTACAGAACGTAGTAAACTCCTGCTATCTGGGTCTGCAGCAAAATGGTTATCTGACAAAGGTGCTGGAGTGGAGCGAATGCCGCTCAGACAATACTGAAGCAGCCGAAGGTGCATCGAACTCCATCGAAGTACAGCAGTTGCTGAAGGGCCAGATCAAATCTACCAACAGCATCTGTGACTGGGCTCCGCTCTACGTGGTAATCAACCGCTGTAACACAGTGGAGGTTGAGGCGCCAAAGGTAGCAGAAAAAGACCCTAACTTCACCAATGCTGACCTGGCATCAACCCTGGCAGAAGTCAAGACTCTGCGTGCAATCAGTTATCTCATCTTGGTAAAGACATTCAAGAATGTGCCTTTCACCTTCGAGCCATCAATCGATGACAACCAGGAATACAAGTATGGTGTGACCGACGGAAATGTAATTGTCGACTCACTGATCAAGGATCTTGAGTCATGCAAGGACAAGGCACCTGTCAAGCGCGCAGCACAGAACGGACAGAGTGAAAACCGCATGACCACAGGCCGCATCTCTCGCCTTGCTATCTATGCAACTCTGGCAGACCTCTACCTGTGGAGGGCTTCCGACAAGCACTGCGAGAATCAGCAATACTATTATCAGAAGTGTGTTGAATGCTGTGACTACGTGATCAATGAAAAGATTAAGGAATACCAGGCCAACAGCAACACTGAATGGAAGCAGAAGGACTTCGATAAGGAGATTCGTACTACTTTCGGTTATCCACTCCTTGCAGAAGAACCTACTCACCTGAGCAATGCCAACGGACCAGAGGCTTTCAATGCCATCTTCGGTACAGGCAACTCGTTCGAGAGCCTTTTCGAATCTACCTACGCTCACAGCACAAGCACAAGCGAAGGCAAGAACACTGACATGCAGGCTATGTATGGTGGCAAGAACTCCGGCGGTAGTGAAAGTCCGTATGTACAGGCCAACCAGTCACTGCTGCTGAATACCATCACATCGGTTCAGTACACTGACGCCGTTACATCAGGCATCTTCTCCGTGCCGTCAGACTATCGTTCGCTCACTGCGTTCCAGTTTACAGATGACGGGAAGTACCCTATTCTGAAGTATGTTGTTACCAAGAGTAGTGCTGGAGCTAAGGGCAGCGAAGACAAATATGGCAAGGTGGGCAAGACCTCTACCGACTGGACCAAAGCCCAGGAGAAGACTCAGACCCGTACTTACGCTGAAAACTATCAGGGATGGATATTCTACCGCCTGACTGATGTGATGCTGATGAGAGCCGAAGCTGAAATCTGTCTTGGAGGTCTGTTGGATGAGAACGCAGAGTTCGCCACCACTAATTATAATAAGGTGGATGGCAGCACTTGCTTTGGTGATGCTGCAGCACTTTATGCCGATGCATTCAACATCATCACAGCTGTGTATATGCGTTCAAACCCTGCCGCATGGGACGGAGCAAAGCCAAACAACAAGTTAGCCCCTCTGGCATCGAACTATTCAGGTGCCAACGCCTACAGCAAGATGATTCAGCTTTGTGAAAACGAACGTCACAGAGAGTTCCTCTTTGAAGGCAAGCGCTATTATGACCTCGTTCGCCGTGCACGCCGCGAAGGCAACACCGACCACTTCCGCGAGGCAATCTCAGGCAAGTATGGTGAAGCAGGTGCTTCAGTGACAATTAAACTTGCTCTTATGGACTTTATGTATATGCCGTATTCGAAGTCGCAGATTAAGATTAATCCTAATCTGACTCAGAACTCGGCTTATGCAGATGAAGAAGAAGAAAGCATAAAGAACTAAAAAAGTTCAAGAAGTGCAAAAAGTTCAAGAAGTGCAAAAAGTTCAAGAAGTTCAAGAAGTTTAAGAATTATGAAAAGACTTTATAAATTATCTATAGTTTCTATGGTCTCCCTAGTTTCCATGGTTTCCATAGCATTTACTTCCTGCGACGATGATCCAGGAGTGGAGAACTACTACACCTCCACCAAGGAATATGCATCTGACTTCCTCACCAATCGTTCGGGTCAGTATAGCATGTTCATCGAGGTACTACAGCGCGCAACAGGAGAAAATACAGCAAAACCTATGCGTCTGATGGACCTTCTCTCTACATATGGTTCATATACAGTGTTTGCTCCAAACAACGAAGCCATGACCAACTATCTGGCATCGATGGGACTGACTTCTGTCGACGAAATGAAGAAGGAAGACTGCGACACACTGGCATTCAACCACATCATTGAGCATGCTTACTTCACCACAGACGTAAGTTCGGGTACCTACCCTAAGACCAACATGCTTGACCGCTTGCTCGAAATCACCTGTATGACAGGTGCTCCGAAGGAAGAAGGAGGTGACTCTACCATTATCCGTCAGATCAACCACACAGGTAACATTTGCCATGCCGACGACTCAGTGGCAAATGGTGTTGTTCACACACTCGACGTGGTTATCGGCAACAACAACGAACTGCTTGCAGAAGTGCTGCAGAAGGATTCTGACCTGACTCTCTTCAACAAGCTGTTGCAGATGACCGGCATCGCTGACTCCCTGCGCAGCACATACGTCGATCTGGCCTACACCATCGGCAGTGACTCCGTGGATTGGGACAACGACAAACTCGTGATGTCAACCGCTACCGAGTACGACAATGTTGCATACATGAAGAAACGCTACTTCAAATACACAGTGTTTGCAGAGAAGGACGAAGTATATCAGGCAGCAGGTCTCAACACCATTGAAGATATTGTGGAATATGCCAAGCAAGTCTATGACCAGGTATATCCAGATGATGCAAATGTGGATAATTACACAGACCGCAGAAACTCACTGAACCGTTTCGTATCTTACCACATCCTGCCATTCGAGGCTGACTACTACAAACTCACCTGTGTAGACGGACCTACCAACACCAGTGTGTTGGCCAAGAACTGGAACCGTCGTAAGTGGGATATCGCTGACTGGTACGAGACATTCATGCCTCACTCACTGATGAAATTCTCGTTCCCTACAGGAGCCATTGCAGGTCTTTACATCAACCGCCGTGGTGTGATGAACAAGGCCGATGAGCGTGGTGTGCTGATTCAGGGTGTGAAGGTATTGCCTCCATCAGAGAAGAAACTCAACACCACAGCACCAAACGGACTCTACCATTATATTAATAAGGTGTTGGTATATGACGACCAGACCCAGAACGATGTCATCAGCGGAGAACGTCTGCGTATAGACTGTTCTACACTGTCACCAGACTTCATAACTAGTGGTGCACGTGGCCATGAAACTAAGTCTGGCAACAGCGGTGGTATGTATGGAACATGGGACGCAACCAGCAACCATAACAACAAGCAGACCTGTCTTGGATTCAAGTCGGGCTTTGTGAAGAACTTCATTTTCGACGACAACATAACACACCTGCATGTACGTCCTCGTACTCTCTCGTTCTGGTCGTACCAGGCCGACGAACTCACTGTCATCGGTCAGTTTGATATCTCTGTGAAGATACCACCTGTACCAGAAGGCAACTGGGAACTTCGTCTGTTCACATGTGTAAACTTCTCCAACCGTGGTATCATGCAGTTCTACTTTGGTAAGGGCGAACTCATTAACGGCAAGGTAGTGGGTGTGCTCGAACCTTGCGGCATCCCGGTTGATATGCGTCCTGACGGAACCGACTCACGTGTGGGATGGAAGGGCGATTCTAGCCTTGGAACGGAAGATGCCATCACAGCCTTCGACAAGGCATTCCACAACCGTGGTTGGATGAAGGGAATGAAGTCGTATTATTCTGCAACCAGTGAAAGCGGTGGTACACAAGGCCAGCTCTTCCGTGATGCCAGCAACACTCTGCGTAAGGTCATCACTCAATTCCACAGCGATGGTAAGTCAGACTACTGGTTACGTATCCAGCAGAAGCTGCCATCTAACACCAACACTCTCAACTTCGACGCAATCGAACTCTGTCCTGCATCGGTTTACAACAATGAATATTTTGCAGAAGACCGCTGGTAGGTTGTCTTTGACGAGGTTTAAAAAGTTCAAAAGTTCAAGAATTCAAGAATTATGAAAAAGATATTAAAACAATCTATAGTTTCTATAGCTTCCATAGTTTCTATAGCCTCTTTAGCCTTTACTGCCTGCTCGGAATGGGACGATCACTATGACGGTGGTATCACAGCCAGCATCGCAGGAGGAGAGACTTTCGAAGGAACTATGATGGGCTATCTGCAGAGCAATGCCCAGTTGAGCGATTTTGCAGAGGTTGTGAAGGCTGCCGGTTATGACGTAGATCTCAGTTCTTCACAGATGTTCACCCTGTGGGCACCTGTAAACGGTTCGTTCGACAAGCAAACCTATCTCGACCTAGTTGCAAACGACAAGAAAGACCAGGTGGTAAAGGAATTTATCAAGAACCACATGTGCCTTTACAACGTGTCGTTCAGTACCGAGAATCCAGAGACAGACATCCTGTTACTCAACTCAAAGTTGTGCCAGATGAGCGCAGACTCTATCTATGGCAACAGCAGTACCGATGCCGACAAGAAGGCTAAGATTCTGAAGGCAAACGTTGCCTGTCAGAATGGTATCGTCCATGTCATTGACAAGGCTCAGACCTATCAGACCAACCTCTACGAACTCATCGAGAAGCAGCAGGAGGCCTTCAATCAGGCTTATCCAGACTGGGTCGACAGTGTCAGCCTCTACAACTTCGTAAAGGCCTACAACGACGACTCGCTGGATATCAATAAAAGTACTCAGCGTGGCTTGAATGCCTACGGCGAGATGGAGTATGTGGATTCAGTAATGATCCGCAACAACACAGTGCTCAACAGTTACAAGGCCCGAATCTTTGAAGAAGACTCCAACTACTGGGCCATCATCCCAAGTCCTAAGGCATACTACGACCGTTATCAGAAGGCCGTGAAGGTGCTTGACCTCAACCCAAGTCTCAACACCGACGACCAGCCAGAACTCACAGATTCGCTGACACGTCGCTATGCCAACGACTTTGCTATGATGCATCTGTTCTTCAATGGCAATGCCAATGAGAACTACGTACAGGCAGACTCAGTTCATGCAACAGACTACAATCAGTGGCCATACGGCTCCTATACAGGCTATCTGCCAAGAGTATTCAGAGGTGAAGCAACACTCGGCGAGAGAGTTTCGTGCAGCAATGGTTATGGATACTTGGTTGACCAATATCCTGATGAAATCAGTGAATATGCACAGTTCCTCAAACCACTCAAGACTCCTCTGACAAGTACCCTGTACATCAAGGATGAAGAAGGCAAGGCATGGACTACCAAGAACTTTGATGAAGAAGGTTTCACAACCGTATCGTTAGACATCGAGACAGTGGACAGCGTCACAGGCACAAGCAAGACAACTACCCACCGTCTGGGGGACTTCTCGCCAAAGCCGGCAAACCTCAGTCCAACACTCTCGTTCACCATTCCTAACACCCTGTCAACCACATACGACATATATCTCGTATACAGCCCTATATGGGTTAAGGAAAGCAGATTTAACCACAAATCGTTTGACGAGGTTATGGAAATCGTCCGCCAGGACAGCATCGACGGTGTGTCTAATTGGAAAGACCCTATTCGTCCATACTACTTCCAGGCATCCCTCTTCGAGAAGGGCGATGGTCTGGAGCATGATGTAGATGGCAAATCCAAGTCAACCACTCTCGGGACTTACGCTTCGACTGCCAGCAAGACATTCTACAGCGATGCTGAAGGCAAGAACAAGCAGTTCATTACCAACATAGAGAACAGGGTTGACTCCATCTACTTGGGTCGCTACACCACTTACCGCTCATTCTATAACTCCAGCGAAACTGCCGGTGTGTTTGAAGGTGTGGTTGTGCAGATTAAGTGTAACGTCACTTCAAAACTTACAGGCGACTACTCTCGTGAAATGCTCCTTGAACAGATAAAGTTTATACCTGTAAAGGAAAATGAGTAATATGTAAAGATTTAAAGATTAAAAGATTAAAAAACAGGAATTATGAAAAATATCATATTTAAATATTTACATGTTATAATATTTACATGTTTAGCCAGCGCAGCCTTTGCTCAGGAACCTGCCAATGCAAATGCCAAAGCCAAAGTTGTGCCTACCCATGCCGTTACAGGTAAGGTCGTGGACGCAGCAACAGGCGAAGTGCTTGCAGGTGCTAAGATTAAGGCTTACAACAACAGCCTCTTCACTGCCATGACCGGTGAGGACGGTACGTTCACTATCAATATTCCAGACTATGTTAAATCGCTGTCAACCGACCTTGAAGGCTATGTGCTCAACACCGAGGCCCTGAACGGACGTGAGAGTGGAGTAGTTATCCGTCTCTTCAGCGACCGTTATCTGGCTGATTACACAGCCAAGACTACTGGTAACAGAACAGTTTCTACAAGTGATTTCGCAACATCATCGCTCATCACTGTTGACCAGGAACTCCAGAACCGTCTTGGTGCTGACATACGCAGCATTCAGCGCTCTGCCATCCCGGGTATGGGCAATGCAATGTTCATCGGCGGATACAACTCACTCAACATCAATGCACAGCCATTGATTGTACTTGACGGCGTGATCTACGATATGATGTACGATGAAACCATGATTCACAGTGGCTACTACAACAACTTGCTTTCTGCCATCAACATCGATGACATCGAAGATGTGCAAGTGTTGAAAAACGGAACAGCTATCTATGGAGCCAAGGCTGCAAATGGTGTGATACTGATCAACACCAAGCGTTCGAAGACCATGGCCACACGCATCGACCTGAATATCTCGGGCGGTTTTGAACTGACATCAAAACTCCCAGACGTGATGAACGCCGATGAATATCGTCTGTATGCTTCCGAACTGTTGGGGACAACCGGTTCCACACTCGAGAGTTTCAAGTTCCTGCAGACCGACAAGAGCTATCCTTACTACAACCGCTATCACAACAACACGGATTGGAAAGACGTAGCATATCAGGAGGCTTGGACCCAGAACTACGGAATCCACGTAACCGGTGGTGACGAAGTGGCAAGCTACAGTCTCTCGGTAGGCTACATGAACAGCGAGGCTACGCTGAAGAACAACGACATGGAGCGTTTCAATATTCGGTTCAACTCCGATATCAAGCTTCTGAAGAACCTCAGCACCAGTTTCGACGTATCCTACACCAACATTACACGCAACCTGCGCGACGACGGACTGGGACTCAACTACGACAAGTCGCCTATTGCCTCTCCTTCGATGCTGAGCCTCATCAAGTCTCCGTTTGTAAGTCCATATGCATACGACAGTCAGGACTGTGTATCAAGTTTCGTGGCCGATGCCGATGACTATCTACAGGAAGCACTCGGAAGCGGCGTGTCGGTTGCCAATCCTCTTGGTATTTTGACCTATGGAGATGCAGTGAACAAGAACCACACCGACAACACAATGATCAACCTTTCGATCACTCCAAAGTGGCAGGCTACGAAGAATTTCTCCGTACAGGAGCGCTTCTCTTATACAATGCAGAACTTCGACGAGGCTTACTACACTCCTCTTACAGGTATGCCAAGCTTTACATACGAAGGTAAGGGCGTTGTTGAAAACACCAAGGCCAGTATGTTTGCAAAGCACACAGCCATCATGAGTGATACTCGTTTCGACTGGGCATTCCCGTTGGATGCTCACAGAGTAGATCTCTTTGGTGGTGTACGCTTCATGAACGATACTTACACAGGTTCTCAGTTGCTTGGTTACAACACTGGTAGCGACAAGACACCTAACATGTCAACCAGTCTGGCTCACCGTACCGAGGTGGGTAATGAGTACGACTGGAAATCGCTGTCATATTATCTGAATGCTGACTACAACTACATGGAGAAATACTATCTCCAGGGACAGGTTTCTGTGGAGACTTCTTCACGCTATGGTCAGGAGGCTGATGCAGGCCTTGGACTCTTCGGCGTACGCTGGGGTGTGTTCCCTTCTATCCAGGGCTCTTGGGTTATTACCAATGAAGATTGGTTCCATGCCAACAACATTGTCAATATGCTCAAGCTGAATGTAGGTTTCGAGTCTGTAGGTAACGACGGCGTCGACAATTCTGCAACGTTGACTTATATGGCAGCATCTCCAATGCTTGCTAATTCAGTTTCTACAATAGGTTTGGGAAATATCGGTAATACCAAACTGCGTTGGGAAACTACAAATCGTTTCAATGCTGGTCTGGAAGGTAACTTCATAGGCAACCGTCTCAACCTCCGCTTCAACTACTTCTATTCTAAGACTAACCACCTGCTCACACTCGGCAAGCTCGCTTATGTTGCAGGTATCGACGACTATTGGACAAATGATGGAAGTCTGAAGAACAACGGATTTGACGTAACAGCTACAGGCAAGGTGGTTAACCTCGACAAGTTCAAACTCGAACTCGGTGCAAGTGTCGGACACTACAAAAATGAACTTGTTTCACTGGCTCAGGGCAAGTCGCAGGACACATACGATATCTATGGAGGAACAATTCTCTCAAAGGTTGGATGCCCTGTAGGTGTGTTCTATGGCTACAAGACCAATGGCGTCTATGCAACAACTGCAGAGGCTAACCAGGATGGCCTTTACATCGTAAACGACAAGGCACAGAAGGTTTATTTCCAGGGTGGTGATATGAGATTTGTAGACCTCGACGGAAATAAGGAAATCAACGAAGACGACCGCTGCATCATCGGTGATCCTAATCCAGATATCTATGGAAACATCTTTGCAAATGCGTTCATAGGCAAGCACTGGACAGTAAGTCTGCGCTTCAACTATTCTCTCGGTAACGACATCTACAACTTCCAGCGCAGTCTGCTCGAAAGTGGAGAACAGTTCTACAACCAGACTACTGCAATGAAACGCCGCTGGGTTGCTGAAGGTCAAGTGACCGACATGCCTCGCGTATGCTACACCACAAATGCTCAGTATGTTGACAATGGTCGCTTCTCAGACCGCTGGATCGAGGATGGCAGCTATCTGAAACTGAAGAACATTACAGTGTCATACAAGCTCCCTATCACCAATCAGTATATCCAGGGATTTACGATCTGGGCTGCAGCCAACGACCTCTTCACTATTACCAAGTATCTTGGCAGTGATCCGGAAGTTTCTTGTGGCAACGGAGTTCTTGTCCAGGGTATTGACACAGGTTACCTGCCTTCAGGACGCAGTTTCCATCTTGGCGTAAAGGTCAACTTGTAGTTCAAGAGGTTCAAGAAGTTTAAGAAGTTTAAGAAATTCAAGAAGTTTAGAATTATGAAAAGACTTTATAAATTATCTATAGTTTCTATGGCGTCCATAGTTTCCATGGCTTCCATAGTTTTCTCAAGTTGTGAGGATATGTTCACACCTGAGAACAACCTGGTTTCTACAGAACTTGCTCCTCAGGATACACTCTATCAGATGATGGGTATCGTGAAGAAGGTCCAGGCTCTGGCAGAGCGCATGGTTGTGCTCGGTGAGGCCCGTGCCGATTTGGTTACGGTAAATCCTACAGCATCAACCGACCTTCAGAATGCTGCAAACAGCGACTGGAGCAGTGACAATGTCTACAACAATCCTTCTGACTACTATGCGGTGATCAACAGCTGCAACATCTATCTTGCAAAGGTAGATTCCATGCGTCAGGGTACTCACGGAGCAGGCGACTACGTTGACTACTACTACGAGAAGGAAATCCTTGCTGCCAAGGTGTTCCGTGCATGGACCTATCTGGAGCTGGCGAAGGTTTATGGCAGCGTGCCGTTCATCACAGAACCGGTTCTCACAGCAGCTGAAGCCGAACTTGGCACTCAGGCTGCCAAGAAGGATATGGAAGGCATCTGCACATGGTGCATCGACGACCTGCTGTCGTTCTGCAACGACCACAACATGCTGTCCGAGGACAACCTCTCCATGCGTCCATCGTATGGTGGCAAGTACTCAGGCGTAAGTTTTGCCAACTTCTTCATCCCAGTTCGCGTGATGCTCGGCGAGCTCTATCTCTACCGAGGCAGTTTCCGCGGTCAGGGTGCCGGCGATGACGACTTCCTGCAGGCAGCACGTATGTACCACGACTTCCTCACTTTCGAAGGCGAGACACACCCAGTCAGTGCAGAGACAGCATGGAGCAACCATCAGTGGCGTAGCGAAACATCTACCTACAGCCCAATGTTCAAATTTGGCGGTACCGAGACCACTCAGTGCGACAACGTTGCCATCATTCCGCTCGACACCATCGAAATCAACGGAACCGTATGCGACCTGCGTGCACTGTTCTGCTCAACCTACAAGAACAACTTCTATGCACCAATGTCTCCTTCTGCATCATACAGGGAACTTTCACAGGCACAGGACTACTGCTACTACAACTATCGTACAGCAACCTCTGTCGATACTCTCTATGCTCCTAAGAACATGACGGACGAAGGCTGGGAAGACAATAGCAAGGCGGGTGACCTGCGCTACTCTGCCATCTACAACAACATCAGTTACAATGTTAAGGACCGTTCTGACTACAATGATGAACGTCAGATGATTGCAAAGTACTCTGGTGGTGCTTCGGCTATCAACAACGATATCCGTACAGAGTATGTACCATACTATCGCTACACCATCATCTACCTCCACCTTGCTGAGGCACTCAACCATGCCGGATTCCCAGAGACAGCATTTGCTGTACTGAAGTACGGTCTGAGCGAGGACCTGTTCCTTGGCAGGACAATGTTCAAGAATCCTAACACAGGTATGAACCCTGTATCCGCTCAGGAATATGCACGCCTCAATGCTGTGAAGTCCACTTACCTCTTCGGCAACGACTCCACACTGGCCGTTTGGGAGAATACCTACTTCAAGCCTCGTACATTCAGCGATCCTTCTACAAGTTCAGCTCGCTACTCAGGCACTCACCATGGTATCCACTCTATCGGCAGCGGAGACTCTGAGTTCAATGCCAAGTACGAACTCCCATACAACGAGGAATTCTGGACAGAGGGCAAGCAGGCCGTGGCAGACAGTCTTGAGGCTGTAGCATCAATGGCAGAGCTTGAGGCCAACTACCCATGGTCTGACCCTCGTACTGAGGAAGATACGATTTACTATGCAATTGCAATGGCTGCAATCCAGTCTGAAATCACCACTCAGCACGAACTTGCTGAGACTAAGCTTGCTGAGGCATACGAGAAGCAGTATGCAACTTATCACGACTTCGTGGCTGAGAAGATCCTCGACGAAGAAGCCCTCGAAGGTGCATACGAAGGTTACCGTCTCTACGACCTCATGCGCTATGCCAAGTACTATGGCAAGCCTCTGGGTCAGAAGATGAGTGACACTGATAACAAGTCAACCTTGAACGAAAAGCTCAAGGCAGGCAATTGGTATCTGCCTCTGAAATGAAGGTAATTCTTTTTGGAATAGGTGGGGTCGGTAGCTGGTGTGCGGAAACACTCGTACGCACTGGGGTTACCGACCTCATTGTAGTTGACAGCGACACCGTTGAGGCATCCAACCTCAACCGCCAGCTTGTTGCACTCCATTCCACCCTCGGCCGGCCGAAGGTGGAGGTGATGCGACAGCGATTGCTCGATATCAACCCCGATGCGCATATCACGGCATTGCAAATGCGCTACGATGCCACTACAGTCGATGAGTTTGATTTTAACCAGTACGATGTGGTGATAGATGCCATCGACTCGCTCGACGACAAACTGCTGCTTATACAGCGGGCTACGGAGTCGTCGGCAAGGTTCCTCTCGTCCATGGGAGCAGCCCGTCGTCGTGACCCAGGGCAAGTCGCCGTGGCTGAGTTCTGGCAGGTGAAAGGTTGCCCACTTGCACGGGCACTGCGCAATCGCATCAAAAAAGAGAAACTCTTCCCAAAGAAAAAGTTCCTCTGTGTCTATTCTGCGGAACCAGCATTTCCGGGAAGCCCGGTAGTTCCGGATATTCCGGGAAGTCCGGATATTCCAAGGCTCCCATCTCTTATGACCGTCACTGCCACCTTCGGCATCAGGTTGGCGTCAATGGCATTGCAGTAACAAAAAAGCCCGCTATCGAGCGAGCTTTTTTGTTAATTTCTCCAGCATATCCACCGTCATGCTGTGTATGTCGTACTGTGGCTTCCAGTCCCACTCGGCACGTGCTGCAGAGTCGTCCATATAGTTAGGCCAACTGTCAGCAATGCCCTGCTTCAGCGGATCTACCTGAAATTCCATTTCGAACTGCGGACAATGCTTCTTTATCTCTGCATAAATCTGTTCTGGTGTGAAACTCATTGCTGTCACGTTGAAGGCATTTCTGTGAATCAGTCTCGTAGGATCTGCTTCCATCAGTGATATGGCTGCATGCAGTGCGTCGGGCATATACATCATGTCCATATATGTGCCTGCGCCTATAGGACAGATGAATTTTTCCTTTCTTACAGCCGAATAGTATATGTCTACTGCGTAGTCGGTTGTTCCGCCGCCCGGAGGGGTTACATAACTGATAAGTCCAGGAAAACGAACCGCACGGGTGTCGACGCCGTATTTCTTGAAATAATAGTCCGAAAGCATCTCTGTGGTCACCTTCGATATGCCGTAGATGGTACCCGGACGCTGAAGCGTGTCCTGAGGAGTGCCGTCGTGGGGAGTGCTCGGGCCAAACGAACCTATGCTGCTTGGAGTGAACACGGCACACTTGTTTTCCCTGGCCACTTCCAGCACGTTCCACAGACCGTCGATGCCTATCTTCCATGCCAGTTTCGGCTTCTGTTCTGCCACCACACTCAGCAGGGCTGCCAGATTGTATATGGCATCGATGTTGTACTTAGCTGCCACTTCTGCCATCTGGGCGGCATTTGTAACATCGGCCACAGCCATCGGACCGCTCTCAGCCAACTCTCCTTTTGGTTCGGCACCGGGTATGTAGCCTGCCACTACATGTTCATTACCATACGCATTCCTCAATGTCTTGGTGAGTTCTGAGCCAATCTGCCCTGTAGAGCCGATAACAAGAATGTTTTTCATCTCTGATGACAATACGTTTTTATTCTAACACGCAAAGATACGAAAAAAAAATGTAACTACCAAAAAAATCATGCTTTCGGTCGCAGTTTTTGATTTTTCTCTGTTTTTTGCTTTGCTGCTGCGTCGTCGTTCGGTCGTCGTTCCATCGTCGTTCCATCGTCGTTCGGTCGTCGTTCGGTCGTCGTTCGGTCGTCGTTCGGTCGTCGTTCCGTCGTCGTCTCGTCGTCGTTCCGTCGTCGTTCCGTCGTCGTATCGACGACAAATCGACACAAATCGACGACAGATCTACGATGACCTGACCACGAGGTGACCAAAGACTGACCAGGGAGTGCCGAAGAGGTGGCGATGACTTGACGACAGAGTGACCCATGCGTGGATTACACTCGAGTTGCGCAGATTGCTGCGAAAGTGTTTCCTGATATTTACTTTGTCGCACCGTACTGGGCATTGCTGCGTGTTAAGGGAACGGACGAGTCATATTTTTTTGCAAATTTACAAAATTTTTCGTATATTTGCAGAAAAAGTTTTTGCATATATGAAAATCGTAACAATGGGGGAGATTATGCTTAGGCTGTCTCCGGAAGGAAATTACAGGTTTGTTCAGGCAGATAGTTTCAGGATTATCCCAGGTGGCGGTGAAGCCAACGTGGCTGTGAGCCTGGCCGGGTTCGGACACGAATCGGTTTTTGTGTCAAAACTGCCAGACCATGAGATAGGCCAGATTGCCGTTAACGCACTGCGCCGGTATGGTGTGCAGACCGACTTCATTGCCCGTGGCGGTGACCGCATCGGACTCTACTATGCTGAGACTGGTGCCAGCATGCGTCCGTCGAAGGTGATATATGACCGTGCACACAGCGCCATTGCTGAGGCCAAACCAGAGGACTTCGACTTCGACAGTATATTCGATGGTGCCGACTGGTTCCACTGGAGCGGCATCACTCCTGCCATCAGCGACGAGAGTGCGGAGTGCCTGCGCCAGGCCTTGATATGTGCCAAGAAACATGGTGTGATGGTGAGCTGCGACCTCAATTTCCGCAAGAAACTCTGGACGTCGGAGAAGGCAATAAGCGTGATGCGCCCTTTGATGCAATATGTGGATGTGTGCATAGGCAACGAGGAGGACGCCGAGCTCTGCCTGGGTTTCAAACCCGATGCTGATGTGGAGGGTGGCAAGACCGATGCTGCGGGATACGAAGGTATATTCCGTCAGATGAAGGAGGAATTCGGCTTCAAGTACGTGGTGAGCACACTTCGTGAGAGTTTTTCTGCCACTCACAATGGCTGGAAGGCACTTATCTACGACGGCAGGGAGTTCTATCAAAGCAAGCGCTACGATATCGACCCAATCATTGACCGTGTAGGCGGTGGCGACAGTTTCTCGGGTGGACTGATTCATGGCTTGCTGACCAAGGCCACCCAAGGTGAAGCCCTGGAATTTGCTGTGGCAGCAAGTGCACTGAAGCATACGGTGCCAGGCGATTTCAACCATGTATCGATAGCCGAGGTAGAGGCCCTGGCCGGTGGCAACGCCAATGGCAGGGTGCAGAGATAAATGTTTAAATGGTCAAATGACCAAATAAATGGTAAATAGTAAATTGTCAAATAGTAAATAAAACTATGGCACGATTTGATAAACTGGCCGTTATGGCCAAGATAGGTGACACAGGGATGGTTCCTGTGTTCTACCATAAGGATGCAGAAACAGCCAAGAAGGTTATAAAGGCCTGCTACGAAGGTGGTGTGAGGGCTTTTGAGTTTACAAACCGCGGAGATTTTGCACACGAGGTGTTTGGCGAATGCGTGAAATGGGCTGCAAAGGAATGTCCCGAAATGGCCATGGGCGTAGGCAGTGTGGTAGATGCTCCTACGGCAGCACTTTACATACAACTTGGTGCATGCTTTGTGGTAGGCCCTCTGTTCAATCCCGACGTGGCTGTGGTGTGCAACCGCAGGTTGGTGGCTTACTGTCCTGGCTGTGGCAGTGTGAGCGAGGTGGGCAAGGCCCAGGAGATGGGCTGCGACCTCACGAAGGTATTTCCTGGCGATGTCTATGGACCGGCATTCGTCAAGGGTCTGAAAGCCCCGATGCCATGGAGCAAGATAATGGTGACAGGTGGCGTGGCACCTACCGAAGAGAACCTTACGGCGTGGTTCAAGGCTGGCGTGTATTGTGTAGGTATGGGTAGCAAACTCTTCCCAAAAGACAGGGTAGAAGCCGAGGACTGGCAGTATGTCACAGATAAGTGTCAGGAGTGTTTGGAGATAATCAAAAAACAAAAATAGAAAAATGGAAAAAAGTGCATTGCAAATTGCAAGGGCTGCTTATCAGCCAAAACTTCCTAAGGCACTGCAGGGACCTGTAGTAGCAAAGGAAGGCGAACCAACTCAGTCAGTTGACAACCAGGAAGAAATCAAGGCGTTGTTCCCTAATACCTACGGACTGCCTGTGATTGAGTTTTCAGAAGGCCAACAACCAACAACTGGGAGCGGGGAACCAATGAACGTAGGCGTTATCCTCAGTGGTGGACAGGCTCCGGGTGGACACAACGTCATCAGTGGTATCTTCGACGGAGTGAAGTCACTCAACCCGGAAAACAAACTCTATGGCTTCATCCTCGGCCCTGGCGGACTGGTTGACCATAAGTATATGGAACTCACTGCCGACATCATCGACGAATATCGCAACACTGGTGGCTTCGACATCATCGGCAGCGGTCGTACAAAACTGGAGGAGGTAGATCAGTTTGAGTCGGGTATCCAGATCCTGCGTGAGCTTGGCATCAAGGCTCTCGTAATCATCGGCGGCGACGACAGTAACACCAATGCCTGTGTGCTGGCAGAATACTATGCTGCAAAGCAGTATGGCGTACAGGTTATCGGATGTCCTAAGACCATCGACGGCGACCTGAAGAACGAGCAGATTGAAACCAGCTTTGGTTTTGATACGGCATGTAAGACCTACAGCGAACTCATTGGCAACATACAGCGCGACTGTAACTCTGCACGCAAATACTGGCACTTCATCAAACTGATGGGTCGCAGTGCAAGCCATATAGCACTCGAATGTGCCCTGCAGTGCCAGCCGAACATCTGTCTGGTGAGCGAAGAGGTGGAGCAGAAGGAAATGAGTCTTGACGACATCGTGAAGTATATAGCCGACGCTGTTGCAGCACGCGCAGCAGAGGGCAACAACTTCGGAACAGTACTCATCCCTGAAGGACTCATCGAGTTTATCCCAGCCATCAAGCGCCTTATTGCCGAACTCAACGATGTGCTTGCCACCGATGAAGCTAAGCAGGTGAGCCGTGACTGCCAGGTAGACTTCGTGAAGAGTCATATCAGTGCCGAGAACCTTGCCGTTCTCAATTCTCTGCCAGAGGATGTGGCCCTGCAGCTCGCTCTCGACCGCGACCCTCACGGCAACGTACAGGTATCGCTCATCGAGACCGAAAAACTGCTCTCTCGCATGGTAGGCAAGAAACTTGCTGAGATGAAGGCTGAAGGCAAGTACAATGGCAAATTCTCTACCCAGCATCATTTCTTTGGCTACGAAGGACGCTGTGCCGCTCCGAGCAACTACGACGCAGACTACTGCTACAGCCTTGGCTACAATGCCAGCCGACTGATTGCAAACGGCAAGACTGGCTATATGTCTATCATCCGCAACACTACAGCTCCTGCTGCCGAATGGATTGCCGGAGGTGTGCCTATCACCATGATGATGAACATGGAGAAGAGAAGCGGTAAGATGAAGCCTGTAATCCGTAAGGCTCTGGTAGAACTCGACGGCGCTCCGTTCAAGTACTTTGCAGAACACAGGGCAAAGTGGGCAAAGGAGACATGCTATGTATATCCAGGTCCGATACAGTATTTCGGTCCGTCGGAGGTTTGTGACCAAACCACTAAGACACTCAAACTGGAACAGGCTTGACAACAGGAAAACAACAGAAGCATCATTCAGTCCTTGCGCTAGTGGCGTGGGGACTGATTGGTCTGTTGTTCCTGCTGTTTGCAGCACATGTGATCGAGGTGTATGTGCTGCATCATGACATCAGATGGTATGCCATACGTGACGGCGTGTTTTACCCTGAAGGCGACGTGAGGGGCATCGACATCTCTCACTATCAGGAGACCATAGACTGGGATGCATTGGCTGAAAGTACCCTGCATGGGGTTCCTGTCAGTTTTGTGTTTATCAAGGCCACCGAAGGCAAGACCATCATCGACGAGTGCTTTACCCGCAATTTCTCTGAAGCACGCCGACATGGCATACTGCGCGGGGCGTACCATGTGTACAGCACCCTCAGCAGTCCGCAGGAGCAGGCACGCTTCTTCTGCAATGTTGTGGGACTGAAAGACAACGACATTGTACCAATCCTTGACGTAGAAGGCCTTGGCACAGACTCTCCCGAACATATCCAGACCGGCATCCTGGACTGGATGAACCTTGTCGAAAAACACTACGGGGTGACTCCCATTCTCTACACTTCTTACAATTTCCGTACCACATATCTCACCGACCCTCAGTTCGACAGGTATCCATATTGGATAGCGCATTATTATATCAAGAACCTGGCCTATACGGGTCGTTGGGCCTTCTGGCAGCATACCGATGTGGGCAAGGTAGGCGGTGTGAAGGGCTATGTGGACGTAAATGTATTCAACGGAGGCTATTCCGACTTGCTACGGCTTACGGTGAAGGAAAACCGCAAGGAAAACAAAGAATAGGTATATTTTTGTTAAATTATGTTTAAAAATTTGGTTTTGTTAATTATTCTTACTATCTTTGTGCTCGAAATAATCGAGAATTGAATGAGGAGAAGCCGAAAACCTCTGGAAAGAGTAGGCATAAAATTAACAAAAACAAATTGATAAGTATGAAAAAGTTATTCATGGTTGCTGCTTTTGCAGTAAGTGCACTCTGTGCAAATGCTCAGGTATGGATCGGCGGTAACGTTGGTTTCAACTCTACTTCTTACGAAGGACTTGACGACAACGAGACTATCGTTCAGTTGCGCCCGGAAATCGGTTACAGCCTCAACGAGAACTGGGACGTTGCAGTTGGTCTTGGTCTTTCTCGCATTGGTAACTATCTTGGTGTAAAGGATGCAAATGCATTTGCATGGGAGGTAAGTCCGTATGCACGTTACACTTTTGCTAAGGTTAAGAACGTAGGCTTCTTTGTAGACGGTGGTGTATCAGTAGGCGTTTACAATCCTGATGGTGCTCCTTCTACAACTACCTACTGGGTTGGCATCAAACCAGGTGTCAAGTTTGCTGCAACAGACAAGCTTACTTTAGTAGCTCATGTTGGTTCTCTGGGTTACAAGAACAAGAAGGACCAATATTCTACATTTGGCTTCGGTGTTGACGGTGGCGACCTCAGCTTCGGTCTTTACTATGCATTCTAATTGAGAAACAGCCTATAAACAATGAACCAGCGGCCTTGGGGTCGCTGGTTCTTTTTGTTGTTGTAGCTGTCTGTTCTTATTTCATCACCAGTATTCGGGCATCTACGGCCGATATGCCGTCGGGTGTTGCAATCAGTGGGTTGATGTCCATCTCCTTTATTTCAGTGGCAAAACGCAGGAGGGTGGAGAGACGTACGATGACCTCGGCATATTTGTCGATGTCTATGCCCTTCTGCCCGCGTGTACCCTTGAGCATTTTGTAGCCCTTGAGACTGTGAATCATGGAATATGCCTCGTTGTACGACAATGGGGCCAGACCGCTGCTCACATCCTTCAACACCTCGACGAATATGCCTCCCAGACCGCAGAGCACCACATGTCCGAATCGTGGTTCGTATTTGGCACCGATGAAGAGTTCCTGTCCCTTGAGCATCTTCTGAACCATGACACGTTCGGCACCTTCTATCTTCATCATGCGGTCGAACTCCAGGGAGAGATGCTCGGATGTGCGTACGTTGAGTGCCACACCGCCCACGTCGGTCTTGTGTACTGGACCTACGACCTTGCATACCACAGGATAGCCGATTTTCTCGGCAGATGCGATGAGTTCTTGCTTGTCTGCCGACTCTGTTTCTTCTACCAGAGGTATACCAGCCGACTGGAGCAGTTCGCGTACGATCTCTGGCGGCAGATAGCCATCAGTCTTCACTCCGTCGATGATGCTGCGAATCTTTGGTATGTCAACTCCGTAGAGTTCTATCTCGGATGCAGCCGGACGTGGGGTGTGTATTATCTGTGTCAGTGCATTGGCAAGTGCCACCTCGTCGCTGAAGTTGACATGACCTTTGCTGAGAAATTCCGACACCTCCGGACCTGCAGTGTGCATGCATGGCAGGATAGGGAATATAGGCTTACGGCATTTTTGCATCTTTTTGTGCAGCACGTCGTACATCTCAAAGCGCTGTACGAGTCCTGGTGTGCCTATGATGGTGAAGATGGCATCGATATTCTTGAACTTCTTCTCGCAGTAGTCTATTGCCACACCCATGTGTTCCGGTGTACCCGTGGCGAGTATGTCGATTGGATTGCCCACGGCCGCTCCAGGGAAGAGCTGGGCCTTGAGTTCTTCGGCATCCGGACCTTCCAGCTTCGGTACTTCGAGTCCGCCTTTCGACAGGGCATCGGTCAGCATCACTCCCGGACCGCCGGCTTCGGTGATGATGGCGAAGGAGTTGAGGTCGGTCGTGCCGAGGGTTAGGGTTGAGGGGTTAGAGGTTAGAGCCTGGAGATTAGAGTTGAGAGTGGAGAATATGCATCCGGCTGTGGTGAGTTCCTCGCGCGAGAAACAGCGTACTATTCCTGCCTTGCGGAACAGGGCCTCCACGGCACTGTCGCTGCTGGCAATGGCTCCGGTGTGTGACGATGCAGCACGACTGCCACTCTCGCTCGAACCCGACTTGACGGCTGCTATCCTGCACCCTTTCTTTATCAGCGAACTGGCATGGAACAGCAGCTTGTCAGGATTCTGTATGTTCTCTATGTAGAGCAGTTTTACGTTGGAACTGGTCTCTGGGTTGTAGGTCTCGTCCATGTATTGCAGAATCTCTTCCACACCATTCTGATGGCTGTTGCCTACACTCCATACGGAATGGAACGAGAGTCCCTTGGTCACTGCTGACTCCAGGATGAACACAGCCGTTGCACCCGAGGCACTGATAAAGTCCACACCCTTGTCAGTGAGACGCGGTATCGGTTTTGTGAACACACTGTGATGGCAGGTGTTGAGCAGTCCGATACAGTTAGGACCGATGAGTGCTGCCCCATGTCGTTCACAACTCTTCAGTATCTGCCGTTCGTATTCAGTACCTTCGGCGGTCTCCTCGCTGAATCCAGCCGAGAGAATGATGAAGGCACGGGTCTGCTTCTCTGCAGCCAGGCGTTCCACGTAGTCGGGACAGAGTTTTGCTGCTACAACCAGTATGGCCAGGTCGGTAGGTGGCAGTGCACTGATGTCCTGCACGGTCTTTATGCCTTGCACCTCGTCTTCCTTGGGGTTGATGACACGAAGCACACCCTTGTACCCACCAGCCAGGATGTTGCGCACAACAGCCCCGCCGGGTTTGTGTACATTGCCCGAACCGCCTACAACGACGATGCTTTCCGGTTCCAGAAGTTGTTTGTTGATCATAGGTCTACGTTTTTTTGCTGCCAGCAAAAAACTACTTAGCCACACTCACGGCACGTGTTTCGCGGATGACGGTAATCTTTACCTGTCCCGGATATGTCATTTCGTCCTGAATCTTCTTTGCTATGTCGGCCGAGAGCAGTTCGAGGTCGGCATCGCTCACCTGGTCGGCACCTACGATGACACGCAGTTCGCGACCGGCCTGGATGGCGTAGGTCTTGATGACTCCAGGATAGCTCATTCCGAGGTTCTCCAGGTCGTGCAGACGCTTGATATATGCTTCGGCAATCTCGCGGCGTGCACCAGGACGGGCTCCTGATATGGCGTCGCATATCTGTACGATAGGCGCGATGAGAGTAGTCATTTCCACCTCTTCGTGGTGGGCCGCAATGGCATTCACAATTTCTGGTCTTTCCTTGTACTGCTCAGCCAACTTTGCACCATAGAGAGCATGTGGTGTCTCTGGGTCTTCATCAGGCACCTTACCAATATCGTGGAGCAATGCAGCACGGCGGGCCTTCTTAGGGTTGATGCCAAGTTCGGCAGCCATTGTGGCAGCGAGGTTGGCTGTCTCACGCGAGTGCATGAGCAGGTTCTGACCGTAAGACGAGCGGTATTTCATCTTACCGATGAGACGGATGAGTTCAGGATGCAGTCCGTGTACGCCCATGTCGATGGCAGTGCGCTTACCGGTCTCTATGATTTCGTCTTCTACCTGTTTCTTTATCTTTGCCACTACCTCTTCTATGCGGGCTGGGTGGATGCGGCCGTCAGTTACGAGCTGGTGCAGGGCCAGACGGCAGATCTCACGGCGTACAGGGTCGAAGGCACTGATGACGATGGCCTCAGGGGTGTCGTCAACTACGAGTTCGGTACCTGTTGCAGCTTCCAATGCACGTATGTTGCGGCCTTCACGACCTATCACACGGCCCTTTATCTCGTCGCTGTCGAGGTGGAAGATGGATACTGAGTTCTCCACGGCTGTCTCCGATGCCACACGCTGGATGCTCTGTATGATGATGCGCTTAGCCTCTTTGTTGGCATTTTCCTTGGCATCGTCTATGATGTCGTTGATGAGTTGCTGAGCCTGAGTCTTGGCTTCGTCGCGCATACTCTCCACGAGGCGTTCCTTGGCTTCTTCGGCAGTGATGCCGGAGATGTTTTCGAGTTGCTTGCGCTGTGTGGCTTCCATTTCCTGCAACTGCTCCTCGCGGCGTTTCAGGTTTGCCTTCTGCGCCTCTATGCCGGCCTTGAGCGATTCGGCTTCCTGCTTTTCGGCTTCTGCCTCTTTTTTGAACTTGTTGAGTTCCTGCTGCTGCTGGTTGATGGTCTGTTCGCGTTGCTTGAGCTTCTGTTCAGCCTGCTGCATACGACTGTTGCGCTGCTGAGTCTCTCGGTCTAGTTCTGCTTTTTTGTTCAGGAACTGTTCCTTCACTTCAAGAAGCTTTTCGTTTTTGATGTTCTCTGCCTTTTTCTTTGCGTCTTCAAGTGTGCTTCTATATGCACCTTTCGCTACATAGCGGAATATAACAAATCCCACAATTGCTCCCACTACGAGAGCGCCTACTGCTATAATGTATTCCATATTTTTAAGTTGTTTTTTTTGTGTTGTTTACTTTGTTTTTCTAGAGTTTTCTAGAGTTTTCTAGAATTTTCTAGAGATTTCTAGACTTTCTAGATTTTTCTAGATATTCTAGAGTTCGTCTATTTCCTTTTCAAGGGAGTTGATGAGGTCGGCCACTGGCTTGGCGTCGGTTTTGCCTTCGTTTCTGAGGGCTTCGACGGCAGTGTTGAGAAGAACCATGGAAAAATAGTAATTGTCGGAGGGAAGGTCTGGATAGCGTTCCCGCATGGCGTGAAGGCGGTTGTTTACCAATGTGGCTGCCTGCCGGTAGAGGCGTTCCTCTTCCGTGGTTGCCACAGTCATTGGCAGTGTCACACCTTCTATATTGACATTTACTGTAATTCCCATTTTTTAATCGCTCTGCGAGCGAGCTTTTGGCTATTGGCTGTTGGCCGCCTAACCGTCTAACCGTCTAACCGCGAGCATCGCTTGTCCCCTCTGCTGTTAACAGGTTGATGCATTTGTTCACCTCGCGTACCAGGTTTGTGATTCGCTGTCTCGATGCTGCTACATCTTCGTCGGTGAGGGTCATCATCTTGGCTGTCTTCAGGTTCTGGTAGTCCTCCTGCTGCTGTGCCAACTGTTCGTTGAGTTCATGGATTTTCAAGTCCTTGGCAACGATCTCCTGCTGCATGGCGTCCACATCCTTTTTCAGGTCCTGATATTTCAGTATCAGTCCCCTTACCTTTGTCTCAAACCGTTTTAAGTCCTTCTGATCCAATGCTCTCTAACCTCTGCTCTCTAACCTCTGCTCTCTAACCTCTAACCTTTTTTTGCTGCCAGCAAAAAACCTCAACTCTTCATTGCTTTTTCTGCCTTGTCAATCTGTTCCTGCGATGGCTTTGGCTCTTTCTTTGCCAGAATCACCACATTGTATACATATTCCTGAGCCCAAGCCTCAGAAAGCCCGAGAGTCTGCTGGTAGCGACGCAGTGCAAACGCGGTCTTGCGTTCTCCGTCGTCCTTCCAGTCAATCTTGTTGAAGATGTCGTGTACGGTCTGGTCGGTCATGGTTTTCATGGCCTTCTTCAGGAAACCAGGTACACGGAACTTCCACTTCATCATGTTGCCCACCAGCATCATCAGGTCCTGGCTGAAGCCCTGGAACTGGAAGAGGTAGTTGCGCACATCGTTCTGGTTGCGGCAACCCTTCTTGATGCTCTGATCAATCTCTTTGAAGAAGTTGTCGCTTATGCCATACAGGCTCTGCAGCATCTTCTTGCAGGCACTTTTTTCTCCCACGCCCAGTTTGTTGTTCACGGTAGCAACCTTGAGCGAGCGTTTGAAAGTGGCCATATCAGGGAAGAAAGCAAGGTTGGATATGCCCATGTTTGATGCCAGCACACTTTGGAAATACACCCTGATGAGGGTCATGAAATCCTCCATGCCACCGACATTGGCCTTATCTTTCTTCTTGAAAATGTTCGATAGAAATCCCATTTGTCGTTGTTGCTTGTTATTTTTTAGTTTTCTTTTCTGTTTTCTTTTCTGTTTTCTTTTCTCTCTTTTCCAGTTCCTTGTGCAGTTTCTCTATCTGCCGTTCCTTGCTGGCGATGTCGTCTTCCTGGTTCTTGATGACTGTGAGCAGCGAGTTGAGTTCGTCGTTGTCCATATCCACAGGATAGAGCGTATTGATGCGTCCCATGAAGTCGGCAAGGATGTTCATGTAGTTGGTGAATGCATCGTATGGTCCGTCGTATATGCCACGGTCCATGCCCACACTGTTGTGCTTGGTGGTCATGAAGCGGAAGTTGTTCGATGCCTGCAGATAGTCCCAGTCCTGTTTCAGACGGCGGTCGTTGCAGATACGGATGCGGTCGGCCACACTATAGAGCTTGTTGAATGCCTCGCGCTGCATGGTGTTGCCGAGCCAGCAACTGGTGTCGCGCTCTTCGTCAACCCACGACACGTTGTAAGGCACATCCAGACTGCCTGCCGACTTCTTCTTGCAGAGTTCTGACGGCCACGAGAATGTGATGCCCTTTGCCTTGGCTACGAGTGGCAGGGCCTTGATAAACTCCAGGATGTTGCTGCTCAGTGGTTGGAACACACCGAGTGCACAGAGTTCCATGAAGATGTTTATCACCTCTTCGTTCTCCGGCAGCTTGGCCACTCCGTCGAGATAGGTGTCGGCAAACAAAGGGAACTTCTCCCAGTTAGGGTCGCTGAACCTGAGACTGATGTCGTCGGAGAGACGGTAGTCGCGCAGCAGGATCTTCAGGTTTGGATTGAGGGCACAGTTATACACAAAGTGCGGCGACTTCCATCCCAGCACGTGCTTTGCTCCCTCTGTCAGTATGCCCTTGAATCCCATGGCTGCCACCTGAGCACCGATGTCGTCCGAATAGATCATGCTCGAGTTGCGGAACACCTTTGGAGTCTGTCCGAATACCTCCTTGATTTTCTCCTTCATTCTCATACATTCTTCGCGGAAACTCTCTTCGTTTGCCAGCGATGAAAGTCCGTGGCTGTATGGCTCGCAGAGAAATTCCACACACCCTGTCTTGTTGAGTTCCTGAAGCAGGTCCACCACATGCGGAGCATGCAGTTCCAATTGCTCGAGTCCCACTCCCGACAGCGACATGGCAATCTTGAACGACTTGCCATATTCCTTGGCCATCTCTATGAAGGTGGTAAGTGCCGGCACATATGAGCGCTCTGCAATGTCGGCGATACTGCGTTCGTTCTCGTATTCATCGTAGTAGTAGTGGTCGCGGCCGATGTCGAAGAAACGGTAGCGCTTCAGATGTACTATCTGATGAATCTCGAAATATAAACAGATTGTCTTCATAATCTCATTTACTATTTTAACGATTTACTATTTACCATTTATTATTTTATGTTGTCTTGTTTTTCTCTTTTCATTCGTCCCTTCAACTCCCCTTGAACTCCCCTTGAACTCCCTTTCAACTCCCCTTGAACTCCCCTTGAACTCCCTTTCAACTCCCCTTAGAGCAAATTGTCATACAATTTACGAATGCGGAGTCCTACTTTCTCCCAGGTTATCTCGTCAACCTCCTTCAGGCCTTCTTCCTGCAGGTATTTGAAGAGTCCTGGATTGCTGCATATGGAGTATATGGCATCGGCCATGGCATGGATGTCCCAGTAGTCCACCTTTATCACCTTCTCCAGTATCTCTCCGCAGCCCGATTGTTTCGATATGATCGATGGTGTGCCACATTGCATGGCCTCGAGTGGGGCAATGCCGAATGGTTCGCTCACCGAAGGCATCACGAACACATCGGAGTTTTTGTAGCACTCATACACCTGCTTGCCGCGCATAAATCCCGGGAAGTGGAACCGATCGGCGATGCCTCGCTGTGCGGCGAGTTCTATCATGGCCTCCATCATGTCGCCCGAACCGGCCATGCAGAACCTGATGTTCTTCGTTCTCTTCAGCACCAGCGATGCTGCTTCGACGAAGTATTCCGGACCTTTCTGCATGGTGATGCGCCCGAGGAATGTCACCACCTTCTCCTTGCCTGTGTGGTCTGGGCGAGGAATCTGCTGATACTCCTCTGGCAGCGGATACACCGCATTGTGCATTGCGAACACCTTGGCTGGGTTCTGGTGATATTCGTTTATCACCGTACGGCGGGTCAGTTCGCTCACACACATGATGCAGTCGGCATGGTCCATGCCGTTCTTCTCGATGGAATAGACGGTAGGGTTCACATGTCCCCTGGAACGGTCGAAGTCTGTGGCGTGTACGTGTATGCACAGTGGTTTGCCGCTCACCATCTTGGCGTGTACGCCTGCGGGGTAGGTGAGCCAGTCGTGGGCGTGGATGATGTCGAACTGCTGCGACCTTGCCACCACTCCTGCAATAATCGAAAAGTTGTTTATCTCTTCGTGCAGGTTCTTCGGATAGCCTCCGGCAAACTCCATGCAACCTAGGTCGTTGGTGTGCATATATCCGAAGTCGGCGTATATGCCGTTGCGCAGCTGGTAGTAGTCTTCCGGTGTCATACAGGCTGGCAGACGTTGTTTCAGGTACCCATAGTCGGGTTCCCTCCACACGATCGGCACGCTGTTCATGCCTATTATCTTCAGGAATTTCTCCTCTTCGCCGCATGGGCGTGGCAGGCAGAAGGTGGTCTCCACATCGCCCTGCAGGCTTAGTCCCTTCGTAATGCCATACGAGGCCACAGCCAATCCGCCGTATATCTTAGGAGGAAACTCCCAACCAAACATTAATACTTTCATATATTTATTTACTATTTGGACATGTACAATGTACAATTTTTATTTAGTCATTAGTTTATTTCCTGTATCCATCAGCATCACATTCGTCCCTTGAACTCCCCTTGAACTCCCCTTGAACTCCCTTTCAACTCCACTTAGTAATTGTACAATTTCGTCAGTGTTTTGTTAACCCTCAGTATCGCAGCCACGTTCATGGCGTAGGTCAAGGCTCCGCGGCCGTGAAACGGTGGATTGCCGTCGAACAGCTCTGGCAGTGTGCCGAGACAGTGATAGAACATCTCCTCTTCCAGTCCCACCAGACTCCGGTCTACAAACGACAGGCCGCTCTTGCCGTAAATCTTCATGCAGGTCTCCAGATAGAATCCCAGCAACCAAGGCCATACCGTGCCGTGGTGGTATGCAGCATCGCGCTCTGCCAGGTTGCCTTCGAATATTGGGTTGTATCCACCGCTCTTTGGCGAGAGCGAGCGTATGCCCTTAGGGGTGCGGAGTTCCTTTGTGCAGATGTCGAATATCTTCTTCTTCTCGGTCTTGGAGAGCGGACTGTTCTCCAGTGCCGTACATATCAGCATGTTTGGACGTACCGACCACGATATATGGTCGCCGTCAACATAGTCCAGCAGATAGCCGTGCTGGTTGAGGTGCACCTTCTTAAACGACTCTCCTGTCAGCTTGGCCATCTTGTGATATTGCTCGGCTTCCTTGTTTTTGTTCTGGAATTCCAGCATGTGTGCGTAGCATTCCAGGGCATTATACCACAGGGCGTTGATCTCTACCACATATCCCGAACGTGGCACGGCTGGCTTGCCGTTCACCATCGAGTTCATCCACGTGGCTGGCACGTCCCTTCCGTTGGTGCAGAGCAGTCCGTTGCTGTGCAGGAAGAGGTTAGGGTGCTTGCCGTCCTTGATGAATTGCACTATCTTCCCCACCAGCGGGGTGTAGAGTTTCAGGGCTTCGTCTCTCGATACCAGTCTCGAGAACTGCTGAATGCACCACACTGCCCACAGCAGCACGTCGGGCGACCCCATCTCGTGTATTCTCACGCTGAGCGCCTTACCTTCCATAAACTCTGCTATGCCCTTCGTGGCGGTCTTCATCACTTCCTTGTATCTGTCCACTTCGTCTATGGCCAGCGTGAGTCCAGGCAGGGCTATGAACATGTCCCTTGCCCTGCACTTAAACCATGGGTAGCCGGCAATGATATAGTGCTCGCCATAGCGCTCGTAGTGGAACTGATGGGCCGCACTCGTGAGGCACTCCGTAAATCCGCTTCTCGGTTTGTGGAGCGCCACTTCCTCGTCGAAGGTGCGCTTCAGTGTGCGTGTGCTCACCTGCTCCAGTCCTGCAGCGAATATCACCGACTCGCCCTTCTTGATGCTCATCTCGAAGTAGCCCGGCACGTACAGGTCTTCCTGGTATTCGTAGCCCAGTTCCTGCTCGCGCTGATATTCTATGCCCTTATACCAATTTGGTATGAACACAAACTCGTTTTTCTTGTTCACCTGCATATGCAGGTCTGGCAACCCTTCGTACATGCAGGTCTTGATGCCGTTGTCAATCACGGTGTAGTCCCTGCTGGCAGCCGAATTCTCGTGGGTCAGCTGGTCAATTGCGCGGTAGGCCAGATAGGGTTTTAGGCGCAGAGTGGTGGCTGAGTGTGCATCGACCAATGTGTAGCGAATGAGTATCCTGTCGTGGAAATGCTGGAATATGAGTTCCTTTTTCAGCACCACTCCGCCTACGCGGTATATGGTGGTAGGAATCTTGTCCCACGTATATTCGCGTATGTACTTGTGGCCGTTGGGACTATATACCCCTCCTGCATACCTGTGCAGACCCAGGTTGAACTCAGCACCATGCTGTATCACTGTCTCGTCCAGACTCGACAGCAACACGTGGGGTTTGAATCCCATCTCTGGTATCGGCACCACCAGCAGTCCGTGGTATTTGCGTGTGTTGCAGTCTACGATTGTTGACGACGAATACCCTCCTCTGCGGTTTGTACGGATAATTTCCTTAGGCAGAGCATCCTGAAGGTTGGTCATCAAACTCTTTTCAAATTGAAGATACATCATATCGGATATGTCACGTTATAGTTTTTCGCACTACAAATATACGAAAAATTTCCGACACCACCAAATGTTTTTTCCTAAAAAGTGTAAAACGACCATATTCTGCAAGTGGCTTTTCTATTGAATTGCCGTTGCGCAAATTGCTTCTTGCACTTGGTTAAGGTGCTTCTCACACTATGCTGATATGCTCCTCACACTATGCTGATGTGCTTCTTGATCTATACTGAGATGCGAATACATCTAAC